>VFQQ010000411.1_pt1 | contig 88796 bp, 71 predicted proteins | sample 3512341 | NCBI WGS metagenome assembly VFQQ01 (sample SAMN10412373, study PRJNA504923) | tailings metagenome | isolation source: Relicate 2 Philex TSF1 revegetated site | place: Philippines: Tuba, Benguet | collected 2017-08-29 | reverse complement strand
CAGTATATCCAGACATCCTGTATTAAAATTAATTTTTTACCGGACAGCAATGGCTGTGAGCTGCGAGCTTCAAGCTGCTAGCTACTAGCCGCTAGCTTCTAGTAATCTTTAAGGGCTCAAGTTATTCTCTTATATTTTCTAGCAGCTAGAGGCTAGCAGCTAGTAGCTCAAAGTGGGTCGAATCAATTTTCCTTGTAGCTTGCAGCTTGAAGCTCGTAGCTCATAGCTCGCAGCCAATAGCACCATGCCCACAATTACCCACGATACCGATCTCGTTGCACAAAGCTTACTAGATAACGAAGTGGCTGCCATTCCTACTGAAACGGTGTACGGACTGGCGGGTAATATCTTCAGTGAAAAAGCCATCAGGCGTATTTATGAAGTAAAGCAAAGACCGCTATTTAATCCGTTGATTGTTCATATTGCGGATGTCAGTCAAATGGAAAAAGTAGCTGCAACTATTCCACCACTTGCACAGCAATTGGCTGAAAAATTTTGGCCCGGTCCACTCACACTCTTATTGCCTAAAAAAGATACCATTCCGGATATCATTACCGCAGGAAAAGATACCGTTGCCATTCGTGTTCCGAATCATCCTGTGACCTTATCACTATTGCAAAAACTTCCTTTTCCACTTGCAGCACCAAGTGCTAATCCGTTCAGCAGTATCAGTCCAACAACCGCTGAACATGTAGCCGCTTATTTCAAAGATGAATTTCCGTTTATTCTGCAAGGTGGTCCTTGTAAAAAAGGAATTGAGTCTACCATCATTGGTTTCAATGAAGACGGTGCCATCATTTACCGTTATGGTTCATTGGCGATTGAAGAGATTGAAAAAATAACCGGACCACTGCAAGAATATATTCGCAATGAAGAAAATCCGGATGCACCCGGTATGTTATTGCGTCATTATGCACCTTCTACCACTACCATACTGAGCAGCGACATTGAAAAGAGTATCGCTGAAAATGCCGGCAAAAAAATTGGGTTGATGTTGTTTGATCATACTCATACAAGTGATCAGGCTGCTGTTATTGAAACCTTATCTGTTAGTGGATCGATGGAGGAAGCTGCATCCAATTTATATGCAGCCATGCATCGATTGGATCATCACCAATTAGATATCATTATAGCAGAACGCTTTCCTGATAAGGGTTTAGGAAGATCGATCAATGACCGTTTACAAAGAGCCACACATTCATAATACGGTTCCGTTTTCATCATTACCTTTGACGCATTCTCAATCAGTTCATCGTGCAGCAGGAAACGGTTCACCCTCATATATTATTACAAGTTGACAATATCAGTAAGATTGAAGCTCATCAACCCATACTTCAGCCTATCAGCTTTCAATTACCTGCACAACAAAAACTAGCCATTGTAGGAGAAACAGGATCAGGGAAGAGTACTTTGCTTAAAATCATTGCAGGACATATTGCCCCCGATAGCGGTAAAGTGTATTTCAATCGGGAAAGAGTTTGGAGTCCGCCTGTTACTTTGCTACCCGGACATCCGGGCATCGCTTACTTATCTCAGCACTATGAACTGCGGAATAATTACAAAGTGCATGAATTATTGAGTTATCAAAATGAATTATCACCGGAATCCGCTGCACAATTGTATAAGGTTTGTCAGGTAGATCATTTATTGCAAAGAAAAAATGATGAACTCTCTGGGGGTGAACGTCAAAGAATTGCTTTGGCAAAATTGTTAGTGGGTATTCCTCAGCTATTGTTATTGGATGAACCTTTCTCCAATTTAGATATCCCACACAAACAGATCATCAATGCTGTTGTACATGCCATCAGTCAGCAACTAAAAACAACTTGCATATTGGTATCACATGATCCTGTTGATACCTTGAGTTGGGCAGATCGCATTTTAGTATTGAAAAATGGACAACTCATTCAACAGGGAACAGCACAAGAAATCTACTATCATCCCGTAAACGCTTATGTTGCCGGACTCTTTGGTGCCTATACATTATTAGAAGATCCTTTCAAAGCATATTGGAATATTGACAATACCTCTTCTACTATTTGCATCCGACCGGAGCAGCTGATCATCACAGATGATCATACAAATGCAATGGATTGTGTAGTAGAAAAAGTATTATTCTGCGGCTCTTATTGGTCTGTAACAGCCAAACATGGCGACTACACTATTGTAATACATACACAAGAAAATATTCCGGAACCCGGTTCATTGATTTGGGTTCGGTTAAAAAACCCCGGCAGCTTTTAACTTACCCCATAACTCATTATCAAAACTACTAAGCGCCAATTGTGATTGTCCGGCCGATTCTCCCATGCGTATCACCACCAATCCTTGCGAGGGCACTACATATATTTTTTGATCGTCTTTTCCCAATGCAGCATACAAATCTGAAGGTGCATTCGGTACAAGATTTCCGTTAAAACTAAACTGAACTGTTGGCAACATATAATTACTCTTGCCATTGAGCCAAGTTAAATATCCGTAAGATGGATTGATGGTTTGAGAACTATTGATTTGAGCAGCTAAATAATTCGTATCCGCAAGAATCGGTGTTCCATTCCATTTTCCTTTTGCCAACAACAACAATCCAAAACGAGCCATGCTTCTGGCATTACTGAAATACACATTGTTATAGCCTAACTTGATCCAAAGTCCATTCATACCAATCCGATCCCGAATTTTTTGTTGGAAATATTGGTTGTAGGTAAGTCCGCTTGCTTTTTCAATCACTTGATCCAATAATGTATATGGTGCGTTGTGATATGCCCAGCGCTGACCAGCATCTGCTTTGTACTGCAAACAAGCAGGTGTAGTGCAATGATTGTCTGCAACGCCATCATCCAAACCCGTGGTCATACTCAACTGGTGCTTAATGGTGATCAGATTTTCTTTCGCAAGTGGCAGGGAAGTCCATCCGGCACCTAAATACTGAGAAGTCTTGTTATTGATATTGAGTAGGCCTTGTTCTTGTGCAATACCTACCAATAAAGCGGTCATGGTTTTTCCTGCAGAAGCCCATTGCCAGTTACTATCTGCGGTAAAGGTTCCAAAATATTGTTCAGCAACGATCTTACCATTTTTAAGTATGATGAATGCTTTGGTATTTTTTTGTTGCAGATACGTGTATGCCTCATTCAATGAAGTGGTATTCCAGTTCAGTGAAGCGGGTGTTACTGTTTCCCAGTTAGATGTTGGGAAATACAATGATGCTGTATTAGTACCAGGAGGTGCCGGATCTACTGCCGGTAAGTCTTTACTACAAGACACAGACATCAGCACACACAGAAATACAAAAGAATAGATGGGTTTCACAGGAACTGTTTGTTTTATTCGACAAATTTTCTAGTAAAAAGTTTAATTCAACCTATTCAGTATTCAATTGTTACTCTCTTCATGATTGAAATTAACAAATCAACCATTGCATCCTGGGACCGTTTTTACCGTGCCAACTTTATCAATAGCTTAAGCGGATTCAAAAGTGTTTGCCTGATCGGTACAAAAAGTAAAAATGGAATTCCGAATTTGGCCATCTTCAGCAATATCGTTCACTTGGGTGCTGATCCTGCCATGATTGGCTTTATCAACAGACCCAAAGCTGCAGCACCGGATACCATTCGAAACATAGAAGAAACAGGCGTATACACCATGAATCATATTCATCCCGGTATCATTGAACAAGCACATCAAACCAGCGCAAAATATGATGCATCCATCAATGAGTTTGAAGCAGTAGGCTTGGATATCTTATGGCGCGAAGATTGTGCAGCACCATTTGTAAAAGACAGCCCTATTCAATATCAACTTACACTATCTGATATTATTCCCATACCCGCTAATGGAACTTTTTTGGTGACCGGTTATATCGAATCTGTTTACCTACAAGAAGATCATAGAGAAGCCGATGGATTTCTTCCACTGGAACAATATCAATCGGTTACATCCCTGGGTATCGATGGGTATTATCAAACCAAAAAGATCATGCGTTTGCCTTATGCAAGGCCATAGAGGGTGTGCTGATGGTTCATGGCTTATGGACCATGGACTATTAACCATAAGCCCATGGTAAAGGGTTAAGAAGAAAGAGGCTATATCAGATTTGTGATACAGCCTCTTTTCTTTTAGAATTCTACTATCAAGCCAAAAGTGGGTGTGATTTGCACTTCGGCATTGGATAATATCAAGGGTATTGCATTACTTCCATTGGGTGCAATGGGTTGTCCGTTGGTGGTCAGGAATGCAGTATTATCTGCATTTCGCTGGAATGTATATTGTGGTATACCACTGATCTTAGAACCATACCAGTTGGTGATATCAATGAATACATTGAGTGTTGTTTTACGATAGTTCCATTTTTTATCGATGCGAATATCACTGGAATTGAAAGCAGGTAAACGATTCGCATTAAATCGACTATAATCCAAAATACCTGTTCCCACGCTCAGGTAATTCAATTGAGAAGCAACCAGATCAAAAGGTGTTAGTGGTGCAGCGCCCTGGTAACGGAATTTAATACCTAACTCCCAGTTGCGTGGTAATTTATACCCTGCTGTAATACTGAGGAGTTGTCCATTGTCCCAACCTGCCGGTAAGTACACAGCATTGCTGTTGGTAAATTCAGATTTGTATAATGTATAACTGAGAATACCAAAGAATCGCTTAGTGAGTTTTTTCTGCATGAAAATTTCCATACCATACGCTCTTCCTTTTCCTGACTGTGTCACTGCTTCATTACCAATACTACCGAACTCCGTTCCTTTATTCGCCAAACTAATCCCTTCCAATACACTCACCGGATAATCTGAATAGTTTTTGTAAAAGCCTTCTACAGTAAAACGAAAGGTGCTGCTGGGAATGTATTCAACCCCGGCCACATAATGTGTGCTTTGAATATAATTACCCGGATTCGCAACACCGCCATTTCTAAAAGCAAGTTGGGTATACGATGGCAGTTTATAATATCGTCCAATACTGGCATTGATATTCCAAGTACGCGCAATGGCATAACTCAACGATACTCTTGGTGATAATTGTTGCAATGGATTGGATTCGCTGTTGTTCAAACTATTTGCATCCATACGGATACCACCGCTAATAGCAACTTTATCCTGAAATATTTTTTTACTTCCTTGAATAAAAGCTCCGTATTTAATAAAGTCTGTATTACTGTTGGCAATAATTCTCTGTTCCGGTTGAATGATATTGCCATTCTGATCGCGCAATTCTTTTCGGAACAGATTATTGAAATCATTATTGAAATCTACGTACTGCACCATGGCGCCATAACTGATCTTCCATCCATTGGCAGTATTGGTGGTCATGTCCCAGCGTAATTTATTTTCGGTTTCCCGACTATCCGTTAATAAAGTTTGTGTGGCGGGAGAAGGCTTTTCATTGTCTTCAAACTTCTCAACATTATTGTTTAAAGTATTTCTGCTCAATGCCAAATTCCAGAAACCTTTCTTGGTCAATTTTCTCAAACTGGCACCAATGGTATAATTCCACTGATTAATGATGGGATTACTATTGATCACATATAATTTCTCAGGAGTAGCCGATTTAGGTGCTGCAAATTTGAATTCATCGATAGCTCCTAATCCTAAAAAACTCAGGGTTGTGGTAGGATTGATCTTGGTGGTGGTTTTAAATTGAAAGTCCCAATAGTTGGGTCTGATCGGTAAATCAATGGCTTGAAACAACAACTGCAGATAACTTCTTCTAACAGAAGCGAGATAGGTTGTTTTCTTATCCAAGGGGCCATCCAATGTCAACGCTAATTCTGTTGCACTCAAGATCACATTCCCCTGCGTTCGCTTATCGTTCCCCGATTTTTGTCTGAACTGCAATACACTACTCAACGCATTATCATAACGTGCATCAAATGCACTGGAACTGAGTTTTACTTCTTCAATAAAATTAGCATTCAAAATACCCTGGGGCCCACCACCACTTCCTTGTGTACCAAAGTGATTGATTACAGGTATTTCAATACCATCCAAATAATACACATTCTCATTGGGTGCGCCGCCACGAATGATGATATCATTACGGAAACCGCCGCCACCTACACCACCACCAACTCCGGGTAACGATTGAACCACTTTACTGATATCAAAATTTCCTCCCGGGTTTCTCTTGATCTCTTCTGTGGTCATTTTTTGAACACTCAATGGTGTTTCAATACTGGCAGCCCTGGCAGTAGCTCTTCTTCCTGAAACGGTTACTTCAGCCAAAGAAGAAGCTGTAGGTTCTGCTTCTAAAGTGATCACATTGATATTTCCATTGGTGATAAGTACATTATTGAGAGAGACAACTTTGTAGCCAAGTGAGGTAATCGTAATATTATAAGAACCGGGCACTAAACCACTAAAGCGAAAGATACCAGCCGAATCGGTTATCGTAGCACGATTAGAAGGATTGAGTAAAACACCGGCACCTATTATAGGTCTTAAGGTATTTTTATCAATCAGTGTACCCGACAAACTTCCTTGTTGGGGGGCTTGTGCCTGTAACGTAATGGTTGAAATAATTGCAATAATCCCTGCCAGTAGCTTCAACATATTCCTTTTGTTTAACGTTATAACAAAGGAACATGTGTTTTGTTAATGTAACACTATTGTTTGTTCCATATCTTCTAACGCAACCCCTTTGGTCTCAGGCATCATCTTCCATACATATAGTAATTGTAGGAACATCATGAATGCAAAGAATCCAAAGATATAAGTGCCCGGAACATTGGCGGCAAAGAAAGGAAACACCTGTGCTACCAATGCCGCAAATACCCAGTGTGTGAGACATCCAAACGAAGTGCCACTGGCACGAACTGAGTTGGGGAATAGCTCTGATAAAAACACCCAGATCACAGCACCTTGTCCAACCGCATGTGCCGCAATGAACAGAAACACATAATACACGATCATCGTTTTATCTGCCGCATTAAAAGACACTGCGATCAGTGTGAGAGAAATGATATAACCGACAGAACCTACATACATCAATAATTTTCTTCCAAAACGATCGATCAGGTACCAGCCCGTAATAGTGAAAACAAGATTCACAACACCGATACCTACTGATGATAACAACGCTCCACTTCTTTCAATACCCGCCATCTCAAAAACTTTGGGGGCAAAATAGATAATGGCATTGATGCCCGACATCTGATTAAAGAAAGCAATCAGAAAAGCCAATACCAGCGGTGCCATGAATTTTTTAGAGAACAGTGATTCTTTCACCTGAGTCACTGAGTTTCGAATGGCATCAATCATGGCATCGGTTGCTTCACCGGTAATAGCCAATACTTTTTTGGCCGCCGCTGCATCGTTTTTATACAATACCAACCACCGAGGTGTTTCCGGTGTAAACAACATCATCACTGAAAATAAAAGAGAAGGAACAGCAACCACTCCCAACATCCATCTCCAATCATTCTCACCACCCAAGCCTTGCAATAAATAATTGGAAAAATAAGCCAACAAAATTCCGGCAACCACATTCAATTGAAAAGAGATCACCATTCTGCCACGATATTTCGGTGGTGCAATCTCAGAGATGTACACGGGTGCCACTACGGAAGAAGCACCAATACTCAATCCACTTAAAAAACGAAAGACCATAAACGTATACACATCTTGCGCCAATGCAGCCCCAATAGAAGTAACCAGAAATAAAATACCAATCCAGAACAAAGTCTTTTTTCTTCCGATACGGTTGGCAGGAATATTTCCCAAAGCCGCACCAAAAACAGTTCCATACAATGCCATGGCAATAGCCGTTCCATGCATCCAGTCGCTCAGGTTCCATAAAGATTGAATGGCTTGTTCGGCACCGGAGATAACAGCCACATCCAAACCAAATAACAATCCACCCAAACCTACTGTGATGGACCATAGGGCAAGCTTCTTATGCATAATCAGTTGTATTGACCACATAAGATACTATAAAAAATCATTGCAGATTCATGAAAGAGCAAAACAAACTGAGGGCGTTTCTATCAACTTGTTTCAAAAAAAAGATCCGCCTATGGCGGATCCTGATATTCATTAGGGTTATAAAAACAAGTCAATAATAATCCCCCCGGATAATAGCTGATCGTTCTTTATTTTCTGAATGAATAATTTCTATGGCGAAAGTACCCGTATGTATCCAGTTCATAAAATCACTTCGATGAGGGCCACCTATCTGTAGACCACAAAACCAATTCAGTAGATAAACCAATCATGATGATCATTTAGCCGGTGTAAGTATAATATTTCTATATTCAATCGGACCATGGTCTCCTTGTAACATAATAGGTCCCGGTTCTCCTTCTTTACTATCTAAAGCACCACCCGTAATTCCTGGAATAATTTGATCAACAATGATGGCTTTTCCATTGGCAACCACTGTTACCCTACGGCCTATAAGAGTGATATCATAAGTCTGCCATTCACCCGGCGACTTGGCGACCATTTCATTGGGCGTTAAAAATCCATAGATACCGCCGAAATAAGTAGAAGAAGGTTCTTTACCGGCATTATCTTCTACCTGCACTTCATAGCGACCTCTTAAATAGATACCACTATTACTTCCTGCAGGATAACGAAATTCAATATGCAGTTTGAAATCGGTGAATGTTTGATCTGTAATAAGATTGGTTCCAGATCGAGCACTGGTTAATACACCATTGATATTTTGCCATTGGTTGTTTTTGCCTTGCCCGTGCCAACCACTCAAATCTTTGTTATTCAACAACTGAATAGGTTCACCCCATACCACCGGATTTGTTCTCTTCAGCAATGGCGCTCTTTCTCCTGTAAACGTATAAGTTTTACCATTACTTGCCTGAATGGTTCCTTTGAGTAGATCGTTTTCAAGCGTTGCTTCCAATACCATTTCCTTATCTGTACGATCCCATTGTGGCGGAATGGAAAAATGAATCTTTCCTTCTTTCACATGCACTTGCGCAATGGGTCTGGCACTTCCTCCATCTGCCACAAATTGTCCCACCAAGGTTTTAATTCCAGACAATTTGATCTCTAACCAAGACGGCGCTATTCGATCTCCCATGTTTACCGTGAGATCCCATCTTCCAATAACATCATGATCGGCCATGTTTTTTTCTTTAATGGAAAAAGCACTAACAATGATAAAAGCTACTACTGCTATTACAAATAGCAAAGCGCGACTGGTATGTAGTTTCATAAATCGTAATTTGAATATTGAAGATAAGAAAGTATCATTTTGTCTGTTTTTAAAAAAGCTCTCATCATTTCTCCATTATTTTTTGGCAACAAGCATTAATCCATTTCCTGATTGAACGGGTAACATAAAGTCAATAATCATACACAGTAATATCAGTGGATAAAAAATGATAAATGAAGTCAGTACAATAATTTTCAAGGGTAGGGCATGTGCATTAAAAAGGATAAAATGACTATTCAATAACTCATTACTCAATTTACCCCAAAAGCCATATGTGCTCTTTGTTTCAGTGATTGTAAAACGATTTTGATATAAGAGTTCTTTTACACGTTCTTCGGTATATGTTTTTTGATTTTTTTGGATGCTTTCATAATTATCATATTTTTTAATAATACGCTTATAGAAAGGTAATAGTATGCTATTATTTACCGGTACATACAACAAAAGTTCTCCGCCTTTCTTCATGGCTTTATACAATTGAGCCAATGCTGCATCATCATTTGTACAATAGGGTAAAACAGATAAGCACAAGGAAACATCATACTTATCTGACTCATTAAAAGATTCAATCTCTGTTTGCTCAAAAACAACATGTGTGTACTGCTGTACTTTTGCATATTGTTTACAAAATGAAATATTGGTTTCAGCACGATCCAGTCCCTTAAAAAAGCTGTTTCTATGGGCAGCTGCGTAAGGAAAAAGAAATTGACCTTCCCCACACCCAACATCCAGCAGAGAAAATGAGTCCCCTTTTTTTGCTAATAGCTTCTTGAGTCGTTTCGCGATATGCCACTTTCGAAGTTGTGTTAGATAATTGGATAGATAAATCAGACGAATCCATCGTGGGTGATCGAATAACCATTTCGGATACTGATGTGTAAAAATCTTTAATGGCTCTTTCTTCTTCAAATCAGGCATTTAGAAGTCCAATATAAAAGTCGAAGAACAAAGAAAAAAATATTCATCCAGCGGTCTTCTTCCATCTTAATACATGGATTGATTAGCATATTACCCTGCTGGGTAATATAAAAAAAGGTTTCCTGTTGATTTACCATGGTAACAGCTTTATCAATCCGGTCTAATGATCACCCTTTCAACTATTTTATCACTATGATCCAATAGAAATTTCTAATCGAAAATCCGCAAGAAACCGAATAAGTCATTGATTTTGATATACATAAGTTTTTATATAAATAATTTATTGTACTTTTTGCATTTCGACTGATTGATCAATTTATTCGGGTATAACTCACTTTTAAACTGTTTTTTGTATCTTTTCTATCCTATCTAATACCTAAAATAACTATTATGAAAAAATTGTTACCGCACTTGTGGTGCTGGTGCTTGCTTTTATGTAGCACGCTCAGTATTGCACAAAACCGCACAATCACAGGTAAAGTTGCAGATGCAAAAGGACAGCCTGTTCCCTATGCCAGTATTCTGATCAAAGGCACCAAAACAGGAGCCAATGCCAATGAAGAAGGCGCATTTACACTTGCTATTCCTTCCGGAAAAGTAACCTTACAGATCAAGGCCATCGGCTATGAAGACAAAGAGGTGGAAGTTGGTACAGCCAACAACCTTTCCATCTCCTTGCGCAGTGGTACAGCCATGAGTGAAGTGGTAGTAACCGCTTTTGGTGTGAAGCAACAGAAAAAAGCATTGGGTTATGCAGCCACTGAGATCAGTAATAAAGATCTCTTGGAAAGTAAGCAACCCAATCTCATCAACGCTATTCAAGGACGAGTAGCCGGTGTACAGATCAATTCCACCGGCGGTGGTCCAGGTCAAGGTGCCAGGATTGTGATTCGTGGACCCAAAAGTTCATTAGGTAGTAACCAACCCTTGTTTGTTATTGATGGGGTGATCGTTGATAATAGTACCGTTGTAGAAGGTGGGAATGCTGCATTAAGAGGTATGAGTAATAGGATCTCTGATTTGAATCCAGATGATATTGAAAGTCTCTCCATTTTAAGAGGTGGTGCTGCTACAGCCCTCTATGGTTTCAGAGGCAGTAATGGTGTAATTGTCATCACCACTAAAAGTGCCAAGACCGGTAAAATGAGAGTGAGTTATACATCCACTGTAGGTACGGAAGAAGTCAATAAATTTCCGGATGTACAAACTACCTACACCCAAGGTTATAATAATAACTACAACAGAAATGATTTCTTCCCTTCATTTGGTCCAACCGTAGCTGCCGGTAAAACAGCCGATCCTACTCACCCCGATCAGCTTTTCCACCACTATGCCCGAGCCTATGAAAGAGGTTACCAATACCGCAACACTGTAAACATCAGTGGCGGAACTGAAAAAGCATTGATCAATTCTTCTTTTGGTTATTTCAAACACCAAGGTGTTTTACCAAATACAGATTACTCCAATTTCAATGCTCGCTTGAATGCGACGTTGAAGTTGAGTGATAAATTAAAAATAAACCCATCCGTAAACTATATCAGCAGCGGTGGCTTGCGCTACAATGCCGACCGTTTTAATGAAGGACTTACCTACTGGAGTCCAAGATGGGATGTTCGTGATTATAAAAATCCGGATGGTACACATAAAACCTATGGAAATAACAATCCCATTTTTGGCGCCTACTATAATTTGTTCAAGGATAAAGTGGATCGTGTCATTTCCAACGTAGCCATCAACTATGCCCCAATCAGTTGGTTAGACATCAGCTATCGTGTGGGTTATGACTTCACATCAGACAGCAGAAGAGCTACTGCACCTGCACAAGTACCTCGTACCGGTGTCATCAACTTTGCTGATAATGCATTGGGATTTGTTGGAGAGTATCGCATCCTCAACAAAATCCTCAACAGCAATTTATTGCTAACCGGTAAATTCAATTTGAGTGATCAATTCGGATTAACCGTAAGAGCCGGACATGATCTTGTTGACCAAAGCTATAATTTCCAGCAAACAGAGGGTCGTGAATTGGATGTGCCAACACTACTCTCGCTCAACAATGCAAAATTCGTAACACAAAACAGTCGACAAACTGCACTCAGAACCATGGGTATTTTTGGAGATGCTACTTTGAGCTATCGCAATTTTGTATACCTATCAGTAACCGGACGTAATGACTGGGCAAGCTCTGTTGCCAGTGGTAACCAAAGCTTTTTCTATCCAAGTGCTAGTTTGAGTTATGTATTCAGTCAGCACTTTGAATTACCATCCTGGATCTCTTATGGTAAACTGCGTGCTTCTTTTGCCAAGATCGGTATAGCTCCGGTAACACCTTATCTTACCAATACCTATTATAACAATGCATTTGGACAGCCTGTGAACAATGTCATTGGTTGGACAAGAGATGATGTGAGAGGTGCTACTGAACTCAGACCTGAGTTTACCGATAACCGTGAGGTTGGTTTGGAAATGCAATTCCTCAACAACCGTGTTGGTTTTGATGTTAGCTACTATAAGATCAACAGTAAAGACGTTGTGAATCCGGTATTGGTTCCGAATTCAACCGGATTTAATTCTTTCATCTTGAATTCAGGTGAAATTGAAAACAAGGGTATTGAATTGGTAGTGAATGGTACACCTGTAAAGACGAATAACTTTACCTGGGATGCGAGTGTAAACTTCACCAGCAATCGGAATAAAGTTATTAGTCTGGCTCCAGGTTTAACAGATATTGTAATTGGTAGTCAGTTTGGTTATCTCAACAGCGGTGCTACACAGCGTTGGGTGGTAGGCCAGCCCGTAGGTGGTTTATATGGTATTGCGTATCAACGTTTTTATGGAACAGCAACAGATGATAGAATCACACTGCGTAGAGATCTTCCGATGTTGATTGGTACCACCGGTACCGGTGCCGGATTCCCTATTCGTGATGTAACCAATCAACGTTTATTGGGCAATTCACAACCACGTGCTATCTGGGGCATCAACAATAGTTTCACGTATAAAAATCTCACCCTCTCTGTATTGTTTGATATCAGAAGTGGTTTTCAGCGATTCAATCAGCTGGGAAATTTCATGAGTGCTTTTGGTATTGCTAAATACACAGAAAATCGTAACAGCACACGTGTATTCCCGGGTGTAGTTGCCGGTGGTGCTGCCAATACACAAACAGTTTGGTTAGGACAACAGGTAGGACCCGACGGTAGAAACTATGGTGATGGTTTTTACAGAAACATTCACAGAGGTGTTACCGAAAACTTTGTGGAAGATGCTGGATGGACTCGTTTACGTACGTTGAGTCTATCCTATGGTTTACCTGCTAAACTCTTCAAAAAACAAAACTTCATAAAAGATGCTTCTGTTACTTTAACAGGAAACAATCTTTTATTGTGGACCAAGTATTCAGGTTTTGATCCTGAAAACAGTTCTACAAGTGCAGACAGTAATGCGGATGGTTTTGCCGGATTTACTTATCCGGGTGTACGCAGTTATTTCCTGACACTGAATGTTAATTTCTAACACCCAAACCTGAAGACCATGAAAAAATATAGTATCAATCCCAATCGACTTCTCTGCTGTTTGTTACTGGCAGTAACGATCATCGGCAGTAGTTGTAAGAAATATCTTGACATTAATAATGACCCGAACAGACCTACAGAAGCCCCCATCAATGGTTTGTTAGCAGCTACTACACAGAATACCGGACTGAATGTATTCCGTGTTGCCAATGCGGGCCCTAACTATTATGTACAATACTTTGCTTCGCCAAACGCATCAAGTCCAACAGATATTTATGATCGTGTAGACTATAGTACGCTTTGGAGAAATTTGTATGATAATATGACAGACCTCTATGACCTACAGGAACTGTCTATTAAATTGAACAGCTCTGCACACTTGGGAATGGCAAAAGTGATGATGGCGATTAATCTAAGTTTAACGACAAACTTATGGGGTGATGTTCCTTTCTCTGAAGCTTTTAAAGGCGACAACTTAACTCCTAAGTTTGATGATGCACAACAATTACATACCCAGTGCATTACTTTATTGGATGAAGGTATTGCCGAGCTACGCAAAATACCTACTGTTAATGTAACGCCTGCAGCAGACTTTATGCATGGAAATGCAGCAGCTAGTTCTGCCGCTTGGAATACCACCAACAGAATTTGGTGGATCAGAACTGCCTATGCCATTAAAGCAAGATTGTTACAACAGTTATCCAAAACAACCGGATACAGCGCTACAGCAGTTTTATCTGCAGTAGACAGCGCCTACACCAATAACAATATGGAATCCAGGGTCACTGTTTTCACCTTGCGTAATCCATGGGCACAGGTTGCCAGAAACCAAGCCGGCTTGGTATTGGATGGTTGGTTGAGCACACAGTTCATCAATAATTCCATGAATGCCAATACTGCATCGCAGGATCCGCGTTTACCCAGACTCACCAACCTCACTCGCTTCAATGATTACAGAGGAACACGTAATGGCGTGGGTCGTGTAGGTACAGGAACCACCAATGATGAATGCTACCTTGTATTAGCCGGTTATTATAGTGGTGATGCTTCTCCGCTTTTTGTATGCACGTATGAAGAAGTAAAATTCATCGAGGCAGAAGCTGCGTTAAGAGCTGCGAACCCAACAAGGGCTTATACTGCTTATCTTGAAGGTATCAGAGCGAATATGAATAAAATAGGCGTAAGCGCAACAGATAGAGATGCTTACCTCTTAAGAGCAACAGTAGGCGTAGGAAGTGGTGCATTAACACAAGCCAGAATTCTGGAAGAAAAATACAAAGCATTGTTCCTTTCTCCGGTTACGTTTGATGATGCAAGAAGGTTCAATTTTGCATATACCGGCTTCCAGTTACCGGTAGGTGCTATTCTTAGTTCTCCCATCAGAAGACTGGATTATCCTTCCAGTGAAAAAACAAGAAACAACAAAACACCTAATGTGGGTGCTTTGACTACGAGGTTGTGGTGGGATGTGAATTAGCTTGTGGTCTTTGGTCCATAGTCCATGGTTGATAGTAAGAACAAAAAGAGGATGTCTCAAAAGTCTGAGACATCCTCTTTTTTGTTGGGGTATTGAGTAGTAGGCTGAATATCTTTTTTAATCTTCTAATGAAGATTGCAAAGATTTCCATCTTTCTTCTGTTACGGGAGATTTGTACTGAATCCTTGATGTTTTGATGTTATCCAGAATATATTTGGCTCTCTGCTTGGAGTCGGGATGTGTAGAAAGCCATATAAGATAGGGGGTCATTCCTGATTCTTTTTCGGCAACACTGTATAAGAAATCTGCCAGATCAGCTGAGTTAATGCTAGCATTCTCCAGATATTGAACAGCTTTCATATCTGCTTCTTTCTCCAGTTTTCGATCGAATGCTGATGATGATAATACCTGTGCCACTTGTGAAGCCAGTTCCGAGCCACCTGATCCAGTCGCGAGAGATAATAACACGGAAAGACCTACCTCTTTTACCAATTTTTTCATCACATGGTTCAGTTCTTGGTGTGCCATTTCATGTGCCAACACGCCTGAGAAGGCGGACGCGGTTTTGGCTTCTTTCAGTAAACCGGCATATACAATGATATGTCCGCCGGGAATGGCAAATGCATTCACTTCATTCTTTTCAACTACATGTACTATAATATCAGATGAATTAATGTTGTTAGCAGTACAAATTTTTTGTTGAATATCATTGACCACTGAAATAACCGAGTTGTCTACTATCATTGTTTCTCTTTCGGTAAAAATTTTCAAAAACAATTGCCCGAGTTTTTGCTCTGTTTCATCGGTCAATTTTTTTACCTTAAATGTTTTCATCCAATTCACCTGTTCCAGCACCAACCAGGTTCCCAGAAAGAGCACCACCAGTATCAATATTTTGAAGACAATTTTTAGCATAGCTGAAGATTACGGTTTACATAGAAGGCTTGTGATATCAGCATACAACCACCATTCAATATGTTTACCTTTTCGTGTTTGAATGGCCGTATAAATAGTGGCTATCAATTCAGCGAGATTAAAAAGAATGGCTGCCAGCATATAGGCGATATAACGATTGCTGATTTGTTCTTCTGTAAAAAAAATAGAGACGGTCCACCAAAAACCAAAACTATTGATGAATAATAAAGAGAACTGAGACAGTAGCGCCTGTGTGCAATGCCATCTAACAAAATAAGTGCCCTTTCTATTTCCCAGATAAAAAATAAACGTAGCAATCAGATTAATAATGGGAAGGGGCAAACCCACCATTACGGCGATGAGCGACATCAGATAGCTGTTCGAAGCTTTCTCTGATTCATGTTCCCCCGGTTCATATGCAAATGACTTTGTTTGTATCATACTCCCTTATAAATATTCCAGATCCAGTTAGCAATAATCAATGTAATAGCTGAAAACAGTATCACCCTTTTACGGAACAAGTTTTCTATTCGCTCATAGCTATTGATGAGTACTTTTTGTTGATATACCAAATCATACAAAATCACAAAAGGTAATATCAGCAATACTGCAGCAATCATATACCCTAATGGATTCCACAAAAAAGCTTCTGTGAATTGTCCGTGGGTGATTGCCAATACAGACCGGCTACTGCCACAGGAAGGACAAGGAATACCTGTAGTTTGTTTGAAAATACAGAGCCCTACTGAAGATAGGGCTTTGTTGTTATGCGACATTTTCAGATACAACATCCATCCATAGCCCAATAGCAATAAGCCGGCAGCGAAAAGATAGTGCCTGTTTCGCTGTAAAGGCATCTTATAAGAATTGTTGAATCTTCATCATATTCTTTTCACGAGTGGCACCCTGAATCAGGAACCAGTCAATAATTGCCCAGATACCCAGACCACCACAAGTAATTAATTTTCCGATACCCAAACCGGTATCACCAATGATAAAACGATCTATACCCAGTGAACCTGCCAGAATGGAAACGATTAGACTGGTAGTAGGGTCTTTGAACTGAATGGTAGAGAGCATCGGCCATTTGGCATCATCCATTGCCAAAAGTTTTTCGCGGATAAAATGAATCTGGTGGCTTTCAAAGAATTTGGAATTGGACATGATAAACATGTCTACTTTTTGTGCATCCATGGTAGAAGTAGGTGTTGGTTTAAGTTTATAAAATCTGTTTTCACGTTTTATGAAACAGTTCTGAATACGGATGATTCAACCCGTGCTTTTGTTGGATTCTTGCTCACGCTGAAAGAATCTTTCTGCACTAAACTTTTCTAAGGGGGAATACTAATATATGCGTTTTTTTATGCCAAAAAATTTTTTGCTTTTCGTGATACATAAATAAAGAAGAGATTTCAAAACTAAGATGAAGACCCTGAGATTCGTTTGATGGTTCATAGCTAATAGTCCATGGTCCATAGCAAATGGTTAAAAAAAAGAGGCTGTATCAGGATTTGATACAGCCTCTTTTTTTACTATAGACCATAGGCCATTAGCTATGGACCATGAACCACAAACCAACTCCTATCCACCCGCATACAGATCCCAGTTGATCTCTGATTGTGGACGAGGGAATTGTCTGAAGATTGTTCCCTGATCAAATGATGTAGGAATAGTATTTAATTTATCGTATCTGCGTGCATCGATCCAGCGGTGACCCCAAGGCTCAGCCCACAGAGAATAGCGACGCTGATACAATATTTCATCGATCAACGCTGCCTGTGTAGTAGCACCACCATAATTACCAATACTGGCAGCATTGCGAATGATATTGATTGCATTCACGGCATCGGTAGTTTGATTCAGTTGTGCATGTGCTTCTGCTTTGATCAGGATCAATTCTTCATTTTTAATAAATGGTATGGGTGAGGTATTGCTCGCCCATCTCTTATCCTGATGTGTTCCAACCAATGGCATTGCATCTGTTGTTACAGTTACCGGTGTAGCACGCTGATGGAATTTTGCAGCAACCCGTGCATCGCCGGGTGTTGCATCAGCCAATACAGAAGGATGTACTACGATGATGGTATTCACGTTTGCATCCAATACATAGAACATGGGATTGAAACCATCCGGTGGTGCACCAAAAGTATGTGCAGGACCCGCACCCAATGCACCTGTTAGGTTCATGAATGAAAGATTCAATGCGGTTAATGCACCCTGCCAGTCTTTACGATAGATTGCACAACGAGCAGCAATGGCTCTATTGAGTCTTTTCAAACCATCAATGGTATTGAAACCGGTAAATCCTGCTGTCAGTGTGAATGGAAAAGCAGTGCCACCATTATTCAGATCATCATATCCCGCATTCAGCAATGAGTCTACAAAACCCATGGCTGCGGTATAAGATCTGAAACCACCGGGTTTCAAAGGATCTTTTACATCGGTACGGATACCATTATCATATTGCCAGTTGGCAGGAATCATGAACTGATAGGCCATAATGGTTTTTGCAAAACCGGCCACCGCTCTTTTTTCTTGCGCAGACAATTCGGCTGAATTATTCGCAGCATCAACCAATACATATCCTTGTTTGATACACTGATAAGGAGTAGCATAAGACCCACCACCTGTGGCACCGAATCCGAAGTAAGCCGCATCAGGTACACGACCTGCCTGACCTAACCAGTCGGTTTGAAAGCGAGGATCGGAACCATTCAGGTACCATACTTCTCTTCCGAAAGTATTCCATGCCTGACAAATATTGGTGACATATCCTTTATGTCTTTGTTCGAGACCGGTTACCAGAAACTGCACCTGACGACGAGTAGCGTTATTCAACACACTCGCCTCACTAGGGTTATTCGGGTCTACCAGCTCTTTTACTTCCAGTGGGTTACATGCAAAGTGAAATGCTGCAGCACCCGCTATTAATAGTATTTGAAGCTTTTTCATGTGTGTAATTTTATTGTAATTATTGTTACATGGAATTCGCCAAAAAAATTCAATCAAATCAATATCAAACTCTCTGTTGGCTCATTTCATGTCTTTGAGATTTAGAAGTCAATTTGTAAGTGAAAGAATAATCTTCTGGCGGTTGGATATGGAGCCACATCCACGTTATTGGCCACAGCTTGTGCGCCAAATGTGGATGTTTCAGGATCATACCCTTGATATTTGGTAGCCAGAAACACATTGTTTCCTGATAAACCTACCCTCGCACGTTGAATCACTCTTCCGAATGTATTGCTGAGGAATTGTTTAGGAACAGTGTAGTACAAACCGATCTCACGTACTTTTAAGAAAGTAGCATCTTGTACCCAGCGACCAGCATTGTTATATGGCGCGGGTGGACGCTGACGTCCGTTAGGAATACCATCTTTATTATCATCATTAAACCAACCCTTGGTAGTACCACCACCATCAGTCAGGAATGAAGTCAGGTTGATGTTATCACCACCACTGCGGTATTCCATCAAGAAATTCAGGTCAAAATTCTTCAGGAAAGTAATGTTGTTAGACCATGATGAGGTCCAGTCTGGTTGTGCATTACCCCATACTGTAAATACCCCCGGAGAAACCGCCGGAGTACCTACGATAGTAGTGGGTGCTACACCTTGCTGATACAGGAAGGTTCCAAGACCCGCACCAAATGCACCTGCTGTATAAGAAGGAATACCGAGTCTTGTTAACACTACATCATTTTTCCACCACATCAAACGAGTAGACCATTTAATGTTTTCTTTCTGAACCACGGTACCAGATAAAGCCAATTCAATACCCTTATTTCTCATCTCAGCTTCATTGCTCAGTGTTGTTGCTACACCTGTTGAAGGAGAAAGATTCAAAGGCTGCAAATTGTCTTTGGTAGTTTTGATATAATAAGTTCCTTCAAATAAAATTTTATTATTGAAGAAGCCCGCATCCAAACCAAATTCAATTTCTTCTGCTCTTTCTGGTCTGATATTCAGATTACCTACATTCACAGCAACAGTAGAACCCAGTAAACCTCCAATGTTCACACCACCCAGTGATGTAAAGGTTGCACCAAATGGCACAGGTCCTGCAGTTTGTCCATAAGCCACACGTGGTTTCAACTGTGTAATAGTGCGTGATTTCCAGAAATCAAAATTGGTCAGGTTCACCGCCAATGATGCTTTCGGAAATGCATAGTATTTATTCGGATCACCATTAGTATTGGATTTATCCCAACGGATACCTACCGTACCAATGATCTTGTCTTCAAAATTTGCTTCCTGTTGTAAGAAGATACCCACGTCTCTCTGAGAATTCTCAAACTGTGCTTCTACTTCCTGAACAGTCGCTTGTTTGATATTAGATTGTCCCGGAGCCAACCCACGACCTCGGTTAAAGATTCCATCATTTTTGAAATCCAAACGAACCATACCGGCTTGTGTGTTCATGCTTACTTTTTTCAGTTCCCAGTTGTATACCATCGCCGCCTGGAAATTGGTGTTCATGGATTGTTGTCTACCCACGAGTACATCGCCAGGATTTGCTTGTGCACGCTGGAACTGTAAATCATCCGGCAAATACACTTTGGTAGAGTTCTGGAAGAAGTCTAAGCCACCATTGGCTTTAAATTTCAACTGTGACTTTTCTGTGCGAAGCAGGTTGATGTCTAAACCAAATGATTGAATGAAACGATTCACCAATGAGTTGTTGATACCCTTATCTGTTACATGTACCGGATTTTCTGCGAAATATGGATTTGCAGGATAGATACCGTTCACGGGTCTCAGATCATAGTAGTTAGGAACATAAGAAATGTTGTAACCTATACTCGCACCTGAGTTATTCTGGTTACCGGTAAAACCACGATCGGTATTACTGCGGCTATAGTTTGAGTTAACAGTCAGTGTGATGTCTTTGGTTAGTTTATGATCAATATTAGCACGAATAGACTGACGCTCAAAACCCGTTCTTCTAACGGTACCACCTTCATCTGTCATAGAACCAGAAATGAAGAACTTGGTTTTCTCATCACCACCACGCAGACTCAAACGGCTATTCAGCAGGGTAGCTGTATTTCCGTAGAAATAATCTTCATAGTCAATGAAAGTACCGGTAGCTACTGCATTCTGATAACGTGTTAATTCAATCGGTCTTCTGGCAACTGGGAAGAAAGTATTGATCTTTGCTTCACTCCAGCTGTCAACACCCATCAACTTCAATGGCGTTGCAAAACCAATGTCTTGTGCAAAGCTGATGGTTGTTTTGCCGGCAGCACCTTTTTTAGTGTTGATGACCAATACACCGGCATTCGCACGGGTACCATACATCGCTGCTGCTGATGGACCTTTCAATACTTCAATACTTTCGATATCAGCAGGGTTGATATCAGCCAATCGGTTGGCACCATCATCCTGATTTGCAGCACCTGCACCGGTTACTGATGCACGACCGGTACGCTGAAAGTCATTGCTGATGTACACACCATCCAATACAATCAGTGGCGCAGAAGCCTGTGTAAGACTTGATAAACCACGCAATTGAATGTTGATACCACCACCCGGCGCACCAGAGTTCATACGAATGGTAGCACCCGGAACTTTTCCGTACAGCGCACCATCTGTGGTTTGAATCTGTGTAGTACCGGTGAGGTCACGCGCAGAAACCGTAGTTACTGCATTGGCAAGGTTGGATCGTTTGATCGAAGAAGCCAGACCCGTAATTACCACTTCTTTCAGTGGATTGATCTCTTCTTCCATCATGATACTCACAGTAGGTCTGTCTGCCGATACACTTACTTCTGCTGTTTTATAACCAACATAGTTTAGTACCAACACCGCAGTTCTACCGGTGGGTTTAATAGAAAAATTACCGCTCGCGTCGGTAGTGGTCACCTGTTTGGTGCCCTTGATGGTAACAGATACTCCTGCAAGTGGATTCCCTGTTACGCTTTCTTTAACTGTACCCGAGGCTGTGAAGCCTTGAGCACCTGCATCTATCATCTTCATAAAGAAGAACAATAGAAGCAGCGTTTTCAGTAGATAACGTTTCTGCATACTCAGCATTTTGTTTGTGAATAATTGGGTTTTCGAAATGGTTATATAAAACTTGGATTTAAAGACTATTTTTTAATGATGGGTAATTTGATGACAGAAGGATACTGCGTGGAATGATGAATTTTGTTCTCCACTTTAACACCCGTTGTTTCATCATAATTATTACCGCCTGTATTCATGTTTCTGTCGAAGCGAGGAAAATTGCTGCTCGATACTTCAATACGAATGCGATGCCCCGGTGCGAAGTAGTTACTTGTTACCATCGGCGTGAGATCTACCTTGTACACTTTTCCTTTCTCCATGAATACCTCTTTATCATATCCTTCTCTGTAACGCAAACGCTGAATCGTTTCATCGAGATTATACGCTTTACCATCAGGATATACATCTATCAACTTAATCGTGATATCCGTATCCGGACCTGAAGAAGATACATACAGCGTTGATTCAATAAAGCCGGTTATTTCTACACCCTCTTTTAATTCATCAGAAGTGTACACTAGGATATCATCTCTCAACTCCATCGTTGATTGATCAAAAGAACCTCCTTGAACAGCATTTCCCGTACAACAAACATTACCGCCATACGACGGCACCGGGTTCATGGGATCATATTGAAATGCATCGGGTTTGTTTTCTTTGGGTGGTGCTGATAATAATTGTCCATCACCATTTCTGGTATTGGCTTTGCCTGCGCTGCTTAAATAGAAAGACTGCATTTCAGCTCCTGCAGGAGGGAAAGTTTCTGATTGCTGCCATTTGTTGCTACCCATGGTGTAGTAGCGTACACGTGGATTCTTTTGTTTGAAATCATTTTGTTCTCCTTTCAATAACATATCAAACCATCCCCATGTCAATTCATCATAATTCAATCTCGCATCACCTACACTTCTTTCTCCTACAACCGTATTCTCTGTAGCTCTTTTATAAGAACAATGTAATACCGGTGCGATGACGAGATACTGATTATCAGCAATGGCTTTGTCTTTCGCACTGTTTCGAGCATGATTGAAGAGTGCAATATTGGGTGCAGAAGACACATCATACCAGGAAACAAACCAGTAAGCCGGCGTATTCAATGGCATGTCATCATGATACAATCCACCTTTGAACCACTTAGGATCATTGGGTTTGCGACGAATCATATCTTCATACACACCTTCCTGTCCTTTTACATTTTTGATGATGTCTTGTAATGGAAGATGACGCAGTCCTACCGACCAATCAACCCTTGGCATTTCTGTAGACATATCATAAAAGCGTTGCAAACGCTGTAAGTCTTTTTGTTGTACGGTCTTGGGGAATGTAGGTTTGAATTTATCATTCTGTGTACCATAGAGCCAAGCGGTGAAGAGCATTTGTCCGGCCCCGCCCCGATACCAGTTACCTTGTTCCATGAATTTACCCACGCGACCAATACCCGCACCATAACCCTGTGCTACCATGGCAGCCAATGCAGGATGGTTTTGTGAAGCAACCGCCATTTGCCACTCTGCCGTAGAAGAGCAACCGATCACACCAATTTTACCATTACTCCAGGGTTGTGCAGCCATCCATGTAAACGCATCATAGCCATCAGTAATGGGTGCACCCAGGATATCCCACTCGCCTTCGGAGAAATAACGACCTCTTTCATTTTGAACCACATAGGCATACCCTCTTGAAACCGCATTATAGGCTTCTTCAAGGGTGCGGGTAGTCATTTTACCGTCTACCCAAGTGTTGAACTGATAAGGGGTTTTGGAAAAAACAATCGGAACCTTTTTGTCGCCTTTTGGACGATAGATATCAGTCGCTAATCGGATGCCATCACGCATCGGCATCATGACTTTTTGATCAATAACGGCAATCTCCTGAAGTTTCAGGTAAATAGCAGCCGTGTCTTGAGCGGTCAAGACATACGTAATTGATACGCACACAAATATTGCGAGCAATTTTCTCATAGGCTAAGTTTGGCCCTTTTATGGAAGGCAACCGGTTTGTTAAAAACGTTGCATAAATATAACAATTAAATAAAATAATTCTAATGTGTAGGAAAATTACATTCAGGTGTTTTATCGAATAACGATGGGCTATTATGGGCGTTTATGAAGAAAACATATCTTTCCGTATGCGCTGGTTCTATCTATGTATCTGCTGTTGTCACAGTTTTTTGGTGCGGGCTTCTGATAGTACATCGGTTGTATTCAAATCCGGCGAAGCCGGTTATCATACGTTCCGTATTCCTGCTATTGTTCGCGCACCCAATCAATCACTATTGGCTTTTTGTGAAGGCAGGGTTAATAGCTCGGGCGACTTTGGAAATATCAAGATCGTATTACGCAGAAGTAAAGACAATGGCAAAACCTGGCTACCATTACAAGTAGTGGCGGAGATGGGCAACTTACAAACGGGAAATCCCGCACCGGTAGTAGACAGAACAGACCCATCTTATCCCAATGGACGCATTTTTCTTTTCTACAACACCGGTGATCATCATGAATATGAAGTGAGAAAAGGAAATGGATTGAGAGAGGTTTGGTACATTACTTCTACAGACAACGGATTACACTGGAGCGATCCGGTAAACATTACTACGCAAGTTCATCGTCCACTTCAGCCCAATAAAAATTCGAATTACCAATTTCAGGAAGACTGGAGAAGTTATGCCAATACACCCGGACATGCGATGCAATTTCAGCAAGGCCCCTATCGTGGTCGTATTTTTATTGCAGCCAATCACTCAGCCGGTGAGCCACAGCATCAATTCGAAGATTATACAGCGCATGGTTTTTATACAGATGATCATGGTAAAACTTTTCAGCTTGCCTCATCGCTCGCCATCAAAGGAAGCAATGAATCCATTGCAACAGAAATAAGCAATGGCAGATTGATGATGAACAGTCGCAATCAGAAAGGAGATATCCGCGCACGCATTGTTTCCATCAGCAGCAATGGTGGACAAACCTGGGATACTAGTTATTTCGATACACGATTACCCGACCCGGTAAATCAGGCACCCTTACTTACCATCGGTTATCGGAAAGGAAAAGCCATGCTCGCGTTTTGCAATACTGCCAGCACTACCCGAAGAGACTCCCTCACTTTGCGGATTAGTTGGGATGAAGGAAAAACATGGCCATACCAACAACTCATTGACGCCTCACCCAAAAATTTTAAAGGAGACTACACCGCCTACTCCGATCTCGTTTACATCAACAAAAGAACTGTGGGTGTTTTGTATGAAAGAAAGGGGTATGGGGAGATTGTGTTTAAGCGGGTAACAGTATCACCCTGAGCGCAGCGAAGGGCACCCCGACGAAGGAGGGGTCTCCCACCTCCAACAAATATGAAGGAAACAAAACAACCCTATTACTAAAGAAATGAGCCGATTAGAAACGCTAATCGGCTCACAAACTATATTTCCATGAGCCGAATAATCTGTTTATTCGGCTCATGGATGCTTATTCTACATCTAAATCAATCTTCTCACTTCTAATCGCGCCAACTTCATGACCAAACAAAGAAAGCACCTGATTCACTTTATCTAAACGAAGACTTTGCTTGCCTTGTTCAAGTTCTCTGATAAAACGCAAACCCACCCCAGCCTTTTCCGCTAGTTCAGATTGAGTAAACTGAAATGTTTTTCTTTTTTGTTTTATGAAGTCCTGTAGTTTCATTGTATACCTGATCGGGTATAAATAAATCAATTGAGGTAATTTTATACCCTATCGGGTATAAAATTAAAGCATTAATAAGTATCATTATAAATATCTCGCAACTTTCTGCCATTATACGTCCAATATGGACCGGGAGCAACGTGATAATTATTATCCAAAATAATACGGGTAGCATTTGTAAGCGAAGTTTCTTCCTCTCTGAATTTTACAGTTCTATCTGAAAGAACAAGAGCTGTTTCTCCATTTGTTATATTAATAAGCTCTGCACCAACAGGAATATTCATTTCGCTAAAACTAAAACGAGGTCTTTTCTTCCTTGCATATGCTTCACCGGCATCACGGTCTACCTCGTCTACTTGTTCCTTTTCATTGGCTACCTGTGGAGTAACATCTTCCAACTCCATAAGTTTAATGATGGCGATCGCCTGTGCAGCATCAATTTCAAAAAACTCTCTTTTTGGGTTCACCCTGTCCGGACCAAAAGCAGTATGTAATGCACGCTCTACTTTTTCGTGATTGGCAACCTTGGCTGCATATACACATTCAAAAGGTAGCGGTACTCCACTGGTATACAATTGTGCCATTCTCACTTTCACATCTTCATGAGTAGTCATACCAATTTTAATCATATTGGGTATAGCGGGGTTGGTGAGGATGTAGACGATCCCTTGGGTTGATTCCATAGAATGATTTGTTTCAATAAGGAAATATATAAAATATTAATACTTCTTTCAGCAAAAAGTAAACTACCCGTTTCAAATATTAATGATTATGAATGTAGAGTGCTTCCCTTTATGTAAATAGAACCCTCATGTAACACTCTCTATAACACCACTACTTAATAAAATTGAAAAAATCGGAGATCGCTTTCTGTAAATCTTCGTTCCCTTAAATAACTCTTTTGCTGTTTGCGTATTAAATATCCCTGCTTTTTGCAACCTCTCAACCACTATTATAAAATCCTCCTTGAAAATGGTTTCAGGTTCCCCTTCATTTCTACTGGGAGCAGAAAAGCTTATATATTCATTACTGATTTCATGAATGGTATAATGAATTTTTTGCTGAATACTTTTTACAATTACATCTTTTGACAACCCTCGTTGCAGAAAAGACCAAATCTTTTCTGCATCCAAATTCCGGCATTGCTTTGTAAACATATAATTCATGACTCAGTATTTATCGTTGCCATCAATATACATTTGAATTCACTCTTTTACTCTTGAATTCCACTGATATAGGTATCTACAAAATCTTTGATCTTCTTCAGTACTCGATCTAAAATGGATTTCCGCTCTAATATTTTTGGCTTTTCCTGTAGCAGATTAATAATCGTATCGGGCTGCGGCTCTATTTGTGTAAACAAGTAATCACCTAATACCTGTTGCAGTTTTTGAGGATCAATTTTTTCATCGGCACAAATAGATTGAAATGCTTGTTGCTTTTGTTGCTCCAAATAATCAGCAAATGCCTGTGGTATATCATCTGCATCACCAATCTTTGGCATCGACTCGTCAATGAACCGTTCTATCAACTCTTTCTTACTTCTTAAACTAATTTCTCCCGCTACCAAATCCATCACCTGCTTACGCATATTTTGCTGCTGCTGTTCCGTTCCACCTTTTAACTTAGCCAGTAATTTCAAGATATAAGATACATTGATCTCATCTCGATGAATAAGCTCCAATTCAAAGTCAAGGTCTTCTAAAATAGAAACCTTTTCTTTTTTATTTCTTCCGGCTACTGCATCATAAATATCCAGGTACTTACTTTTATAATCTTCAAAATCCTGTTCTGTTATCTGCAAAGGTTCAAAACTAAAATCAGCATAACTCTCCATCACATTTTTAATCCGCATTATTTCACGGAAAGCCTTTACAAAGTCTGACTGTGCATCTTCATCCGCTAAATCATCCACACTGCTTACGGTTGGCGTTAATGCTTTCAGAGTAGCAATGGCTTTGTTCATAGCTTTTACTTGATTCTCATACGGCGGTAATATAATTTCCTCTATAGCTTCTTTATTACTGAACAGGGTAATGGCTTCATCCACCGCATTTTTCAGATTCCTGAAACAAAGAATGTTTCCCTGACTTTTTGCGGCACTTAAAATACGATTGGTTCTGCTGAATGCCTGTACCAGTCCATGATAACGCAGGTTTTTATCTACATACAATGTATTTAAGTGCTTACTATCAAATCCGGTTAAGAACATATGTACTACGAGTAAAATATCAATCTCCCGATTTTTTACCCGTTTGGCCAGTTCTTTATAATAGTTATAAAATGATTGACTGTCTTTGGTACTGTATTTAGTGCCAAACATTCTGTTATAATCCTCTATACATTCATCCAGCTTATCGCGACTGTGTTTATTGATGGGTTTACTACCCCCATCAAACATATCCTGATCATCTGGTATAAAACCATTCGCATCAGCATCGTCTTCATTGGCAGTGTACGTAAAAATGGTAGCAATTTTTAAGTGATGCTCAGCTGCTTCTTTTTTCTGTTGAAACAAAGTATAATAGCGTATCAGTGTTTCTACATTGCTGATCGCGAAAATGGCGGTAAACTCTCTGTTTCTTGTTTTAGCTGCATGATTGGCAATGATATAATCTGTGATTTTATTCAATCGCTTTTCATCATACAGCAATTCACCTGTATCAATATCTTCCACCTTTATATCCATCCGGGTTTTACTCTGATCGTTCTGTTGGTAACGACCTATGTACTCGACTGAAAAACGTAGAACATTTTCATCGCGAATGGCATCTGTAATAACGTACTTGTGTAAACATTCATCAAACAGGTCTTTGGTAGTTCTTTTGCCCAATGCATTTTTGGTGGCATTGTCTGCAAAAATGGGTGTGCCCGTAAAACCAAACAATTGCGCTTGATTAAAAAACTGAGTGATACGTTCATGGGTTTCACCAAATTGACTGCGGTGACACTCGTCGAAAATAAACACCAGTCTTTTCTCCCTTAATGCATTCATTTTTTCCAGATGTGCTGGTTTGCTGATCGCAGTGTTTAACTTTTGAATAGTTGTAACAATTAAAGAAGTGTCATCTGCAAATTGTTTCACGAGTGCGGTGGTATTTTCTGTACCATCTACGCTGCCGGGTGAAAATTCATTGAACTCACGAGTGGTTTGGTAATCAAGATCATTACGGTCTACTACAAATACAATTTTGTGTACCGTAGGCAGTTTTACCAATACCTGTGCTGCTTTAAAACTGGTGAGTGTTTTTCCTGATCCTGTGGTATGCCAGATATAACCGTTTTTGGTCGTATTCTTTACGCGATCTACCAAGCGCTCTACTGCGTAATACTGGTAGGGTCTTAATACCATCAAACACTTATCGCTCTGGTGCAGAACGGTGTATTTACAAATGAGTTTGCTAAGTTGACAGGGTTCTAAAAAAGCCGTAGCAAAATCACTGAGTGGTTTAATAGGTTTATTCTGTTCGTCGGTCCAAAAGAAGGTTTGCTGAAAACTCTGATGGCGGTTGTTGGCGTAGTATTTTGTATTGACACCATTACTGATCACAAACAACTGAATATAATTAAAGAACCCATAACCCGCCCAGTAACTATGACGTTGGTATCGATTGGTTTGATTGAACGCTTCTTTTAATTCTAAACCACGCCGCTTGAGTTCTATTTGTACCAATGGTAAACCATTGATAAGAAGGGTAACATCATATCGGTTGGTATAACTACCCTCCATGGTGATTTGGGTACATACCTGATAACGATTCTGACACCAATTCTCTATGTTCAAAAATTCTATATAGGCAATGGTGCCATCTTCTCTTGTAAGTACCATTTTATCGCGAAGAATATGGGCTCGGTCAAACACATTACCTCGATTGAGATGGGCCAAGACTTGAACCATTTCTTTGGGTGTAAACTGAATGCCGTTGTGTTGCTGCAGTTGATGTTGCAGGTTGGCAATCATTTCAGCTTCATTGGCTAATGCTATTTGTTCATAGCCCATCCCTGCCAATTGGCGTACGAGATTTTGTTCAAGAATAGATTCGGGTTGTACCTGATTTTTCATGAATTTTTCTTAAGACAACACTTCTAATAGAAACTGTTTCTCACTCCTAAAATACGCTATTGCAAGATCAGCTATATGTTTAATAAAACGATTCATTACCTCTTCATTAGAAACAATGTATTTTACCAGACTGGCATCATGAAGATTACATGCCAAGCCATCAAAATCTTCAATCTTTTTTGTGTTTTTCCACCAATCATTTTCGCAAAATGTATTTCTAGTATTAATTTTTAAATCTAAAAATCTCTTAGCAGAAAACCATCCGGTGAATAATGTATCAGGCTTCTTTTCTTCAATACTAAACGACTCCAAACCAAAGTATATTGAATTATCTTCTCTATTCTTAACCTTTATCCAAATTTGTGAATAGTCGTATACTACTTCCTTTCCCAAAAACACATCAAATTCATTCATCAACTCAGCACTAATTATCTGAAAAACCTCATTTCTAATATGTGTATGTAAAGCAATTCGTGCTTCTATAAGATTTTTGGATACCTCTTTGGCAATATCTATTTGTTCAAGAAGTTTAGAGTGTAGCGGTGTCATTCTATTAAAATTGACTCTTGGTGTAAGATTTTTAATCAATTCAAAATATTGTTGAACGATTGAGCATATTTTATAGGGGAGGTTCTTTTTCTTTAGAGATTCTTCTAGCCATCTTCTGATATGATATTGATAAGAAATGATGTGATAATCTTTCCCGGATATTAATCCCTGTGCACTACAAGCTGAAGCTTCTGTTCCATATAATGTAAGATAGTATACCGTATTTTTTTCTTGGTTATGATTATAATACCTCAAAATCTGTTTTTCTTGATCATAAGCATCAATCTTATTTTCAATACTAATTGTATATCCTTCAGAATTAAAAAGATAAATATCTATTCTACCGCCTTCTGTGTTATGCTCATTAATAGAACCAATAAATTTCTCACCGTCATTTACAAAGAACTTTTTATCGGATGTATAATTATAATTAACTACCTCAAAAAAAATATCTAAAAAATAACTGCCTTGTCCGTGTGAACCATTTGGATTTAATAGGGCTCGAATCAACGAACTATGTGTTTTATTCTCGTTTCTTTCAATACCTAAAATAGAAAATATATTAAATGGATCAGCTACCGATTTTTCATTACTCTTGTCTTTATCTAATAATAATTTCACTTCTTGCAATAAAGATTCTGCATCATTTAGCATTGAACTTTATTTTAGTTAAACAAACATTTGTTGGAGGAGTCCCTTTTTCCATTGGTAAGTATTCTCTAATTCGAATCGAATATTTTCAATCTTATTATCAATTGCTGAAAGAAAAACTGCTATTAATTTTTGTTCGTTTTTTGATGGAAGCTGAATTCTAATTTTATTAATTTCTGCTTTGCTTATCTCCAAAAACGTCGATCCACTAGAACGCGTAATAAATTCTTTCTTATTATTTAAAATCCAGTAATAAATAAATTCATTATCGTTATTAGCTGAGACTATAATATTTTGAAATCCTTGGTTTGTTGAACACTCTTCAAGTGCTATAGCAACATCTCCTATAGTAGCACGAGTTGATAATAATATTGTTCCTTTGGGAAGAACTTTTGCAGATGATTTTTTTAAGCCCTCCTTTGTTATCGTTCTTTTACTTTTTGATAAATATTTCTGCTTGATTTCTGTGGGTGTAAACCATAGTATTTCCCCGTTCCAGTATTTATCATTAAAAGTGTCTGGGGTTCCCCCTCCAACGATTTCTCCAACATCGGCAAACCTCCTATACTCCCACTCCGGGAAATCCCTCCCACTCTCATCTTTAAACCTGATTTCTCGGTTAAAGATTTTTTGCATCAGTCCTTTTTTGTATTGTTCCAACAAATGCTTTTTTTGCGTGAGTTGCTGAATCTTTTCATCTACCGCTGAGAGAAATGCTGCGATTTTTTGTTGTTCAGGGAGAGAGGGGAAAAAAGATTTCCAATTTTCTATCGTATTCTTTGTTATGTGAAGTAATGCAAAACCATTACTAGACATTGACTTCATTTTAGCTGTCTCGTTATCTAGCAATTGATAAAAAAACCCTTTATTTACTTCGCTTTCGTTAATATCGACTTTCCAAATGTGATAATGATATATCACTTTATCCCCGTTCCAAATTCTGGGTCCAAATGATGCAGACCATGCATAAATTAAATCGCCATGTTTTATGTATTTATTTGCTTCCAATTCCAAATTAGAATAATACCAATTTTCATTCGTAAATAAGTTTCCGACTCTTAGTACAGGATACGTCCCCTTGTTTAATAACTCTTCTTGTTTATATGCTCTCCCGTTATAAAAGGTCGAAACTTCCCCTAGCTTCAATTCATACCACAACTCTTCAAAACCTGAAAATCTGATTTTGGGTACCCTTTTTACATTTTGCATAGTATTACATAAATGATTTAAAACGGTGACGGTATATTCAATTCCTTACAAAATCCTGCTATAGTTGCATCTGTAGCTTTCATATCTTTTTCTAATTGCTGCAATGCTGTAGCAATAGTGTGCAGGTCTATTACTACTTCTTCTTCAAATGAATCTACATAACGGGGTATGTTTAGGTTGTAATCATTGGCTGCTATTTCGTCCAAACTGGCAGCTTTGGCATACTTCTCTTTATTGGTTCGGGCGGCATAGGTTTGCACAATGGTATCTACCTGTGCATCGGTCAGGTAGTTTTGGTTACCAGCTTTCTCAAATTCATTACTCGCATCTATAAAGAAAACATCCTTTGGATTTTCACGACAGGTTTTAAATATGAGTATACAAGTAGGTATACTGGTACCATAAAAAATATTCGCAGGCAAGCCTATCACAGCATCAAGGTAATTTTTTTCTTCTATCAGGTAACGGCGTATATGTCCTTCAGCAGCGCCTCTAAACAAAACTCCATGGGGTGCCACCATGGCCATAGTGCCATTATCATCTAAATGGGCTATCATGTGTTGTATAAAAGCATAGTCTGCTTTTGAAGCCGGTGCTAGTTTACCGTATTGGCTAAAACGATCATCGCTCATGTGTAATCCGGCAGCACTCCATTTGGCACTAAACGGCGGGTTACTGACAATGGCTTCAAATTTCATTCCCATATGTTGGGGTTTCTCCAGTGTGTCTTCCTGTTTAATGCTGAATTTTTTATAATGCACGCCATGCAGAATCATGTTCATGCGTGCCAGGTTATAGGTAGTACGGTTCAGTTCCTGACCATAAAAGGCACCTACATCCGTCAAATGTCTTGCCACTCGCAAAAGCAAGGAACCCGAACCACAGGTGGGGTCGTACACAGACTTTAATCTGGTTTTGCCTAAAGTAACGATACGGGCCAGTATGGCACTTACCTGTTGGGGTGTATAGAACTCACCCGCTTTTTTACCGGCACCGCTGGCAAATTGTCCAATAAGGTATTCATACGCATCGCCCAGCACATCCCCCTTAGCATCGTCTAACTGAAAATTGATCTTATTCAAATGAGCCAGCACTTTACTGATCAGTGCATTTTTCTCATTTTCGGTTCTGCCCAGTTTGGTGCTTGTAAGGTCTAGGTCTTCAAACAGATTGTCAAAGTCATCCTGACTTTCCGTACCCATGGTACTCTGTTCAATATTGCGGAGAATACGAGCCAGATCATCCAAAATAAAATTGCTGCTCTCTTCTTCCAATGTATTGTTCCCTTTTGCCGCAATAAAACTGAAGAGTTCGGAAGGTTTTAGAAAATAGCCTAGTTTCAATAGGCTTTCTTCTTTAACAGCTTGAAGTATTTGTTGTCCTTCTGGTTTATGCTCATCAATCTGTTCATAAGTAATACCATCCTGTGCGAGGATTTCGTTGGCATAGCGGTGCATGCGTTCGGAGAGGTATTTGTAGAAGATAAAACCCAAAATATAATCCCTGAATTCATCCGCATTCATTTTACCCCGCAGGGTATTGGCGATATTCCAGAGTTGTTGTTCGAGTTGTTTTTTTTGGTCTTCAGACATGGGATTACAAGCAATTAGTTGAATACCCCATACCAATAGTATACAAGGTATTAATAACTAGATAAAACAGTATTTTGAATCCTAATAAGGATTTGTAAATCTACGGAGTGCTTGGCACTCAATAATAATAGTAGGGGGAATATTAATGAATAACTACTTAATGTGTGATGTTAGCTTATTGATCTCTTCGTAAAATTTAGTGATTTTCTGTTTGTTTTTAAAATCAGCTAAACTAATAATTACACTTCCGTTATTTGTAGGCTGTTCAGAAGAAACCGAATAGTTTATACAAACATTTTGCTTACAATAAACAGGTTGCTCATTTACGACTGGCAGTGCCTTGGTTGTTGAAAACAATTCAAGCTGGCAAGGTAATACCTGCCTTTTTGTATCTTTTCTGTTTGACATAAGACGCAAATTTATAGTATTGTCAGTCAATTGGAAATCCTTTTACCGATTGTGACGCTAAAGCTTCAATTACCGGTATAGATTCCAAAGAACTTGTAGATTTTGGTCTAACTTTCTTGATATTATGCTTTAATAATTCACCTTTTTGTGTTTTTCGAGAATTAGGCGCCATTTTAAACAAATCAAAATACCTATTCGGAGAAACTCCATCATACATTAATATTACGACTTTATCAACAGCTATTTCGTTTTCAGTTATTGCATCATCATGGAGCTTGATAGTAAGGCTTTTTCGATATGGTTCAATATAATACACTTTTTTTATGCCTGCAAGTATTATGTGACGAGCGCAATTATGACATGGATAAGTTGTAATAAATAAGCTGCCATTTACAACTCGCTTACCCGCCGTTTGTGAGCCCGTAATGATTGCCATCATTTCAGCATGAATCGCCCTTGAAAACTCAACTAATGATTTTATTTTTGAGTTCCGTATTAAATGCAATGCTCTATCTCTATCCCCTTCTTGAATAATTCTACTATTAATCAATAGCCTTGTTAATTCTTGAGAAATTAGATCTTTTTCATTATCATTCCAACACCCTTTTGATCCGAGATTATAACAGCGGTTGTCAGTTCTACTGCCTGAACCTGCATTTGAAGAATTATATAACCCACCTCCAAATTTCGGAACATCGTTCCAACCAATAGACAACAACTCCCCATGTTCATCCGTTAGAGCTGCACCCACCTGTCTTGAAAGACAAGCAGAATTGTTAGCTGCACTAGCTGCGTGGTACATTGCAGTTTCTTCATGAGTAGGTGTTATAACCTCAGACCCAAATATTAAGTTTATAAATCTTTTTAATTTTTCTTCTACACCTGAATTTACAGGTCCATCTAGCCTCAGAAAAAAATCGGATAAAATAAATGTATCTCTTACTTTTTGACCATTAACAATATCCTCACCAGAATCTCTATTCATTAAGTTGCCAATCTCCTCATCTGTCATAGAAGAGTCGCGTAAGTTTTTTTCCCGCGCTTCAATAGAAGAAAAAACGCCAATAGAATAATGTATCTCTCTATATACTTCTCTAAACAATGCTAATTCATCTTCATTTTTTATTGAGTCAATAATGTAACACTTGCGTCTTGTTTGATAGGATGTTAATTCTTTTTCTGTCTTTTCTGTAATTCTATCAAAATTTATTTTTTGTATCGCAAGCGCCGCTAGAATAGTATTTTCATTTTCTTGGCGCAACTTGTTGCCTTCATCAATTAATGTTTTCTTATAGTCAAATTTAGAAAGGCCATCAAAATTTTTAGTTGAGTGTTTTTTTATGAAATCACTCAACTTAATAACCTCTATTTCATAATTAAACTCAACACTCAAAATTTTTTCAATCTTTTCTGCAACACCATGAATATCTGTGCCTATAAACCCACACAAAGAAATAACAAGTTCCTCCGTATGGGTTTTTCCTATTTTAGCCATCAAATCGGAAGCGTCTGCACCTTGACTTGGTACTGTTGTAGTTGCTTCATCTAAAATCTTTTTTGCAGGATCGCCCATATTTGGTCAATTTAGGTTTATATATAAAAAAACGTAATTTTTTTACTTTAATTATGTGGATCTTCTTTTCTAAACATATTTTACAATTTTGCGGATATAAAAAGATGATAATCTATAAAAAACACGCATTTTTTTGATTGAAAAGTAGATGAATAGTTTATGACAAGCCTTGTTTTCTCTCGATATGCTCTTTGGGCATCTGCCAATTTTCATTTTCATTCAACCGGTAACCGGGTTTAAAAAAGAATATATAAAAACGTTTAGCACTTATAGGCATCGCTATACCACATAAGCACCATATCTGACATATGAGTAGTAGAACCTCAATTAGTATTGTCGTAGAGAATGCAGACATTTCTTTTATGAGTAAATACAGGAAAGAAAAGAGGATGCAGTATATAGAAATAGATCCTACCAATAATGTTGATCGCAAATACCGTTTCGGCATACTGACAAGAAAAGGTCTTGCTCGTTTAATGAGATATTCTCTAAATTCTATTGATGCCACGATAAACAGATATTGAATCAACCAGCAGTAAAAAATACTTGCCAGATCCCAATCTTTCATGCCGTTGATCAAGGTTGTGCCAACGATGGGAATCAACCAATGAACACCAAAGTATAAAGTAATAACAGCTAATAACTGAACTGTTAAACGATGGGCGAAATAAACAGTATACCGGGTGTTCATCTCGCTATTTTACCTTTTTTTATGAACGAATACAAGCGTAGTTCTACGCAATTTTTCTTCGGAAAACCGCAAAAAAAGATCGTAAAAGCGCAAAATTTGCTAACTCAATATTTTTCCGCCGCTTTGTTGTAGGCGAAGCAGATATTCTGTCTTAAATTGGTAGAAATCCAATCGTTTTATGGAGCAACCCATATTGTTCCCTGTTAACGATCAGTTACTTCAGATCATTGAAGAAGCCCCCAGGCTGACGGCGCAGGATGAGAAAAAAATCATTGCAGAAACAAAACAGCTCAACATTCGCTACATCAGAGAAGTTTGTAGCGCTGCTGCAAAACAATCTATTAGCTATGTCATCCAAGGTGTGCAGTATGTTATCTGCTGGTTACTCAATTCTATTCATGAAAAACAGCAAAAAAATCACACGCTGTTCCGTGAAAAAATTGCTACACAACTAGCCTCTTTCCTTGCGTTTCTACAACAACAGAGCGGCAGCTGGTTTAATTGGGATGCACATATGCCCCATATTATTTGGCAACCCATTCATGAAAAAATTCAAGTAAAAATAGAACCGGGTAACGCGTTTGTATTGAATGATATTGAACAAGATTTGGTAGCCGTATTTCAGAACATATACACAGATACCACAACCCATCCCACACCCAGTTTCAAACAGGCACATTATTGGCAAGCACTCATACAAGCGCTTTGTTTGGAACAAGAACATCCACAATATGACACTGCGCGTTGTATACTTTTATTGATCCGCTATAACTGCAATCACCCAACTTTTATCCGCTATGTATTTTCGCGCTATCTATTGGCGCTTGATACCTCTCGAAACCCTCACCAGCATTGGCAGGAAGCTTTGTTGCACATCAACCGAATCATCCCTGAAAAAGAAACCGCTTTATTGGTAAAAGAACAAGATTGTAAATCAGCTTTGATGCAACTGATACAAACCGAAATGGACGCCATCCATTTTTCAGATAAAGCAAAAAACATCATGCAGGTTTCTTGTCCGTTTCAATACACACTATCCGTTACGCAACTGGCCGTATGGCTTCGCATGCAAACAGATTCGGGCATGATTGAACACCATAACACCACTGATTTGATTCGGTATTTTGCAGAAAACGCTTCTACCAACAGAAATCAAAGCATTGCCTTCAAAAGTCTCTACAACAAATACCACCAACCTGAACGATCAGCAGTACAAATAATGCTGGAGTACAATGTTAGGATGCAAAAAATATTGAAAGACCTCCTCCAATAATCCTTGTAAAAAAAGCACAGGGAATTATCCAACAGAAGAATACCCAATATCAAAGTTGGACATTGGACATTCTTCTGTTCCTCATTGGAAATTCCTCTTCTCCTCCTGTACTTCACTCGTACCATGCTCGATATTCATTCGGTAGTTCTTCGGTGTTTCTTCGAGAATTACCGAAGAACTACCGAAGCCGCTTCGAGGTTTATCGAAGAAATCTCGAAGCGAACTCGAAGAAAGTGCCTGTTTGCTATGGTTGATCTACCTATCTAATAAGGGTTTACCGAAAGAGTCTCGAAGACTGCCACCTTTTTGAACCTCCTTTACATCTGAGCAATAGTTTTTTAAATCATATATGATCTCTTTATCAACTCGTTGAAGGGGGTGGTACCACCCCTGCCACCCCCTGGGCCTTTATGGGCGAAATAAGTTTGCATTGTTAACAACACCGGTGTTCCTGTCTGCAGCAGGAGTAACAAACAACAACATTGTAAACACTTAAAAACAAATTTTATGTCTATCGTTTCACAAGGAATCTTGGGTGGGTTTTCAGGAAAAACCGGCCCGGTGATTGGAAGTTCATGGAAGGGTAAGCCGGTGATGCGTGCTAAACCCATTTACAAAAAAAACAGAACCTTCTCGAAGGATCAAATGAGTCAGCAAGAAAAGTTTAAAATGATGATGACTTTTCTGCACGGTATCGATTACCTGCTGAACCTTACCTACAAAACCAATAACAATACCCGCAGTGGTTTTCAGGAAGCTTTTTCGGTGAACCTGAAAGATGCGGTTGCCGGAGTTGAGTCTCCTTTTGATATTGATTATGCCAAGGTTAGGCTTTCGAAAGGTTCTATACCAACCATTGCTCAATGCACATTGTCGGCGGAAGCCAGCAATATGATTGCGTTCAGTTGGAATGGTGCTGTTCCGGAAAATAACGGCAACAAATCCAGTACCGCTGACAGGGCTATTGCGGTGTTGTATTGTCCGGAAGACAAAAGCTTTCTGGTGAGTCACTTTAGCACTAGACGTAGCGATCAGGAATTGCTGTTAGATGCTGCTGCATTTACCGGTAAAGAAGTGCATGGCTGGTTCTTCTTTCTGTCAGATGATGAGTCCAGGGCTTCAGACAGTAAGTATGTAGGAACAGTTACGGTAAGCGGCTAACTATGGAGCTGACACTATTACGCACGTATGGCGAAAACGGAGTCAATGGTATTTTATACCTGCATGATCAACAGATATGTTATACCCTAGAGCTTCCGTGGAAAAACAATCAACGCCAAATATCCTGCATACCCGAAGGCAGTTATCTGTTGCGTAAAAGATACAGTCTGCGGTTTGAATGGCATTTGCACTTGCAACATGTGCCGGGGCGCAGTATGATTCTCATACACCCCGCCAACCACGCCATGAAAGAACTCCAGGGTTGTATTGCTCCGGTAAGTATTATTACCGGTGAAGGAACAGGACTAGGTTCGTTATCAGCCATGCAGCGATTATTAGCGATAACCGATAGTGCTATGCGTGCAGATAAAAGCTGTTTACTCAGAATTGGATCCACATCATTACCATAAAATAAAAGCTATGAAAGAGGTCATCAACCGCGCATCAACGCAACCACCTCTTTTCTTCCGCAGACTACGCAACATCGGTGTTGCATTGGCAGGTATCTCAGCCGCCATTCTCACAGCACCGGTAACACTTCCCGCAGCACTCGTAACTTTTGCCGGTTATGCAGCTGTAGCAGGTGGAGTGATTGGAGCGGTTAGTCAGTTGGTGAAGAAAGAAGAAGTGGAGTAAAAAGGAGAGGCTGCCGGGTTTGGCAGCCTCTTTTTTTATTCATGTTCTTTATTATCAACTTTTGGAAAGTTTTAGAACTTTCCAAAAGTTATCACCTAATAGTTTTAATGGTTAATTGCACTAAAACAAAACAAGACGATACGGAATTTGTTTTATCATTGTTTTACTATCTGATTTTTGATAGTACCGATAGTCGTGAACAACATCGAATAAACTTATGCGGTTTAACTTACTTCTGATTGGGTAACACTAAATCAAACCGAAATGAGTAAAATTAAATTTATTCCTCTGATAGAGCTTGCAACTCTAAAAGATGGCGAAGAATGTCCAGCTGGAACATCATTTACAAATACGCGTGATTGGGATTTGCATGAACAAAAGCTCTTGGCTAAATCTTATAAAAATATACCCAGCCCAATTTCAAAAGGAATCTATCAGTATCGGCTTTTTGATATTCCACTAAATGACTTAGAAGCTGCTATCAATCTTCACATATCTGATACAGATATTCTTCACTCTTGTTCTTTGTTTGGCGGATATGCTATTTCCGTTGACCACAATATTGAACTTTATCCGCAATGTTGTGGCCTATTAGAAGAAATTCAGCAGTGGAAAAAAATACTAGATGAAAATTTTGAAGACTTTTATTTGTTAGAGTGCCATCCTTCGCCGCTAATTTCTAAGAAAGGAACTATGATCATCATTCATTGTAAAGATGAATCAGATCCCTTTTTACCATTAACAACGAAAGAAACTATAGAACTGAATTATATAGAAACAAAATTAGCTTTGACCGAGGTCATTGAAGAACTCAATGAATTTTCTAAAACACTTAATTCTTTATCAGGAAAATTCGGGGTTGATAATTTGGCGGATATTTTAATTTGGGGGCAAACCACGAAGGATCTGGTTGAATATCAATAATAGATAAAATGAGCGCCAACACGATAATAATAAACGGAATCAATTTTACAGACTTAGAAACTTTTTATGATGAGATCGATCGTGTATTAACTAAAAATTTGAACTGGCAAACCGGACACAATCTGAATGCTTTTAATGACTTGCTAAGGGGCGGCTTCGGCGTTTATGAGTATGAGGAACCAATAAAACTAATTTGGATAAATTTCTCCCTAAGTAGAAAAAAGTTAGGTCAGGAGTTGGTTGATCTTCTGGTTGAAATAATTACTCGTCACGATCATATTGATTTTTCAACATCTGATTAATTCCTGCCGTTATTAGCGCCGGACCAACAACAAAAAACCCCAACATTACTGTTGAGGTCTTTAATTTCCGTCCACCTTCGCTATAGCTTCGATGGACAAGTGGTGTGGGCCGGGATCGAACCGGCGACACAAGGATTTTCAGTCCTTTGCTCTACCGACTGAGCTACCGCACCTTCGGTGAAGATTCAAGAACTAAGAAACAAGACACAAGGTTTGGCTTGTAGCTTGAAGCCTGTTGCTTGAAGCTTATTATCCCCTTTCGGGGCAGCAAAAATAGGGGGTTTTCACATATAATCCACAATGAATAGCGGTTTTTTTAGTGAAAATGAACCATTATTAGGGTCGGCTTAGCTTACCGTGCTATATACCGCATCCCATAATCGCTTACGATACTGTAAGCTCAGGAGTGCCGCTTCGGTAGCCTGCTCCCATTTCAAGTCATCTTCACCACACAATTCACACACCATTTCCATCGCCAAATGACTATGATGGTCGCCATCTACTTCTATATGTCTTTCGAGATAATATTTGAACACCGCCAGCTGTGTTGGATACTGTACAGACAAATCTTTCACCAAACCCATGAACATATCCGGTATCAAATCTTCACGCCCGAATGTAAATACAGCAGCCTGCACATGCACAGGCGCCTTCTCAATCACTTCAAACGTATATCCCACAAAATCGCAAATAGCCCTGGGCAATTGTAATTGCTGTAATGCCTGTTGCACCGGCACACCATTGTGTAAATACGTCAACAGTTGTGTAATAGCCGTTGTATCAGCACCCATCTGTTCCATGGCTTTGAGGTACAACTCAAAGTGACTCGTTCTATTACCCGCTTCATCAACATCACTCTCTTCACCCAATACAATTTCATTGATGAGATAACGGGTATTGGCAGATCCTACCGGCACCCATGGCGCAGCAGTACAAGTCAATTGTTGCTGCAAGGATTTCAACAAACTCATAAAATCCCAAACCGCAAACACATGATACTCCGTAAACCGACGAAGCTGTTCAAGGTCTTGCAGACTATGGTACAGTAAATGATCAACAAGACTAGGTCTAACTTCTTCCAGCCGCTCTTTCAGCTGAACTATCTTTTCATTTTCCATGCTTTATATACGTGTGGAGAGGGGAAATGGTTGAATGAGCTGTGAGCTATGAGCCACGAGCTATGAGCTTTTTACATGTATAAAATGAGCCATTGCTGCTCAAATAAAAAATAAAAAGCTCATAGCTCGTGGCTCGCAGCTCGTAGCTTTAAAACTCACAATTCTTCGGCGTCCTTGCAAAGGCAATGACATCGCGAATATTCGTCATGCCGGTAACGAATTGTACCATGCGTTCGAAGCCGAGACCGAAACCTGCGTGGGGTACGGTTCCGAAGCGGCGGGTATCTAAATACCAACTCATTTCTTCAAGTGGTATATGCATCGCTCGCATACGCGCTTCCAGTTTTTCCAAACGCTCTTCTCTTTGTGAGCCACCAACAATTTCTCCGATACCCGGTGCCAGAATATCCATCGCCGCTACCGTTTCTTTTCCGGGTTCACATCCATCATTCATGCGCATATAAAACGCTTTGATGGCAGCAGGATATCCCGTTACAATCACCGGTTTCTTAAAATGTTTTTCTACCAGATATCTTTCATGTTCACTCTGCATATCAATACCCCACTTCACATCAAACTTGAATTTCTTTTTCTTGTAAGCAGGTGAATCCAATAATATCTGAATGGCTTCTGTGTAAGTAATTCTTTCAAAACTATTATCCGTTACAAACTTCAACTTCTCCAGCAATCCAAATTCCTGACGCTCGTTCTGTGGCTTTTGTTTTTCTTCTTCTGCGAGTCGTTGATCCAAAAACGCCAGATCTTCCGCATTGTGTTGCATCACATAGCGAATCAAATATTGAATGAACTCTTCTGCTAAGTTCATATTGTCTTCAATATCATAGAATGCCATCTCCGGCTCAATCATCCAGAATTCTGCCAGGTGTCTGGTCGTATTTGAATTCTCTGCACGGAAGGTGGGGCCAAAAGTATAAATCTCACTAAACGCCATCGCACCTAATTCGCCTTCTAATTGTCCACTTACAGTGAGGTTGGTACTCTTTCCAAAAAAGTCTTCTGCAAAATCAATACTCCCATCTTCTTTGCGAGGCGGGTTATCAAAAGGAAGTGTAGTTACACGAAACATTTCTCCTGCGCCTTCAGCATCACTCGCAGTAATAATAGGTGTATGCAAATACACAAATCCTTTTTCATTGAAAAACTTGTGTACCGCAAACGCCAACGAATGTCTGATACGAAACACAGCACCAAATGTATTGGTACGAAAACGCAGGTGTGCGATCTCTCTCAAAAATTCAAGACTATGTTTCTTTGGCTGCAAAGGATATTTTTCCGCATCACTATCCCCCAATATTTCTACTTGCGTTGCTTTTAATTCGATCGACTGTCCCTTTCCCAATGAAGGCACCACCGTACCCGTTACTTTCAAAGAAGCACCGGTAGTGATTCTTTTCAATGTAGCATCATCTAACAAACCCAATTCTGTTACTACCTGTAAATTATTATTGGTACTGCCATCATTCAATGCAATAAACTGGTTGTTACGAAACGTTCGCACCCAACCCATGACGATTGTTTCTTGTCCGGCCACCCCGCTACTCAGCAGGTCTTTGATCTTGGTTCTTTTGTTAAACATTGCTTGCTGTTTTGAAACGCCTGTGGTTCAGGCTTTGAGCGGCAAAGATAAGAAGGAAAAGAAGACAAGGGTGATCGGGTAATCAGGTGATCGGGATATCGGGTGATGGGTGGTGTATGGACTTTTTATGAATCTGATTAATGATGCAGAAAAAGAATCCCAACAAAAAGCACCCAGTACCCGATTACCTGATCACCCGATCACCCGATTACCATTTTTCCATTATATTTATCACCAATCTCCAAATCCTATAACACACAATGAAACCATCCTTGTTCCGGTCATTGATTGAACTCACAACAGATGCTGTGTTCATTGTTCGGGTGTTACCGGGGGGCGAAGAGTTTGTGATGGAGTATGTGAATGATGCGTATCTCCATAAATTCAATGTTACGCGCGAGTCGGTAGTGGGTAAGGAGTTCAAGGACATGCTTCACACCCATATTGTAGATACTATTCGCAAACGTTTTATTGAATGCGTTCGTTTGCGCTCCAATATCAGTTTTGAAGAAAGTTTTGAAAACGGAACAACCAGTCTGAGTGAACTCTTTCCTATCATGGACGCCGATAATGCCATTGAATATGTGGTGGGCGTATCTAAAGATATCACTGAACTGAAAATAAAGCGTGATCAAATCGCCGCTTCCGAGCAAACCCTACAATCCATCATCAATAGCTCCGATAATGTGCTCATTTATATGAGTAATGATTTTACCATTCGGTATGCCAATCGCAGGGCACAAGAGCATGCGAGAAAATTGTTTGGAAAAAGCTTTTCCATAGGTGATAAGCTCACAGATTATTATCCCAAATCCGAACGCGAGCTTGCTTTGAAACATGCTTTAGAACTGAAAGAGCTAAAACAAACCATTTCTCATGAGCACCAACTCACTTATCCGGATGGGGAGACCCGTTGGTTTTTGAGGCGTTATTATGGTGTGTTTGACGAGAAAGGCGAACTAACGGGTATCGTTATCGCCTCTATCAATATCACCAATCGGAAAGAACAGGAATTACAAATACAGAAACAAGCCGATTCTTTGCGTGAGATCGCTAAAATTCAATCACACGAAATCAGAAGGCCTGTTGCCAATATTATAGGATTGGTAGATCTCATTGATTTGAAGGGCAAAACCTTGGAAGAAAATGAGCAAATTTTACAATATCTCAGACAGAGTGGACAGGAATTGGATGGCATGATCAGTAGAATTGTCGATAAAACACAATATGACACCGATTTTTAACGATTTTCGGTAAGATTTTTTGTTTTGTTTTTAAGAAAATCGCTTAACATTGCATCGGAAACCAAGCTGATATCGTCCTCTTTTAGCTCTCGACACATCAGTTTATCTTCTTTCCAATCAGTTTTAATACCCATAGATTTTCCGATCTGAGTTTACTTTTCCTTAGACTGGATATTTGAATGATGACAATTTGATTTTTCCCCACAATAGACTTTATGTACGATATTCTGCAATTAAATGACATGTTATTGCCCGAGTTACTCGATATCGCCGAGCAACTGAAAATTACGGGTGCCAAGAAATTAGACAAGCAAGGACTGATCTATAAGATCCTTGATAGCCAGGCAGTTCAGGCCAGCGAAACCAAAGATGGTGCGGCTAAAAAAGGTGCCCGCGCCCGTAAACCCGTTACGGTAAAAACCGCCAACGGTACCGAAGAAGCGGAAGTGATGCAAGAAGCACCCGAAAAACCTGCCGCAGCTGCAAAACGTGGTCCGGTGAAAAAAGCACGTACCGATAAGCAACCCACCGAGAATCAGGAAACAGCCCCTGAACAAACGGAAGAAAGCACCAACACCACTAGTACGGAAACAACTCCAGAAACCGGTTTACCGCAAGAAGCACCACCTCCTCCTCAACACCGTCACCAGCGCAAAGAACCTACATTCAATATTGAGTTTGAAGGTGTAATCAGCGGTGAAGGTGTATTGGAAATGATGCCAGATGGTTATGGTTTCCTTCGCTCTTCTGATTATAACTATTTATCTTCTCCCGATGATGTATATGTATCTCCTTCTCAGATCAAACTCTTTGGTCTGAAAACAGGTGATACCGTTTCGGGATCTGTTCGTCCACCAAAAGAAGGAGAAAAATATTTCGCCTTATTGAAAGTGGATCATATCAATGGTAAACGTCCGGATGAAGTGCGCGATCGCGTTCCGTTCGACTACCTCACACCATTGTTCCCTTATGAAAAATTAAACCTTTTTACCACTTCTAATAATTACAGCACTCGTATCATGGACCTGTTTACCCCCATCGGTAAAGGTCAGCGTGGATTGATCGTTGCCCAACCAAAAGTGGGTAAGACCATGTTGCTGAAAGAAGTGGCCAACGCTATTGCCGCCAACCATCCGGAATGTTACCTGATGGTGGTATTGATCGATGAGCGTCCGGAAGAGGTAACCGATATGGAGCGCAGTGTAAAAGCAGAAGTGATTGCTTCTACTTTTGATGAGCCTGCTGAAAAACACGTGAAAGTATCTACCATCGCTTTACAAAAAGCAAAACGTTTGGTGGAATGCGGACATGATGTGGTGATCTTATTAGATTCCATTACCCGTTTGGCACGCGCTCACAATACCGTTGCACCCGCCAGTGGTAAAGTATTGAGCGGTGGTGTGGAAGCCAATGCCATGCAAAAACCCAAACAATTCTTTGGTGCTGCACGTAAAATTGAACACGGTGGTTCACTGACCATCCTTGCAACCGCATTGATTGAAACCGGTAGTAAAATGGATGAAGTGATCTTTGAAGAATTCAAGGGTACCGGTAACATGGAATTGTTGTTGGATCGTCGCTTAGCGAACAAGCGCATTTTCCCTGCTATTGACCTGGTAGGTTCTTCTACACGTAGAGATGATCTCTTATTGGATAAAGAAGTTTTACAACGCATGAATATTCTTCGTTTGTATATCAACGATATGAACACCGAAGAGTCGATGAACGAATTGCTGAAACGCATGAGAGGAACGAAGGACAATGAAGAGTTTCTGGCGTCGATGAATCGATGAGAAGGTGAAAGGTGAAAGGTGAAAGGTGAAAAGTGAAAAGAATGAAAGTGTTGAGTGTTACTCAACACTTTTTTTTAACCCTCATCTGTGTTGTTCTGTGATTTCAGTGGCAATAATTTAGTAGAAATATTGCCACTGAAACCACAGAAGTTCACTGAATAGAAAAGCGGAATGTAGTAGTACACTCCGCTTTTTTATTCCCCTCCGTGTCACTCTGAGCCGTACTCTGTGAAACTCCGTGGTAAAAAACCACAGAGGTAAAAGAGTTAGGCGCAGAGTTACGCAGAGGTATAAAATAAAAAGAGGAATGTATTACTACAATCCTCTTTTTTATAAAACACTTTTCACCTTTCTCCAATGGAGTCCTGTGGACACTCTTCTCCTCCTCACTTCCTCAACAACCGCTCATTAAACAACTTCAAAATTCGCTTATACTCATCTGTCCAGCTGCTGGGTTCTACGAAGCCGTGGTCTTCCATGGGGTATACTGCCAGCTCCCAATTGTTTTTGCCCAGTTCAATTAGCTTTTGTGATAAACGAACCACATCCTGAAAATGAACATTCACATCTACCATACCATGACAGATCAGCAAATGATTCTTCAATCCATTCGCAAAATTGATGGGTGATGATTTTGCATAAGCAATACTATCATTCACCGGCTCATTCAAAATATTTGAGGTATAACCATGATTGTAATGCGCCCAATCTGTTACCGGTCTTAATGCGGCGCCGGCTTTAAACACATCAGGAGTAGTGAAGAGTCCCATCAGCGTAATAAAACCACCATAGCTTCCGCCATAGATACCGATCTTTCCTGCATCTACACCATAATTTTTAGTGAGGAATTTGGCAGCGTCTACATGATCATCCAGATCCTTGCCACCCATGTGTCGATAGATACCTGTTCTCCAATCTCTTCCATAACCACTGCTTGCACGATAATCAATATCAATTACGGTATATCCCTGATCCGCCAATAAATTATGGAACATGTATTCGCGGAAATATGAGCTCCACCAATAATGTACGTTTTGCAAGTATCCGGCACCATGTACAAAGATCACTGCCGCTTTATTGTTCTTAGCTTTGGTGGGCTCGTACAAACGCGCATAGATCTGTTGTCCGTCACGAGCGGGAATGGTAATCATTTTAGGATCTCTCCATGGATAAGCTTTGAACTCATCGGTCACCGCTTTGTTCGTGATCTGTGCAGCTGTTTTTCCGGCTGCATTTTCTTGAAGAAACAGTTCCCAAGGTTTATTGCTATAAGAATAACGATAAGCGATCCACTTCTCATCCGGCGACATACTCACTTCATAACCACCGATCATATTCGTGATCTTTTCTTTTCCGCTACCATCTCTATTGATACGATACCAATTGAGTTTACCAGGATGCTCTTCATTGGTCAGTAAATAAAAATGTTGTTTGTTGTTGCTCAGTGAAACAGACTGCACTTCATACTTTCCTTCCGTCAGTGCTGTTTTTCTTCCGGACACCATATCATACACATACAAATGAGAATAGCCGGTTGCTTCGCTTTGGAAATAAAACTGAGCATCGTTGATCCATCCCAATGTTGCACCAAATGCACTAATACCCGGACCGCCGATCCATGCTTCATCACGCTGGCGATCGATCAGTTTCAGTTTGGCGTTTTCTGCATCCAGTTGCATGATCCATCGGTCTTTATTGTCTTGAGAACGGATGTCTACAATCGCCGCCGTTCCTGATGCATTCCAATATGGACCATTGATCATGACACCACGAATGGGTGCTCTACGATTGCCAAATTGTTTAGGATAATCTTTTACATAATCCGGCTGATCCATGATACCCGGAATCGCAGCAGAATCAATGACTACCATCATGAGTTTATCTTTTGTTTTATCAAACACATAAAACTCATACCGTCCGAGGGGTGCGCCCACTTTTGTTCGGGCAGGAATATCCGTTGTGAATCCGCTTTCCGTTACATAATCCGGAACTATGGTGCTTTTGTTATTGGCGGGCGCTTGATATAGACGATACGTAACAAAACGTCCATCCGGACTGATCTGTAAGTTTTGTAATTGCTTCTCGCCGATACCAATCGGTTTTAAAGTATCGGTATCGCGATTAGCGCGCAAGAATTCAGTGCGGGCATCTCTTTTTTCTTTTCTTTCTTTTAATACTGAAAATAGATCGAGTTGCTGATCGCGTAACCATTGTTCTTGTGATTGTGCCAATGCGGCAATAGCAGGTACAGTGTTTCTTGCTCCACCCAATTGTGCAGCACCACGACCAGCAAAAGGTACTGCAGTAACAGCTGTTTCAGTTCCACGACTGATGTTGGTCAATTGTAGCGTGCTTCCATTTTGTGTATGCCAGGCATATAAATTCTGATTGCGATTGTATACCACCCATTCATCTTTCAAAATAAAACGCGGCGCAAATTCCTGTTCTTGTGTTTGTGTGATGCGCATGGTTTTTCCGGACATGATATCCACCATATACAAGTCTCCACGTAAAGCATATAACATTTTAGTGCGGGCTTCATTGTACACCGCATTGTTCTGTGCTTGCGCCAATTGTACTTCCTGCAATGATGCACGTACCGGTGATCCGTTGGTACCAACAGTGTACACATAAGTAGAGTCGGACATTTTTTTATCCGGGTTCCAGCTGAAGTAAATTTTCTTGCTGTCTGCGCTCCAGAAAACATTAGAGGGCGAAGTGCCGATCCATTTTGGATCACGCATAATTTTCTCAACGGTCAACTGGGCAAATGAGGACAGGCATACCAACATGAGCCCGGTGAAAAGCAGTTTATGTTTCATTCGGAAATTTTAATCCAATAAATCTATTGTATCAACGGTGGATAGAGAAATGAATTTTATGGGTGGGGGAAGCGTTATATGAATAAAAGGGAGACGGGAAAACCCGCCTCCGCTCATACTAGCCCATCTATCAATCATTAAATCATACCGGGTGTTATGTATGGATATTCTGTTTTTTCAAAATACCTGGCAATTCTGTTGATTATTCCTTCCCTGCGTTGGTTGGGTCTATTGTTTTCTATCAGTGCATTGGCATGAATTTTTTCAGCATAAGCCCTTGCTGCATCGTGCAAGTGGTTCCCTTTGAGCTCTCTACAAATTACAGCGGCTTTACACTTAGATTGTATATATCGAAGCGAGTCCATTAATACATTGAACGGTTTTTTTGCTTTACCCAAAGCTTGTAAAGCAACAAAATGGATCCTGATTTTAAATTTTTCTGCGAATGCGGCGATGGTGCTGATTCTTAGTTCGGGTATCGTATCTGTTACCGGTATTACCACATCACTCCAATTAAAGGGTTTTTCTGCGGCATCGAGAATGGTGATGACAGGAACAGGTATTCTTTCTTGAATAATGTCTGCTTTACTCTTAAAGAGCTTAGACCACCAATTTCGTTTTGTTAGATCGTGTAAAACGATAAAGTCAATTTGATGTTGCTCAACATATTTTCTTAGCTGTTCTACAGTATCACCTTCCGGCATATCTGTTTGTATGGTAACCTGATATTTTTCTAAAACCCATCTTTTAATGGATTCCATCTGTTGCCTTCTGGTTTCACAGAAAAAGTGATAGGATGAAGGAAGTAAGAGGTTTATTTCCGGTGCGCGGAACATCGATATTGCAGAAAACTGTAAAACATGTACTAGGTGAATTTCAGCCTTTGATTGTTCGGCCAAAGCTGCCGCATGTAACAATGCCTTGTACGCTGTTTCTGAAAAATCGGTTGGTACTAATATTTTCTTTGTTTCCATGGCATTTACTTTTAAGGGTGAGGATATGATTGGTAGTAAAATATATCATCAAACTACCAGCGTTTCTTTGTTTTCATAATATTGTATGTTATATAATTCCCGCTTTCGATCATACCAGGTTCTGGCATTACCCGCTACTCGGTTTTTCTCAAGCAAGTTCATATCAAGGTCTTGATAAATAAGGGTTTCTTCTCCCGGTTCGGCAATAGCCGCAATAGCATCTCTGTGAAACTCAACATCGGATGGCGTGAGAATAGCGCTTTGTGCGTATTGAATATCAATATTATCTACTTGAGGTAAATTACCCACGCAGCCAGATAACACAACGTATATCTGGTTTTCAATAGCTCTGGCTTGTGCACAGTATCTCACCCGATTGTATGCTCTTCGATCATCTGTATTAAAAGGAACAAATAATATTTGAGCTCCTTTACTTGTAGCTATTCTTGCTATTTCCGGAAACTCTACATCATAACAAATGGATATGGCAATTTTGCCACAGTCTGTATCAAACACCTGTACTTTGTCGCCAGACTTTACTCCCCACCATTTCCTTTCATGGGGTGTAATGTGTAGTTTATATTGTTTATCATAAGAGCCGTCTCTTCGGAATAGAAATGATATATTATACAGTTCTCCATCTTCTTCCTCTGTAAGGTGTGATCCGGCAATGATGTTTGTATTGTATTTAACCGCCATACTGCTAAAAAACTGAATGTATTGTTCAGTAAAAGCGGTGAGCTGTCTTACCGCTCTTCCCGGTCTTTTATTGGGAAGAAAGGACAATAATTGCATCGTAAACATTTCTGGAAATAAAACAAAATCGCTTTTATAATCAGATGCTACATCTATGAAATATTCGCAGTGGTGTGCAAACTCTTCAAAGTTTTTAACGATACGCATTCGATATTGAATCGCACAAACTCGAACATAAGAGTTGAGTCGATCTGCACTTCGTCCTTCAGGATTATAATCTAAATTCACCCATTCCATATAAGTGGCATAACCACCACTTTCTTTATCGCCCGGTAGATAATCTTTGATGATTCTCTTTAACTTAAACTCATTAGAAAGTTGTGTTGTAAGAACAGGATCAAATAATTTTTTATCCATTACCTGTTGTACATATTCTTTCACGCCCATCTTTTCTGAAACCAGGTGATAGTTGGGTAGTCTGCCTCCGACCACTATTCTTTTGTAGTTATTCTGAATGGCTAATTTTTTTCTTGCCTCATATAATCTTCGGGCAAGTTTCATTCCTCGTGCATTGGGAGAAACCATGATCTCTATTCCGTATAATGTATCTCCAAGTGGATTGTGGGTAGACAGTGTTCCATTACCCGTGATCTGTAGCCATGAGTGGCTGGATGAAAATTCATCAAAATTCAAGAGTAAAGAACTTGAAGACGCCGCTAACTGATCATTTAAAAAAACACCTATTTGTCCCTCGGGAAATGTTGTTACAATTTTTTCCCATTGATCTTCCCGCCAGGGTTTCATTTCCGGGAACGACAATAATTGCAACGCTGCAACCGCTTCATAATCATCAATAGTTAGCGGTCGAAGTGTTATTTGATTTTGTTGTGTATCAATAGTGTTGAGTTCCATGGCTTTCGTTTTAATCGGTACATCACAGTATCTGTGTAGCCAACAATGGTGGCTATTATTCCAATGATAAGCCTGAGAACTTAGGGGGTAATTAGTTTGGTGTTAGAATGAAATTAGAATGTGGGTGGAGAAAAAAGGTTGCCACAGAGTACACTGAAATACACTGAAATTTTTTTCTGTGCTTTTCTGTGCCCTCAGTGGCAATAAAATCCTACCTATAATAATTATTTCTTTCAATCTCTTCCTTCACTTTTTCCGGAACGAGATAGCGAATCGATTTTCCTTCCTTGATATTATTGCGAATCAATGTTGCAGAAATATCAAGCATTGGTGCATCCAACACAGTGAGCCGTGCATTCCAATGATCAATGATTTCAAATCCCGGTCTGCGATACACGATGATGGGATATTCTTTGATGAGCAATTCAGCATTCTTCCATTTGGGCAGGTTTTGAAATCCATCACTACCCATGATGATGCTGAACGAGTGTTGCGGATATTTTTCTTTGAGATAAGTGAGTGTATCAATCGTATAAGACGGACGAGGCAATTTGAATTCTACATCAGACGCTTTGATACGTGTTTCATCATCGATCGCCAGGTTCACCAAATGAAGTCGGTCGTATTCATTCAATAAAGATGCGGACTGTTTAAATGGATTTTGCGGAGAAACCACCAACCATACTTGTTGTACATCCGTATAGTTCACAACATGAGATGCAATGATCAAATGTCCGGTATGAACGGGGTTAAAAGAGCCAAAATAGAGTCCGATATTCATCTAATATATTGACTATCAATTAATTATGCTAAATCGCGTCTTCTACAAAAATGCTTCTGGCTTCGCTTAGGCGGAGGCTCAAATGATAACCGGCTACAGAAATAGAGATCGGATCACCTAGTGGGGCCACTTGTTCAACCTGCACCACTTCTCCAGGGATACAACCCATTTCCATGAGCTTGATAAAGATCTCGTCTTTTTCAAAAGAATTGATCACTGCTTTTTGTCCTGCTTCTAAATCTGAGAGTCTTTTCATCGCCTGGTTATAAATATTGTATAAAGGTAGCATGGCTGAATGGGCTTTTGTTACGAATTTTGGAGTAATAGATATACGGTTATGAAGAGAGTAACGTTTCGGTATGCAGACAGGAAATTGGCTTTGTTGGGGAAAACAACCATTCAAAGTTTTGTAGAGACGATTTTCAAGAGGGAGAAAAAAAAGCTGGCGCATATTAACTATGTCTTTTGCTCAGACGCCTACTTGCTAAACATCAATCGAGACTTCCTCGCCCACGATTATTATACCGATATCATCACATTTGGTCTATCTGAGCCTGACCAACCGGTGGAAGCTGAGATTTATATCAGCATAGATCGAGTAAAAGACAATGCCAATCAATTAGGCATTTCTTTCAAGGAGGAAATGCTAAGGGTGATTTTCCATGGCGCCTTGCATTTGTGTGGTTATAAAGACAAGAAGAAAAGTGAAGTCGCACTGATGCGGCAGAAAGAAAACCATTACCTATCTACTTATCTCTCCAAACACTAGACCCACCTCTGTGTAACTCTGTGTCGTACTCTGTGAAACTCTCTGTGGTTTAACCACAGAGGTAAAAGAGTACGACACAGAGTTACACGGAGGGCGCGCAAGGGGAAAATTAGAGTTGAAATTGGCTTTGCAGATCATAATCAAGCTCTTATTAAATAGAAGGTGTTCCACAAAACACAGTTTCATCCTGAAACATGACCCGAAGATTTGTTCCACGTATCCCAGTTTCAGGTTGAAACATTGCCTAACTTTGGGGTATGGCTAGAAAAAGGTGGACTCCGCAGACAGAAATAACCGATTCCTTGCTTCGCCTAAGGGAGAAAAGGAAGTGGCAATTGGCGTATCGTCGCTATGTGGTGGAGCAAAAGCCTAGTGAAACTTATGGTGTTTACTTTGGTTTAGACATTGTAATGCTTCGCGAATGGTTTGGTCTACAGTTTACAGACGGGATATCCTGGGAGAACTATGGAAAGGCCTGGCAATTTGAACATATCATTCCGGCCTCTTTCTTTGATTTCGACAAAGAACAAGACCTGAAATCTTGTTGGAGCTTCATCAACATGCGGGTTCAGCCATTGGATGAGCAAGGTCAGCCCGTTCATTCCTTCAATCTTATCGCCGCCAGAACTTACTTTCAACAACTATTTGACCGCACGGGAATCAAAGATTGCGAGTTATTGTTACTCAAACTGAAAGAAATTGAATCAGAAGACTGGGGGCTACAGGATAAAACAATTGCTTACCTAGCCAATAATAAAGAAACCATTGAGCAGCTGAAGACGCTTTCTTCTGAAGAACTAGACAAGGTCAATAGGGGGTCTGCTCTAAAAGATGTATTACTCGAAAGGGAAATACTCAAAAAGTTCAGCTAATGCCTCTGGCCTGAACTATCTTTGCAAACTATGTTTCCGCAATATGATGTCATTGTAGTTGGGGCCGGACATGCCGGTTGTGAAGCTGCCGCTGCTGCTGCCAATCTGGGTAGCAAGGTTTTATTGGTAACCATGAACATGCAAACCATTGCCCAGATGAGCTGTAACCCGGCCATGGGTGGTATTGCCAAAGGACAGATCGTTCGCGAGATCGATGCCATGGGTGGATACAGTGGTATTGTATCTGACCTCAGCACCATTCAGTTCCGCATGCTGAACCGCAGTAAGGGTCCGGCCATGTGGAGTCCGCGTACCCAAAACGACCGCATGCTCTTTGCTGCCAAGTGGAGAGAGATGCTGGAGAACACCCCGAATGTAGATTTCTATCAGGATATGGTTCGTTCTATTATCATCAAAGATGGTAGGGCTTGTGGAGTAGTGACCGGATTGGGACACGAGATACAATCCAAAACCGTAGTAGTAACCAGTGGAACTTTTTTGAATGGCATCATTCATATTGGCGAAAAGCAATTTGGTGGTGGACGAGTAGCAGAAAAAGCCGCCACCGGTATCACCGAACAATTGGTGGAACTGGGTTTTGAAAGCGATCGTTTGAAGACAGGAACACCTCCTCGCGTGGATGGGCGTAGCCTTGACTACAGCAAAATGGAAGAGCAGAAAGGCGATGATGAAATCGTTGGCTTTTCTTATACCGATGTTCCCCGAATCAAAGCGGCCGAACAACGCAGCTGTTATATTACCTATACCAACGAACAAGTACACGATATTTTAAAAACCGGCTTCGACAGAAGTCCGATGTTCCAGGGAAGAATTGAAGGAACGGGACCGAGGTATTGTCCGAGTATCGAAGACAAGATCAATCGCTTCGCTGATCGTGAAAGACATCAGCTCTTTGTAGAACCCGAAGGATGGAATACGGTTGAAATCTATGTAAACGGATTCTCTACTTCATTACCCGAAGACGTGCAATACGAAGCAATTCGTACTGTTCCGGGTTTTGAGAACTGCAGGATCTTCAGGCCGGGCTATGCCATCGAGTATGATTATTTTCCACCTACACAATTACAATATTCTCTCGAGACCAAACTGATCTCAAATCTATTCTTTGCCGGACAAATCAACGGTACCACCGGATATGAAGAAGCGGCTTGTCAGGGTTTGATGGCAGGTATCAATGCGCACCAGAAAGCAAGAGAATTAGATCCGGTCATCTTACAAAGAAGCGAAGCCTATATTGGTGTGTTGATTGATGACCTGATCAGCAAAGGAACCGATGAACCTTATCGTATGTTCACCAGCAGAGCAGAGTTTAGAACACTCTTGCGTCAGGATAATGCCGATCTGCGTTTAACAGAATTGAGTTATCGATTGGGGCTTGCTTCGCAAGAAAGAATGGATAAGGTAATAAGCAAAAGAGACGGTGTGGCTTCTATCAAAAAAATCTTACAGGAATTCAATATTGAACCCGATCATATCAATTCATTCTTTGATCGAATTGGTTCTGCTTCGATTTCGGAAAAACAGAAAGCCGCAAAAATCATTTTAAGACCCAATGTAGATCTGTCCTCTTTAATGCAACATGTTCCAGGCTTAGCTGATGCGCTGGCTTCATTCAATAAGGATACGATTGAACAAGCAGAGATACAGATCAAATACGAACGCTATATTGAAAAAGAGCAAGAGATCGCAACTCGCATGAGTCAAATGGAGAACACCCAAATTCCGGATAGTTTTGACTATGATCGTGTAGCTGCTTTATCCAATGAAGCTTTGCAAAAATTCAAACGCATTCGTCCGCGTACTCTTGGACAGGCAAGTCGTATCAGTGGCGTTAATCCTAGCGATGTGCAGATATTGATGGTATATATGGGAAGATGATCCTGAATTGTTGGTCAGGCTATCAACAAAGGCAAAGACATCATTCGCAAAATTTATAATGAAGGCTTATCTTTAGGGATAAGCCTTTTTCATAAAACCAATTGCTATGAGAATTTTATTTGCATTGCTCTCTTTTGCACTCATTGTATCCTGTCAACAAAAATCTACGACAGTTGAAGAATACTTTGCTACCAAAGATTCCGGTGTTCAAATGGCAGGCATCAAAATGATTCCGATCAAAACAGATGTGGGCACTTTTAAAGTTTGGACCAAAACCATTGGTAACAATCCTCGCGTGAAAGTATTGTTGCTGCATGGCGGTCCGGCGATGACACATGAATACATGGAAGCTTTTGAAAGCTTTTTTCCAAAAGAAGGTTTTGAGCTCATTGAATATGATCAGCTGGGTTCTTATTATAGCGACCAGCCAACGGACAGTAGCTTATGGACTACCGAAAGATTTGTAGAAGAAGTAGAACAGGTGAGAACTGCGCTCGGATTGACCAAAGACAATTTCTATTTACTCGGAAATTCATGGGGTGGTATTTTGGCGATGGAGTATGCGCTCAAGTATCAACAAAATTTGAAAGGACTGATCATCTGTAATATGATGGCGAGTATTCCGGATTATGAAAAATACAATGGAGTACTTCGTGCCCAGATGCGTCCGTCATTGGTAGACTCTTTACAGCAGTATGAAGCGAAAGGCCTGTTTAAAGACCCAACCTATCAAGCGCTCGTCTTTAGTGAGTATTACACCAAACACCTTTGCCGTTTACCCGAGTGGCCCGAACCGGTGAATCGATCGTTCAAACACATCAACGAAAGTATTTATGTGATGATGCAAGGTCCGAGCGAGTTTAAAGTCGGGGGCAGACTGCTCACTTGGGATAGAAAAGCAGACTTACCCAAAATAACCGTACCTACCCTTACCGTTGGCGCTGAATATGACACCATGGATCCCGCACATATGGAATGGATGAGCAAACAGGTTCAAAATGGGAAATACCTGTATTGTCCGAATGGCAGCCATTTGTCTATGTGGGATGATCAGCAAATATTCATGGATGGTGTCATCAAATTCATCAAAGAAACCGACGCCGGGAAATAATCTTTTAAATAGCTACGGGCTTAAGCCCGTAGCTATTTAAAGGGCAATTCCGATTTTACCGATTGTTTTCGTGCATTCATCCTTAAAATAAAATAGCTGTTTTATACGCTACGCTTATTCAGTAGCTTTAAACTCTTCCTAAAACCAATTTAACTTACCATGAGAAGACTCAAGTTTCTGTTTTCGGGGCTACTGTTTGCTACATTGCTACAGGCCCAGGAAACATTTCACATCAATGGTATTGGCGATAAGCGTGACCGTTGTTACGCATTTACCAATGCCACGATTGTGAAAGATGCACAGACCACACTAACCAATGCCACAATGGTTATTCGTGATGGAAAAATCGTATCCGTAGGCAATGGCGTTGCCATACCAAAAGATGCTGTTGTGGTAGATTGTAAGGATAAATACATCTATCCTTCCTTCATAGATATTTACAGTGATTATGGAATGCCCCAGCAACAAAGACAACAAGCTGGTGGTTTCAATTTCAATGCTCCCGCTCAATTAACCTCCAACCAAAAAGGGGCTTATGGCTGGAATCAGGCTTTGAAAACAGATGTACATGCTTACAAAATTTTCTCTGCTGATGATGCACGCGCCCGTCCACTTCGTGAGATGGGATTTGGCACCGTTTTGTCGCATCAGAAAGATGGCATCCTTCGTGGAACCGGAACGGTTGTAACGCTGGCCAATGATGCAGATAATTTTCTGATCGTAAAAGACAAAGCTGCTGCACATTTATCATTCAATAAAGGAACTTCCACACAGTCTTATCCGGGTTCTTTAATGGGAACCATCGCATTGTTGCGTCAAACATACTTGGATGCACAGTGGTATAAGAACAATCCCGTTGCTACAACAGAACAGGGTGACGGCGTCAATATTACTTTGAAATATTTCAATGATCAGCAAACACTTCCTCAGATCATGGATCCTGCCGACAGAGCCGGTATTGATCTTTGGAACATCATGCGCGCAGATCGCGTGGGTGATGAATTTGGTGTTCAATACATTTTAAAAGCAACGGGTAAAGAATACCAGCGCATCAAAGAAGTGGCGGCCACTAAAGCGCCATTGATTGTTGGATTGAATTTTCCAGCTGCTATGGATGTAGAAGATCCGAACGACGCTCGTTTGGTTTCTCTGGCAGATATGAAGAACTGGGAATTGGCTCCTACCAATCCGGGGGCAATTGAAAAAGCAGGAATCTCTTTTGCCTTGACTGCTGCTGATGTTCGCGATGCCAGAACATTCATGACCAATCTCAGAAAAGCCATGGAAATGGGATTGTCTGAGAAAGCGGCTATGGAAGCATTGACTAAAACACCTGCCACTTGGTTGGGTGTATATGATAAAGTGGGTAGCTTAGATAACGGCAAACTTGCCAACTTCGTGATCACTACAGGACCCGTTTTCGCTGAAAGAACTTCTATTTTGCAAAACTGGGTACAGGGTAAAAAATATGCGGTGAATGAAAGTAACTGGTATAATGTAGCTGGCACTTATCAGTTATCGATCAATGGCGCAAGTGGTACCACTTCTTATACCATGGATGTGAAAAGCAACAGCGCTGCTACAGTAATAGCAAAAGATACGGTTACTGCAACTTTCAATTTTGATGGCAAAACGGTGAAGTTCAGTTTCGCTCCGGAAAAGCGTTCTCGTAACAATATTCGTTTCAGCGGATTCAGTAACGGAGACAGCTGGAATGGTACTGCCGAAGATGCAGAGGGTAACAGAATGACCTGGACTGCTAAAATGAGTGCGGCTCCGGCTGCTAAAAAAGATTCTGCAAGCAGAATGAACACAAGAGGAAATCTCATCGGCGCAACCATGTATCCTTTCACTGCATACGGTGCTGCTGAAAATGCAATTCCTACACAAGGAACTTACCTGATCAAAAATGCTACCGTTTGGACCAGTGAAAAAGATGGCAAACTAGAAGGAACAGATGTGTTGGTGAAAGCCGGTAAAATTGCACGTGTTGGCAAAAACCTAAGCGATGCATCTGCTACCGTAATTGATGGTACCGGTAAACACCTTACAGCGGGTATCATTGATGAACACTCACATATTGCATCTGCTTCTACCAACGAAGGCGCACAGAGTGTGACTTCAGAAGTTCGTATGGGTGATAACCTGGATCCGGATGATATCAATATTTATCGTCAGCTGAGCGGCGGTGTTACGACCTCTCATATTCTGCACGGTTCTGCCAATACCATTGGCGGACAAACACAATTGATCAAATTGCGTTGGGGTACTGATGATGAAGGTTTGAAATTCAAAGGTGCAGATCCATTCATCAAGTTTGCATTGGGTGAGAACGTAAAGCGCACCTCCTCTAGCAATAACAATCGTTTCCCCGATACACGCATGGGTGTGGAACAAGTACTAACAGACGCTTTCTCTCGTGCTGTTGCTTATGAAAAAGCATTGAAAGCAGATCCAAAGGGAACACGTCGTGATCTGGAACTGGATGCGCTGGTAGAGATCATGAATAAGAAAAGATACATTACTTGTCACTCTTATGTACAGAATGAGATCACAGCTACTATGCGCGTTGCCGAGAAGTTTGGTTTCCGCATCAATACATTCACACATATCCTGGAAGGATATAAAGTAGCTGATAAAATGAAAGAGCATGGTGCTGCTGCTTCTACCTTCTCTGATTGGTGGGCTTATAAAGTTGAGGTAACCGATGCCATTCCTTACAATGCGTATATCATGAACAAAGTAGGATTGAATGTTGCCATCAATTCTGATGATGCGGAAATGGCGCGTCGTTTGAATCAGGAAGCAGCAAAGAGTGTGAAGTATGGTGGTTTGAGCGAAGAAGAAGCGTTGAAGATGGTTACCATCAATCCTGCCAAGATGCTGCATGTAGATGATAAGGTAGGAAGTATCAAAGTGGGTAAAGATGCCGACCTTGTTCTTTGGAGCGATCATCCATTGAGCATTTATGCAAAAGCCGAAAAGACCATGGTAGATGGTATCATTTATTTCGATCGCGAAAAAGATGCTGCGATGCGTAAACAAGTGTTGGCAGAGCGTATGCGTCTGATCAATAAAATGGTCGGCGAAAAACGCGGCGGTCGTCCAACCATGCCGGCAACACCTAGTTATAAATATGTTCATACCTGTCTGGATCATTCCCATAAGCTGGGCATGTTGGAAATTGAGGCAGAAGACATCCATACAGACAACCAATAAACTACCGCATCATGAAAAAAACACTTTTATATACAGGACTTCTTTCGCTGATGCTCAGTACAGCAACAGCGCAGGATGATGTGTATCCTGCTCCGAAACAAAACAAAAGAACCGCCATTACCAATGCGGTGATCCATGTTGGAAATGGTACCGTTATTGAAAACGGAACACTGGTTTTCGACAATGGTAAGATCACCTACAGCGGCGCTGCTGCCGGTGCCCCTACTGCAGAAACAACAGTTGATGCAAAAGGAAAGCATGTTTATCCGGGTCTTATTCTTCCTGCATCGACATTGGGACTACAAGAAATTTCCGGTGTTCGCGGAAGCACAGATATCAATGAGTTGGGTGAATTGAACCCTTCTATTCATTCGATCGTGGCTTATAAAGCAGAGTCGATTGTTACCAATACCTTACGCGCTAACGGTATTTTATTGGCACATGTAGCTCCGGGTGGACAACTCGTTGCCGGACAATCCTCTGTTGTTCAGCTGGATGCCTGGAATTTTGAGGATGCTGCTTACAAAATTGATAATGGCATGCATTTTTATATGCCCAGCTTATTAGCACGTCCGGGTGGCGGTCGCTTTGCGGCATTGCTTGCATTACTCGGACCACAGCAACCTAGCGATCCGGTGAAAGCAGCGTTGGATAGAATTGAAGGTGTGAAAGCATTCTTCAGAGAAGCGAAGGCTTATCATCAAAAAGACGCTGGTAAAGAAATCAACCTGAAGTTCGAAGCCACCAAAGCGTTGTTTGAGAAAAAACAAAAACTCTATATCCATTGCTCACAGGTAAAACAAATGCTCGTTGCGATTGATTTTGTGAAAGAGTTTGGTTTTGATGTAGTATTGATCGGTGCATCAGATAGCTGGCAAATTGCTGATCTGCTGAAGCAACATAATATTGCAGTGATCCTCACGCAAGAACACAACCTTCCGACTTTAGATGATGACGATGTGGATCAGCCTTATAAAGCTGCTACAGCCTTACACAAAGCCGGTGTGCTGTTTTGTTTGAATGATGACGATCCACAGAACAGAGGAAGAAACCTTCCGTTCAATGCCGGAACCGCAGCAGCGTATGGCTTGGGTAAAGAAGAAGCATTAAAAGCTATTACACTCAACGCCGCTAAGATCCTCGGAATTGATGACAAGACCGGAACGCTGGAAGTGGGCAAAGACGCTAATATTGTTATCAGTGAAGGAGATATTCTTGATATGAAGAGCAGTATTATTACCAATGCATATATCCAAGGTCGTGGCATTACGCTGAGCAGTAAGCACACACAACTCTACGAGAGATACAAGCACAAATACGGTATTAAGTAAAAAAGCGACATCTCTTTTATACAATCCCGATCCGCCCAGGTGGATCGGGATTTTTGTTTTCGGTTAACAAATTGTTTACAAGCGCATCCCACTTATTTACCATCCGTCGCTATCAATTACCGTTCATCTTTCTTGTACAGTCCTTAACAGCGCTAGGCTTGTAACCTTCATAGTTTTATTACGTTTCATTTCGTAAGAGTTGGTGAGCGCCGGCCGAAACGAATACAACATGAAGAATAAGAATTACCTGCAAAACAACTGTATGAGGGCTATAATACTCCTGATGGTTCTATGTACCAGCGCATTTACTCTCCGCGCACAAAATAGTCGCGTAGTAAAAAAAATAGAAGCTATCAGAACCACTCAGAAGATAGTGATTGATGGTAATCTCAAAGACTCAGCATGGTTATCCGCTCCCATAGCTACAGATTTCATAGAATGGCGTCCCTCATTTGGCAATAAAGAGGATGAGAAGAATAGAACAGAGATTCGTATTCTGTATGACAATGACGCAATCTATATTGCAGGTTATGCACACGAGGCTAGTCCGGATAGCATTACCAAAGAATTGGTGGGTCGTGATGTAGTAGGAGTAAACGACTTTGTCGGTGTCATCTTCGATACTTATAATGATAAGATCAATGGTTTTGGTTATTATGTAACCGCCTTAGGAGAACAGTTTGATGCCAAATATTCATCTAACGGAGAAGATGGCAGCTGGAACAGTGTTTTTGAAAGCAATGCACAACTGCAATCTGATGGCTGGACCTTTGAAATGAAGATTCCCTACGGCGCCATTCGTTTTGGAAATACAAAAGTTCAAGACTGGGGTATCAATATTACCAGAAGAAGAAGCAAGAGTGGCAAACAGTTGATGTGGAATCCAACAGACCCGGCAATAGGCGGGAACTTCTTGGCTCAGTTTGGTTTGTGGACCGGTATTAAAGATATCAAGCCGCCCGTTCGTCTTTCTTTTTCTCCTTATTTATCTACCTATGCCAATCACTTTCCATACAATACGCCGGGTGTAAAAAATACCACCACTTCTATCAATGGCGGCATGGATGTGAAGTATGGTATCAATCAGGCTTTTACATTGGATATGACATTGGTTCCTGACTTTGGACAAGTACAAAGTGATAACCAGATATTGAACCTGACACCCTTTGAAGTGCAGTTCAATGAGAACAGAACTTTTTTTACGGAGGGAACAGAGTTGTTTGGAAAAGGCAATCTTTTTTATAGCCGCAGAATTGGCGGAACGCCCATGCACCTCGGAAGAGTAAACGGTCAGTTAAAGCCAGGTGAAACCGTTCTCAATAATCCAGTAGAAACAAGATTGCTGAATGCTAGTAAGATCAGCGGTAGAACAAGTAGTGGTTTGGGTATCGGTGTTTTCAATGCAGTTACAAAAGCACAATATGCAACCATAGAAAATGGCGATAAAGAAACGCGCCGAATTGAAACCAACCCGCTGACCAACTATAATATTTTGGTGTTTGACCAATCCTTAAAAAACAACTCCAGCGTTTCCCTTATCAATACCAACGTAACCAGAAGCGGAACCGATTACGATGCAAATGTAACAGCGGCACTTTGGGATATTTATGACAAGAAGAACACCTGGAATGTGAACGGACAGGTGGGGGTGAGTCAATTGATCGGATATGAAGCACCGGGTAAAACACTCACCGGCTATAACCACACGTTGGGGTTTGGAAAAACAAGCGGTCGTTTCAACTTCAACCTCTGGCAAGAACTGGCTGATAATAAGTATAACCATAACGATATGGGATACTTTACCAATAATAACTATTTCAATAACGGCTTGTGGCTGGGTTATCGTTGGTTGCAGCCTAAGAAATGGTACAATCGTATTCACGCGAATATCAACGTCAATTATTCCATGCGTTACAAGCCCATGGACTACCAAAGATTCAACTTCAATTTTAACGTCAATACACAGTTAAAGAATTTGTGGTGGGCTGGTTTCAATATTAATATCAACCCTGAGCAAAATGATTTCTTTGAACCACGCGTAAACGGTAAGGTTTTCAAACGCCCGGGTAGTTGGTCCAGCGGTTTTTGGTTTGAAACCAATAATGCCAAAAAATATTCTGCAGTGGTGGAATTCTTTAATAGAACCTTTAATCAATACGGAAGTAATGGACAAGATATCTTCTTGCGACACAACTATCGTTTCAATAAAAAGCTAACCCTCTCTGTGAATACCTTTCTTCAGTTCTTTCACAATAACCTTGGTTATGCAACGATGTATAGTCCGGACAGTATCATCTTTGCCCTACGAAAAAGAAATACCGTTGAAAATGTATTCAATGTAAAATACAATTTCAACAATAAAATGGGGTTGACTTTTCGTGCCAGACATTACTGGAGTAAAGTGGCCAATAAAGAGTTTTACAAGCTGAGAGAAGATGGCCATCTCAATCATATACCCGGTGGCATTAGCAATAATGTTGACTTCAACGTGAACTACTTCAATATTGATATGGTGTATACCTGGCAGTTTGCCTTGGGAAGTTTTATCAATGTTGTTTGGAAAGACGCCATCAGTAGTCTTAATAGAGATGTAAATACCAACTATTTCAAAAACTTTAGTAATACGTTACGTTCTGATCAACAGAATAGTGTTTCCATTCGTGTGATCTATTTCTTAGATTATTTGAATCTCAAAAAAAAGCGATAATAAAGGCAAGGGGTGAGTAGTTGAGCGTGAGTAAAAATCCTTTGATGAACCACTCACTATTGGCTACTCACTCCTCACTATTCCCTACCTTAGCTTCATGAGTAAGAAATTATTTTTACTGGATGCTATGGCATTGATCTATCGTGCCTATTATGCACTCATCCGTAATCCGCGTATCACTTCAAAAGGAAGAAATACCAATGCGCAATTTGGGTTCACGAATACTTTATTTGATCTCATCAATAAAGAAAAACCAACACACTTAGCGGTTTGTTTCGATACACATGCGCCCACAGAACGTCATACAGACTTTACAGATTATAAAGCGAACAGACAAGAAGCTCCTGAAGATTTATTAGAATCGATCCCCGATATCCAACGCATCATTCGCGGTTTCAATATTCCGGTGGTAGAAATGGATGGTTACGAAGCCGATGATGTGATTGGTACGGTAGCCTGGCAGGCCGCGGATAAAGGCTATGAAGTATATATGGTAACGCCTGATAAGGATTATGGACAATTGCTGATTCATCCGGGTGTATACATTTACAAACCTCCCGCCTATGGCAACCCAGAAGAAATTGTAGATGCCGCCAAAATTTGTGAGAAATGGGACATTCAAAGAGTAGAACAGGTGGTTGATATGTTAGGATTGATGGGTGATGCGGTAGATAATATTCCCGGTATTCCAGGTGTGGGAGAAAAGACAGCTGCCAAATTGTTGAAAGAATACGATACGCTAGAGAACGTATTGGCCAATGCGGACAAGATCAAGGGTGCGCTTGGTGAAAAAGTAAGGAACGGTGCAGACCTTGCGATTGTGAGCAAAAAATTGGCAACCATTATCACAAATGTCCCTGTTGAATTTCATGAAGAAGATTATCGTTTAAAAGAATGGAATCGTGAAGCATTGACAGAAGTTTTTACAGAGCTTGAATTCAAAACGCTGGGTAAAAGAATATTGGGAGAAGATTTCAACGCCTTTCACGCAGCACCTCAAGGGGTACAAACAGATTTGTTTGGGAATGCTGTAGAAGCGCCTAAAACAAAAACCTCCAAAGAAAAAGAACCTGAGACAGCATCTGTCTATGGTTCTACTGCTGAACAATCCGGATTGATTGCAGACAAAAACATCCACAATACGCCTCACAACTATCAACTGATTCAGGGTGATGGCGCCATTCAACATCTGGTAAAAGAGCTTTCACAACACAAAGAAATTTGCTTTGATTCGGAAACTACGGGTACAGACGCCAATAATGTAGAACTGGTTGGCCTGAGTTTTTCTTACAAACCCGGAGAAGGATATTATGTTCCTTGTCCGGCAGAACAAGAAAAAGTTCACCATCTGCTTTCTCTATTTAAACCGTTGTTTGAGAAAACAGATATTACCTGGGTTGGACAAAATACCAAATACGATCTCTTGGTATTGAAATGGTATGGTATTGAATTGAAGGGGCAATTATTTGATACCATGCTGGCGCATTACCTGATTGAGCCGGAAGGAAGAAGAAGTATGGATCTGCTCAGTGCTCAGTACCTGGGTTATGAACCGGTACACATAGAAGAATTGATTGGTAAAAAAGGAAAGAACCAGGGAAGCATGCGTGATGTGGAACTTGAGAAGATCAAAGAATATGCTGCTGAAGATGCAGATATTACTTTGCAACTGAAACATGTTTTTGTTCCACTTTTAAAAGAAAAGGAAGTCGCTCAGGTTTTTGAAAAAGTAGAAAATCCTCTTGTGCGCGTATTAACGGATATGGAGTTTGAGGGTGTTAAGATTGATGTTCCTTTCTTACAAGACTATAGCAAAGAATTAGAAACAGAAGCCAAACGTTGCGAAGAAAGCGTATATGCGCAAGCGGGGGTTCGTTTTAATTTGGCTTCTCCAAAACAACTCGGTGAAGTCCTGTTTGAAAAACTAAAACTAGACCCCAAGGCTAAGAAAACCAAAACCGGACAGTATGCTACCGGTGAAGATGTATTATTAAAGCTAGCGAGTCAACATAAAATTGTAGATGATATTCTCGGGTTTCGTGAACTCACTAAACTGAAATCTACTTATGTGGATGCCCTTCCCGAAATGATCAATCCAAAAACGGGTCGGGTACATACTAGTTATGCGCAGGCGGTTGCTGTTACCGGAAGATTGAGTAGCAATAATCCAAATCTGCAAAACATTCCTATCAGAACAGCAAGGGGAAGAGAGATCAGAAAAGCATTTATTCCCAGAGAAACTGGTCGTGTTTTATTGAGTGCCGATTATTCACAAATTGAATTGCGTATCGTAGCGGCCATCAGCGGCGACCCGAATATGTGTGAAGCATTCAGACAACATAAAGATATCCATACAGCAACAGCGTCAAAAGTGTATGGTGTTCCGGAAAACGAAGTCACTAAAGAAATGCGCTACAAAGCCAAGAGCGTGAACTTTGGAATTATTTATGGACAAGGTGCTTTTGGATTAGCAGACAATTTGGGTATTAGCAGAACTGAAGCCAAAGAGATTATTGATAACTACAAAAAAGAGTTCCCCAATATTCAGCGATACATGGATGAGCAAGTAAACTTCGCTAAAGAAAATGGTTATGTGCAAACGCTTGCCGGAAGAAAACGATGGTTAAAAGATATCAATAGTGGCAATTTCACTGTTCGTGGTTATGCGGAACGAAACGCCATCAACTCTCCCATTCAAGGAACAGCTGCCGATATGATCAAGCTGGCGATGATTAAAATACATCAGGAGATGGGAGTCGGCAATTGGCAATCAAAAATGATTTTACAAGTACACGATGAATTGGTGTTTGATGCCGTAGAATCCGAAGTTCCGAAATTAAAAGAGCTGATCATCAGCTGTATGACAACGGCTATGCCGCTTCCCAACGAAGTGCCTGTTGAAGCAGAAGTAGGAATGGGACATAATTGGCTGGAAGCGCATTAGAAATGATGAATATTCAATAGCCAAGTTTGAACGATTCTTTTTAATTAGCTCCATGCGTAATTCCGGAGCTGCTTGAAAAGTTGATTTCTTGAATCTTCTCCAAGGGAGTCCTTTGGACCTTGTAACTTGTCACTTCATTCTTGAATCTTTTTTTCATGGAATCTACCATACATAAATTCTACACCTCTTTTCAGCAATTGGATTATACCACCATGCAATCCTGTTATACACCTGATGCTGTTTTCAATGATCCTGTATTTGGATTATTAGATGGTAATGAAGTGCGTGCAATGTGGGAAATGCTTTGTAAGCGAGCTAAAGACTTTAAGCTCTCTTACGGAAATATTCAAATTTTAGACGATGAGTATGCTACGGTTGAATGGATCGTTGTGTATACATTTACGCAAACCGGCAGAAAGGTGGTGAACAAAATCAAAGCACATATGCGTTTCAAGGATGGCTTGATCTGCGAACACTCCGATGCTTTTCCGATCTATCGTTGGAGCAGACAAGCTTTTGGTCTTACGGGTTTATTGCTGGGCTGGTCCGGTTATTTTCATAAAAAACTACAACTGAAAGCCAAGATGAATCTTCAGAAGTTCATGAATCTCTGATTTTCTGTGCTTTTCTGTGTCCTCTGTGGCATTTATTGCCACTGAAAACACAGAGATACACAGAATTTGGTTACGGAGTTTTGTATCTTTACTTACATCATTTTATATTCAATGAACTGGGACGCTTTCTTCAGAAACCTACAACTGATTGGCACCCGTTATTTTGTTCTGGCGCTAATCGCATTCATTTTGTTTTATGTGTTATTCAGGAACAAATGGTTGTATAAAAAAATACAACAGCGTTTTCCTAAGAACAAAGATTACGCCAGAGAGATTCTTTATTCGATTACTACGATGATCATTTTCGCTTTGGTATCATCACTTGTTTTTACGCATCCGCGAATTCGTCCATATACCACCATGTATACTGATATTACCCAGTTTGGTTGGGTTTATTATTTCGCGGCTTTTCCCATCATGTTATTCATACACGACACTTATTTCTACTGGTGTCATAGATTGATGCATCATAAAAAGATATTCAACTATGTACACCTGGTGCACCATCAATCTACCAATCCTTCCCCTTGGGCTGCTTATGCATTTCATCCGCTGGAGGCTTTTATTGAAATTGGCATTCTGTTTGTTTTTGTATTTACCATTCCCATTCATAAAACACATTTACTGATCTTCTTTTTATTCATGATCATTTATAATGTTTATGGTCACTTGGGTTATGAGTTATATCCAAAGGGCTTTGGTAAACATTGGTTTGGCAGATGGATCAACACTTCAGTGAACCACAACCAACATCATCAATATTTCAAAGGGAATTATGGATTGTATTTCCTGTTCTGGGATCGAATACTGGGAACCATCCGCGAAGATTATGAAGAGCGCTTCGATGAAGTTAAAAAACGAACCATTCCATCAAAATAATTTCAGCGTTTTCTGTGAACTCAGTGGCAATAAATGCCACAGAAAACACTGAGCAACACAGAAAATTTATTTCTTTTTATAGATGGGTACGGTACTGCATGGTTCGCCGTACATGATGCTCTTAGCCACGGGGCGAAGTTTTTGTGTGATGGCAACGTATGCAGCTTCAGGAATCGCAACATCACCACATCCTTTTACCACTACCCTTTTATCAGCATACTCATCCGCATTTACGGATTCTATATTCTTGAGTAACAATGATTGTATCATTTGTTCTTCAGTTCCAAAGAAAACAGTAGATGCCACCGGCTCAAGATAACTGGCCACTAACATATAAGCCCACATCGGAATGATGGCATCCGCAGAACAAGTAATGGCTACTGCAGCATCTTTATATGTATTCCAGTCTATCTGCAACAATGCCGCTCTGAAATCTTTTTCTTTCAGAATCAATCCCATAAACAGATGATCCTTCAGATCAAACAGTTTTCTGGTTTGCTGAGGATATAAAGTTTCCAGATCAAAACTGATCAATCCACTTTCTGCCACCTTATTTACAATCACGTCTGCCATAACCCGGAATTAAAACACAAAATTACCATATCCTGTTCATTCCGCATTTTCGGTAAGCGGAATCTATCTACCAACAAAAAACCCGACCAAATGGCCGGGTTCTCGTTTGTATCACTAATGTCGATTAATAGAATTTGAATCTGTTATCCTTAACCTTAGCGGCACTTTTCAACGCTTGAACACCGCGGAATACCGCTACTCTGTTACCCTGTAATAAGGTTTGTTTTACGGTTTCAGCATCCATGCTACCCTGACGAGCGCCATTGCTTTCAACTCTTACCGCAAACACCCCTGTGGTACCGGCAATGGGTGAACTTGCTTTTCCAACCAGTGATTTATTGAAAGCTGCTCCAATAATTTTGGGTTCACTTCCGATTCCTGGCATAAACGGCGTAGAGAAGCTGATACTGTCTGCACGCTGAACGGTAGATCCAATAGCGGTTGCTATCGCTTCCAATGTGGTGCCTTTGAACTTAGTATCCAGAATTTGTTTCGCTTTCTTTTCGTTGCGAACAAAGCCTTCAACCAATGGTCTGGCTTCAGCTGGCGATAAAATTCCTGCTGGATTCGTGCCAGTAATAATAGCTACTACATATCTATCGCCTACTTCAACAGGTTCAGATACGGCACCGGTTTTGTTTTCATACAACCAACGCACCAGTGTACGGCTTTGACCAATACCATTGATATTGAAATCATTTTGTTTGATCTCAGTGGCTGTAAGTATTTGTAAATTTCCTTTTAATGCAGCTGCATCGAATTCTTTCTTTCCTTTTGCTCCTGAAGCAAATTGAGCAGCAGCAGTACTAGCCGCGCTGATGGTTTCGCCGCTAGAAAGAATCGGTTTAGATAAATAAGCAATTTTATAGGCTGGACTAAAATTCTTTTGTCCCATTACTTCCATGTAGTGATAACCAAAATCTGTTTTCACCACTCCTTTTGATCCTGCCGGTTTATCAAATGCAAAATCATTGAATGGAACTACCATTTGTCCTTGTGGGAAGTATTCATACACACCACCCTTGTCTTTACTTCCGGGATCTTCAGAATACTTCTTACAAAGTTCATCAAAACTTGCTCCGCCTTTGATGGCTGTTTCGATAGAGTCTACTAGTTTCTTAGCAACACTATCAGGTCTTAATACCTGATTGGTTTGTGGATTGAAGGTAGAGATCAGGATATGTCGAACCTTAGCGCTGTCTGGCCATTGTTTAGCTCCCACAATCCTTGCAATGGTATAGTTATTACCATCCAGATAAGGACCATACAATCCGCCAACCGGTGTGCTCAGAATAGAATCCTTATTAGGCTGTTGCATTCTGGATTTACCAAAATAGCTATCATAATAAGGTAATTCAGTTCCTGCGCGGTTTAAGAATGAAGCGATATCAGAAGTGGTTCTGAATTCTTCTTTCAAACTCATCAGTTGATTCAATGTATTCAGGCTATCATCTTTTTTAGGAGAGGCATCAAAAAACACATAGTTAATGCTTCTGGTTTCTTCTTCTTTCTGGTATTCTTTACTGTGCTTTTTCAGGTAAGCGCTGATATCTGCATCTGTTACTTTTACCGCAGTATCTGCAATAGCAGCGTATGGAAAGTAAACATAAGAGATGTTAGCAATAGCATTATTATCAGCCTGCTGTTTTTCCACAAGCCATTTAGGAACATAAGATGCTTGTTGTAATAAAGCGAGGTATTTGCTTCTTAATGTCTGCTCAATCGTAGGCTCTATATAAGCCTTCTGAATCATGTTCACCTGCTCTTGGTTGGTGCTCTTCTTGATTTGAGCAAATGCTTGTTTTGCTTCAGCAACTTTGAATTCCCCTGTGTTAGGATCTGTGAATTCTTGACGCAACGGAGAATTTTGTCCGAATAAAATATCAGACAGTTCTTTACCTGAAACTTGTAGACCTAACTTATTGTATTCTTGCTCCAATACAATGCGCTCAACTTCTTGATTCCATAATGAACCAATTAATTGATCACGCTGAGCACCTTGCGCACCATACATACGTTCTTGCATAGCCAGCTTCTCTTCAAAATCAAGACGCTCAATGTTTTGTCCGTTGACTTTACCAATCGTTGTAGTATTGGAAAACGCACTACCACCACGACCCACTCCATCCTGAAGTATAAAAGCAATCAGGGCCAACGCGATAATCGCAAATACGATCCAGGCACCTTTGTCACGAATTCTTTGAATAACAGACATAATACAGTTTAAATTGGTCTAATAAATAAAATCCGCCCAATGGCGGGAGGCAAAAATAGGGGTTTAAAGCATTTGAACAAATTGTGGAAAACCCTTTTCGGTGCAAGCCAGATAAAGGCTGAAGGCTATTTCGGATGTATGATCTCTGATTTATGATGTTTTGATTTTTTCAGCATATCATAAATCATAACCTCCACTATAAATCCGACATCAGAAATCAGACATCCTACATAATCCACACCTCCCTGTTGAAAAGCTCCATTTTCAGTGGAAAACCCCGGTTTTTGCCTTTCTAAATGTGGAAAGAGCTCGAATAAATACCCAAAATTCGGACATCAGACATCAGACATCCTAAATTCTTCTCATTTTACCACACCTTAACCAACAGTGGAAGAAAAGTGGATTGTGAAAAATAGTGATTGTGTATTCCTCTTTCCACAGATGTGACTGAAATACAATGTTTTCAGTATTAACTGAATGTTATGCTGTTGAAAAACCTGTGAATTGCCTGTGGATACATCTGGACAGGTTAACTTTGCCTAGTGGGGATAAATTAGTTATCCCGAAATCCACACCCGTAATAGTAATAGGTTTTTTATATAAATAAGTATTATTAAATAATATTACCTTGATTATGAACATTTCTGAAGCGAAAGAACAAATTGAACAAAAAGGTTTCCTTGACATAGAAATAGATGCGCGTCTGGATATTTTTGCCGAGATTGAGCGACTAAAGAAAGAAAAAAATGCCATCATACTCGCCCACTATTACCAAGAACCCGATATTCAGGATGTGGCAGATTATATCGGTGATAGTCTGGGACTTGCTCAAAAAGCCCGTGAAACCAATGCCGACCTTATTGTTTTTGCCGGTGTACACTTCATGGCAGAGACCGCCAAGATCCTGAACCCTACTAAGAAGGTTCTTCTTCCAGACCTGAAAGCAGGTTGTTCATTGGCCGACAGTGCACCTGCGGGACCTTTTAAAGCCTTCAAAGAGAAATACCCGGATCATGTTGTCATTTCTTATATCAACTGCACTGCAGAGATTAAAGCGCTGTCTGATATCATTTGTACCAGTGGTAATGCTGAGAAGATTATTGAAAGTGTACCCAAAGACCAGAAAATCATTTTTGCTCCTGATAAAAATCTAGGTGCTTATCTCGCTAAAAAGACAGGAAGAGAGATGGTTCTTTGGAATGGCGCCTGTATGGTACACGAAATCTTTAGTTTAGAAAAGATAACCAAACTAAAGGTTAGACACCCGAATGCAAAACTGATTGCTCACCCAGAATGTGAAGAAGCAATTTTAGCGGTGGCAGATTATATTGGAAGTACTACACAGTTATTAAAATATTCTCAAACAGATACTAATCAGGAATACATTGTTGCTACTGAAACAGGAATTCTACATCAGATGCAACAAGCCAGTCCGAACAAAACCTTTATCCCCGCACCACCTAATAACAATTGTGCTTGTAATGATTGTCCACACATGAAACTAAATACACTGGAGAAATTATACCTGTGTATGATGTATGAACAACCGGAGATCAAGATGGATGAAACATTGCGATTAGCTGCCAAAAAACCCATGGATAGAATGCTGGAGATCAGTAAAGCAGCTGGATTACTAGGATAGTAAACAGAGAAATAAGAAACAAAAAAGTTATTAATGTATTTTCTCTGTTCCTAATTTCATATTTCTTATTTCTCTGTTCCTCTCTTTCCCTACCTTTCTATCATGAAATTTCCGGATCCGATATTAATCATTGATCGCATTCCTGCTTTGGATCAGAAATTGATTGAATTACTGGAAACACTTTCTCCTGAAGATTGGAAAAAACAAACCATTGCACCAAAATGGAAGGTTGAAGATGTGATATTGCATTTGTTGGATTGTAATATCAGAATATTATCTATTCAAAGAGATGGATATTTTGGAGTACCGCCACAAAACATTAATAGTTATCAAGACTTATTGGATTATTTGAATGCATTAAATGCCGATTGGATCACAGCAGCTAAACGAATGAGTCCGAAATTGGTATTGGAATTATTAAAACAAACAACAGCAGACGTAGCACTCTATTTACAAACCGTCGACCCCTTTTCAAAAGCTTTATTTTCTGTTGCGTGGGCCGGAGAGGAAGAATCAGCGAATTGGTTTCATTGGGCAAGAGAGTATACAGAGAAATGGCATCATCAACAACAGATCAGACTCGCTGTTGGAAAAGAAAAAGAATTGTATGCTCGTGAATTTTATTATCCCCATTTAAATACATCGATGCGTGCGCTACCACATCATTATAGAAATTTTCCGGGAACAAAAGGAGAACTCTTATCATTTGAAATCACAGGTGAAGCCGGTGGTACCTGGCATTTATTGCATGATGGACAACATTGGTTACAAGTAGAAGATGTTCCTGTAACAGAAAATCTAATCACCATCGATGGAGAAATTGCCTGGCGTCTGTTTACTAAAGGAATCAGAAGGGAAGAAACAAGAATGAAGGTACAAGGGAACAAGGAGGCGGGAGAGCATTTGTTGTCTATGTTGGCAGTGATGGCGTAGGAATATTGAATAATGAATGTTCAATTTCGAAGATGATTTTTCTATTAGTAAATCCCTCTGTGTCAAACTCCTTTACCTCTGTGGTTAAAACCACGGAGATTCACAGAGTGCGGCACAGAGTTGCACGGAGGATATGCTTATATTTATGCATCAATATTTACACATGAAAAAATTTCTGTTTGCCACTCTTTTTATTTCGTCTTTTTCATTTGCACAACAAACACAGAAGCCTCCCTTACATGGAAAAAACTGGATGGCCATCACCGGTAAACCATTGGCAGCAACTGCAGGATCGATGATTTTTCAAAAAGGTGGAAATGCAGTAGATGCATCTTGTGCCATGTTGGCCGCCACTTGTACCATGTGGGATGTATTGAGTTGGGGAGGAGAAACACAAGCGCTGATCTACAATCCCAAAACAAAAAAAGTAATCGCCATCAATGCCATGGGTGTAGCGCCTACCGGAGCAACACCTGAATTTTTCAAGAGTAAGGGAATGAATTTTCCGCCGCAGTACGGTCCGTTGGCGGCCACCACTCCCGGAACTCCAGGCGGTATTTGTTATATGCTTGCGGAATATGGTACCATGAGTTTGAAAGAAGTATTGGCACCGGCGATGGATTTGGCAGCCGGTTATCCGATTGAAGCACAAACAGCGAATAGTATAGAGAGAGGAAAAGAACAGATCAAACAATGGCCCTATAGCAAGCAAGTATTTTTGACACATGCCGGAGAAAAAAGAGAAGCACCCGAGGCAGGAGAAATATTTGTACAAAAAGATTTATTGAACACGCTCACCAAAATGGTGGAAGCAGAACAGAATGCACTGAAAGCGGGCAAGAGTAGAAAAGAAGCGATCTATGCTGCATACGATCGTTTTTATAAAGGAGACATTGCAGATGAGTTTGTAAGAGGAGCACAGGAACAGGGCGGACTCATCACCAAAGCAGATCTCGCCAATTGGAAACCCATTGAAGAAGAGCCCCTTCAAACCAATTACAAAGGCATAGAAGTGTACAAACTAAAACAATGGACACAGGGTCCGGTTTTATTGCAGGCTTTGAACATCTTAGAAAATTTTGATCTGAAGAGTATGGGTTATAATTCTGCGCGATATATCCATACCATTTACCAGGCAATGAATCTGAGTTTTGCAGATAGAGATTTTTATTATGGTGATTCTTATTTTCCTCCGGAAGAGCCGATGAAGGGATTGTTGAGTAAAGCATATGCAAAACAAAGAGCAGCGCAAATACGCATGGATAGAAACGATGCGAATGCGGGTCCGGGAGATCCTTATCCATTTGAAGGAAAAACCAATCCGTATATCAGTTTATTAAAGAGTAGAGGATATGATGTGAAAGATACAAGTAGTAAAAGAGGCTTTGCTCCCACACACGATCAACGACAAACAGCCATGTTGAGTGATGCGGAATACAAAGAAGCTTTATGGATGGGAACTACTTCGGTTGAGGCAGCAGATAAAGATGGATGGGTTGTGTCGATAACACCCAGTGGCGGATGGTTGCCGGCATGTATTGCAGGGAGAACAGGGGTAGGAATGAGTCAGCGCATGCAGAGTTTTGTGTTGGATTCAAGCATCAATCCATTCAATGTAGTAGCACAGGGAAAAAGACCGCGTGTAACACTCACTCCATCGATGGCATTGAAAGACGGAAAACCATGGCTATCATTTGCGGTACAGGGAGGTGATACACAAGATCAAAACTTATTGCAGTTTTTCCTGAACATGGTAGAGTTCGGAATGACAGTTCAGGAAGCCAGCGAAGCAGCCAATATCAATACCAATCAATTATGGTTATCGCTCGGCGGTAATAAAACATCAGACCGTGCACCACGCGCAGGAAATCTTTTATTACACAGTAATACCCCTGATTGGGTGCGCAAAGAATTACGTAGTATGGGATATACCCTGAGTTTCGAAGACCGCACCAGCGGCCCCATCAATGCGATTTGGTTTGATTGGAAACATGGAAGTTTCTGGGGAGGAAGTAGTAATCATGGTGAGGATTATGGGATCGGTTGGTAATATCTTTTTCAGTGATTTTCTGTGCCCCCTGTGGCAATAAATAAACAAGAGAAAGCGGCGGAGGGTAAAACACCCTCCGCTTTTTTTATTAAATTCATACAACCAACCAACGCATATGAATAACAACTGGAGCTTCACACAAAAATTCCTCTTCCGCTTTTTCTTTATCTATCTGATGATCTCCATTGCCCCATGGACCTGGCTGGAGAACATTCCATATGTAGCAGAAGTCACGGTTCCTTGGTATTGGCTACAGGATCAAATCGTACAGTTTGCGAATAGCTACATATTCAAAGTATACAAAGAGTTAGTGCCACTTAATGGAAGTGGTGATACTTCTTGGGCATGGACACATCTCTGGTTCTTCGCTTTGTTTTCTCTGATCGTAGCAGCAATATGGTCTTTGGCCGACAAAAATAAACCCGCATATCCACGATGGAATTATTTATTGGTAACGGTTGTTCGTTACCAAGTAGCCATGACCTGTTTCGGCTATGGCATCATCAAAATTTTTGCATTGCAAATGATATTCCCTTCTTTGAGTCAACTCGCTACGCCCCTAGGAGAATATTTGCCGATGCGTTTTTCCTGGATGTTTATAGGTTATTCTACACCCTATCAGGTTTTTTCCGGTGTTGCAGAAGTGTTCGCTGGATTATTATTATTCAATCGAAAAACAGTAACACTGGGAGCCATGGTATCGCTGGCGGTATTTACCAATGTAATGGCGATGAACTATAGCTATGATATTCCGGTAAAGCTGTTCTCTACACATCTTGTAGTGATGTCGCTTTTTCTGGTGTTGCAGGAATACAAAAGAATACTCTCGTTTTTTGTATTCAATCAAACCACGCCAATAAGTAGTTTATACGAGATAAAGATCACCAAAAAATGGCAGCGGATCACTCGTTATGTATTGAAGGGTTTATTTGTGATCCTTATTATTATTGTTCCGACTTATTTCAGTTATCAGCGCTATGTTGATATGCAAAATACAAGCGATCAAAAACCCATTCGTTCGGGTATTTATGATGTAGCTGATTTTGTGATCAACAAGGATACCATTCCGGCAATCGTTGGGGACTCAACAAGATGGACCCAATTCATTTTACAACCCGGAATCACAGGTAGTATGATCAGCTCAGATACTTTGTTCAGAAAGGCCTATGGCAGGTCTTATTTTGGATACTTTGTAGACAGCACCCAACAACAGATTGAATTCAGGTGGGCGGGCAAGCAATCAGATAGTTTGTTTACACTCAAATATTCTATACCCGATAGCAGCACCATTCTTTTACGAGGCCCCGTGAAAGGAGATACTGTTTTTGTAAGACTCAAACGAACCAACAAACAATATCGCCTCGCCGAAAAACAATTCCACTGGCTAAGCGAATACAATCGCTAAATAAACTCCGTGCAACTCTGTGCCGTACACTGTGTATCTCCGTGGTTTTTTACCACAGAGTTGCACGGAGTTTTTGTTTACATTGCATTATATGAAGCACATCTTTTTGATAACAACACTCTTGCTTTCTCTTTCTCTATACGCACAGAAAAAGCAGCCGTATGTATTGTATGATGCGAAAGGCAAAAAAATCAGCTATGAAAAAATGCTGAAGCGATTAACGGATAAAGATGTCTTGCTTTTTGGTGAATACCATAACAATGCCATCGCACATTGGCTACAATTGGAAGTGACCAAAGACCTGAAAGAAAAAAGAGAGCTTGTCTTAGGGGCAGAAATGTTTGAACAAGACAATCAGGAAGCACTTGATTTATACTTGGCCGGAAACATCAAACAAAAACAATTGGATTCGATGGCTAGACTCTGGAAAAACTATCCAACAGATTATGCGCCCCTGGTCAATTTTGCGAAAGAGCATAAAATTGCATTTGCTGCTACCAATGTTCCTAGAAGATATGCATCCATGGTGTCGAGAGGAGGCTTTGCGGTATTGGATACGATATCTGCCAAAGAAAAAACATGGATGGCCCCACTTCCCATTGCATATGATGCAGAACTACCCGGCTACAAAAAAATGGTCGAAATGATGGGCGGACATGGCGGTGAAAATTTACCCAAAGCACAGGCTTTGAAAGATGCAACGATGGCTTTTTTTATATTGAAGTACCATCGTCCCGGAACATTGCTGATTCATTACAATGGTGCATATCATTCAGATTATTATGATGGCATCAATTGGTACCTGAAAAAACAAAATCCATCTTTGAAAATCGTAACCATTAGTACGGTATCACAAAAGAATATTCATCAACTCGATAAAGAACACATCGGAAAAGCTGATTTTATTATTTGTGTGGATGAGGATATGACGAATACTTATTAGCCGCAGGCTTCAGGCGTCAATCTACAAGTGGATAACGAGTACGATCTAATCTGCGTAAATCATGAAGATCATAAAAAATCTGCGGCCTATATTATTTGTGTGGATGAGGATATGACGAATACTTATTGGCTGTAAGCTTCAGGCGTCAATCTACAAGTGGATAACGAGTACGATCTAATCTGCGTAAATCATGAAGATCATAAAAAATCTGCGGCCTATATTATTTGTGTGGATGAGGATATGACGAATACTTATTGGCTGTAAGCTTCAGGCGTCAATCTACAAGTGGATAACGAGTACGATCTAATCTGCGTAAATCATGAAGATCATAAAAAATCTGCGGCCCATTAACAGCCGTCGATCTGCATAGTTGATCCAATAGATTCCGACACTCGCGCATTGTCAGAAAAATGCGTATAAATACGCTATAACAGCAAGAACCGAAACCCCTACTTTTATGTCCTCACAAGGAGAAAAGGGGGCTCAACTAAATGAATTAGCTAAATTTTACTAAAAAAATTAGTTTAATTCAAAAAAAGGATTATTTTTACAATCCCATTTATCTCAAAAAACAAAAAACCATGAGTAACGCAGAAAAATTAAAAGCGCTGAAGCTGACGATCGACAAGATCGATAAGGATTTTGGAAAAGGAAGTGTGATGATGATGAACGAGCGCACGCAGGATGCGATGGAAGTGATATCCACTGGCTCTATCGGTCTGGATACGGCGCTGGGTGTTGGTGGATTACCAAAAGGAAGAATCATCGAAATATATGGACCGGAATCATCCGGTAAAACAACGGTTGCTATACACGTTATTGCCGAAGCGCAAAAAAAAGGAGGCATGTGTGCCATCATTGATGCGGAACACGCATTTGATAGCAGCTATGCGCAGAAATTGGGTGTAGATGTAGATAATCTGTTGATCTCTCAACCGGATTATGGTGAGCAGGCATTGGAGATCGCCGATCGCTTGATTCTTTCTGGAGCATTGGATGTAGTTGTAATTGACTCAGTGGCCGCATTGGTTCCCAAAGGCGAATTGGAAGGCGAAATGGGTGATAGCAAAATGGGTCTGCAAGCTCGTTTAATGAGTCAGGCATTGAGGAAATTAACCGCAACAATTAATAAAACCAATACTGTTTGCATTTTCATCAACCAGCTGCGTGAAAAAATTGGTGTCATGTTTGGAAATCCAGAAACTACCACGGGCGGTAATGCATTAAAATTCTATGCATCAGTTCGTTTGGATATCCGTAGAATGACACAGATCAAAGACGGGGACGAAGCAGTGGGTAACCGCGTGAAAGTAAAGGTTGTAAAAAATAAAGTAGCTCCCCCATTCCGCGCAGCCGAATTTGATATCATTTTTGGTGGCGGTATCAGCAAAATGGGAGAAATCATAGATATGGGTGTTGAACTCGGCATCGTACAAAAAAGCGGCAGCTGGTTCAGCTATGAGAGCAATAAACTGGGTCAAGGTCGGGATGCGGTCAAATCTTTGCTGCAAGACAATCCCGAACTCGCCAATGAAATTGAAGCCAAGATCAGGGCCAAAGTGGCAGAAGCCAGGGCCACGAATGAAGCATAAGTATGTTTTTTGAGATGGGTTAGTAAATGAGCCGCTTTCGAAAGAAAGCGGCTTTTGTATATAAAAATGGGCAAAATTTAGTCCCGGGCTCTTATGAATTAGAAAATAACTAATTGTCTATTATTTTTAGTTGATTTTCAGGCTGATAAATAGAAACTAGGCGTACTTTATAGAAAATTCATCCTTTGTTGTATTTCCTGATCAAACTGCCAATTCGACTCGCGCTGCGCATATTTTGTGCGAACAGGGAAATTATACATCCAGAACATTTACGGCAAAAAGGCCCCCTTTTATTGATCGCGAACCACCCCAATTCATTCTTAGATGCCATCATCATTGCCGCGCATTTTAAAGAACCGATCCACTTTTTGGCCCGGGGCGATGCGTTTCGGAAACCTTGGCATAACCGGTTGCTCAGGCTCTTACATATGATCCCGATTTACCGGATCAGCGAGGGAAGAGAAAACCTGCACAAAAACGAGTATGCCATTGAACGCTCTGCCGAATTATTACAACAAAACCAGATTGTACTGATTTTTATTGAAGGCATTTGTTTGCATACGCATAGTCTTCAACCCTTTAAAAAGGGGGCGGCCAGAATTGCCTTATCGGTAATAAAAGCACAACATCCGCTACGGGTAATGCCCGTTACCGTAGCGTATAACAGCTTTACTGCTTTTGGTAAACACATAAGGCTTCATTTGGCCGAATCAATTGAAGCAAAGCAATTACTACCCTATGAAGACGATGCAAAGAATTTTCAATATTTTAATGACAGGCTCTATCAACAATTATCCGGAATGATAGAAATACCACTTTCAATCCAGACCCCATATCGAATTCCACCGGCCATTCCTGCATTGATCGGGTTCTTTCTACATATTCCATTATATACGCTTATAAAGAAAGTAGTCCATGCAAAGACAAAACGCACCGTTTTTTTCGATTCTGTCATGTTTGGTGCGTTGCTCATACTGTATCCGCTATACCTGATCTTACTCACGATTCTTTTATTGTTGCTCCATGTAAAATTGTCGACCCTCTTGCTGATTATTTTGTTGCACCCTTTGTTGGCATACTGCGCTGTTCAATATAAAATAACACGAAACAACAACTAAAAATCGGTTACCTTAATGTGGTAAAACGTATCAACAAGAAAACATGGCTGCAATAAAAAAATTGGGCAAGCGAAAAAGAATTGCGCTGGTTGCCCACGACCATAAAAAAGCCGACCTGATGGAATGGGTGGTTCATAACAGAACCGTTTTATCAAAACATGAGCTGTTTGCAACAGGAACAACCGGAAGAATCATAGAAGAAAAACTCGATCGTCCGGTTAGAAAACTCATGAGCGGTCCGATGGGTGGCGATCAACAAATTGGTGCCATGATTGCCAATGGAGAAATTGACATGATGTTCTTCTTCTGGGATCCCATGGAAGCACAACCACACGACAGCGATGTAAAAGCCTTGTTACGTTTATGTGTGCTTTGGAATATACCCATGGCTTGTGATAGAGCAACCGCAGACTTTCTTATCACATCACCCTTCATGCATGAAGAGTATGAATCTCAATTACCCGATTACAGCGACTATTTAAACCGCTCCATTAAAAAGCAGGATGATGACCGTTGAATTGAGACGTTGGCGTATGCAAGACGCCCAAGCGCTGGCCTCCGTAGCCAATAATAGAAATATATGGAACCAGGTGAGAGACTTTTTTCCAAGCCCGTATACGGTCTCTGATGCAATGCAATGGATAAGTATGATAGAAAAAGAAAACCCCGCCCTCAACTTCGCCATTCTTTGCAATGAAGAAGTGTGTGGTGGTATTGGCTGTGTACTTAAACAAGATATTTATAGAAAAAACATTGAAATCGGATATTATATTGGTGAACCTTATTGGGGAAAAGGGGTGGCTACTGAAGCTTGTAGACTGATCTGCAAATACATCGAAGAAAAAATGGATATCGTGAGAATTGAAGCGAGTACCTTTCATCACAACAAAGCATCCATGCGTGTGTTACAGAAGAATGGATTTTATCTGGAAGCAATCAGACAAAAAGCCATTATCAAAAACAATGTTTTATTGGATGAATATCTCTGGGTGAAACGAATAAGAAATGATGAATAAAGAATCAAGAAGGAAGTTCCAAGAAACAAGTAAGTAGAAAATTAAGTCGTTTTAAAAACTAACAGTAGAATACCATGAAAATTTTTTGGATTTGTTTGGCGCTTTTTGTTGGCGCTGAAGCTCAGGCGCAAGACACGCTATCTAAAAAAGATATTCCTGCCGCCGCTCGATTATTCGATCTGAATTTTACACAGAAAGAAATCGATACCATGTATGCGGGCGTGAAAGAAAATGTAACGGTGTTTCAGCGCATGCACCAACAGAGTCTGAATAACAGCACACAGCCGGCATTTGCACACAGCGCTATTCTTCCGGGGATGCAATTCAATACCAAACAAGAAAAAATAGATTGGGGTATTCCCAAGAATGTTTCTTTACCTGCGAATAAAAACGAATTGGCTTGGTACAGCATTCCGCAATTGGCATCACTGATCAAGAATAAAAAGATTAGTTCTGCGGAGCTTACAAAATTCTTTATCGATCGTATCAAAAAATACGGCGACAGCTTGCAGTGTGTGATATCCATTACTGAATCCATTGCCCTCGAACTGGCGGCCAAGGCTGATGCGGAAATAGCTGCGGGAAAATACCGCGGCCCACTACACGGGATTCCTTATGGACTCAAAGATCTGTTTGCCGTAAAAGGAACCAAAACAACATGGGGAGCTGAACCATATAAGGATCAAGTGATAGACGAAGACGCGTATGTGTATACACAACTAAAAGAAGCGGGAGCGGTTTTGGTAGGCAAGTTTACACTCGGCGCATTGGCCATGGGTGATTATTGGTATGGTGGTAGAACCAAAAATCCATGGAACACAAGATTCGGATCATCCGGATCATCGGCGGGTTCTGCATCAGCAACAGTAGCGGGGCTTGTTCCTTTTGCTATCGGCACAGAAACCTGGGGTTCCATCATTTCACCATCATCTACTTGTGGAGCCACCGGACTCAGACCCACATTTGGTGCCATCAGCAGGTCTGGTGCTATGACATTAAGCTGGAGTTTAGATAAAGTAGGTCCGATTTGCAGAAGCGCAGAAGATGCTGCGATTGTATATTATTATATCAAGGGCACAGATGGAAAAGACAAAAGTGCGGTGAATATGCCTTTTAATTACAAACCGAATACCGACATCAAAAAAATGCGTATCGGGTATGCTAAGAATTATTTTGATAGAATTACAGATACGAGCAGAACAGAATTGAAAGTGCTGGAAGCCTATCGCAACATGGGCGTAGAATTGATTCCGGTGGATTTCCCGGATAGTGCAGTGTATCCATTCAATATAATGGATGTGGTGATTAGCGCAGAGTGTGCAGCAGCATTTGATGATTTTACCAGAAAAGATATCGACGATTTAATGACCCGTCAATTTTCATTCGATTGGCCGAACACTTTCCGTGTATCAAGATTGATTCCCGCGGTTGAATACATCAACGCCAACAGACATCGTTTGCTACTGATGCAAAAAGTAAATGAAGTCATCAATCAGTTTGATGTGATTATTTGTCCAACAAGAGGAAGCGGAAACCAATCTGCCATCACCAATCTCACCGGACATCCGGTGGTCTGTTTTCCAACAGGATTTGATAAAAGATTCAATACGCCCACCAGTATTACCCTCATCGGAAAATTATTTGACGAAGCAAGTATACTGGCGGCAGCAAAAGCCTATCAACAGGCAACAGGATGGGATGAGATGTATCCGCCAGGTTACCAATAAAACAGTCAAACAAAAAGCCCGGATTCCGGGCTTTTTTCGTATTGTTATGGTTCGGATTTTTGCCCCAATATGTTTTTAAGATCCAATAGTAACAAACTCCTTCTGATAACCGGAGCCATCATGCTCTTTCTATTCACCATGTTTGGTGCTTATAGGCTTACGCAATTTAGTGACCAGTTAATGACGCCCGAATTTTTAGTCACACCGGATTCAGCTAATTATTCGCCGGAAATAGCATTTGACCAAATACAGAAACACCCAGAAAAAATTACCGATGGTTTTTTCAACGCAGGATTTACACAATACCGTTGGTGGGTATTAACAACTATTTCCCCCATAGAAAAGAGCTGGTTGCAAATTGCCAATCCACACATCAATGATCTGCGTATTTATGAAGAAGAAAACGGGAAATGGAAGCAAACCTATGTATCAGGCGACTACTATCCTTATGCAAAAAGGATTTTCGATGATCCTGATTACTGGTTTCCTGTAGAACCAAAACAGCAACGTATTTTGATGCGTGTAGACAAGAAGGGAGAATCTCTCAACATACCATTAAGGCTGATCCGAGAGCACGCACTGGCGCCCTATCTCGCCAATAGAAATTTCTTTCATGGGATGTTCTTAGGTTGGATCGTATTGCTATTGATGTTGAACTTATTTCTGTGGATCTCACTCAAAGACCCGATTCATTTTTTTTATATTCTCTATGTTTCTTTTTCTGTCTTATGGATTGTTTCACAATGGGGAATAGGTTTTCGGTATTTTTGGCCTGAATGGACAGATTTTACAGCCAAAGCACGGCCCTTTTTCTCAAACATCTCCTTTATCTTTTTATTGGAATTAACTGCAAGATTTTTTACGATACCTAACACACAACCTTTGTATAGAAGGGCAATTAGAATTGTTCAGTTGTTAATGGTGATTTCCAGCTTCGGTTTATTGGTCACAAATTATGCGAATACTTCAACAATCATGCGGTATGTGTTTCTTACAAGCATGAATATTATTTGGATAGGCGCACTGGTGCTTATTATTCTCTTTATCTGGAAAAGTTATGCCAAACAAAAAACACTGGCTCTTTTCTTTTTGGCGGCATTGGGATTTTTTGGAGTGTATATTTTACTGTTGCTGTTGTCGCAGTACAATCTTGGCGGCAACTGGATGTTCTTTGCAAATATGTATGGTTCGCCGGTGGGATTTTTAGGGGAGAGCACTATTTTATCCTTTGGTCTTTCTCAACGCTATAACCTGTATAAAAAAGAAAAAGACCAGGCGATGCAGGCGTTGGAAAAAGAAAAAAGAGAAGTGGCGGATAAGATGATACAAACACAGGAAGAAGAAAGAAATAGGTTGGCGCGGGAATTGCATGATGGATTGGGGGGCTTGTTAGGGAGCATCAGAATTGGAGCGGATCATCGTTTAAAATCAGACCCGCAAACGCAACATTGGATAGGAGAACAACTGGATATGGCGGTAACAGATCTACGTAATATCGCGCATGATCTAATGCCAGTACAGCTGCAGGAACAAGGATTGGATAGAATACTGGAAAAAACAGTTGCCAGGTGGAACAGTGGAGAAGGGTATAAGATTCGTTATACAAGTCAATTGAAGAATAGGTATCCTTTACGAACAGAGGCCGCATTGTATAGAATTGTATTGGAGCTACTACACAATATCAAAAAACATGCAGAAGCATCAGAAGTAACGATAGAGATTTGGGAAGATGAAAAAATGAACAAACTAACTTTGCTGGTAGAAGATAATGGCAAGGGGTTTGATATAGGAAAAGAAGAAGGAATAGGCTGGAAAAGTATTCGACAGCGTGTACAGTATATGAATGGAAAAGTAAATTTGGACTCCAGTCACCTGGGCTCTACCGTTATCATTGATGTATCTATGGAAAACGAAAAAAGATAACATGAGAAAAGTAAGTGTTGCTATTGCAGATGATCACAAAATTTTTGCAGAAGGTATACAAAGTGTCACCAAAGAGATTGATTGGATTACATGGTCAGGAGCGGCGCACAGTGCGGCAGAAACCATTGCCCTATTCAAAGCGAAGCAACCGGAAGTGTTGTTGTTGGATTATCATTTACCGGATGGAAAAGGCACAGAAGTAGCAGCCACCATCTTACAAGAATTTCCCAAAGCCATTATTCTGATATTGAGTATGGAGCATGACAATGATATCATTTATCAATGTAAAACGGCGGGAGTGAAAGGGTATTTAATCAAAAACCTTTCTTCAGACGAATTATTGGAAGCCATACAGGAGTCGGTAGCGGGACAAGAAATCTTTATGTGGGCACCGGAAAAGCCCACTACCGCCAAACATGAAGATGTGCTGAGCAAGCGGGAAAAAGAAATCATACACTTGATCACACAAGGGTTTACCAGTCATGAGATTGCGGAAAAATTATTTCTGAGTACCTATACCGTAGATACACATAGAAGAAATATCCTTAGAAAACTAGATCTGAAAAATACGGCGATGATGGTGTTGTATGCGCAGCAGCATCAGTTGTGAGTAAGCGCATCTTTTATTTGATAAACAGTTTTGTTCTTATCGCCTATTTTTTTAATCAGGCGATCTTTTACGGCCATTGCTAAATCACGGCTGGCTGTTGCTGACGAAATCATTTTAAAATAACTCATATAATCCTTCCGCGTAAACTTCTTAAATCCAGCCAATAGAAAAATTTGAATTCGGTCTGCATTAGAGAGTGGACCAGATCTCTCTGCAAGTAATTCATCAAGCGATTTGCTCAGAATAGTAAGCATGAACACTATGAAAAAAGTTAAATTACCTTGTTTGTCAATGGTAGAAAGCGCATGATAATATTTTTTTTGATTTTTACTGATCAGCGTTTCAAACGGTAGAAATTCAAACAAAGGATATTCATTCATTAATAGAAGCGTTTGCCAAAGTCTTCCCATTCTGCCGTTACCATCAGAGAATGGATGAATAAATTCCATTTCATAATGAAACACACAGCTTTTAATAAGCATGAGTTCATCACTTTTTTTTAGGTAGGTAAATAAGTCTTTCATTAAGAAAGAAACATTACTAGCGGGTGGTGCTAAATGAGCAAGATGAGAGCCTTTTACAATCCCAACGCCAGAAGTTCGATACTTGCCCGAATTTTTAATTAAACCGCTCATTAATATTTTATGTGCTAACAAAAAAGATTTTTCGCTGAAGGGGTTCAGCTTGTTGAGTTGATTGTACACTTCAATGGCATTGGTAACTTCTTGAATATCTTTTGACGGACCCAGAACTTTTTTGTTTTCAATGATCGCCGTAATCTGTCCAATAGATAAAGTGTTTCCCTCTACTGCTAGAGAGGCTTGAATTGTTCTGATACGATTTGTCTTACGTAACTCGGGTGACTGTTTAGTTAGAAAGCTTGCGTTTACCTCTCCAATCTTATGCGAGATTTCACTAACCAACCTAACAATTTCGCCTGTTATGTTGTAAGGGGGCTTCATTTGATAGTATCATTTGATACTATCAAATGTAGTGAAATCGTAATTCTTTCGTTGACTTAGTCCGTGATTATTTTATAAGCCAAATTAGTTCCGTAAAACGATTCTCCATTATTGATGTCTATATGCTACGAATTTATGTTTTTCGGTCGTGTTTCTTTTTTGTAACCGGTTTTATGATATTACTGCTAACGTAAAGGGCTTTGCGAAGGTTGGGAAATAGAATTCCTGCTGCCGTCTTGGCCACTAAAGACCCGATTAGCTTAAGCTAAATTACTGAAGACGGGTCAGAATTCTTACTGCTGATGGGCCAAATTCTGTCGCCCCACTTTTGCAAAGCCTCTTGTTAGCCGCTAATTTTAATTGTATGCGAAGCTAGCCAGCTGATAATGTCATCAAATTCTGATTGACCAGAGGCAATGCTGATAACAAAAGCGTATTTATCTTCTTGAGTAGCATTTATGTCTATGTCATTGCCTAATAACAACAGTCACATTAAAACGTAATCTGTTCTTTTGTTACCATCAACGAACGGATGATTTATAAGAATACTTTCGATTAATGAGGCGGCTTTGTCTATAGGAGTAGAGTAAAGTTCCTTTCCGTCGAATGTTTGAAAAGGTCTGGCTAAAGCGGAGTCTAATAATTCTTTATCTCTGATGCCGTGTGAGCCACCAAATTCAGAAATAAGGAGTCGATGAATATTTTCAACTTCGTGGAAAGAAATCATTGGGCCAGTTTCGCTAATAACTCTTTGTCTTCAGTAAGAATTCTGCTTAGCAAAGAATCGGTTGAGGGCCCGGATTGATGCTTTGAATCTAATTCTTTTAAAAATGCCAAAAGTTCAGCCAAAGCTTTGGCTGAAAAATGATCCAGAACCTTGCTGATTTCGTATTTAATTTCTTCTTTAGACATCTTGTATCTCTTGAGGATTAAAAGTACAGCTTTTCTTAGAAATTTAAACGGTAAAATAGCGGCTAACGTTTTGCGGCTTGGCGAAGGTGGCGATTTTCACCACAAATGTTTAAGCGGAGTGTAAGCTCCCCATAATTTAGTGCCACGTTTAGTTAGAGTTTTCTAAGGTAATAT
>VFQQ010000410.1_pt1 | contig 88870 bp, 78 predicted proteins | sample 3512341 | NCBI WGS metagenome assembly VFQQ01 (sample SAMN10412373, study PRJNA504923) | tailings metagenome | isolation source: Relicate 2 Philex TSF1 revegetated site | place: Philippines: Tuba, Benguet | collected 2017-08-29 | reverse complement strand
TTGGGAGAGCCGGATGCGGTAGTTCCGCCTGTCCGGTTCGGTGGGAGGCGGCGGTTTTATCCCGCCGCCTACCCAATCTTCCACGCCTATCATCTGGCGAAGCATGCGGGCTCGGGCCCGGCTTACTTCACCTTCAGCACGCCCTTCATCATGGCGTAGTGGCCGGGGAAGGTGCAGAGGAAGGGATAGTCGCCGGGAGCGGAGGGGACCGTGAACTCGATCGTGTCGCTTTCGCCGCCGCCGATCATCTTGGTATGGGCGATCACGGCGGAGCGGTCGTCGGGCAGGTAGACCGGTGCCTTGGTGACGCAGGCCATGGCGAAGGCGTTGAACTCGGCCGGCGTCATGGGCTTCACGAGGACCCAGTTGTGGCCCATGGCGGTCTTGGGCAGCTTGCCGACGTGCTTGAGGGTGAGGCGGATGGTCTCGCCCGGCTTGGCGGCGATTTCCTTGAGGTTGTACTGCATCGCGTCGTTGGACGTGATCGTGACCTCGCGGGGGGCCGCGGCGGAGGCTTGGGTCGCGAGCGCAAAGACGCTGGCGAGAGCGAAGAGGGAAACGGACAGGAGGGATTTCATGGTCATAACGGCGATAACGTAGCGGGAGATGCCACCCGTTGCCTTGACGCACGTCAAGGCGGAGGCGGTCCGAATTGCGTAGGGTTGGGACCATGACTCCACGGACTTTGATCCCTTCCAACGAAGCCCAGGCCCTGGCCCTCGCCGAGGCGGTGCAGATTTCGCCGGCCGGCATTGTGAGCCGCACGGTGCTGCAGACGCCGGAGCTGCGCCTGGTCTTGTTCGCCTTTGCGGAAGGGCAGGAACTCACGGGGCACAGCAGCAAGCGGCGCGCGGTGGTCCAGATCCTTCAGGGCGAATGCGAGTTTCAATTCAACGGCCAGTGGCAGCGGCTGGCCGCGGGCATGCTCCTGCACCTGCCGCCGGATCACTTTCACGCGGTGCGGGCGGTCGCGGGGCCGTTCTCGATGTTGCTCACGTTGGGGTCGGAAGGATGAAGACGGAGGCGCCTCACGCCCAGCCCGTGCCGCCGGCGGCCGGCGGTCGGGTGCCGCTCGTCGACGGCGCGCGGCTGCCCCTGGTGTTCATCGGGGGCGGGTTGATGGCGTCGCTGGTGGGGGCGGCCGGCCTCGTGGCGTTGAGCTGGGGGGAGCCGCTGCCGTACCTGCATCCGTATTGGGTGGGATTGGCGCATGTGTGGCTGCCCGGCTTTCTGCTCAGCGTGTGCCTTGGGGCTTCATATCAACTGATGCCCGTCGTCCTGGGTGTGCCGTTGCGGGCGGGGTTGCCTTCGCTTTGGGCTCACGCGGTTGCGCACGGGCTGGGCACGATCGCACTCGCGGGAGGGCTGGCGAGCGGGCGCTACGCGGTCGCCGGACTTGGGGGTGTGGCGATTCTCGCCGGGGTCGCGCGCTTTCTTGTGGCGACGCTGGCAACCTTTGCGGCCTCGCGGCGGCGGGATTCGGCGGCGTGGAGCTTTCCCTTTGCGGTGGTCTGGTTGTTCGTGACGGTGGCGGCGGGGCTGCTGCTGGCGGCCAACCGGCATGCGCCCTTCCTGCCTTTGTCGGCGCTCGACCTCTTGCGCGCCCATGCGCATCTCGGGCTGGCCGGCTACTTCCTCTCGTTGATTCAAGGGGTGACGTTTCAACTGGTGCCCATGTTCACCATGAGCGCGGCCGCGCGGCCGCGGTGGGCGATGGCCGGCCTGCTGGCGACGCAGGCGGGCCTGCCGCTGCTGGCGGGCGGGCTGGCCTGGGGCGGGACGGGTGCGACGGGCGCCGGTGCCCTTCTGGTCTTCGCTGGCATGGTCGCGGGCGGCTTCGCGTTGGCGGCGACCCTGCGCACCCGGCGCCGGCGGTCGCTCGATCCGGGCGTGCGCGCCTTTCTGGCCGGGCTGGCGGTGCTGGCGCTGGCGGCGGCGTGGGGCGTGCTGCTCGCCTTCGACCTTGGTCCGGCGGAACGCGCGACCGAGGCGGCGTGGGTGTACGGGCTGCTCATCGTGGCCGGAGGGCTCGGCCTCGCCGTTCCCGGCATGCTCTGCAAGATCCTGCCCTTCCTCGTCTGGATGAAGGCCTACGGCCCGCGGGTCGGTCGCGAGTCGGTGCCGGCGGCGACGGCCCTGGCGTCACGAAAACTCGAATACGCCTGGCTGGCTGCCCATCTGTCCGGGGTCGGCCTGCTCGCTGCGGGCGCACTGGCGCGGTCGTCGGGGGTGACCGGGGCCGGGGCCTTCCTGCTCGCGACCGGTGCCGGTTGCTACCTGATCAACGCGCTGCGCGTGGTCCGGCATCTTTGGCGGAATCCGGTGTCGCGCCGCCGGCGCGCCTCCGCGGCGGCGGCCCCGGCCCTGCTGTCCTCCCTATGAACGCGACCTCCACCGATCCCCTGCACGCGGCGCTGCGCGACGCCTTCCGCACCGTCCTCGACCCGGAGTTCGGTGTGAGCGTCGAGGACCTCGGACTCATCTACGAGACGACCGTCGGCAAGGGCGGCGCGGTCACCGTCACGATGACCCTGACCTCGATGTATTGTCCGGCTGGAGACGTGATCCTCGACGGCGTGAAGTCCGCCGCCGAGGCCGTGCCCGGCGTGACCGAGGCGGAGGTCCGGCTGGTCTGGGATCCGCTCTGGACCCCGGAGATGCTCTCATCCGCAGCGCGGGAGCAACTCGGCTGGGACCGGCCGCAGGTTGAGTAAGCCGGGGCCTCAGACGGATCGGACCGATCAGTCGGATCGGTCGGATCCGCCCGCCGGTTTACCGATAGCCGGGCAGGTAATCCTTCTCGGCGGCGAACATGGCGAGCGTCATCGCCTTGATCTGCGCGGGCGTGCAGACGGCGGCGGTGAGCGGATCGAGCATGAGGGCGTGGATGGCCTTTTCGACGCTGCGCTCGATGGCAGCCTGCGCGCCGAGGTCGAACATGGACATGTTGGAGACGCAGAGGCCGGCCATCTGCGGCGGGAGGGCGCCGTAGCGGATGGGTTGCACGCCGTTGCGGTCGACGAGGCAGGCCACCTCGACGCAGCCGTCGGCCGGGAGATTGGTGATAAGCTGCCCGGCGCCGCCGCGGTGGTTCATGACGTTGCCGTGGATGCGGAAAGGGGAATCCTTCTCGCGCGCCTCGATGATCCACGAGGCGTATTCCCACGAGCGCGGCCAGCCCATGGGCTTGTCGCCGCGCAGCAGGGCGCGCCGTTCCGCGTCGGCGTCGGTGCGCCAGCGCGGCCAGTTGGTCGCATAGAACCGCGAACCGCCGTCGTAGGCCAGACGGAGCAGTTTGCGGCCCGCCTCGCTCTTGCGGTAGTAGGGCAGGTATTCGGAAAGGTGGCCGGAGCTTTCGGTGATGAAGGCGCCGAAGTGGAGGCACATGTCCTTGCGGATCAGATCCGTGCTCTTGCTCGGATTGGCGGTGGTGGCGCCGTGCGTGATGTCGGTGGCGTCCTGCAGGACCCCGCCCGCGTCGTACTCGGCGATGCCGGCTTCGATCTCGGCGGCGAACTTCCGGTGGAGGCGGTCGGCGTAGAGATCGACCCCGCGGTGGCGGAGTTTGGTGAACCAGGCGAGGTGGTTGATGCCCGCGCACTCCCACTCCATCTCCTCGTACGGTACGCCGGCGTAGCGTGCGAGCAGCTGGCTGGTGCCCTGCACGCTGTGGCAGAGGCCGACGACCCGCATCGACGAAGCGCGGCCCGCGGCGAGGCAGAGCATCGACATCGGGTTGGTGTAGTTGAGCACGAGGGCCCCGGGGCAGAGGCGTTCGCAGTCGCGCAGGACGTCGAGCCACACGGGGATCGTGCGCAGGGCCTTGAAGAGGCCGCCGGGGCCGATGGTGTCGCCGATGCACTGGTCGATGCCGTACTTGAGGGGGATGTCATTGTCATGCACGACGCATTCGGCGCCGCTGACCTCGATGCAGTTGACCACGTAGTCGGACCCCGGGAGGGCGCGGGCGCGGTCGGGCGTGGCCTGGAGTTTCCAGTGGGCCTTGCCGGCGGAGGCGAGCAGCTTGCGCACCATGCGGGCGGTGAGCGCGAGGCGGCGTTCGTCGATGTCGACAAGCACGAGGGTGCCGCCCTGTTCGCCGGGGATGTGGACGAGATCGTTGATGAGGCGCGGGGCGAAGAAGCTGCCGGCGCCGAGGAAGGTCAGCTTGACGGGACGCGGCATGACGCCGGACAGGCCGGCGGAGGCGGCGTCCTGGGTGTGGGCGGCATGGCCGGAGGGAGCGGTGCGGCGGGAGGTGCGGGATTTGGGCATGGCGGTGAGGAATGAAGACGCCCGGTCGGGGCGCGAAGGAGACAACGCCCGGTCGGGGGACCGGGCCTTCAGAGGAGTGAGGGGGAGCATGGGGTGGGGGGCGGCCAAGGGCGGAGGGGAAAGAATTGATCCGCGATGTGCAAAATGTGACTTTGGGGCAATGGGAACGACTGGGGAGGTATTTGGGCGGATTGCGGGCGGCGGGGAGGAGACGAGGACGGATGCGGGTTACCGCTACGACAACGCGCGGCGGGGCGATCCCAACCGTTTGGTGATCCAGCGAACCCTTGGCGGGGCGATGTGGTTTCGCGAGCGGGGGGAGGAGCGGACGGTCGGCGCGGGGCAGGCGGCGCTCTTCACGCATCGCGAGTCCACAGGTTACGGATACCCCGAGGGTGCGGTGGAACCGTATGTACAGCGTTACCTGACCTTGGTGCCCAACGGCGGCATCCGGCCGCTCTTCGAGGCGATCCGGAACGACTTCGGTTCCGTGGTGGCAATGCCTTTGCGGTCGGAGAGCGCGCGGTTGCACGACGAGGCCTTGCGCCGGCATCGGGAGGCGGGGTTTCGCGACCGCTTCGAGGAGTCGGAGTTCGTGTACCGGTTGCTGATCGCGATCTATCGCGACCAGGTGCGGGAGACGCGCACGCGCGATCCCATCGAGTACGGCTATCACCTGATGCGCGACCAGTTGCGGGTGCCGGCCGGCTTGAAGGAAATCGCGGCGGGCTGCGGCGTGTCGCGCGAGCACTTCGTGCGCGAATTCTCGCGACGTTACGGGGTGCCGCCCGCGGAGCGCTGGCGCACGCTCAAGCTGGAGCGCGCGCGGGACATGCTCCGGACGACGGAGTTGCCCGTGGAGGAGATCGCCGTGCTTTGCGGTTTCGGGTCGAGCAACGCGTTCTGCCGGGCATTTCGTCGGCGCTATGGCGTGTCGCCGGGCGCGGCGCGGGAGGAATAGCCCGTGTGTTTCACCGGATAAAAGGTATGGAGGTAGGAGCGGCTTTACGCCGCGATGGCTGGCGGACGGCGTTCATCGCGGCGTAAAGCCGCTCCTACCTCCAGGCCCTCCGTCTTGTGAAACAAGTGGGTTGGCCCATGCGCAGTTACTTGCCGAAGGTGGCGAGGTCGGCGCGGGCGGTCTTCATTTCGGCGAGGATGCGGTGGGCGTATTCGAGCAATTGCTGTCCGGCGGGCGTGAGTTTCACGCTGCGGCCGAGGCGGTCGAAGAGGCGTAGTTCGAGTTCGTCTTCCAGCGATTTGATGGCGTGGCTGACGGCGGATTGGGTGAGGTGCAGTTCATGCGCCGCCAAGGTGAAGCTGCCGGTGCGAGCGAGCGTGGTGAACGCGAGCAGCTTGCGGCTGTCTAGGATGGGCGTCATGTCGATGGTTCTCTACGGATGAGGCCTCGGGGAGAGCATATCCCAAGCCACCGCGTCGGCGCGCCCGATCGATTTTTTTCATGGTTTGCACCGCGAACCGGCGAAGCGGGAAACAAAGTTGCGGGTAGCGAGTAGACAAGAAACCGCGCCGGGCGGACGTTGCCCGAGGGCGGTTTCGCGGCCACGCCGGGTTCTCGTAGTACCCAGACACGCCCCCAAAGGCGAACCGCCGGGGCCGTCCGTCAAAAGCGGCGGTGCGTCGCCGCGGTCCAGAGTTGGAGACGGTGGCCGGGCTTACTTCGAGGCGGGCGCGGCGTTGCCCAGCCGGTCGATGAGGGCTTGGTTGAGGCCGAGGTATTCGTCGCGCAGCGCGGGGCTCGGGGCCTGTTTGGCGCCTTCGATGGACTGGCGGGCGGTGGCGAGGGCGCCGGCGCGGTCACCCATTTTTTCGAGGATGAGGGCCTTGCGGTAGACGAGAAAGAAGGCGTTCGGTTGGGCGGCGATGGCGGCGTCCATCCAGCGGGCGGCCTTGGCGAGGTCGAGGCCGTTCTCGAAGTAATACATGGCGGCCTGGGCATAGGGCAGGCGCTCGCCGCCGGCGTTCATGGCCTCCTCGATGCGCGGGACGAGGCTGGATTTGACGTCGACCGTGAGAGAGACGGGCACGCGCACGTTTTCCCAGGAAATGTTGAGGGTGGCGGATTCGTCGCGGAGGTCGTTGAGCCCGATCTCCAAGGTTTCGACATGCGCGCCGAGAGTGACGGGGCGCGCTGCGATGCGGGCGATATCGTTCTTCGCATCGTAGGCGTAGCTGCCCCATTGCGAGAGGTCCTTGTGGATGATGACGATCCACTCGTCCTTGCCGGGAAGGGTGAAGAGTTCGTAGGTGCCGGCGGGGATCTCGGTGCCGTTGAGTTTCACGGCGGTGCTGAACGAGATCTTCGTCGCGGTGTTCGCACCCGTGCGCCAGACTTGGCCGTAGGGCACGAGGCCGCCGAAGATGGTGCGGCCCTTGGCGCCGGGGCGGTTGTAGTTGATCTGAATGTCGGTGATCCCGACGCGCTGGGTGACGGTGCCCGCGGGGCTGGCGGCCGGGAATTCGAGGCGCGGGGCCTGGGCGGAGAGGTCGGCGGCGAAACCGAGGCTGGCGAGGGCGGCGAGGCAGGGAAGGAGGCGGCGAAGGTTCATGGCAGGATGAGGAAGTCCACCACGATGACCGCGTACGGACGCGGGACAAGCGTGCGCTCGCAAGGGAAGCACCTTGCGGCGCGGGGCGCCGTCCACGGCCAGACGCCCGTGCCACGTTCCACCGGGCAAGAAATTGGGATGCGCACGGTGCCCGGCGACGCGTCGGCTTGCGGGCATCCACCCGCGGCGAAGATCAGTCAGCGCCGGCCTGCGGGTCGAGGGCGTCGCGCACCATGCCGAGCAGCATGTCGACGGAGAACGGTTTGGGCAGGAAGCCGGCGAGACCGCGGCCGGCGAAGCGGTCGATGATGGCCTGCTCGTTGAAGCCTGAAGTGAGGATGACGCGCAGCTGCGGATTGAGCACGCGCATGCGCCGGAGGGCTTCTTCGCCGTCGAGCCGGGGCATGGTGAGGTCGAGCAGGACGATGGTATAGCGGTGCGGGTTCAACCGGACGCGGTCGACGCCCTCCTGTCCGTCGACGGCCTGCTCCACTTCGAAGCCGGCGCGGGCGAGGGCGGCGGCGGCGAGTTCGCGCACGGCGCGCTCGTCGTCGACGACCAGCGCGATGCCCTCGCCGCGCCAGGGCGCCTTTGCCGGGTTGGGCGGCGGCGCGACGGGGCGGAGCGGGGCGCCGGTCGCGGGCAGCACGATCTTGAAGGTCGAGCCCTTGCCGCGGTCGCTGTACACCTTGATGGCGCCCTTGTGCCCGTGGACGATGCCGAGCACGGCGGCGAGGCCGAGGCCGCGGCCGGTGAACTTGGTGGTGAAGAACGGCTCGAAGATGCGCGCCTTCGTCTCCGACGTCATGCCCTCGCCGGTGTCGCTCACCTCCAGCATGACGTAAGCGCCGGGCTCGAGGTGGTCGGAGAAGGCCATGCTTTGCAGGTACTCGCGGGTCGCCTGAAGCAGACCGGTCTGGAGGTTGATGGTCCCGGGATGTTCGCCGAGGGCCTCGGAGGCGTTGATCACCAGATTCATCACGATCTGGCGGATCTGGTTGGCGTCGCCTTGGAACGACGGCAGCCCGGGGGCGAGGTGGCAGTGGAGTTCGGCCTTCTTGCTGACCGAGGCGCGCAGCAGCGGGAGCGTCTCCTCAATGAGCCGGCTGAGGTCGAGCGGTTCGACGATGAAGCGGCCCTTGCCGGCGTAGGCGAGCAGTTGCTTGCAGAGTTCGGCGGCGCGCAACGAGGCCTGTTCGACGTAGCCGAGCGCGAGGTTGGCCTGGTCCTGGGCGGGCGTGAGTTCGAGCCGGGCGAGGCTGGCGTTGCCGAGGATGCCGGTCAGCAGGTTGTTGAAATCGTGGGCGATGCCGCCGGCGAGCACGCCGAGGCTTTCGAACTTCTGCGTCTCCTGCATGCGCCGCTCGAGCGCGAGGCGGTCGCGTTCGGCTCGGCGCTGCGCGGAGAGGTCCTGGAAGGTGGCGAGGCAGCCGCGGGCGCGGCCGGCCTCGTCGCGCAAGGGCACGGCGTTGACGAGCAGTTCGATGCGCCGGCCGTCCGCGTGCACGACGGTTTCGACGAAGTTGAGCAAGGGTTCGTTCTCGGCCGCGGCCCGCTGCATGGGGAGTTCGTGCGGCTTGAGCACGCGGCCGGCGTGTTCGACGTGGAAATGCCGGGGAGCCTCCGTTGGGGGCGCGGAGAGGGAGACGTTGGCGCCGCGCGAAACGTCGAGCAGTTCGGCGAAGGCGCGGTTGGTGCGGATGTTGGTACAGGCTGCATCCTCCGCGATGCCCACGCCGACGGGCAGGAGATCGAACAGGGCCTGGAGTTCGTCGATGCGCTGATGCAGGGAGGCGTTGAGACGGCGGACCTCCGCCTCGGCCTGCTCGCGCGACCTGACCTCCGCCTGAAGGCGTTCGTTGCTCGCGGTCAGATCGGCCGTGCGCTCGCGGACGCGGTCCTCGAGCTGGAGGTTGAGGCGGCGCAGGTCCTCGGGGCTGGGCAGGTTGATCACGGCCGGCGCGATCCGGCACAGCGTGAAGGCGGTGGCGAGCGAGACGAGGGCGGTCAGCGCCTTGGCGCCGCCGGTGAGCCCGTGGTGCGGCTGCCAGAGCGACCAGAACTCCAGCAGGTGGGAGGTTCCGCACGCCACGATGAAGGCGACGAACATGAAAAAGACGCCGCGAAACGGGATGTCGCGACGCTTCCGCAGGAAGTAGAGGAGGATGACCGGGATCGAATAGAATGCCAGGCCGATGACGGCGTCGGACCAGGCGTGCAGCGCGACGAGACCGGGGCTGGGCGGGGAGGCGGGATCCGCCTGCAGCGTCAGCAGGCCGAGGTACGGCAGACTGTTCCAGGGAAGGATCGGCATCGGCACAACGGCGTGGGACCCTAAGTCCGCGCCTGCGGATGGCAAACGAACTGAGCGGTTTGCGTGCGAAATCCGCGCTTGTTAAGCGCCGGGTGTAACAACTAAACAACTACATCGCCGGACTCATCCGAATGCGGCAGTCCCGCGGGCTTCTCCGCTCCGCGCTCGTCGGGCGCCCGGACATGCCGGGCGATTGTCACCGGAAGTCGACGAGTTCGACGTCGAAGACGAGGGTCGCCTTGGGCGCGATGCGTCCGCGGATGCCCTTCTCGCCGTAGGCGAGCCAGTAGGGAATGAGGAGCGTGCGCTTCTCGCCCTTCTTCATGGTGAGGAAGGCCTCGTCCCAGCCGGCGATGACCTTGCCGGCGCCGACCTGGAAATTGAACGGGGCGTCGTTGCCCTCGTCGCGACTGCCGTCGAAACGGGTGCCGTCGAGGAACCACGCTTCGTAGTGGGCGGAGACCGTCTGCCCGCGGCGGGGCGTCTCCGTGCCCGTGCCGGCTTCGCGGATAAGGTAGCGCATCCCCCGCGGCGTCTCCCGGGCGCCGGGATAGAGCTTGGCGATGAGCATGAGGTCGCGGTCCGGCCAGTGGTGAACCCCGAGTGCCTCGCGCATGGCGCTGTTGATCGGCAGGCCGGGGTCCTTGCGACCGTAGGCGCCGGAGCGGACGACGAACGCCAGCGTGATCAGCGCGACGCCGAAGAGGGCGAGAATGAAGAAGCTGCGCATGGCGGATCGTCGGACGGGTCGCGGGGCGGCCGGCTCAGAGGAAGGAACAGATGTATTCACAGAAGCCCGACGGGACCTCGATGGTGAAGCCGCTCTTGCCCGGCACGTCGAAAAAAGTCCCGGCCGCGTAGTCGCGCGCCGCGCCGCCTCCGTCGAGCGTCACGCGGCAGGCGCCGGCGACGATCTCCATGCGCTCGGGCGCTCCCGTGCCGAAGTGGTACGAGCCGGGATGGATGATCCCGAGGGTCTTCTTGGCGCCGTCCGGCATGAGCACGGTGTGGGAGACGACGCGGCCGTCGAAGTACACGTTGGCCTTGGTCAGCACGGTGACGCCGGCGAATTCGGTCGGAAGGGTTGCCATGATGCCAAGGGGGCAAGGCGCCGCGCAGAGTCAAGCGTGCGGGACGACCTCTCCCTCCAGACACGCCCTTGACTCGTAGATTGCACCAAGGGGAGGTTTTTGGGTAGGAGCGGCTTTACGCCGCGATGAACGCCGTCCGCCTGCCATCGCGGCGTAAAGCCGCTCCTACGCGATCCCGTCGAGACGCAGGGTTTTGGCGGGTGAGACACTCCCTAGCGTGCGGGGCGCTGCGGCACCCGTTGCAGCTTCGCGGTGTCGTAGCCGACGGAGTCGAGAAACGCCACCAAGTCGCGGTACTTGGATTCGGGGATCGTGGGCGTCCGCGCCATGACCCAAACGTACTTCCGGCTCGGGACGCCGATGATCGTCGTCTCGTAAGTCTCGTCGAGGTAGATGACGAGAAAGGCCGCCTTAAAGGGCCAGAGGAACTGCATGCGCCACTCCGCATTGGTCTCGCGATCGTGGATGAAGCCCGTGGGGCGCAAGGTGCGCACGGGACCGTCGAAGCTCCCGCGGTTAAAGGTAAAGGTCGTGGCCACGGTGCCGTCTTCGGTCAGGCGATAGCTTTCGATGGCGTTGTGGGCGCCGCGCTCGAGGAAGGTGGGAATGTTGGCGATGACGTACCAGTCACCCATGAAACGCGGCAGGTCCACAGAGGGCACCGTCTTCAGCGGGGCATTCTCGCCGTCAGCCGAGGGCGACTGGCAACCGGCGAGGGCGGCGCAGGCGCAGACGAGAAGTCCGGCGGCGAACCGGGAGCGGGCGGGAGTTGGCATGAGGGCCTTCATGCAAGAGGGTACGCGGGAAGGCCCTCGCGGGATGCCCGGGCTGTCGGCCTCGGCCGCCCGTCAGGCGTCCAGTTCGCCGCTGCCCAGGCCGACCGGCAGCGGGGCGGGGCGCTCGCACGCGCTCTTCAATGCGACGCGGCGGCCGGCGGCAGCGCGATCGAGGCACTCCATCGCCTCGACCACGTGGTAGGCGAGGGCGCCGCTGGCGCGGAAGGGACGGCCCTTGCGCAGGGCGGCGTAGGCGAGGTCGGCGACGCCGGTGCCGCGGCCGCGCTCGAGGGAGTGCGTGGCGGGCATGATCGTCGGCTCCTTGACCTTGGGACGGTAGAGGCGGACTTCGCCCGCGAAGGTGTTCGGGTCGGGGATGTCGAGCGTGCCCTCGGTGCCATACACCACGATGCGCGGCAGCTCGGGTCCGGGCCAGACGTCGAAACTCATCACGACCGTCGCGGCCACGCCGTTGGCGAACTCGAGCGTGCTCGAATAATGCGTGGACACCTCTACGGGGATGCGCGTGCCGGCGAGCGGCTGGCTCGTGATGGTGCGCTCGGCGAAGCTCCGCCCCGCGAAACCGCCGACGCGGGCGATCGGGCCGAGCAGGTTCACCAAGGCGGTGAGGTAATACGGACCCATGTCCCAGAGCGGTCCGCCGCCCGGTTGGTAATAAAACTGCGGACTCGGGTGCCAGCTTTCATGGCCGCGGCAGACCATGAAGGCCATGGCAGCCACGGGCGTGCCGACGGCGCCGTCGTCGAGCAGCTTGCGCGCGGTTTGCAGGCCGCCGCCCAGGAAGGTGTCGGGCGCGGAGCCGAGCAGGCGGCGCTGTGTCCGCGCGAGCGCGAGCTGCCGCTTCCCGTCGGCGGCCGACAAGGCGAAAGGTTTCTCCACGTAGACGTGCTTGCGGGCGAGCAGGGCGCGTTCGTTTACCTCGGCGTGGGCTTGGGGAATCGTGAGGTTCACCACGATGTCGATGTCCTCGGCGGAGAGCAGTTCGTCGACGGAGCAGGCCCGGGGCACGCCGTGCTCGGCGGCCCTGGCTCGGGCGCGGGCGAGATCGAGGTCGGCGCAGGCCACGACGTCGAGGACGCGGTAGGCGCGGCAGCCCTTGAAGTATTGGTCGCTGATCTTGCCGCAGCCGACGATGCCGACACGAAGAGGAGCTTTCATGGGAGGAAGGTTCGACGAGAGCGGAAGGAAACGCCGGGCTCAAGTCCGGCCTGCGCGGGCGGGGGCGGGGTGGTCGAACCGCAGGCCGGCGCCGGTCGCCGCAAGCACGAGCCCCGTGCGCAGGACCACGAGTCCGTCGATCGGTCGTCCGCCGCCGCCGAAGCAGCCGCAGGCAACGTCGAGCCCGCGTATCCATGCACTGGTGACGAAGATCGCGAAACCCGCCGCGAGCGCGGCGAGCAGGAGCCAGGCGCCCGCGCGAAGGCGGCCGGCGAAAAGGGCTCCGGCGGCGACAAGTTCCAGCCAGGGCAGGTAGTAGGCGAGGGCCGGGATCGCGAGCGCGGGCAGCAGACGGTAGTTCGCCAGTTCGACTGCGAAGGCCCCGGGGTCGAGGGCTTTGACCGCTCCGGCGTAGGCGAAGACGGCGGCAACCGCGACGCGGAGGACGAGCATCCCGGCGTGGCCCCTCATGGCGCTTTCTGCCTCCAGGCTTCCCAACCGCCTTCGAGATAGGCGACATCCTCGAGCGCGAACTCCCGCCGCAACCGGTCGGCCACGGAGCGCGCCGCGGCGCACCCGCCGCCGTCGCAATACACAACGACGCGCCGGCCTGGCTGCCAGGCCTCGATGAATCCGGGCAGCAGGTCCTCCCACGCATCCTCGCGCAGCGGCACCGCGCCCGGAATGTGGGCGGTCGCGTAGGCCTCTGTGCGGCGGGCGTCGATCCAGAGCACGTTGTCGGAGCGCAGGAGGGCGACGGCCTCGTCGACGGAGATCGCGGCGCCGGGCGGCGGGGCCTCCGTGAGGGTTGGCGCGCGTGGATGCAGCCAGATGGCGAGCAAGGCAGGCAGACAGGCCGCGGCCAGCAGCCAGCCGGCCGGCCGCAGGGCCGCGACGAAGTCAGCGCAGGTCCGCATACACAGCGAGAACCTGGGCGGGCAAGCCTTCCGATTCGATCTGCAGCCGCACCATGGCGCGGAAGGGTTTCGCGGTGGATCTCGGGCGGAGGGCGAGGACGTATTCGCCCGACGTTTTGCCCGGGCGCAGCGCAACATCGAGCGTGTCGATCTCCGCATTCGCGATGCGGACAGTAGTCTGCGGATGGCGGTGCAGCTTGATCGCAACGAGTTTCTCGGCCGGGTCGCCACCGAGCGGCCAGGTGACGAGACGCGGGGCGATGTCGAAAAGCCGGGGAACATCGACCTTCAAGGTCAGCGTAACGGGCCGGTCGGGCTGCGACTCGGTTTTCACGGTCACCGTCTTGCTCTGGAGCCCTGTCTGTCCGTCGGGACGGTAGAGCACCGTCAGTTCGCCGCGTTCGCCCGGTGTGTAGGTGCGCTGCTCGAGGGACGGGACGGTGCAGCCGCAGCTGACGTCGATCGACGCGATCGTGACCGGTGCGGAGCCGGCATTGCGAAACGGAAAGGTCACGGCGATCTCCTCCTGACCGAATTCGGCGCGGGTCTCCCGCGTGGTGGCCTCCCAAACGAGTTCCGCTTGCAGGACGGTGATGGCAAGCGGCAGGAGCGCGCCGGCGCGGAGCAGGGAAAGCAGGAGGGTCATGCGCGAAACGGGGACGTTGGGAACTTGTCCGGGACCTCGGCGGCGTCAACGCGCGAGGACGGGCACGCCGGCTGGATTCGGTCTTTCCAAAGCGAGGTCGCTGTGTTCAGTTTCCGTCTCTTCCCCGGTCGCCTGGTCACCCTGCCTTTACCCATGAAACGATTGATCTCCTCCCTCCTTGTGCTCGGCTTCGCGGCGGTTTCCGCCGTCGCCCAACCCTACAAGATCGCCGTCGTGCCGAAGGGCACCACACACGAGTTCTGGAAGTCGATCCACGCCGGCGCGGTGAAGGCCCAGCAAGAGCTCGCCGCCGAGGGCATCCCGGTCGAGATCATCTGGCAGGGACCGCTGCGCGAGGACGACCGCGAGCAGCAGGTGCGTGTCGTCGAGACCTTCGTCGCCCGCCGCGTCAGCGGCATCGTGCTCGCGCCGCTCGACAACCGGGCGCTCGTCGGGCCGGTGGAGACCGCCGCGCGCGGGCGCATTCCCGTCGTCATCATCGACTCCGGCCTCGATTCGAAGGCGCAGGCCAGCTTCGTGGCCACGGACAACCGCGAGGGCGGACGCATCGCCGCGCGGGCGCTCGGCCAGGCGCTCAACGGCCAGGGCCGCGTGATGATGCTGCGCTACGCCGTGGGCTCGAACAGCACAGAGGAGCGCGAGGCGGGCTTCATGGAAGTCATGCAACAGGACTTTCCCGGCATCCGCCTCATTTCCACCGACCAGCACGCCGGCGCCACGCGCGATTCCGCCAAGCGCGCCGCCGAGAACCTGCTCAACCGCTTCGGCCGCCAACTCGACGGCGTCTTCGCGTCCAACGAGTCCTCCGCCTCCGGCATGCTGCTCGCCCTGCGCGACGCCGGCCTCGCCGGCAAGGTGAAGTTTATCGCCTTCGACGCGGGCGAGACCCTCAACGCCGGCCTGCGCGCCGGCGACGTCCACGGACTCGTCGTCCAGGATCCGCTCAACATGGGCTACCTCGGCGTGCGCACGATGGTGAAGGTCCTGCGCGGCGAAAAGGTCGAGCCGGTCATCGACACGGGCGTTGGCCTCGTCACGAAGGAGAACATGAACGACCCGCGCTCGGCGGAACTGCTCAGCCCGCCGATCGACCGTTACCTGAAGTGATGAGTTCCCCGGCCGCGAGTCTCCGGCTGACTGGCATCCAGAAAAGTTTCGGCGCCACCCGCGCCTTGCGCAGCGTCTCGCTCGAGATCGCGCCGGGCGAGGTGCACGCCCTCATTGGCGAGAACGGCGCGGGCAAGAGCACCCTCATGAAGGTGCTCAGCGGCGCACACCGCGCCGACGCCGGTTCGATGGAACTCGGCGGCGCGCCCTACGCTCCCGAGGGCCCGCACGACGCGCGCCTCAAGGGCGTGGCCATGATCTATCAGGAGCTGAACCTCGCCCTCCACCTGTCGGTGCAGGAGAACATTCTCCTCGGGGCAGAGTCGGCCCGCGGCGGCTGGATCGACGCCTCCGCCTCCCGCGCCCGCGCCCGCGCCGTGCTCGAACAACTCGGCCACGGCGGCATCGACCTCGACCGGCCGGCGGGCGACTTCACCATCGCCGAGCAGCAGGTCATCGAGATCGCCCGAGCCCTGCTCATCCGTCCCAAGGTGCTCATCATGGACGAGCCCACCAGCTCGCTCACCCAGGCCGACACGGAGAAGCTCTTCGCCGTGATCGGCCGCCTGCGCGCCCAGGGCGTCAGCATCATCTACATCAGCCACTTCCTCGAGGAGTGCCGCCGCATCTGCGACCGCTACACCGTGCTCAAGGACGGCGAGACTGTCGGCTCGGGCCTCATGGCCGAGGCGACCCTCGACCGCCTCGTCACCCTCATGACCGGCCGCGAGGTGAAGGACCTGTATCCACGATCCGAACACACACACGGCGGTGTCGTGCTTGAGGTGCGCTCCGTCGCGGGGCGCGACACGCGCCTGAAGGAGGCCACCCTTCAGCTCCGCGCCGGGGAGATCTTCGGCCTCGCCGGCCTGATCGGTGCCGGCCGCACGGAGCTGTTGCGCGCCCTCTTCGGCCTCGACGCCCTCGCGGGCGGCGACGTCGTCATCGTCGACGCGGCCCCCGGCCGGGCGACGCCGCGCCAGCGCTGGGACGAGGGCTTCGGCTTCCTCAGCGAGAACCGCAAGGAGGAGGGGCTCATGCTCAACCTTTCCATCGGCGAGAACATGACGCTCACCAAGCTCGGCAGCTACGGGCGCTGGGGCTGGATCGACGCGGCCCGCCAGCGCGCCGCCGCCGCAAAGTGGATCGACATCCTGCGCGTGAAGTGCCGCGACGACCGGCAGGCGATCGGCGAGCTCTCCGGCGGCAACCAGCAGAAGGTCGCCTTCGCGCGCCTGCTCGAGCATCCGGCCCGCGTTTTCCTGCTCGACGAGCCCACCCGCGGCATCGACGTCGGCAGCAAGGCCCAGATCTACGAGGTCATCGGCCAGCTCGCCGCCAAGGGCCAGGCGGTGATTGTCGTCAGTTCCTACCTGCCCGAGTTGCTCGGGCTCTGCGATACGATCGGCGTGATGTGCCGCGGCGAACTCGCCGCGATCCGCCCGCGTTCCGAATGGACCGAGGCGGAGATCATGCGCGTCGCCACCGGCAGTGCCTGAAACCTTTTCCCCATGCCCGACCGTCTCAAGTCCGTCCTCGCCAAGCTCGGCCCCTTCATCGGCCTGATCCTTGTGATCGTCTTCTTCGCGATCCCCGCCGAGTCGCGCGAGTACTTCCTCACCTATCACAACTTCAAGATCATCCTCATCCAGACGGTGATCGTGGCCGTCGGCGCGCTCGGCATGACCATGATCATCGTGAGCGGCGGCATCGACCTCTCCGTCGGCTCGACGATCGCGTTCACGAGCGTGGTGGGGGCCCTGCTCATCCAGCAAGGGTGGGGCGATCTCGCCGTGGTTCCCGCGATCGTGCTGGCCGGCGCCTTCATCGGCCTGCTGAACGGGGCTGCCATCTCGGGACTGCGCATGACGCCCTTCATCATCACACTTGGCTCCCTCGGCGCCGTCCGTGGCTCGGCCAAGTGGCTCGCCGACAACCAGACGGTCAACTACGACCGTGACGTCTCCCGGATCGATACTTGGATGACCACCGAGGACCCCTTCAGCTACGCCCTGCCCGCCGGCGTCTGGATCGCGATCGTCCTCGCGGTCCTAACCGCCGTGGTGCTGCGCAAGACGGTCTTCGGCCGGCACATCTTCGCCCTCGGCTCCAACGAAGCCACCGCCCGCCTCTGCGGGGTGCCCACGCGGCGGCTGAAGCTCTGGGTCTATGTCGTGGCCGGCGCGTTCTTCGGCCTCGCCGGGCTCTTCCAGCTCTCCCGCCTGCGGCAGGGCGACCCCACGGTGGCGGTCGGACTTGAACTCGACATCATTGCCGCCGTCATCATCGGCGGTGCCAGCCTGAGCGGCGGCGTCGGGACCGTCCTCGGTTCGATGATCGGCGCGCTCATCATGGCCATCCTGCGCAACGGCTCCCAGCAGATGGGCTGGCCCACGTACTTCCAGGAGATCATCATCGGCCTCGTGATCATCGTCGCCGTCTTCTTCGACCGCCTGCGGCAGGGCCGGGGAGCCTAGATTTTGGAGGAGTTGAGAGAAAGAATCCGATGACCACACCCCTACGCTGCCTGCTCACCGCCGGGCCGACCCGCGAGCACCTCGATCCGGTCCGCTTCCTCAGCAACGGCTCGAGCGGCAAGATGGGTTACGCGCTCGCGGCCGCGGCCGCCGCGCGCGGCTGGTCGGTCGACCTCGTGAGCGGACCGGTCGCCCTGCCGGTGCCCGACGGCGTGCGCGTGCACCGGGTGGTCTCGGCGGCCGACATGCTCGCTGCCTGCCAGCCATTGTATCCCGACTGCGACGTGTTTATCGCCGTGGCCGCCGTGGCCGACTATCGTCCGGCCATGTACTCGTCCGAGAAACAGAAGAAGCAGCCGGGAGCCGTCCTCCTGGAGCTCGTTCCAACTGTCGACGTACTCAAGACCCTCGCCGCCGGCCGGCGCCCCGGGCAAACCGTGGTGGGGTTTGCCGCCGAGACGAACGACCTCGAGACCTATGCGCAGAGCAAGCTCGCCGACAAGCGCCTCGACTGGATCGTCGCCAACGACGTGAGCCGGCCGGGAGTCGGCATGGAGGCCGACGACAACGCCGTCCTCCTGCTCGGTGCCCGCGGCGAGCGGTTCGTCTTCGGTCCCGCCCCGAAGTCCGACGTCGCCGGCTACATCCTCGACCGCGTCGCTCCAAAAGACCGCGGGTGAACCGCGTGCCCGCGTTGCCCCGTCCATGGCTGCAAGCGCCGACTTCCCCGTAGCCATCCTTGCCGGCGGTCTCGCCACGCGGCTGCGCCCCTTGACGGAGCGCGTGCCCAAGTTGCTCGTCGCCGTCGCCGGCGAACCTTTCTTCGAGCACCAACTCCGCCTGCTCCGGCGCAACGGACTGACGCGCCTCGTGCTCTGCGTCGGCCACCTCGGCGAACAAATTGTCGCCCGCTACGGCGACGGCTCTGCGTACGGCGTGCGCATCGACTACGTTTTCGACGGACCGGTGGCGCTCGGCACCGGCGGCGCGCTTGTGCGGGCGCTGCCGCGGCTCGGCAACGTCTTCTACGTGCTCTACGGCGATTCGTATTTGCCGACCGACTACCAGGCGGCGGGCCGCGCGCTGCTCGCCTCCGGCCTGCCCGCCCTCATGACCGTCTACGAGAACCGCGACGCCGGCGAGCCGAGCAACGTCCGTTTCGAGGACGGCCGCGTGTTGGCCTACGCGAAGGCAGACCGGCCGCCCGGACTGCGGCACATCGATTACGGGCTGGGCGTCTATCGGGCGTCCGCCTTCGACGACTGTCCGCGCGACACCGCCTTCGATCTCTCCGCGTTGCAGGCGCGCCTCGCCGCCGCCGGGCAGCTTGCCGGTCACGAGGTGTTCGCGCGTTACCACGAGATCGGTTCCCCGGCCGGACTCGCCGGACTCGAACGTTTCCTCCAGATCGAGGCGTCGGCCGGATCCGGCTAATCATAACCCCCCCATGTCCTATTCCGAACAACACCTGAAGGAAACCGCCGAGGTGCTCGCCCGGCTCGATCGCGGGGCCTGCGAACGCTGCGTGGAGGAACTGGTCGCACTGCGCCAGCGCGGCGGGCGGCTGTTCATCCTCGGGGTCGGCGGCAGCGCGGCCAACGCTTCGCATGCGGTCAACGACTTCCGGAAGCTGGCCGGCTTCGAGTGTTACGCGCCGACGGACAACGTGTCCGAGCTGACGGCGCGCACCAATGACGAAGGCTGGGCCTCCGTCTTCGTGGAGTGGTTGCGCGGCTCGCGGCTCGCGGCGCGCGACGCCGTCCTCGTCCTCTCCGTCGGCGGCGGCGATCTCGAACGCAACGTCTCGCCCGGCTTCATCGCGGCCATCGACTTGGCGAAGCAGGTCGGGGCGCGCGTGCTCGGTATTGTCGGCCGGGACGGAGGCTACACCGCTTCGCGGGCCGACGCGTGCGTGCTCGTGCCGACCGTCAATCCGGCCACCGTCACCCCGCACGCCGAGGCCTTCCAGGCCGTCATCTGGCACCTCTGGGTCTCCCATCCCGCCCTCAAGCTCAACCCCACCAAGTGGTGAGCGCCCCGTGTCGGGAAATTTAACGTTTACGCTGCCTTTCCTTGCCAGCGTCGGCGGCAGGCCCCTGTTTCTAGAATGAGTCCTCACCCCTCCCTCCTCCACTCAACGTGAAAAAGACCAACGTACGCATCGGAATCCTCGGCCTCGGCAACATGGGCACGGCCCACGCCAAGAACATCCAGGCCGGCAAGATCAACCGCCTCGAACTGACCGCGGTCGCGGACGTCGTCCAGGCCAGCCACGCCCGCGTCTCCGGCGTACCCGCCTTCAACAGCGCCCAGGAAATGATCGATTCCGGGCTCATCGACGCGATCATCATCGCGACGCCGCACTTCGACCACACCACGACCGGCATCGCCGCGCTCAAGGCCGGCCTGCACGTGCTCGTGGAAAAGCCCATCTCCGTGCACCGCGCCGATGCCGAGAAGCTCATCGCTGCGCACAAGTCGAAGAAGCAGGTCTTCGGCGCCATGTTCAACCAGCGCACCGACGACTTCTACAAGAAGATCCGCCAGCTTATCCGCGACGGCGAACTGGGCGAAATCCGCCGCGTCAATTGGATCATCACAAACTGGTTCCGCACCTTCGCCTACTACGGCTCCGGCGGCTGGCGCGCGACCTGGGCCGGCGAGGGCGGCGGCGTGCTGCTCAACCAGTGCCCGCACAACCTCGACCTGCTCCAGTGGCTCTTCGGCCAGCCCGTCCGCCTGCGCGCCCACTGCAAGTTCGGCCGCTACCACGACATCGAGGTCGAGGATGATGTCACCGCCTACCTCGAGTTCGCCAACGGCGCGACCGGCGTCTTCATCACCTCGACCGGCGAGGCTCCCGGCACCAACCGCCTCGAGATCACCGGCGAGCGCGGCCGCCTCGTGTACGAGAACGACAAGATCGTCTTCCATCGCAACGAGGTGCCGATGTCGGAATTCTCCCGCACCACCCGCCAGGCCTTCGCCACGCCCGACACCTGGGAGGTCTCCATTCCCGCCCGCAGCCACGGCGGCCAGCACAACGAGATCCTGCAGAACTTCGTCGACGCCATCCTCGACGGCACGCCGTTGATCGCTCCCGCGCACGAGGGCATCTACTCGGTGGAACTCGCCAACGCCATGCTCATGTCGACCTGGCTCGACAAGACCGTCGACCTGCCGATCGACGGCCGGAAGTACCAGCGCATGCTCAACGCGAAGATCGAGGAGTCGAAGAAATCGAAGAAAAAGAAGAAGACCGTCGTGACCGTCTCGGGCGACGACTTTGCCAAATCCTTCGGCAAGTAAACACCGCCGGGCCGGCGCCTCCCGCCGCGCCGGCCTCTTTCCCCGCGTCCGCCCATGAAGCTCTCCCAGGTCGCCCTGCAGCTCTACACGTTGCGCGACTTCTGCAAGACCGCCGCCGACCTCGCCGCGACCGCGCACAAGGTTCGCGCGATCGGCTACGAGGCCGTGCAGATCTCCGGGGTCGGTCCGATCCCGGAGGCGGAACTCGTGGCGATCCTCAAGGACGAGGGCCTCGCCATCTGCGCCACGCACGAGCCTTCCGCGCAGATCCTCGACGAACCGGAGCGCGTCATCGAACGCCTCCGTCAGCTTGGGACGCGCCTCACCGCCTACCCGTATCCGGCCGGCATCGATTTCCACAACCCGGAGCACGTCGCGACCCTCCTGCGCAAACTCGACGCCGCCGGCGCGAAGCTGCGCGAGGCCGGCCTCGTGCTCGGCTATCACAATCACGCCAACGAATTCTTCCGCCCCGACGGCGGGCCGACCGTGCTCGAGCGGATCTACGCCGAGACCGCGCCGGAGAATGTCGTGGCCGAGCTCGACACCTATTGGGTGCAACGCGGCGGCGGCGACGTCGTCGAGTGGGTGCGCCGTCTGCGTGGACGTCAGCCCTTCATCCACCTGAAGGACTACAAGGTGAACCCGGCCGGCGAGGGGACCTACTGCGAGATCGGCGCCGGCACGCTGCCCTTCGCCCGCATCATCGCCGAGGCCGAGGCCGGCGGCTGCCAGTGGTTCATCGTCGAGCAGGACAGCTGCCCTGGGGATCCCTTCGTTTCGATCGCCCAGAGTTACGACTATATCAAGTCGCACCTCGTCGGATAGGCCGCCGTGACTGCGCCCTGGCGCAGGCACGGAACATCCAACCTCCAACGCCGAACATCCAACCTCCAATTTAAGCAACCCAATCACCCTTGACCCCCGCCGCCTGCACCCGGTCGGTACGTTCGATGTTGGACGTTGGAAGTTCGATGTTGGACGTTCGGCTTTGGGCAGGGCGGCATCGACGCCATGCCCAAAGCCGCTCCGTTTCTCCACGAGGATTTCCTGCTCACCACCGAGTGGGCCCGCCTGCTCTACCATGAGCACGCCAAGTCCCAGCCGATCTTCGACTATCACTGCCACCTGCCGCCCGACCAGATCGCCGCGAACCATCGCTTCGCCAACCTGACGCAGATCTGGCTCGCCGGCGACCACTACAAGTGGCGCGGCCTGCGCTCCAACGGCGTGCCCGAGCGCCTCATCACGGGCAAGGACACCTCCGACTACGAGAAGTTCGTGGCCTACACGCAGGCCATGCCTCACCTCGTGCGCAACCCGCTGCACCACTGGTCCCACCTCGAGCTCCGCCGCTACTTCGGCATCGACCTGCTCATCAACGAGGCCAACGCGCCGCGCATCTGGGAGCAGGCCAACGCGAAGCTCGCCGCGCCGGAAATGTCCGTCCACGGCATCCTCGACCAGTTCAAGGTGCGCGTCGTCTGCACGACCGACGACCCCGCCGACGACCTCGCGCACCACCTCGCCATTGCGAAGAGCGGCCTGAAGACGCGCGTCTATCCTACCTTTCGTCCCGACAAGGCCCTCGTCGTCAACCAGCCTGCCGCCTTCAACGCCTGGTGCGCCCTGCTCACGCAGCGGTCCAACGTCGAGGTGAAGGACTTCGCCTCGTTCCTCGCCGCGATCAAGCAGCGCCACGACTTCTTCCACTCCGTCGGCGGCCGCCTCTCCGACCACGGGCTCGAGGCCATCCCCGACGTCGACTGCACCGAGCGCGAGGCGGCCGCGATCTTCGACGCCGCGCGCTCCGGCGCCGCCGCCACGCCCGAGCAGACCGCCAAGTTCACCTGGTTCATGATGGTGTACTTCGGCCAGCTCGACGCCGACCGCGGCTGGACGAAGCAGCTTCACCTCGGCGCCCTGCGCAACAACAACAGCCGCCTGCTCCGGCAGATCGGCGCCGACGCCGGCGTCGACTCCATCGGCGACTTCCCCCAGGCCCGCGCCCTCTCGCGCTACCTGGACACGCTCGACCGTGACAACCGCCTGCCGAAGGTCGTGCTCTACAACCTGAATCCGGCCGACAACTACGTCTTCGCGACCATGATCGGCAATTTTCAGGACGGCTCCATCGCCGGCAAACTCCAGTTCGGCTCGGGCTGGTGGTTCCTCGACCAGAAGGAAGCCATGGAGTGGCAGATCAACGCGCTCTCGCAGCTCGGCCTGCTCTCCCGCTTCGTCGGCATGCTCACCGATTCGCGCTCCTTCCTCAGCTACGTGCGCCACGAGTACTTCCGTCGCCTGCTCTGCGGCATGATCGGCGCCGACGTCGAGGCCGGGCTCATTCCGGACGACCGCGCCGAGCTCGGCCGCCTCATCGAGAACATCTGCTATGGCAACGCGGCCGATTTCTTCGGACTCGAGGTTGCCCAAGGCTGAGCCCGCCGATTGCGTAGCGTCATGGAAATCGGAATCTGCGCCGCCCCGGCGGACATCGAAGGCCTCGCCAATCCGCCCTTCACCTTCATCGAGGCCCACGTGGTCAACCATCTGCGCCCCGAGGCGCCCGACGCCGACTTCGAGGCGTACCGGCGCGCGGTGTTCGCGTGTCCCCAGCCCACGCCGGCGGCGAACGTGCTCTTCCCGCCCGACCTCAAGGTCACGGGGCCGGCGGTGGACTTCGCCCGCATGGAGCGTTACGCGGAGAAAGCCTTCGCCCGGGCGCAGGCGATCGGTTTGCACACGATCGTCTTCGGTTCCGCTGGCGCGCGCATGATGCCCGACGGCTGGTCGGTCGCGCGCGGCTTCGAGCAGTACGTTGAGGCGGTCAACCTCATCGCTCCGCTCGCCGCGAAGCACAACGTGACCATCGTCGTCGAGGCGCTCAACCGCGGCGAGTGCAACCTCATCAACACGCTCGACGAAGGCGCCGAGGCCGCCCGGCGCGTCAACCGGCCCAACGTGAAGCTCGTTGCGGACATCTTCCACCTGCTGCGCAACGGCGAGTCGCCCGACGCGATCACGCGCCACGCCGATATCATCACCCACGCGCACATCGCCGAGAACGAGGGCCGCGCCGAACCCGGTGCGCATGGCGACGACTTCCGTCCCTTCCTCAAGGCCCTGCGCGCCGCGACGGCCTGCACGCGCCTGACCATCGAGTGCAACTGGACCACGGGTAGCTTGCGCACCGCCGTCAACGCCGCCGTGGCCTCCTTGCGCCGCCAGTTGGACGATGTGGGGTATTGAGGGGCCGCCGGACGGCGCCCGCCTCCCAAGCCCCCCTTCGTTCCCCTAATCTTTCTCGTTCCTCTTTCTCTTTCTCGAGATTGGTCGGATCGGACGGATCAGTCGGATCGGACGGATCGGGGAGAAAGTGAAAGAGGGACGAGAAAGATCAGGAGCCGGAGCCCCGGCCCCCCGCCGCCGGCTTGTTCCGCTGCATCGTGATCATCGCCACGGCGGCGACGATCACCGCGGAGCTGGCAATCGTGCGCTCGGTCACCGGTTCGTCGAGCAGCCACCAGCCGAGGAAGACGGCGACGATCGGGTTCACGTAGGCGTAGGTTGCGACGCGCGCCGGCGTGCTGTGCTTCATCAGCCAGACGAAGACGGAGAACCCGAGGAGCGAACCGATGAAGACAAGGTAGATGAACGCCGCCCACGACCGCCCGCTGATGGCCTCCAAGTCGAGCGCGGCGAAGTCGCCGTGCAGCAGGCCCGCCACGCCGAGCGACACGCCGCCGAGCAGCATCTGCAGCGAAGCGGCGAACAAGGGATCGGCGCCGCTCTTCGCGTGGCGCGAATAGATCGAGCCGATCGCCCAGAACACGCAGGCCGCGAGCACGGCGATCGTGCCGCCCGTGTGCAGTCCGCCCTCGGCCGGCGTTTCCCACGGCGCGGCCAGCCAGGCCACGCCGGCGAGGCCGACGAGCAGCGCGAACAACGTCGCCGCGGTCGGGCGGGTGCCCCCGGGCCAGGCCCACTCCGTGAGCACGATGAACAACGGCCCCACCCCGATGATCAACGCAGCCACGCCGGACGGGATGAATTGTTCCGCCCAGACGACGAGTCCGTTGCCCCCAAGCAGCAGGAAGGTGCCGATGATCGCGTGGTCGCGCAACTGCACCCGCGTCGGCCAGGGCGCACCGCGCGCCTTGAGCACGGCGAAGAGAAACAGGCCCGCGATCAGGAAGCGCACGGACGCCATCGCGAAGGGAGGCATGCTTTCCACAGCCACGCGAATGCCGAGGTAGGTCGAACCCCAGACGAGGTAGATCGTGGCAAAGGCCAGGACGAGGGCGGTGCGGGAGGGCATGAAAAATCTCGAGAACGAGGGGAGGCGGTCAGCGCCCGGCGTGGCCGGAGTTCCCGGCGGGTGCGAGCCGTCGACTGGTTTGCGCCGCGGGTTCGGAGCCGTAGAGCAGGCCGACCGCGTGGATCAATGCGTCGAATCCGGCCAAGCCCCCGGCGGTCGTGACGATCCGGCCCTGGCCGACGGGGTGGGGTTGATCGTGGAAACGTGGTGCCGGGTCGATCCGCACAGCGGGGGCCAGGGCCGCGAGGGCATCGAGGTGTTCCGGCTGAGTCGTCGCAGCCAGCCCGTCGAGCAGGCCCGCCTTGGCGATCAGGAGGACGCCGGTGCCGGTGCCGAACGTGACCTGCGCCGAGTGCGAGCGCGTACGGATCCATTCGAGCAGCGACGGGCGGCCGAGCAGCAGTTGCGTGCCCGGGCCGCCGGGGAGCACGAGCACGTCGGGGCGTGGGCAGCGTTCGAACGTATAATCCGGCACCAGTCTGAGCCCGTGGCGGGCGCGCAGGCCGGAGGGCGTCTCCGCCACGGTGAAGACCTGGGCCTCCGGTGCCGCCCCCGTTTCGTTGAGCGCGCCAAAGACCGCAAAGGGCGCCGCCAGGGCAAGTTCCTCGACGTCCGGGAAAACGACCACGGCCACGAGCAGCCGCCTGGCCTCAAGCCGTGAACGGCCGGACTCGGAGAAGGGCACCGGCGTGTTCATGCGCTGCGACGGCGCACGCCGGGTTGCTGGAGCTGCGCGCAAGCCAGCTGTCCGAGGGTGCGCACGGCCTCCTCGATGCGCGGACTCCAGGGCAGGCCGCAGTTCATGCGCAGGCAGTGCCGGTAGCGATCCTTCACAGTGAAGAGCACGCCGGGTGCGGTGTTGATGTGTTGTGCGAGGGCTTCGGCATGCAGGCGTTCCGTGTCGGTGCCTGAGGGAAGTTCGAGCCAGAGAATGAAGCCGCCGCGCGGCCGGCTGATTCGCGTGCCGGCGGGGAAGGACTCCACGATCGCCTGGCTGAAGACCTGCACCTGGTGACGGTAGGCGCGGCGGATCGAACGCAGGTGGTGGTCGTAGCCGCCGTTGCGCAGGAAGTCGGCGACCGTCTTTTGCAGAACGACGGGTGTACCGAGTGTATTCGCCAGCTTGAGACGCCGCACCCGCTCCGTGTAGCGGCCGGGCGCAACCCAGCCGACGCGCGCGCCGGGCGCGAGGGTCTTGCCGAAGGATCCGCAGAGCAGCACGCGTCCGTCGGTGTCCCAGGCCTTGAGCGGCTTGGGCCGGTCGTCGTCGAAATGCAGGTCGCCGTAGATGTCGTCTTCGATCGCCACGAGGTCGTGTTCGACCAACAGGCGATGGAGGCGTTCCTTGTGGGCGTCGGGCATGCAGGCGCCGAGCGGGTTCTGGAAGGACGGCATCGCGAGCACGGCCTTGATCTCGCAGTGGGCAAGGGCGGCCTCGAGGGCGTCGAGGCAGAGGCCGTCGCGTGGGTCCGTGGGAATCTCGAGCACGCGCAGGCCGAGGCTTTGGAGGATCTGGAAGAAGCCGAAGTAGCCCGGGGTTTCCACCGCGACGGTATCGCCCGGGCGGGTCACCGCGCGCAGGGCGAGGTTGATCGCCTCGGTGCAACCGACGGTGATGACCAGTTCGTCGTGCGGCAGCGGCGCGCCGGCCTGCAGGTAGCGGCGGGCGATCTCGCGGGCGAGCGGGTCGTAGGCCGCGTTCATCGCGTAGCGACCGAGCAGGGCAGGATCGTCGCGTCCGGCGGCACCGAGCAGGCGGGCCAGTTTGGCGATGGGAAAAAGGGACGGATCCGGGCAGGCCCCGCCGAGCGGAACGAGGGCGGGATCCGTGGAGGCGCGCATAAAGGCGGCGGAGAGATCGCTGATGCCGACGGCGCTCGGGCGGGCCATGGGCCGGGCCATGCGGGGCTCGGGAGTCTCGAGCGGAAGCCGCGGGCGGACGTAGAAGCCCGACTGCGGCCGGGCCTCGAGGTAGCCCCGGCTTTCGAGCAGGGTGTAGGCCTGAAGCACGGTCGAGATGCTCACCTTCCGGCTGTGGGCCATGCGCCGGACCGAGGGCACGCGCGTGCCCGGACGGAGAGTGCCGTCCGCAATCAAGGCCTGCACCGAATCGGCAAGTGCCGTGTAGAGCGGCCCGGATCGGGGAGAGGAGGGGACGGCGGGTTTCATGGCGCGAAGGGCCGCCATCATAGCGTCCGGCTGGGAATGACGGTAGCGGCAGTGGCGGGAATTGCCTGCCAGTACAGTTTGGCGAAATGCAGGCTGTGACCATGACAATTTTCGGCCTTGCCGGCACAGGAGCCGGACGCGAGGGGTTGCCCATGGCAGACGAACGCGAAGAGGAGTACGGAGAATTTGCGCGCCTGGTCCTGGCGGTCGTGCGCCGCGGCTTGCGACAAACCGGTCAGTCGCCGCTCGCTCCGGACGAGGAGGAGGCGCTGGTGGCTGCCCTGTGGGCGTTTGGCGGGGCTGGCGGTTGGGCGGTGCGGTTCGGCGGGGGCCGCGAGGAACTCCCGGCGGACCGGGTCGCCGCCGGAGTCGGGCAAGTGCTGGGAGCGCTGCCGGGCCGGTCCGCCGAGTTTTCCGGTTTGGCGAAACAGGTGTTTAAGGCCTGTTTTCAGCCGTCGCCCCCGATGTGCCGCGAATCTTACCGGGAAGCCGATGCGGCCGGCCGATGCCGCCGGCAGGAGCGGACCTACGACCTGGCGAGGCTGAGTGGCGCCCATTGCGTGGATTGTCCTTACTGGGAGGAATTCGCGGCCGGACCGCATCTCGGGTGGCTCTCCGAGCGCTGGCGGGCCGGTCCGGCCGACCTCGAGGCGTCGTCCGAGGTCTTCCTACCCGAGGACTTTCGGGAACTGCGGTGCTGGCAACCGCGTGCGCGGCCCCCCGAATGACATAGATTTGTGAAAATACGGAGCCGGCTAAGCGGCTCTTGCGGAAGGCCGACTACGTGTTTACACGTATCGCTGTCCCATGGAATCCCCGGATCCGCCCCCCCGTTCCCCGACCCCCCTGCCGCGCGTCACGCTGATCGAGGACGAGACCGTCTTTCGGCAGCTGCTCAAGAAGTCCCTGCAGAAGCGCAAGGGGTGGGACAACGTCATTGATTTTTCAGACGGAGACGAGGGACTGGCCCACTGTCTCGCCTACCCGCCCGAGCTGCTGCTGGTCGACCTCAATCTGCCGGGCAAGTCGGGCCTCGAGATCATCACGGCCGTGCGTCAGCATTCCCCGGGCACGCGGATCCTCGTACTGACGGCCCATGCCGACACGAAGCTGCCCTCCCAGTTGATTGGCCTCGGGGTGGCCGGCTACGTGGACAAGACCGCCCCGCTATCCTACGTGCTCCAGGCGATCGACACAGTCCTTTCCGGCGGCATGTTTTTCGCGTCGAACACGCCGGCCGAGGCGCCGCCGGCTCCGCCCGAGGCCGCCCCGCCGCCCGGTCCGCCGCCGTCAGTCCTTTCGGCCCGCGAGCTTGAGGTGGCGCGTCTGGTGTCGTCCGGACTTTCGTCGAAGGAAGTCGCCGCCAAGCTCAACCTGAGCACGCGCACGGTCGAAAAGCACCGGGCGAACATCATGGTGAAGCTGCGCGTGCGCGAGGTGGCCAGCCTGGTGCGCTGGTGCATGCAGCACGGGCAGGTCTGAAGGAGCCCCGACGGCGAGGGGGCGCCCTTCTTCGAGGGGGGGCTGGCTCCGTCTCCAAAATACGGCGAACGCGGGCTTGACTAGCGGGGCGCGCGCTCCGGCTATCGGAGGGATGCGTTCGGGGTTCTCAGCGGTCGGATCCTTCGCGCCGGTCACACCGATGGCCCACCCGGGCGCGGGGGCCGACGAGGGAGCGCTGCATGCCCTCGTGCTGGGGGCGGCTCCGGCCGGCGGCTGGGTGGCGGCGGTCCTGCCCGCGCTCCTCGTGGCCGGGCTGGCCGTTGTAGTGGTGGCGTGGAGACGCTCCCGCGGCGCCCTCGCGGCCCGGGAGAAGGAGCTGGCTGCGGCGCGCGCACGCCTCGCGGAGAGCGAGGAGCGGTTTGTCACGCTGTTCGAGAACGCGATCGAGGGCGTTTACGAGTCGACCCAGGCCGGCGGCTTCTGCGCGGCCAATCCGGCCCTGGCGCGCATCTTCGGCTTTGCGTCGGTGCCCGACTTTCTCGCCTGGGCCCAGCCGAACCTCGAGGCGCTCTATGTCCGCCCCGAGCGCCGCTCCGAGTTCTTCGCCATGCTGTCGACGCGGGACTCGCTGCTCGATTTTGAGTCGGAGGTGCGTTGCCGGGACGGCGCGGTGAAATGGATCTCCGAGAGTGTCTGGGTGCGGCGCTCGGCCGATGGCCAGGTGCGCCGTCTGCACGGTTTCGTCTCCGACATCACCGCGCGGCGCGCCGCCGAGAGTGCGCTGCGCGAGAGCGAGGAGCGGTACCGCACGCTCTTCGAGCATTCGCCGGTGGCGGTCTTCGAGTTCGACTACCGCGAGGTGGCCCGGTGGTTCGGCGACCTGCGGAGCCGGGGTGTGACGGACTTCGACCGCCATGTCGGCACGCACCCGGAGGAACTCGAGCAGGCGCTCGCAAAGGTGAAGCTCGTCGGCCTCAACCACGAGACCGTCCGTCTTTTCGAAGCCCAGTCCAAGCTCGACCTCGCCGTGCATCCGGAGCGCATGGCCGGCAGCGGGCTCGCCGAAGCGCGGCGGCGGATCGTGACCGCCCTGTGGCGCGGGCGCACCGAACTCGACGGCGAACTGACCGTCGCCACCTTCGAGGGCAAGGAGCGGCGCGTGCACTTTCGCTGGTCGCTGCCCATGCTCAACGGGAAGCCCGACTACGCCTGGACCCAGCTCGTCATGCTGGATGTCTCCGAGATCCGCGAGGCGGAGGAGGCCCTCGCGGCCGAGCGCGAGCGTCTCATCGTCACGCTGCGCGCGATGGCCGAGGGCGTGATCACCACCGACACCGAGGGCGCCATCAAGTTTATCAACGAGGCGGCCGAGCGCATCACCGGCTGGACCGAAGGCGCGGCCGTCGGCCGCCCGGTCGAGGACGTCTGTCCCCTGCGCAACGAGCGCTCGCAGACGAGCGTTTCCGTGCCCGTCGTCGAGGCGCTCTCGGGCACACAGGTCGTCGAACTCCCAACGCACACCGTCCTCGTCAACCGTCAGGGCGTCGCCGTCGTTGTCGACGGCCGCTGCGCCCCCATTCACGACCCGCAGGGGCGTCCCTTGGGCACGGTGCTCGTGATCCGCGACATCACGCAGCGGGCGCGGCTCGAGGCCGAGTTGCTCCGTGCCTCGAAGCTCGAATCCGTCGGCGTGCTCGCCGGCGGCATCGCGCACGATTTCAACAACCTGCTCACCGTGATGATGGGCAACCTCACCCTCGCGATGCTCGACGGCCAGGTGATGGCGGCGGCCGGCAAATGGCTGCAGGAGGCGGAGCGGGGCGCCCTGCGGGCGCGCGAGTTGACCGGACAGCTGCTGACCTTCGCGAAGGGAGGTGAACCGGTGCGTCAGGCGGTCAGCCTCTCCGAAGTGGTGCGCGAGGCCGCGGCCTTCGCCCTGCATGGCTCGTCGGTGCGCAGCGAGTTCTCCGAGGCCTCCGAGCTCTGGCCGGCCAACGCCGACCAGGGCCAGATCGGGCAGGTCGTGCAAAACCTCGTGCTCAACGCGGTCCAGGCCATGCCCGAGGGCGGCGTGGTGCGCATCGCCCTCCAGAACGAGGCACTCGACGGCGATGCGGTGCGTGCCATGTCGCCCGGCCGCTACCTTCGGCTCACGATCGCCGATTCCGGCACGGGCATCCGCCCCGAGCACCTCGGACGCATCTTCGATCCGTACTTTACCACCAAGCAGACGGGCAACGGCCTTGGCCTGGCGACGGTGTACTCGATCGTGCGCAAGCACGAGGGCCATGTGGAGGTGGAGTCCGAACTCGGCCGCGGCACGACGTTTCGCATCTGGCTGCCTGCCGCGGCCGAACTCAAGCCGGCGCCCGAGCCGGAGGCGGACCTCGTTGCGCCGAAGACCGGTCGCATCCTCTTCATGGACGATGAGGAGGCGATCCGCGAAATGACCTGCGCCCTGCTTGCCCGTCTCGGTTATTCCGTCACGGCGGTGAACGACGGCGCCGCGGTCGTGAAGGCCTACAAGGCGGCCAAGCAGGTCTGCCGGCCGTACGACGTCGTGATGATGGATCTCACCGTCCCCGGCGGCATGGGCGGACGCGAGGCGATGCAGGAACTGCTGAAGTTCGACCCGCAGGTGCGTGCCATCGTCTCCAGCGGCTACTCGAGCGATCCGGTGATGGCCGACTACCAGGAGTTTGGCTTCCGCGCCCGCGTGGCCAAACCCTATCGCGTCCAGGATCTCGCCAAGGCGCTGCGCTCCGTCCTCGCCGAGACCGTCGGGCGCTGAGGTCAGAAGGCGTAGTCGGCCTGCAGCATGAACTTGTTGCGGTCGGCGAAGCCCGGCCGGCCGTCGAAAAAGGCGGCCTTGGCGGTGACGATGAGGGCCTTGTTGATGCGGCGGACGAGTTGGAGATCGATCTCGTCCCCGAAACGGGCGCCGCCGCGGTCGGCCTCGAAGCGGTGGTAGAAGCCGAGGAACTGAAATTTGCCCGGGAGGGCGGCGGTGACCTTGGCGTAGGAGTCGCGCAGGCCGTTGCCCGGCGTGGCGAGGAAGACGTCCGCCCAGCCGTTGAAGGCATGGAGCGTGGCGAGCGGGGTGCGGAAGCCCTGGCCGTTGTCGGACCCGAGCACTTCGTAGCCGGCGGCCACACTGAAGGACTTCCAGACGCCGCCAAATTCCACCGTATAGAAATCCGCGCGGTAGTTCAGGGGACTCGCCCCGTGATCGGCCTGCGTTGCGTATTCAAAGCGGTAGGACAGCTTGACGCCGTCCGCAATCGCGGTCGCGCCGGCGAAGCTCAGGCCGTAGGTTGCGGTGGAGCTGCCGACGGCTCCGGCCGGTTCGTCGAAATCGAGCAGGTAGGCGTACCCGGTGAGCGTGCCGAGCGGCAGTCCGGCGTAGGCGGCGTGGACGACGTGCGAGTCGGAGTCCCAGTCGAGGGCGTCGCCGAAGATGCGGTTGACCTGCCACAGGTACGCGTAGGTGAAGGCAAGACGGTCGATCGTCGCGTCCTGCAGCACGAAGGCGTCGAAGGTCTGCAGGTCCTGGCGCCAGGCGACGTCCCCGACGAAGCGGGCATTGTCGAGCACGAGGCGCTGGCGGCCCAGGGTGCCCTTGGTCTTGCCCGTGGTGTAGGCGGCCCAGACCTGGTTGACCTCGGTGACCTCCGGATCGGCCACGACCGGGTAGCCGGGGTTGGCGACGGCGCCGTCGGCGTAATCGTCGACCAAGGCGGTGACGTTCTCCGCCTCGACCATGAATTGAAAGCCCTGATACGCCGCGGTCGTGTAGCCAAGGCGGGAGCGGAGCGTGAGGGCGTCGGCCGTTGCCGGGAGGCCGTCCTGATCGACGTGCTCGTGGCGCAGGCGCGCGTTGAAGGAAACCTTTCCGGTTTCGAGCGCTTGCAGGAACGACGATGGCGCGGCCGGTTTGGGCGCGACATCGGACTGGGCAAAGGCGGCGCTGGCGGAGGCCAGGGCGGCGAGGAGGAGCGAGGACGGTTTCATGGTGTTGGTACGGTAGGGGAAATCTGGGCGCAGCTCCGCCCGGAAGGCGGAGGAGCTTGATCTGGATCAAGCCGCGCGGGCCGCTGCGGCCGGTCAGGCGAAGGCGAACATGCGGCTGAGGCCGCCGCGCGGACGTGCGGCCGGCGGAGGTGTGGTCGTGGCGGAGGCGGGTCGGTGGTGCGAACGTTCGTTCAGGAAGCCGATGAGGTGCTCGCGGATCTCGTAGTAGCGCGGATCCTCGAGCAGCTGGCGGCGGTCGCGTGGACGGGGAAACTTCACCGAGACAATCTCGCCCACGGTGGCCGCGGGGCCGTCCGTCATCATGACCACGCGGTCGGAGAGGAAGATGGCCTCGTCGACGTCGTGGGTGACCATGAGGGCGGTCTTCTGGTCGCGCTGCCAGAGATCGAGCAGCACTTCCTGGAGTTCGCAGCGCGTGAGCGAGTCGAGCATGCCGAAGGGCTCGTCGAGCAGGAGCATCTTCGGCGAAAGGGCGAAGGCGCGGGCGATGCCGCAGCGCTGGCGCATGCCCTGGGACAGCTCGGCCGGCTTCTTGTGCAGGGCGTCGGCGAGGCCCACGATGGAAAGGTAGTACTCGGCGATCTGCCGGCGTTCAATCCGACTGGCCGTGTAGTACACCTGGTTCACGCCGAGCATCACGTTCTCGAAGGCGGTGTACCACGGCAGGAGGCAGGGAGCCTGGAAGACGACGCCGCGGTCGGGCCCGGCGGCGACGACCTCCTTGCCGGCAAGGATCACGCCGCCCGTCGTGATGTCGGTGAGGCCGGCGATCATCGAGAGCACGGTGGACTTTCCGCAGCCCGAATGGCCGAGCAGCGTGATGAACTCGCCCTTGCGGATCGAGAGATTGAAGTCCTGCACGATGACGGCGGGGCCCTTGGGCGTCGGGTACACTTTGCCGAGTTGGGAAATTTCCAGGAAGGAGGACATGGGGAAAGGCTGAAGGACTGAAGGGCTGAAAGGCTGAAGGACGGGCGTCAGGCGGAAGTGGTCACGAGTTCTTCTTTCATCTCGTGGAGGCGGCGCGGCGGCCCGGAACGGCGGGGTTGGTCGAGGTCCTCGGGGAGCAGGTTCGGGAGGACAAGCTTGCGCGAGACGGTGGCGTGGCGGCGCTCGCCGTAGCCCAGCAGGACCTTGGTGACCTCCGCGCGCAGGCGCTTGAAGTCGGGGTCGTGGTTCAGGGCCTTGCGATCGCGCGGGCGGGCGAGGTCGTTGATGATGGGTGCGCCGAGGGTGGCGTTGGGGCCGGGCGTCAGGGGGATGATGCGATCGGCCAGCAGCAGGCTCTCGTCGACGTCGTTGGTGATGAGCACGACCGTCTTGCGATCCTCCTGCCAGATGCGCGCGATCTCGTCCTGAAGCGTGGCGCGGGTGAGGGCGTCGAGGGCGGAGAGCGGTTCGTCGAGAAGGAGGATCTGCGGGTCCATCGCGAGCGCCCGGGCCACGGAAACGCGCTGGCGCATGCCGCCCGAGAGCTGGCGCGGAAGTTTGTCGCGGGCGGGCGTGAGGCTCACCATCGCGATGTAGCGCTCGATGTGCTGGCGCTTCTTCTCGGCGGAGTAGTTCGGAAAGACCTCATCCACGGCGAGGGCGATGTTCTCGTAGACGGTCAGCCATGGCAGCAGGCTGTAGTTCTGAAAAACGATGCCCCGGTCCGGCCCGGGGCCGGTGATGTCGAGGTCGTTGAGTTTGACCGAACCCGTATCGGCCTTGATGAGGCCGGCAATGAGGCTGATCAGGGTGGTCTTGCCGGAACCGGAATAGCCCACGATCGCCACGAACTCGCCGCGCTCGATCGACAGGTTGACGTCGCGCAGCACGTGGGTGCTGCCGAAGGATTTCGAGACGGAGGAGAGTTCGAGGAAGGGCATGGGGATTTATGGATCTATGATTTATGGATCTATGATTTATGATCTAGGATTTATGATTTGGGATTTATGATTTATAAAAAATGATTTGCGATTGGGTGGGGGTGCGGGCGGATTTCAGTTAATGAACTCTGGCGACCTCAAGGAGCGGACGATGGCATTTGCGGTGAGGGTGCTGCGGTTGGCGGATAGTTTATCTGGGTCGGTGTCAGGGAAGACCGTGGCGCAACAGATCGCGCGCAGCGGAACGTCGGTGGCGGCGAATTATCGTTCGCATTGCGCGGGAAATCGCGGGCCGATTTTGTGAACAAGGTGACCATCGTGCTGGAGGAGGCGGATGAGACAGAATTCTGGATCGATCTGAGCGAGCGATACGGGTTGGTGAGCGGGAAGCAGGTCGCGGACTTGCGCCAGGAAGCCGAAGAGCTGGTCAAAATCTTCGCCGCAACACGTCGAACCGCCCGTTCCGAAAAATCATTAATCATTAATCATTAATTATAGATTGCCTACGCCGTCTTGAACCGCTGCTCGACGACGCTCATGAGGCGGTCGAGCACGAAGCCCACGAGGCCGATGGTGATGATCGAGAGGATGATGTGCTCGTAGATCAGGCTGTTATACTCCTGCCAGAGAAAGCCACCGACTCCGGGCGTGCCGGTGAGCATCTCCGCGGCGACGATGACGAGCCAGGCGATGCCCAGGCTCAGGCGGAAGCCGGTGAACATGTACGGCAGCGTCGCGGGGAGGAGGATCGTGGTGAGCATCTTCCAGCGGGAGAGCTTCAGCACGCGTCCGACATTCAGGTAGTCCTGCGGCACGGCGCGCACGCCGACGGCCGTGTTGAGCACGGTCGGCCACATCGAACACACGGCGATGGTGAAGAGCGCGCCGTAGGTCCCGGCCTCGCGGCCCATGCCCATGAAGAGCACGAGGCCGAGGGGCAGCCAGGCGAGCGGCGACACCGGACGGAGGATCTGGATGATCGGATCGAAGATGCGCGTGAACGTCTTCGAGAGCCCGAGTAAGAAGCCGATCGGCGTGCCGATGAGCAGGGCGAGCGCGTAGCCCTGCGCGACGAGGATAAGGGAGTACCACGTGAAGCGCAGGATGCCCTGGTCCATTTCGCCGCGTTTGGCGAAGGGTTCGAGCACGTAGGGCTTGCTGGCCTCCCAGGTCTTGGAGGGGGAGGGAAGCTCCGGCGCCCAGGTGCGGCTGGAGATGCTCCAGGCGGCCACCACGATCAGGATGCCGACCAGCGGCAGGACGACCGTGTGGATGATGCGATTGAGGAGGGCTTCAAGTTTCGGGCTGTTCATGGGCGGTGTGCGGGCTGTGGTCATCGTGGGTTTAGTCCTTCAGCCCGTGGACGGCGAACGATTTGGCGTAGGACTCGGGGTCAGCCGGATCGAAGGTCTTGCCGTCGAAGAAGGTCTCCGGGGAGTTGTCCCGGCCCCCGTGGGCGTAGCCGATCTCCTTCATGGCCTCCTCGTAGAGGTCGGTCCGCATCACGCGTTTCACGACACCCTCGTAGTCGGGCGCGCCCGTGACCATGCCCCAGCGGCGGAACTGCGAGAGCCACCACGCTCCGTACTTGGGCTGCGGGTAGTTGCAGTTGCGCAGGCTGAAGTGCATCGGGTACTCGTCCTTGACCACGCGGCCGTCGCCGTAGTCGAGCTGGCCGAGCAGGCGCCCGAGGATGATCTCGGGCGGACAGTTGATGTAGGTCGGCTTCGAGACGATGTCGCACTGCTCCTTGCGGTTGTCCATGTTGTCGAGCCACACGCTGGCTTCGTGCAGCGCCTTGAGGACGGCCTTCACCGTCTTGGGATTCTTCTCGGCGAACTCCTCGGTGAAGGCGCAGACCTTCTCGGGATGGTCCTTCCAGATGTCCTGCGTCGTGACGGACGTGAACCCGATCTTGTCCGCGATGGCGCGGGCATTCCACGGTTCGCCGACGCAGAAGCCGTCCATCTTGCCGATGCGCATGTTCGCCACCATCTGCGGAGGCGGGATCGTGATGAGCGAGACGTCGCGGTCCGGGTGGATGCCGCCGCTGGCGAGGTAGTAGCGCATCCACATCGCGTGCGTGCCCGGCGGAAACGTCATGGCGAACGTGAGCGGCTGGCGCTTGGCGTTCGCGGCGTCGACGAACGGCTTCAGCGCGGAGGGATTGGCCCCGACCTTGCCCTTGAAGTCGTTGGAAAGGGTGATGGCCTGGCCGTTGCGGTTGATCAGCCAGGGAATGACCATCGGCTTCTGCGGCGAGCCGAGCAGGCCCATGGTGGAGGCGAAGGGCATGCCGATGAGCATGTGCGTCGCCTGGATGGAGCCGGTGCTGAGGTTGTCGCGGATCGCCGCCCAGTTGGCGCCTTTTGTCACCGTGGAGTTGATACCGTACTTCTTGAAGAAGCCCTTCTCGTGGGCGATGACGATGGACGAGCAGTCGGTGAGGGCGATGATGCCGAAGTTGAGGTTCGGCTGCTCGGGGGCATCCGAGGCGAGGCCCGGCGCGGCCCAGCCGCGGGGCAGATGGGACAGAAGGGCGGCGGCGCCCAGCCCCTTGGCGGCGGAGGAAAGGAAGGCGCGGCGGTTGAGGGAGCCGGCGGGGCGGGCGGCGCGATCAGACGGTGGCAACGGTGTGGTCATGGTGGGAAGCGGTGTGGTTCTGGCGGCAGGCCTGGCGGTAGAGGTCGGAGCGGAAGGTGCGGCGGCCGAGGTCGCGGGGCAGGTCGGTGCCGGGCGGCAGGAGGCGGTGACGGACCATGCCCTCGATGAGCCAGCCGGCCTTCTCGGCCGTGGGATCGTTGGCCTCGGCGCGGTGGAACCGGATGAAGTCCCCGGCGTCGATGCGACGATCGTGTCCGAGCTCGAGCGGGCCGACGAGGCCCGCGGCGACGACGCGTTCGGGCACGTTGAGGTATTCGCGGCGGGCGAGAAGCTTGACCAGTTCCGGGCGGAACGCCGGGTCGTCGCACAGGGCGGCGGCCTCGGCGAGGGCGGAGACGAGGGCGAGGTGGCGTTCCGGGTCGTCGGCCGCGAAGTCCTGGCGCACCATCAGCACCTTTTCCGGATGGCCGGGCGCGAGGTCGGCGCTGGTCGCGACGCACCAGCCGGCGCGCTCGCGCACGGCGAGGGAGTTCCACGGGTCGCCCACGCAGTAGCCGTCGATCGTGCCGGCGACGAGATTGCGGAAGAGCTGCGGAGGCGGCACGACGACGATGCGCACGTCGCGCTCCGGATGCACGCCGGCACCGCGCAGCCAGTCGCACAGGTGGATGCGGTGCGAGGAATGGGCGAAGACCACGCCGAACACGTAGGTGCGTTCGTGCCGCGAGCGGACGATCTCGTCGCGCATCGTCGCGGCGTCGCGCACGCCGCGCTCCCAGAGTTCCTCGGAGAGCGTGAGGCAGTTGCCCTGGGTGTTGAGCACGAAGGCCGTGAGGCACGGGCAGGGCAGGCTGTGAAGGCCTAGCGTCGTGCTCAGGACCATGGCGCCGAGGGCGTGGGCGGCGTCGAGTTCGCGGTAGACGATCTTGTCGCGAATGGTGGCCCAGCCGACCTCGCGCGAGAGGGCCACGTTGAGTCCGTGGCGCTGGAAGAGGCCGTGCTCGTACGCGACGATGATCGGGGCGGCGTCGTTGAGCGGGATGAAGCCGATGCGCGTGGGACGGCTCGCGACGGGGCGGAAAGTGGCGGCTTCGTGGGACATCGTAATGCCCCCTCCTTTAGCCGCTGCGATGCCATCCGGGCCGGCTGGCTCAAGAAATGCTCTTCAAACAATCGATGATAATGATGAAGGAGGTTCATCCATGAAGCCGATTATTGACAGCCGCCAGCTGCTGGCCTTTGCCACGCTGGCGCGTCACGGCAGCTTCACGGTGACCGCGCGCGAGCTCTTTCTGACGCAGTCGGCGGTCAGCCACACGATCAAGAGCCTCGAGCAGGAGGTGGGTGTGCGCGTTTTTGACCGCGTGGGCAAAAAAGTGCACCTCACGCAGGCCGGCGAGCACCTGCTCAAGCACGCGGAGCGCATCCTGCGCGAGATGCAGGATGCGCGCGCGGGCCTGGAGGAGCTGCAGAACTGGGGCCACAGCCGGCTGCGCCTCGGCGCGAGCCCGGCCGCGTGCCAGTACCTGCTTCCGACGGTGCTGCGCGAGTTCAAGCAGAGCTTTCCGCAATGCGTGATCCGCATCGAGGCCGGCGACGGCCCGCGCATGGTGGAGCTGCTGCGCGGCAACCAGATCGACCTGGCCCTGATGCTGAAACCCGAGGCGCGCGAGGAGCTGGCCTTCCGTCCGCTCTTCGACGACGAGCTCCGCCTCGTCGTGCCGCCCATGCACCCGTGGGCCCAGCGCGGCCGCGTGGTCCGCCACGATCTCGGCGGCGAGACCTTCATCCTCTACAACAAGGGCAGCTACACGTTCCGGCTCGTGGAGGAGTACTTCGAGGCCGAGAAGGTTGCGTTCACCAACGTCGTCGAGCTCGGCAGCATGGAGGCGATCAAGGAGCTGGTGAAGATCGGCCTCGGCGTGGGCATCCTGGCCGACTGGATCGTGCGCAAGGAAGTCGCGGAGAACTCGCTGGTCTCTTTTCCCCTCGGGTCGCGCAAACTGCGCCGGACCTGGGGCGTATCCTTCCTGCGGGGACGCAAGCTCCCGCTCGCGGAGGAGACCTTCGTGGGCCTCTGCGAGTCGGTGACGGAGAACGTGCACCCGCGGGAGTAGGGGGCACGTCCGGTCGGCGCCGGTTGCGGATCGGTCGGATCGGTCCGATCCGTCGGATCCTCCGGATGCCCCGCGGCGCGAACGATTTGCCCCGGCGGGGCGCCGGTGCAAAACCCCCGCTTGCCAGTGCCGGGGGGATGCGCAAGCCTCGCCGTTTCCATGAGCAACGTCGTCAAGATCTACGACACCACCCTGCGCGATGGCACGCAGGGCGAGGGCATCAACTTTTCCGTGGCCGACAAACTGATGATCGCCGAGCGGCTCGATCAGTTCGGGGTCGACTACATCGAGGGAGGCTTTCCCGGGTCGAATCCGCGCGACATCACCTTCTTCAATGAGGCGAAGTCCCTGAAGCTGAAGCACGCGCGCATCGCCGCCTTCGGCTCGACCCGCCGTGCCGGCGCCAAGGCTTCCGAGGATGCCCAGCTCCGCACCCTGCTCGACAGCGGCATGCCGGTCATGACCATCGTCGGCAAGACCTGGACCCTGCACGTCACCGAGATCCTGCGCACGACGCTCGAGGAGAACCTCGCGATGATTGAGGACTCCACGCGCTACCTCGTCGCGCAGGGGCGCGAGGTCGTGTACGACGCCGAGCACTTCTTCGACGGCTACAAGGCCGACCCGGACTACGCCCTCCAGACACTCGCGGCGGCGCTGCGCGGCGGGGCCTCCAACCTTACGCTCTGCGACACGAACGGCGGCACGCTGGTCGACGAGTTCAAGGACATCGTGGCGCACGCCGTGCGCGAGTTCGGCGGGGACAAGGTCGGCGTGCATTGCCACAACGACAGCGGCCTCGGGGTGGCCCTCTCGCTCGCGGGCATCGCGGCGGGGGCCTCGCTCGTGCAGGGCACGGCCAACGGTTATGGCGAGCGCGTGGGCAACGCCAACCTCACCACGATCCTGCCCAACCTCTTCCTCAAGATGGGGCGCACCGCGTCCTGCGCGGGCAACCTCTCCCAGCTGCGCGACCTTTCGCTCTTCTTCGACGAACTCGCCAACCTGCGTCCCGATCCGAAGGCGCCCTTCATCGGCGCCTCGGCCTTCGCGCACAAGGGGGGGCTGCATGCCAACGCGGCGCAGAAGGTGAAGAGCAGTTACGAGCACATCGACCCGGCCCTCGTGGGCAACCGCACGCGCGTGCTCGTATCCGACATGGCAGGACGCAGCAGCGTGGCCATGAAGGCGAAGGAACTCGGCTTCGACCTCGACGAGAAGTCGCCGGAGATGAAGACCCTCATCGACCAGCTGAAGGAGCTCGAGTTTCGCGGCTACGAGTTCGAGGCCGCCGACGCCTCGTTGAAACTGCTCATCGCCAAGGCGCTGGGCCGGCACACGCCCGCCTTCGAAGTCGAGAGCTACCGCGTGATCGTCGAACGCCGCGGTGCCGATCTGCTTGCCGAGGCCACCGTGAAGCTCAAGGTCAACGGCGTGCCTCTGCACACCGTCGCCGAGTGCACCGGCCCGGTCGGCGCGCTCGACAAGGCCCTGCGCCTCGCCCTGGAGAACGCCTTTCCCCAGCTCAAGGAGATGGAGCTGCGCGACTACAAGGTGCGCATCCTCGAGAGCCGCCAGGGCGCGAACAGCCGCACGCGCGTGTTCATCGAGTCCGGCGACGGCCGCGAGATCTGGGGCACGGTGGGCGTGAGCGACAACGTGATCGACGCCTCCTGGGAGGCGCTGACCGACGCGGTCAACTTCAAGCTGGCGGCGGGGCGCTGACTTCCGCAAGCTTCACTCCAGCAGCCAGTCACAGGTCAAAAGTCGGAAGGTCCAAAGTCACCTCCGACCCGCCGGGGCGGGCCGGTTTAGGGGTGATCAGCTCCGCCATGCGGCGCCGCTGGTGACTTTGGACATGCGACATTTGACGTGTGACAACACCTTAGTCGCCGTCATTCCACGGCTCCTCCCACTCGGTGTCGTTGAGCGCCTTCGGGGCGGGGCGGCCTTCGACCAGGCTGATGAGCTGCTGGGCGATGCCGGTCCACGTGAAGAGGCTGCGGGCCTTGTGGGCACCCATGCGCGAGAGGCGCGACCAGAGCTTGGGGTGCCGGAACGGCTTCATCATCATGATGCCGAGGTCCTCCTTGTCGAAGGGGTCGCCGTAGAGGGCGTGGCGTCCGAAAGACAGGGCGCGGAAGAGACCGCCGTGGACGGTGACCACGGTTGGCGTGCCGCAGGCCATGGCCTCGATCGCGGTCATGCCGAAGGGCTCGTAGCGGCTGCTGAGCACGAAGAGGTCGGCGGCGCGGTAGTGGTCGGCCAGATCGGCGTCGGCGATGAAGCTGGAGAACTTCACCCGCTTCTCGAGCTTGAGCTTGCGCACGCGGTCCTTGAGTTCGGCGAGGATGCGCCGCTCCTGCTTGTCCATCTTCGCCCCGCCGACCGCGAGCTGGAGCACGGCGTTGGGCACGCGCTTCGCGGTGACGGAGAACCCGTCGATGAGCAGGTCGTAGCCCTTGTTTGTGGCGAGGCGGCCGAGGGCGAGGATCGTCGGGTTCTTGTAGCCGAGCCGGCGCCGGATCATCGTGCGGGTGGCGTCGCTCACCGGATAGAACCGGTTGTCGTCGTAGCCCGGCGGGATCATGTGCACGCGAGCCGGTGGCGTGTTGTAGTCGTCGATGATCATGTCGAGCTGCGGCGGCGTGGTGGCCACAACCAGGTCGCAGGTGCGGTAGAGGATCGTCTCGTGCTGGATGCGCTCGCTGAAGTTGAACTCCTTCTCGAAAGAGGCGGCCTTCTCGGGGTAGTCCGTCTCCATCTGCGTCTTTTTCCAGAGGCCGAGGGAGTGGGGCGTGTGCACGTGTGGGACAGAGAGGGCCTCGGCGAGGCGTTGGGCGGCGACGCCGGCGTCCCAATAGTGGCTGTTGATGAACTGGTAGTTCAGCTTCTGTTTCTTGATCGTGCGCAGGGCGTTCTCGCTCCACTCCATCAGTTCGCGATGCAGGTATTCCTTGCCGATGAAGGCGTCGCCGCCGCAACGGGCGCGGATGACGCGGACGCGGGCGTTGACGATGTCGATCTCGGGCTGCTTCTCGAAACGCCGGGTCCAGACGTCGACGTCGAAGCCGAGTTGGGCGAGCTTCTTGGCGAGCTCGAGCACGTAGACCACCTGGCCGCCGGTGTCGGCGGCGCCGAGCGGCGGGTTGGCGGCCACGTAGCCATGGGTCGAGACCATCGCGATGCGCGGCCTCTTTCTGTCGATATGCAATGCGGACATGTCCCAAGTTTGGCGGGGTCGGGGCAAGGGAACAAGCCCGCAGGCCGGGAAAATCTGGCACAGTGGGGCGGGGAGTGGGGGTGTAGTGGAGGAGGGGATACGGGCCCGCCTCTTTCTCTTTCCTCTTTCTCTTAATCTTTCTCTCACTGATCCGACCGATCTAGTGGAGAACGAGAAAGATTAAGATCGAAGAGAAAGAAGCCTACAGCAGGGAGCCCTGGTCCCCCGTCGCCGCCTTCAGCCCGAGGGCGCCGTAGCCTTTGGCGGTGAGCACGCGGCCCTGGGGGGTGCGCTGGAGGTAGCCCTCCTGGATGAGGAAGGGTTCGTGGACCTCCTCGAGGGTTTCGGCCTCCTCGCCGACGGCGACGGCGATGGTGCCGAGGCCGACGGGGCCGCCGCGGTAGTTTTCCGCCATGCAGCGGAGCACGCGTTTGTCCATCTCGTCGAGGCCGCGCACGTCGATCTCGAGCAGTTCGAGGGCGGCGGAGGCCGCCGCGCGCGTGATGGTGCCGGCGGCGCGCTCCTGGGCGTAGTCGCGGCAGAAATTGATCAGGTTGTTGGCGATGCGAGGGGTGCCGCGCGAGCGCGAGGCGATCTCCTCGGCGCCGCCCTCGTCGACCGCCACGCCGAGCAGGGCGCAGGAGCGTTTCACGATGCCCATGAGGGTGGGCTTGTCGTAGTAGTCGAGGCGCGTCTGGAGCGTGAAGCGCGAGCGCAGCGGGGCGGTGAGCAGTCCGGAGCGGGTGGTCGCGCCGATCAACGTGAAGCGTTTCACCGGGAGCCGGATGCTGCGGGCGTTGGGCCCCTGGTCGATCATGATGTCGAGGCAGAAGTCCTCCATGGCGGAGTAGAGGTACTCTTCGACGGTCTTGGGGATGCGATGGATCTCGTCGATGAAGAGCAGGTCGCCCTCCTCGAGGCTGGTGAGCAGCCCGGCGAGGTCGCCGGCTTTTTCGACCACGGGGCCGGAGGTGACGCGCACGTTCTTGCCGAGTTCGTGTCCGAGGATGAAGGCGAGGGTGGTCTTGCCGAGACCGGGCGGTCCGCTGAGCAAAATGTGGTTGAGCGCATCGCCGCGGCGGCGGGCGGCGCCGACCATGACCTGAAGGCGTTCGACGGTCTTGGGCTGTCCGGTGAAGTCGGAAAACGACAGCGGACGCAGCGCCGCCTCCGCCGGGCTGAGCGGCGCGGCGAGCGTGTGCGTGATGAAGCCAAGGCCTTTGTTCTGCGGATCAGGCATTTGATATTAGGAGGAAGACGTTTGGGTCACAGAGAACACAGAGCTCCGACACAGAGATCACTGAGTTGGGATGCCTTCAATCAACCGGACGCCGCGAACACATCGAAGATCACTTGGTCTCCGTGATCTCTGTGTCGGAGCTCCGTGTCCTCTGTGTTCCACCCCTTTCCGCTCCTTATCTCCACTCGAGTTCGGCGCCGAGGCTGCGGAGGTTTTCGACGAAGCGCGGGTGGGCGCGTTTGATGATCTCGGCGTGGCGGACGACGCTGCGCCCCGGGATGGCGGCGGCGACCATCGTCAGGGCGACGGCCGCGCGGATGACGTAGGGTGAATCGACGGTGGCGGGGCGCAGGGGGCGGTTGCCGAAGACGATGATGCGGTGTGGATCGCTGACGACGGCGTGGGCGCCGAACTTCGCCAGTTCGGGGATCCACGAGAAACCGTTTTCGTAAACCTTGTTCCAGAAGTGGATCGTGCCCTCGCAGCGCGTGCTGAGCGCGATGAGCAGCGGCAGCAGGTCGACGGAGAAATACGGCCACGGCGCCGCCTCGATCTTCGGCAGCAGGTTGCTCGTGTACGGCGCCTCGATGCGCAGCGACTGGTTGCGGCGTACGATCGCGGTGTCGCCCTCGTGCTCGACGACCACGCCGAGTTTCCGGAAGGCGCGCGAGATGAGGTCGAAGTGCTGCGGTAGCGACTTGTTGACGCGCACCTCGCCGCCCGTGATGGCGCCGAGCGCGAGGAAGGTGACGATCTCGTGGTAGTCGGAGCTGATGTCGATCGTGGCGCCGTGCAGTTTCTTCACGCCCGTGATCGTGAGCATGGAGGTGCCGAGGCCCTTGATCTTCGCGCCCATGGCAACGAGGGCGGCGCACAAGTCCTGCACGTGCGGTTCGCTGGCGGCGTTGATGAGCACGGAGCGTCCCTTCGCAAGGGCGGCGGCCATGGCGAAGTTTTCCGTGACCGTGACCGACATGTAGTCGAGCCAGTGGCGCGCGCCGGCGAAGCCGCCGGGCAGTGCGATGACGAGCGGGTCGCCGTCGTTGATGACGGCTCCGAGGGCGCGCAGGATCTCGAGGTGCGGATCGATCTCGCGCACGCCTAACGAGCAGCCCTTGGCGTTGGCGTGCACGGTGATCTTGCGCAGGCGGTGGAGCAGGGCGGGGTAGAGGAGGACGGTCGAGCGCATGTCCTGCGGCAGCTCGTCGTCGATGAGGGTGCTATTGAACGTCGAATGGTCGACCTTCATGACGCCCTTCTCGCGGTTCCAGTCGATGCGCGAACCCTGCGACCGGAAGAAACTGACGAGCTTCTCGAGGTCGGTGATGTCGGGAACGTTGCGCAGGGTGACCGGCTCGTCGGTCAGCAGGGTCGCGCAGAAGATCGGCAGGACGGAGTTCTTGTTGCCGGACGGGGTGATGGCGCCGGCGAGCGGCTTGCCGCCGTGGACGATGAGGTCGGACATGAAACGCGGGAGGAGCGGGAGGCGAGGACGGAAGACGATGCGCGCAGGCGCAAAAAAGGCGTCCGCTGAAAACGGACGCCTTGAACTGCGTTGCGGCCGGACGGCCTTGGCAAGGTTTAACTCGACGGGGAATCGCCGCCGCCGGGACGGGGACCGCCATCTCGACGACCGCGGCCGCCGCGACGCCGGCGACGACCGCCGCCGCCCTCGCCCCGGCCTTCGCCGGAGCCGCCTTCGGGACCGCGACCCTCGCGGTTCTCGAAGCCGGGACCGCCCTGGCGACCGCGACCGCCGCGACGCCGGCGCCGGCCGTCGTCGTTGCGACGCTCGCCGCCTTGTTGAGGGCGTTCCTCCCGCGCAGGGGCGGCGGGCGTTTCGGTCGAGCCGCCGCCGAAGAGACCCTTCAGCCAGCCGAGCAGACCGCCGGATTTGGGAGCGGGCGTTTCCTCGGCACGGGCCGGGGCCGGGGCCGGTGCGCGGGGCGGACGGGCGGGCGCGGGGCTGTCAGCAGACGGCGCGCGCGATTCGCGACGCTCGGGCTTGAAGATGGGACGCTCTTCGCGGCGCTCGCGACGACCCTCGGGCCGGGCGTCGCCTTCGCGCTTGAACGACTCGGACTCCCAGCTTTGGGCCGGCCGGCGGGTGTTGGCCGGCGGGAGGATCTTGAGTTCGGCCTTCTCTTCGGGAACCGCCGCGGGTGCCGGTGCGGTCTCCGCTGCGGGAGCGGGGATGGGTGCGGGGGCGGCGGGAGGAACCTCGACCGGCGCCGGCGCGGGGGCGGGAGCCGATTCGTTGACGGGAGCCGGGGCGGGGGCGGACGGGGCCTCGGCGGCGGGGGCAGGAGCCGGTTCGGACGCCGGGGCGGCGGGAGCCGCTTCGACGGGGGCGAACGGGTTCTGGTACTCGGTCTCGGCCGTGAGGATTTGCACGGCGGTCGGCTTGTAGGTGCCGGTGGCCGCGCCGCTCGGAGCGGCGACGGGTTGGGAGGCGCGCTTGCCGCGGGCGAGGCCGGAGCCCCGGCCGGTGCCGAAGGAGGCGGGCGGCGCGCTGGAGGTCTCGGCGGGGGCCGGGGCCGGAGCCGCGGGCGTGTCGCCGGACGTGGATGTATCTGACATGTCTTGTGTTATGTTTGGGTTGAAACGCGCTCACCCGGAAAAGGGAGCTGCGCGGGAGGGGCCGTCGGCGGAACGCCAGGAGGCGCTCGACGCGGGCCACAAACCCCACCCCTCGCGGGAAACCTCCCCGGGCGCAAACCTATATTCGGGGAGGCTTTGCCACTTGCGCCCCCCAAACCGGGCCGGCAGCGTGCGGCCCATGGACAAGCTCGAAGAGATTTTCAGCATGCAGGACGCCCTCAACCGACGCATCGGCGTCAACCTGCCGCCGGCCAGCGACGAAGAGAAGGCGAAGTGGATTCTCAACTACACGCGCGCCCTCCAGCAGGAGACCGCGGAGCTCATCGACAGCGTGCCGTGGAAGTGGTGGGCGAAGTACCAGAAGTTCGACGAGCAGAACGCGAAGGTCGAGGTCGTCGATCTGTTTCACTTCCTCGTGTCGCTCGCGCAGACCCTCGGCATGACGGCCGACGACGTCTATCAGGCTTACCTGAAAAAGAACGCCGTGAATCACCAGCGCCAGGACTCCGGCTACGCGCAGAAGAACGAAGCCGACTCCAAGCACATCTGAAGAGCATCCCGGCGGCGAGGGCGTGTTTCCCATCATCGACAACGATTCTTATTCTGTGTCGGCGCTCTGTGTTCTCTGTGAAATCGGTTTTGGCTGTTTAAGGGGTGAAGTCTGCGGGCGAAGGCGAGCGGGTGCGGGGCGATCTCCCAGCCCGCATGTTTCACCGGCCCGGATCTCGCGTTTCGCCAGGATTGCGTAGGGGCGGTTTCATGCCGCGATGGCAGGCGGACGGCGCACATCGCTCCTACCCCTTTACGTTTCATCTCGTGAAATATGCGGACGAGGGCCGAGTGGCCAGGGGGAGGTTGTTCCCCTCCGGGATACGCAGGCAGCGTCTCGCGCTGCCGGGCGGACGAAGTACGACCGTTACCTAACGCGAGACGACGTAGGCGGCGTTGACCTCGACGGCCGTTTCGCCGCCCTCGATCACGCGGGTCTTGAGCTTGAGCTTGGCCTTGCCGTAGCGGGCGAGGGACGACTTGAACTCCTCGATCACGGCCTTGGCCGGGCGTTCGCAGATCGCGCGAAGGTCGCCGATCACCGGCCGGCGGTAGGCGGCGCGGCTTTCCTTGATGACGATGCGCCACTCGACCCGCTCGGTCGCGGTTTCGTTGCGCATGAGTTCCCAGACGACGCCGTAGCCGGCCAGGGTTGCGAGGGAAACCAGACTGCCGCCGAAGGCGGTGTTGAGCGAATTGCGGTTCTGCTCCTTGGGGGCCGTCAGGACCAGCGACTGGTCGTCGCTTACCTCCACGCCGACGCCCATCGCCTTTGCGAGTGGAATCGCTTCGTGCATGAATAACTCAAGCGCGGGTACCTTGACCGACTTCATTCGGGGCGGAGCTTGGAGAAAATTCCGTTCGTCGTCAAAGGCGTCCGTTGCCGGCCGGATCGATTCGCGGGGTTTGACGAATGCTTCAAGCGCTTCTCCGTATGGGCCATGATCTCCAAGGGCAAGAAGGTCCCCGGCAAATTGAAACTCAAGGTGGTGCAGTCCGATGGCGAAAAGGAGGTGGCACTCGCCGATCTCCTCACGCGCCGGACCATCGTATCCGTGTACATGAAGAATAACACGCCCTCCTGCGACCGGCAGAATGACAGCCTGGCATCCGCCGCGGCCGAGTTCGACCGCCTCGGGTACAACGTGATCGCCCTGAGCCGCGATTCCTGCGGTTCGCATCGCAAGTACGCGCTCAAAAAGGGCCTGGGTTACACCCTCGCCAGCGATCCGGACGACCTTTTCGCCAAGGCGACGGATTCTCTCGTCGAAAAATCGATGTACGGACGGACCTTCGTCGGTCCGATGCGTGCGGCCTACGTGCTCGACCGGGACGGCACGGTGCTTGCCGTGATTCCGAAGGTCGACACGGCCGACCACGCCGGGCAGCTCCGCGAGGTTCTGGCGGGGCTTGGTTGAGGAGGGCGCAGGGGCGGCGTAAAGCCGGGCCGGCAGTGGGTGGGCCGCCGTAGATTGTAGGCCGCGTGCCCTCACGCGGCGTTTAGCTCGCGCATGTGGCGTCTTGTTCGACGACGGCCCGCCCGGTCAGGGGACCGGGCCTGCAGTTGCACTGCGGGTTTCGCCGGCGGGCAAAGTCCGGATTTGCGGTGCAGTCACCGGTCGCCAAGCTCGCGGCATGAGTCGCATCCGGAGGAGAAAGCGTCGCAACCGTCGGATCTTCGGGACCGTGGTCGGCGTCGTGGTTGTGTATCTGCTCGCGGGCTTCTTCGTCCTCCCCCGGGTGGCGAAGCCGCAGCTCGAGACGCGCCTCGGCGCCCTCTTGGGGCGGGAGGTGTCTGTCGCCACGGTGCGGACGAATCCGCTCACGTTCTCGGTGACGCTGGAGGGTTTCAGCGTGAAGGAGCCGGACGGCTCCGCGGAGTTCCTCGGTTGGGAACGGTTGTATGTGAACGCCGAATTCTGGACTTCCCTCATCGGAGCCTGGCGCGTGCGCGAGGTCGCGCTCGACGGCTTCCGCGCGCGCGGGGTGGTGAATCCCGACGGGTCGCTTAATGTGTCAGACTTGTTGGATACGTTTGTCGGCGACTCCGGCGGCGGGGCGGACGGTCCACCGCCGGAACCGAAGGCCGCGCGGCCCGTCGTCGTCGGTTCCGTGGCGGTGACGCAGGCGTCCGTCTCGATCGCCGACGACTCGCGCGGGCGGCCCTTTCGCACGCAGATCGGTCCGCTCGATTTCACGCTGACCGATTTTCACACCGGCGGGGCCGGCGAGGCACCCTACCGGTTTGCGGCCGTCACGGAGGCGGGCGAGCGCCTCGAGTGGTCGGGCACGTTGAAGGCGGCGCCTTTCCGCTCCGAGGGCACGCTGCGTCTCGCCGACATCGTGCTGGGCAAGTACGCCCCGTATCACGCGCCTTTCATGCAGGCCGATGTGCGGAGCGGCACGCTCAGCTTGGGCGGGCGCTACGAGGTCGATCTCGCCGAAGGGGCTCGGGTGTTTCGCTGGTTCGAGGGCGACATGGCCCTGCGCGACGTGGAGCTCGTGGAGCGTGCCAACGGCCGGCTCGTCCTTGCCCTGCCTTCGCTCGCGGTGAGCGGGATCGAGGTCGACGCGGAGGCCCGCCGTGTGGCGATCGCCCGGGTCGCGGTCGACGGCGGCAAACTTCACGCGCGTCGCGACGTCGACGGTACGCTCAACCTCGAACGCATCGCCCGCCCCGACCCCGCGGAGGCGCCGGCGGGGGGGGGCGAAGCGCCTGCGGAGACGACGGCGGACTCGCCCGCACCGGCGTTTGCCCTCGCGCTGGACGAGTTTGCCGCAACCGGGTTTGCGGCCGAATGGATCGACCTCGCCGCGCCTTGGCCGGCGCAGGTGGACGTGACGTCGCTCGATCTTACCGTCGCAAAGGTCACCAATGCCGAAGGGGCCGTCATGCCGTTGACGCTCGCCCTCACGTGGGCGCCGGCCGGGACGGTGGCGGTGCAGGGCGACGTCACCGTCCTGCCGTCGCCGGCGGCTCACCTCAACGTCACGGTCGTCGGCCTGAGCCTCGTCCCCCTCGGCCCCTACGTCGAAGGCTTTGTCAACGCACGCGTCGCGCGGGGCGCCCTCTCCACGACCAGCCAGGCCCGCGTGGCCCTGCGCGACGGCCGCGCGGAGTGGTCGGCGGAGAGCGAAGTGAGCATCGACGATCTTGCGGTCGAGGACCCGGCGTCGGGCGACGAGATCGCAGGTTTCGCCCAACTCACCCTCACCGGCCTCCAGGCGAATCCGGCCGCCATCACGGTCGCCGGCGTGACGTTGCGCGCTCCGCGCGCGGTTGCCCTCGTCGACGAGCAAGGCACGCTCAACCTCGCGGGGTTGATGAAGACGCCGGCCGGGGGAGAAGGCGCGCCTGCGCCGGCCGAAGCCCTGGCACCGTCCGCCCCGGCTCCGGTCGTCGAGCTGCGCCGCGTGGCCGTGGAAGGAGGCGCCTTCCGTTTTGCCGACCGCTCCCTCCGGCCGAACGTGCAGCTGTCGTTGGCCGATGTGAACGCGACGGTCATTGGGCTCTCCTCGGCGACGCGCGCGCGCGGCGACTTCGACTTGAAGGCCTCCGTCGACGGCGTCGGTCCGGTCGCCGTCACCGGTCGCCTCGATCCGCTCGGCCCGTCCCCGTTGGTCGACCTCAAGGTGGACTTCCGCAACGTCGACCTGCCCGCTTTCAGTCCCTACAGCGCGAAATACGCTGGCTACGAACTGTCCCGCGGCAAGCTGAAGCTCGACGTGGCCTTTCGCATGGACGGACCTCGGCTCGATTCGAGCAACGTGGTCACGCTCGACGGTTTCACCTTCGGGGCACCCTCGAACAGTCCTGACGCCACCAAGCTGCCAGTGCGCCTCGCCGTCGCCCTGCTCAAGGATCGCGCCGGTCAGATCGTCATCGATGTGCCCGTGCAGGGACGCACGGACGATCCGGAATTTCGCATCGGCCGCGTGGTGATGCGCGTGATCGTCAATCTCCTTACCAAGGCGGCCACCTCGCCTTTTGCGTTGCTCGGCTCGATGTTTGGCGGCGGGGGCGAGGAATTGGCCTTTCAGGAGTTTAAGCCAGGTACGGCCGTCCTGCTCGAATCGGAACAGGCCAAGCTGGCAACGATGCTCAAGGCCTTGAACGACCGCCCCGGACTGAACCTGGCGATCCAAGGATCGGTTGACCCTGCCAACGACCCGAACGGCCTGCGCAAGGCCCGCTTCGAAACGGTGCTGCGCTCCCGCCTGGGGCTTGCGTCGGAGGCTGCGCTTCCGGACGAGACGGCGTACGCGGCGGCGGTGAAGGCGTGGTTTGACGAGGAATTCCCGCCGGGCACGGCAGGCGGCACGCCGCTGCCTCCGCCTCCGCCAAAGGTGGAACCGCCTCCGCCACCGGAGGGCGCGTTCGCGCGCTTCGTCGACGCCCTCACGGGAAAGAGCCGGCGCGAACAGCGCGCCGCCGAGGAGGAGAATGCGCGCCGGGCGGCGGCGTACGCGAAGGCTTTGGAAATGGTCGCGGCCGAGGGACTTCCCCTGGAGGCGATGGTGGCACGGTTGACGGCACGCATCGAGATCGGGCCGGAGGACCTGCGCGGACTCGCCGCGGCGCGGGCGGCCTTCGTGCGCGACTACCTTGTCGAGACGGGCCAGATCGCGCCCGAACGCCTGTTCCTTGTCGAGGCCGGCGAGCCCGAAAAGGCGACCTCGGGCCCCCGCACGCTCCTCACGCTGCAGTGACGGACCGCGGCGGGACGGGAGCCGGGCTTCTGTTAAACATAAAAGGCGCCCCGTGAGGGGCGCCTTTTATGACCTAACACCAAGCAAACCGTAAGAACTACATACCAGCACCGTCCCCTAACGAACGATACTGACTACGCGGAGATAGACGAGGTCGCCGCGAAAACGCTCAAAAGATTTTTCGTCTCCGACGAAAAATCTGAAGGGTGACGGCCCGAACAGCCCGAAGGCGGTAAACATAAAAGGCGCCCCGCGAGGGACGCCCTTTATGACCTAACACCAAGCAAACCGTAAGAACTACAAACAAGCTCGTTCGCTGGGAACGATGCTGACTACGGGGAGATAGACGGCGGACCGGGAAAAACGCTCAAAAAAAGAGACGGCCGGCCCCGTCTTTTTTTAAGTATTACCTGGCAGGTTTCACCAACCCCGACCTCGCGTTTCGCAATGATCGCGTAGGAGCGGCTTTATGCCGCGATGGCAGGCGGACGGCAGACATCGCCGTGTAGAGCCTCCTACCACTCACCTTTCGTCTGGCGAAATATGGTTAGAGGTTAGGGCAGATGCTGCGGGCTCGGTTCGTCGGGCGATGAAATTTCATCGTCATTCATCCGGCGAACCGGGGCGTGTTGGAGTGGGTAGCGGAAGGTCCGGCCTTCGTAGTTGCGGAAGACAATTTCGTTGTCGTCGATCGACTCCACGTAATCGGGGTTGATCGGCACCTTCCCGCCGCCGCCGGGGGCGTCGATCACGTACTGGGGCACGGCGTAGCCCGTGGTGTGGCCGCGGAGCGCCTGGATGATCTCGATGCCCTTGCGCACATCCACCTTGAAGTGGCTGCCGCCGGTGATGAGGTCCATCTGGTAGAGGTAGTAGGGCCGCACGCGCATGCGCAGGAGGCGGTGGACGAGCGCCTTCATCACCTCCGGGTCGTCGTTCACGTCCTTCAGCAGGACGCTCTGGTTGCCCAGCGGCACCCCGGCGAAGCTCAGGCGTTCGCAGGCGTCGCGCAGCTCCGCCGTGGCCTCCTTGGGATGGTTCACGTGGATGCTCATCCAGATCGGGCCGTAGCGCTTGAAGAGCTCGCAGAGCGCCGGCGTGATGCGCTGCGGCAGGAAGACGGGGATGCGCGAGCCGATGCGGATGAACTCGACGTGCTTGATGGCGCGCAGGCGGCTGAGCAGGTGCTCGAGTTTCTTGTCGGAGAGCAGCAGCGGATCGCCGCCCGAGAGCAGCACGTCGCGGATCTCGGGGTGCGACTCGATGTAACGCAGGCCCTGTTCGTACTCGGGATGGAAGTTGTAGTCCTGCGCGTTCGAAACCAGGCGGCTGCGCGTGCAATAGCGGCAGTAGGCCGCGCAGCGGTCGGTCACGAGGAAGAGCACGCGGTCGGGATAGCGGTGCACCAACCCGGGCACGGGCGAATGCTCGTCCTCGCCCAGCGAATCGAGCTGCTCGCCGGAAGAGATCAGGGTCTCGCCCTCGCGCGGGATCATCTGCTTGCGGATCGGGCAGTTCGGGTCCTGGCGGTCGATCAGGTTGAAGAAATACGGCGTGATCGCGAGCGAGAGCTTGTGGCCGGCGAAGGCCACGCCCCGGCGTTCCTCGGGCGTCAGGGTCATGTAGCCCTCGAGCTGTTCGAGCGTGGTGAGGCGGTTCTTGAGCTGCCAGGTCCAGTCCTGCCATTGCTCGGCCGGAATGTGCTGCCAGAGGCCCTGGCCCTCGAACCAGGTGGCACGGTCTTCGATGTATCCCATGTGTGGAAGAAATCGTTAGGTGCCTAACGATTTCCTGTCAAACGGTGCGGCAAGAATGGCACCGCGTTGTCACCTGCGGATGGCGCCAGCGGTTGGCGAAAACTTTCTGGAGAGACCTGGCTTGGGCCAACCGTCCCCGGCCCGCATTGTTCACCAGCCTAGCCCTCGGATTGCGTAGGAGCGGCTTCACGCCGCGATGGCTGGCTCGTAGGAGCGGCTTTACGCCGCGATCGCTGGCGGACGGTGTTCATCGCGGCGTAAAGCCGCTCCTACCGCTCCGCCTTTCATCTGGTGAAACTTGCGGGCGAGCCTCGGTGCGGGGTGCCCTTCACGGGCGAGACGCCCGTGCCACTTTCCGCCGGACGTGAAACCGGGCTGCGCCCTGATTCGCAATCGCGCCCCACAAAACCCTTGGCAGGGCCAATCCCAACCCCTTTCGTCTGGCTTTAATGTCCACGTCCCAGCCTGCTGTTCTCGCTCTCGAAGATGGTTCCGTGTTTCGCGGCCTCGCCTTTGGCGCCGATGCCGCGGTGGCCGGCGAATGCGTGTTCAACACGTCGATGACCGGTTACCAGGAGATCCTCACGGATCCGTCCTATTTTGGGCAGATCGTGACGATGACCGCGGTGCAGATCGGCAACTACGGCATCAACGCCGCCGACGCCGAGGCGGCCGTGCCGAAGGCGACCGGTTTCGTCGTGCGCGAGCTCTCGCCGGTCGTGAGCAACTGGCGTTCGCAGCTCTCCCTGCACGACTACCTGCGCAAGCACGGCATCCCCGGTATCAGCGAAGTCGATACCCGCGCCCTCACCAAGAAGCTGCGCGTCGACGGCGCCATGAAGTGCTGCCTGAGCACGCTGCCGCTGTCCGACGAGGAGGCCGTGGCGCGCGCCCGCGGCTGGCGCGACATGGCCGGGAGCGATTACGTGAAGGACGTCACCACGAAGGAGCCCTTCCTCTGGCGGGCGGACGACGAGGCCAACTTCAACACTCCCTATCTGCCTGTCGGCACGACGCTCGGCACGCCGCGCACCCCGGCGCGGAAATTCCGCGTCGCGGCCTTCGACTACGGCGCGAAGTACTCGATTTACCGCAAGCTCGTGAACCACGGCTTCGAGGTGCAGGTCTTCCCGGCCGGCGCCTCGGCGGAGCAGGTGCGGGAGCACAAGCCCGACGCGCTCTTCCTCTCGAACGGCCCCGGCGATCCGGCGGCGCTGGCCTACGTGCACAAGACGGTGACGGCGCTGCTGCCGGAGTTTCCCACCTTCGGCATCTGCCTCGGACACCAGATGATCACCCACGCCCTCGGCGGCACGACTTTCAAGCTGAAGTTCGGCCATCGCGGCGGCAACCAGCCCGTCAAGAACCTGGAGACGGGCAAGGTCTCGATCACCGCGCAGAACCACGGCTTCGCCACGGACCCGAAGAGCATCGAAAAGGGCGGCGCGGTCGTGACGGAGATCAATCTCAACGACCAGACCGTCGAAGGACTGCGCCACAAGGAACTGCCGGTCTTCTCCGTGCAGTACCACCCCGAGGCCGCCCCCGGCCCGAACGACGCGGATCCGCTCTTCGAGGACTTCTACCGCCTGGTCGAGGCCCGCAAGTCCGGCAAGGTCTGAAGGAGCGGCGGCACTCCTGCCGCCGTGCGGCTGACCGGCATCTTTCGCCGCCAAAACCGACAAGTCCGGTTTCACAGCGCGGCGGCCGCCGCAACCCAACCTCGATCCTCACGATCTGGCCACAAAGAGGCGCAAAAGGCGCAAGGGTTCCGGAGATTCCGATCGCTTGTTTTTGCGCTTCTTGAGCCTTTTTGTGGCCAATCAAGATTCCTCCCGGAGGAACGAGATTAACGAAGCCTGTAGTTCTGAGGGCACCTTTATCGAAGATGCGAACGATGCGCGGCCCAAGGAACCCGGCTCCCAGGCCTACCCCAGCCACTGCTCGAACTTCACCGCGTCCTCGGGCGTGTCCACGCCGATGGTCGGGTCGGCGGTGACGGCGACGGCGATGTCGTATCCATTTTCCAGAACACGCAGTTGCTCGAGCCGCTCGATGCCCTCGAAGCGTCCGAGCGGCAGCTTGGCGAAGGCCTCGAGCAGGGCGGCCTTGTAGGCGTAGAGCCCGAGGTGGCGGTGGCAGGGGTTGGCGCGCACCCAGTCGTCGTCGACGAGGCCCTTGAGGTCGCGGGCGTACGGCAGGGGCGAGCGCGAGAAGTAGAGGGCGCGGCCGTTGCGGTCGAAGACGACCTTCACCTGATTCGGGTTGTAGAAGTCGTCGGCCGTCGTGAACGGCGTGGCCAGGGTGGCCATGGGCGCGGGGCCGGCAATGAGTTCGGCCAGGGCGTTGAGCTGGTTGCGCGAGACCAGCGGTTCATCGGCCTGCACGTTGATGACGCAGTCCGCCTTCACGCGGCGGTTGGCCTCGGCGATGCGATCGGTCCCGCTCTGATGCGCCGGGTTGGTCATGATGGGTTCGAAGCCGGCCTTGCGCAGCGGGGCCGCGAGCAGGTCGTGGTCGACGGCGAAGTAAAGCGGCAGCCCCGGCGCCTCCCGGGTGATGCGTTCGGCCACCCAGAGCAGCAGGGGCTTTCCGCGGATGGGATGCAGCAACTTGCGGGGAAACCGGGTCGATTCCAGCCGGCAGGGTACGATGATTGCTGTCGAGGCCATGAAGGGGGCAGGCTGGCGCGCCGGTTTTAGAGTTGCAAGCCGCCCTCGCCACCCGAACCTTTCTCAGCCCATGCCAGACAAGACCGACACCGCCGCCGCCGGCCAGGGGCTTTCCAAGGAGCTCGTGGTGCAGAACAAGATGGGCATCCACGCCCGTCCGGCCGCGATGATCGTCCGCATCACCAACAAGTTCAAAGCCGACGTGTTCGTGGAAAAGGACGAGGAGCAGGTGAACGGCAAGAGCATCATGGGGCTGATGATGCTCGCCGCGGGGAAGGGCTCGAAGGTCAAGTTCATCGCCAACGGCGACGACGCCGCCGCGATGCTGGCCGAGCTCGAGCAGCTCTTCGCCCGCAAGTTCGACGAAGCCTGAGAAAAACGGCGGGGCCGTTTTTCTTAGAGGGCGAAGAAGGTTTTGGCGGTCGCCGTGGTGCGGGCCGCCAATGTTTCCAGGCTGACGCCGAAGACGTCGGCGGCAAATTCGGCGGTGTGGCGAAGGAAGGCGGGTTCGTTGGGTTTGCCCCGGTGCGGTACGGGTGTGAGGTAGGGCGCGTCGGTCTCCAACATGAGCCGGTCGAGGCCCTGCACCTTCATCGCCTCGCGCACGGACTCGGCGCTCTTGTAAGTGACGATGCCGGTGAACGACCCGAAGCCGCCGCGTTCCATCAGCGCACTCATCTCGGCCGGGCCTTCGACGAAGCAGTGGAAGACTACCTTGCGCCAGTCGACGCCGCTCTCATCGACGAGTTCGACGCATTCGCGGAAGGCGCCGCGCGAATGGATCACGACCGGGCAGGCGAGTCGTTGCGCCAAGGAAAGCCCTTCGATGAAGGCCTCGCGCTGCCAGCCGAAGATCCGCTCCGCCTCCGCGGCGTCCTTGGGCAGGTGAAAGCGGTCGAGGCCGATCTCGCCGAGGGCAACGGGCCGCGCAAGGCCGGTCTCGTCCCAGAAGGGCGGCATCAAGGCGAGTTCCTCGCGCCAGTTTTCCGTCACATTGCACGGGTGCAGGCCGACCGTGTAACGGACGCGTCCGGCGTGCGCGCGCGCGAGGTCCCGGTAAACCGACCAGTCGTCGGAGGCCGTGCCGACGGTGACGAGCGTGTCGACTCCGGCATCGGTTGCGCGGGCGAGGGCCGCGACGAGCGTGCCGTGGCGGACAAAAGTTTCGAGGTGGGTGTGGGTGTCGACGAGGGACATGGGCGGGGGCGCGACGGCCGGGCGGCGGTCAGGCGGAGCCGGCGGTTCCCGCCGCGGCCGGGTAGAGCGGCAGGTATCGCTCGCGCAAATACGCGATCAGGTGCCGTGGGGAGAGCGGCTCCCCGGTCACGCCTTGCACGAGCGCGAGGGCGTCGTGACGGCGGCCCTGGGTATGGATGTGCGTGCGCAGCCAGCCGAGCAGGCGGCTGAAGTCGCCGCGGGCAAAATCGTCCTCCAGGCCGGGCAGGGCGCGGCGGGCGGCGGCCCAATTCTGGGCCGCGATCATGTTGCCGAGGCAGTAGCTCGGGAAATAGCCGAAGGCGCCGGCGCTCCAGTGCACGTCCTGGAGCACGCCTTCGCGGTCGTTGGCGGGCTCGAGTCCGAGCAGCTCCCTGGCCCGCGCGTTCCATGCGGCCGGGAGATCCTTGACGGCGAGTTCCCCGGAGAAGAGCCGGCGCTCGAGGTCGAAGCGCAGGAGGATGTGCAGGTTGTAGTGCACTTCGTCGGAGTCGACGCGGATGAGAGTCGGCTCGACGGCGTTGATCGCGAGGTAAAGGGCGTCGGAGGAGACGTTCGCCAGCGGTTCGGGAAAGGCGGCGCGGAACTTCGGCTCGAAGAACCGCCAGAAGGCGCGGCCGCGTGCCACCTGGTTCTCCCACATGCGGCTCTGCGACTCGTGCACGGCCATGCCCGCGTTCTGGCCGAGGGGCGTGCCTTGGAGTTCGAGCGGCAGTCCCTGTTCGTAGAGGCCGTGGCCGGTCTCGTGGATCGAACTGAAAAGGGAGTCGAGCGGGTTGTCCTCGTCGAAGCGCGTCGTCATGCGGATGTCGGCCCCCGAGCCTTCGCAGAAGGGGTGCACGGAAACGTCGAAGCGTCCGCGCCGGTAGTTGAAGCCCAGGGTCTCGGTGACCTCGAGCAGGAAGGCGCGCTGCCGGTCGACGGGAAAGCCGCGGAAGAGCGAGGTGTCGGCCTTCGCGGGCGAGCGGGCGATCGCGCGTACGAGCGGGACGAGGTCGCGTTGCAGCGCGTCGAAAAGGCCGGCGATCGTCGCGGCGTCGAGTCCCGGGTCGTGCTTGTCGATCGCGTAGTCGTAGGGACGGTCGCCCCAGCCGAGGTGATCCGCTTCGCGCCGGGCGAGGTCCAGGTGTTTCTCGAGGAACGGTGCGAAGGCGGCGAAATCGGCCTGGGCGCGGGCTGCCGTCCAGGCGTGGTAGGCGGCGCTGCCGAGCCGGGCCTTCTCGGCGACGAAGGCGGCGGGAAGGCGGGTGACGCGGTCGTAGTCGCGCCGGGCCTCGCGCACGACGACGCGCTGGTCTTCAGCGAGCGCGTCGCGGCCGGCCTCGAGTTCCGCGAGCAGCCGGCCGATCTCCGGGTCGCTGGCGGCGGCGTGGTGCAGCTCCGCCATGGCAGCGAGCTGCTCGGCGCGCAGGTCGGTGCTGTCGGGCGGCAGGTTGACCTGTTCATCCCAGCCGAGCAGGCCGGCGACGGTGCCGAGGGTGTGGGCGCGCTTGAGCTTGGCGACGAGCGTGTCGTAGGCGGACATGCCGTGAGGCAACGAAGGCCGCGGGCTTGGCGCAAGCCCGCGGCCTTCGGAAGTGGAACGCCCCGGCGCAATCGCGCCGACGGGTGGCGCGGCCGGCTCAGGACTGTTCGATCACGATGTCGCCACCCGAGGTGCGCAGTGTGAGGGTGGCGTCGCCTTCGTTGACCGTGCCGGCGAGCCGGCCGCGGCCGAGGCGCCCGGTGTCGAGCCGGATGGCGAGTCCCTCCGCCTCGATGCCGCCGCCTGAGGTGCGGGCATCGAGGCGGAAACCGGCGGACGACGTGACGCGGGCGACGATGTCGCCGCCGGAGGTCGTGAGCTGGGAGGCTGCGGCGATCGTGTCGCGGAAGCGAACCCGGACGTCGCCGCCGGACGTCTTCGCGAGCACGGCATCGCCGGCGTCGGCGATGTCGATGTCGCCGCCGGAGGTTTCGATCCGCACCACGCCGTCGGCGGAGCCGAGGTGGACGTCGCCGCCCGAGGTCGTGGCCTCGACCTTGCCGGCGATGTGGCCGAGGCGCAGGTCGCCGCCGCTGGACTGGACCACAAGGTTGCCGCCCAGCCGTTCGATCTCCACGTCGCCTCCCGACGTCTTCAGGTTGGCGTGGAAACGGGTCGGCACCGTGACAGTGAAGCTCACGCGGACGTTGCGATGGGCGGTGGGCAAGAGGCTGCGTTTGCTCCGGCCGCGCGCGACGGCCGTGACGCCGTTGCCGGACTGGCCGACCGCGAAGCCGATGTCCTTCATGATCGCGTCGGCTTCGGCCTCGGACCCGGCCTTGGGAAAGACGAGATGGGCCTCGACCTTTACCTCGTGGTCGGAGCCCGGCACGACGCGGATGTTTCCACCCTGCGTGTCGACGGTGAGGGTGCCGCCCGGCTGGGCGGCGAAGGTTTGCGTGAGGTGACGCTCGATGCGCGCGAAGGCGGAGAGCGGGAGGAGGGCGGACAGCAGTCCGGCGAGGAGGAGGTGGGAACGTTTCATGGGAGTACGTTCCGAATACACGCCGGCCCGCGCAAAGTTACACGGACGCCCGGATCGTCAGACCTTGGCGCTGTTGTCGCTCTTGAAGTGGACGCGCGAACGGCGGAGCGTGTGGGCGCGCAGGGCGGCGTCGCGCGCCGGGTCGCGGGTTTTCACAAGGAAGCGTTCGCGCGCTTGATTGCCCGACTCCTCCTCGGCGGCGGCGACGGCGGCGAGGAGGAGCAACTGGGCCTCCGCCGGCAGGCGGCGGCGAGGGAAGGCCGCGTGCGTCGAGAGCCAGGCGAGAAAGGCGGGCAGGGAGTCGGGAGCGGAGGCGATCACGGCAATGAGCGGAGAAGGTTAACGTTTCTTGAAGATGACCTGGGGGGCGGTTTCCATCTGGCCGCGGGTGACGCCGAGCTGGTTGAGCAGCTTGAGTTCGCGCCAGACCTCCGCGCCCGTGAGCTCGCCGCGCAGGAGCTTGCCGTAGCGGTCGAGGGTGCGGCGGACCTCGTCGGGGGCTTCGGTGACGAACTCGACGCGGAAGTGGCGCGCGCCGAGGGCGAGCAGGCGCTGCACGTAGTCGGCACCGGACTGGGCGCGGTTGTTGAAAACGGTGTTGCGGCAGCCGGCGTCGGCCTTGAGCGGCAGTTCGGCGCCGACGCGGTCGCGCAGGGCGACGCGGTGCTTGTCGCACGGGCGGCCGCAATCGCGGTAGTCCTTGCCCGTCGAGAGGAAGGCGCAGAAGACACAGTGCTCCATGTGAAACATCGGCATGTGCTGATGGATGGTCAGATCGAAGGCCGTCGGCGGCGCGGCTTCGAGCAGGGCCTCGAGCTGGTGGATGTTGAGATCGTAGCTCGCGGTGACGCGCTCGAGACCGTAGCGCCGGAGGTACCAGGCGGCGGCGAGCGGATTGGCGACGTTGAGGGAGAAGTCGCCGCGCCGCCGGTCGGCTTGGAAGAACGCGAGGTGCTCGGCGTTGCGCACGAGGTAGCCGTCGGCCTCGCAGGAGCGCACTTGTTTGAGAATCCACTCCTCGCCGGGCTTGAAGATGCGCGGCGGCGCGACCCAGAGCGAAGAACCATCGGCTGCGCCGGCGGTGTCGGCCTGGAGCGCGCGGAAGCGTTTCACGGCGTCGCGGTAACGCTTCGGGTCCTCGAATTCGGCGTAGACGGTGCGGGCGCCCGCCTCCCAGGCGGCGTCGAGTTGTTCGGGTTCGCGGATGACGGCGACGAGCTCGGGCGCGACCTCGGCGGGCACGGGGAAGGCGGGAAACGGTTCCGTCCGCTCCCGCCAGGAGCCGGCGCGCAACGTCCACCGCTTCGGCGCGGAACGCCGGGCGTCGAGCGCCTCGACCAGTTCGCGCCGGAGGCGGTTGAGTTCGCTCACGGGCAGCATGACCGCGCCCTCGAGTTCATTGGCGAGACCTTCCAGCCGGTACGGCGTGCCGCCGAGGCGCCCGAATTGCTCGCGCAGACGCTCCGTGGTGAGCGGCTGCGACTCGGCGGGAACGAGCGGGGTGGAGGAGGCGGCGCGGGCGACGTGACCCTCGCCGTCGTCGACGAGGACCGTCAACGGCAGGCCCGCGCATCCGTGAACCTCGAAGCGGACCGGACGCTGGAAACGGATCTTGTCCCCGGCGAAGGTCGCGCGCAGCTCGCGGTCGAGCGCGGGATCGTCGTTCTTCCACAGGAGGTGACCGCGCCGGATGCGGCGGAAGTTGATGTCGCCGCCGCCGAAGCGCAGCACGGTTTCGCCGCTCGGCTGCGGGCGCACTTCGTAGACGCGTCCGCCCTCCTCGCCGGCCGCCGGGTTGCCCGCGTCGAAGACGACGCCATCGCCCGGCTTCACGCCGGCCTCGAGGCGGAGCGCCACCTCGTCGTCGCCGACGCGGGCGATCTCGCCCAGGAAGACGCCGCGCTTCGTGCCGAAGCGGCCATGGGCGAGCTCCTGATTGTTGATGCCGCGGAACCACCCGGTGTAGAGGCCGCGGGAGAACGTCATGGCGAGCTCGTAGCGCGCGCGTTGGGAATCGAAGGGCGTCGCGGCCTCTCCGAGGATCCGGTCGAGCGCCTGGCGGTAGACGCGCGTGATGCTGGCCACGTACTCGGGGCTCTTCAGCCGGCCCTCGATCTTGAGGGAGGCGACACCTGCGCGTATCAATTCGGGTAATACATCGAGTCCGGCGAGGTCCTGCGGACTCAGGAGGTAGCGGCGGTCGCCCAGTTCGATCTTGCGGCCGTCGGCCACGAGTTCGTAGGGCAGGCGGCAGGCCTGGGCGCACTCGCCGCGGTTGGCGGAGCGGCCGCCGAGGGATTCGCTCGTGAGGCACTGCCCGGAATAGGCGACGCAGAGCGCACCGTGCACGAAAACCTCGAGCGGGAGCGGGGCGGGGCCGGCGGCACGCTGGGCGGCCTGGATCGCTTCGATCTCCTTGAGGGAATTCTCGCGGGCGAGCACGACGAGTTCGGCGCCGAGTTCGCGGGCGAACTCCACCCCGGCGGCGCTCGTCACGGTCATCTGGGTCGAGCCGTGGATCGGAAAATCGGGGGAGAGGGCTCGGATCAGGCGGCAGATGCCCGCGTCCTGCACGATCGCCGCATCCACCCCGGCGGCGACGATCGAACGCAGGTAGTCGGCGGCGTCATCGAGCTCGGGTGTGAAGACGAGGGTGTTGAACGTCACGTAACCGCGCACGCCGCGGCGGTGGAGGAAGGCCATCAGCTCCGGCAGGTCGGCCTGCGTGAAGTTGCGGGCGCGCATGCGGGCGTTGAAGCGTTCGAGTCCGAAGTAGATCGCGTCCGCGCCGTTCTCGACGGCCGCGCGCGCACACTCCCAGTCGCCGGCCGGGGCGAGCAGCTCCGGCCGGACCGGACGGGAAACCGGCACGGTGGCGGGAGCGTTCTGGACGGCGGTGGACATCGGATCGGAAACCCTGCCCGGGAGGACGCGGCGGCGCAAGCGCGGCGATTGCCAGGCGTGCGGAGGCGCCTACGCTCGGCGCAATGTTCTCCTCCATCGCCATGGTGGGCGCCGGCGCGCTCGGGCTTTACTACGGCGCGCGCCTGGCGCGCGCCGGACGGGATGTGCGCTTCCTCGCGCGCGGCGACCTCGCCACGCTGCAGGCGCAGGGGATTCTCATCAAGGAGCCCGCACAGTCGTTTCGCGTGCGGTCGGTGAGGGCGCATGGATCGGTGGACGAGATCGGCCCGGTCGACCTTGCGATCGTGACGCTCAAAGCCACGGCCAACGCCGCCTTGCCGGACTTGCTGCCGTCGCTCCTGCACGAGCGCACCGTCGTGCTCACGCTGCAGAACGGCCTTGGCAGCGAGGAGCAGATGGCGGCGGTCGTGGGGGCGGAACGCGTCCTCGGCGGCCTTTGCTTCATCGCGTCGATGCGCACGGGTCCCGGAGAGGTCACCTGCCTGCATCCGGGCTCGATCACGATGGGCGAATTCGGGCGGCCGGCGAACGCGCGCACGCGCGAGGTCGCGGCGCTGCTCAATGAGGCGGGGATTGTCTGCAACGTCACGGACTCGCTGGACGAAGCGCGCTGGCGGAAACTCGTCTGGAACGTGCCTTTCAACGGCCTCAGCATCGCGGCCGGCGGGATCACCACGGACCGGATCTGCGCGAGCCCGACGCTGGCGGCCGAGGTGCGCGCCCTCATGCGCGAGGTGGCGGCGGCGGCGCGTGCGTTGGGCTACGAGATTCCCGAGGAGTTCCAGCGCCAGCAGTTCGACGTGACGCCTCCGATGGGCGCCTACGCGCCGTCGAGCCTCGTCGACTACCTCGCGAAGCGCGAAGTCGAGGTGGACCCGATCTGGGGCGAGCCCCTGCAGCGCGCGTGTAAGGCTGGGGTGGATACGCCTAGGCTCGCGTTGCTCCACGCGCTCCTCGAGCAGCTCACGGCCCGGTAGTTTGGAGTGCGACGACGCGTCGCCTCACGCCGGTCGGTACACCTTTTGATCGAGGGTCTTGCCGAGGTGGTGGCGGAAGGTGGCGAGGTCCTTCACGGCGCCGAGGGCGATGAGCTGGCTGGCGAGGTTGCCGACGGCGGTGCCTTCGAGGTTGAAGGACACGACCGGCACGCCGCTGGCGTTGGCCGTGGCCTGGCAGAGCAGGCGGTTCTTCGAGCCGCCGCCGACCATGAGGATGCGCTGGAAACGGCGGTGGGCGAGGCGCTCGAAGGCGCGCATGGCGTCGGCGTGGCCCTGGCCGAGGGAGTCGCAGATCAGGCGCATGTAGCCGGCGAGGTTGGCGGGCGGGCGGGCCTTCTTCCGGCGTAGTTGTCCGTCAATGACAGCGCGCATCGAGGCCGGATTGGCCAGCGCCGGGTCGGTGCAGTCGAGGAGGGCGGCCGGCGCCGGCAGCTTCTCGGCCGCGGCGATGAGGGCGGCCCACTCGCGGTCGTTCTGCGGACGGACGGAGAAGTCCTTCAGCGTGCCCTCGAGCATCCAGAGGCCGATGACGTTGGTGAGCGGACGGTAGCGGCCGTCGCCGATGCGCTCGTTGGAGATGCGGGCGGCGAGGGCATCGGCGCCGAGCACGGGCACGTCGCTCTCGAAGCCGACGAGGGACCAGGTGCCGGAGCTGAGGTAGAGGTCGGTGCCGTCGGGCGAGGCCGGCATCGCATCGTAGGCGCAGGCGGTGTCGTGCCCGGGCACGGCGATGACCTTGGCGCCCTTGAGTTCGGGCAGACTGCGCACCGTGCCGAGTTTCGTGCCGGCCAGCACCGGTTTCGAGAACCACTGCGGCGGGATGCGGAAGTAGTCGAGGGCGGGGCGGGACCAGTCGGTGGAGTGCACGTCGATCAGCTGCGACGTGCTCGCGATGGTCAGCTCGTTGGCCATGCGGCCGGAGAGCAGGTAGTTGAAATAGTCCGGCAGGAAGAGGCAGCGCGAGGCGAGGTCGGCGATCGCGGGGCAGCTCGCCACGTGTTCCTCGAGCTGGAGGCTGGAGTTGTAGAAGACGTTGGGGATGCCGGTGGCGGCGTAGATGCGCTCGAGGGCGGCGCGCGTGTTGCCGAGGCGCTTCAGTCCGGCCTGCGTGCGCGCGTCGCGGTAGGCGTGCACGGGCGCGACGAGACGGCCGGCGTCGTTGACGAGGGCGTAGTCGACGCCCCAGGTGTCGACACCGACGGAAGCGAGCTTCGCTCCGCGGGGCAGGGCGGCGACGGCCTTGCGCAGGCCGGTCTGCACTTCGTGCCAGAGACCGGCAATATCCCAGTAGTCGTGCGCGCCGAGCGAACGGAACGTATTGGGAAACCGGTGCACTTCGGTCAGGGCGAGGCGGTTCCTCGACCAGGCGCCGAGAATGACGCGCCCGCTGGTGGCTCCGAGATCGACGGCGGCGGAAAAGACGGTGGAAGGCATGCGGATGTACAGGGGTGGCGGGAGAGCGTGGCGACTCGGGTTCTCAAAATCTATCACAAACGAGCAAAAGCTCTCGCAATAAAGTTTGCGCCGCCGGGGGGCCTGCGCACCGTGACTGCGAACCCGTTATGTTGAACCACGAACGCCCCCTGCCTCGCGGCAAACGTGTCCAGTTGATGGCGACCTGCCTCTGCGACGCCTTCTACGACGACGTGGCGGCGGCGACGGTGGAGGTGCTGGAGCACTTGGGCTGCGAGGTCGTCTTTCCCGAGGGGCAGACCTGCTGCGGGCAACCGGCCTTCAACGGCGGCGACTGGCCGGCCTCGCGCAAGGTGGTGCGCCACACGGTGCGCACCTTCGCCGGCGAGGAGCCGGTGGTTGTGCCGTCCGGATCCTGCGCCGCGATGATGTTTCACGGGGCTGTGCTCGAATTCGAAAAGGAGCCCGACCTGCCCGAGGTCGAGGCGCTTGGCCGGCGCACGTGGGAGCTGGCGGACTTCATCGTCAATGCCCTCGGGGTCCAGTCCTGGCCGGGCCGCTACGAGGCGAAGGTCGCGTTTCACCGGGCCTGTCACTCGCGCGGAACCAACAGCGGCGCCGCGGCGCTCGCCCTGCTCGGCTCCATCGAGGGCCTGGCGCTCACGCCGTTCGGCGAGGGCGAACAGTGCTGCGGCTTCGGCGGCACGTTCTCGGTCACCTTTCCCAACGTCTCCTCGGCCATGGGCGCGCTCAAGCTCGACCACGTCCGCGCCGCGCAGCCCGACGAACTCGTTTCCGCCGACATGAGCTGCCTCATGCACATGGGCGGCCTCGCGGAGAAGGACGGCAAACCGCTCCGCACGCGCCACCTCGCCCAGGTGCTGCGCGACGCGCTCCGCAACGGAGGCCTGCTATGAAGTTCCAGCAGATCGACCAGTACGCCGCCCACCTGCGCCGCGACACGCGCGAGTCGGTCTACGACGGCTCCAAGAAGGGTTACGAGGCGCGCACGCGCGTGCTCTTCGACCACTACGAGAATCCCGACCGCCTCCGCGAGATCGCCGGCGACATCAAGCAGCACGTCGTCGAGAACCTCGACACCTACCTTCCGCAGGTCGAGGAACGCCTCACGGCCAACGGCGTCAAGGTGCACTGGGCGTCGACGGCCGAGTCCGCCAACGAGGCCGTGCTCTCCATCCTCCGCGCGCGCGGCGCCACGAAGATGGTCAAGGCGAAGACCATGGTCTCCGAGGAGACGGAGCTCGCCCATTTCCTCGAGAAGCAGGGTATCGAGTGCGTGGAGACGGACCTCGGCGAGTTCATCGTCCAGATCGACCACGACCACCCGTCCCACATCGTCAAACCGATCATCCACAAGAACCGCCGCGAGATCGCGACCTCGTTCGAGAAGAACGGCCTGGGCGCCTACAACGACGACCCCGAGACGATCACGCGCCGCGCGCGCGTCCACCTGCGCCACAAGTACCTCCAGGCCGACGTCGGCCTCACCGGCGCGAACTTCGTCGTCGCCGAGAGCGGACGCCTCGTCCTCGTCACCAACGAGGGCAACTCCCGCTTCTGCCTCGCCGCCACCAAGGTCCACATCGCCATGGTCGGCATTGAGAAGATCCTGCCGCGCGACCGCGACCTCGGCCTCCTGCTCAACCTGCTCGCGCGCTCCGGCACGGGCCAGCAGCTCACGGTCTACACGGAGTTCATCACGGGCCCGAAGGCACCCGCCCAGCCCGACGGTCCCGAGGAGATGCATGTCATCTTCGTCGACAATGGACGGACCGACGTGCTCGCGAGCGACTGCCGCGACATCCTGCGCTGCATCCGCTGCGGCGCCTGCCTCAACGTCTGCCCGGTCTATCGCCAGGCCAGCGGCCACGCCTACCGCAGCGTGTATCCGGGGCCGGTCGGTGCCGTGCTCTCGCCCCTGCTCGCGGGCAAGAAGTTCCCCGAACTCGCCGATCTGCCGAAGGCCTCGAGCCTTTGCGGCGCGTGCAACGAGGTCTGTCCCGTCAACATCCCCATTCCCGACCTGCTCCTGCGCCTGCGCGACAAGGGCAAGCGCGAGGGCAGCGAGGCCGCCGCGGCCGGTCCGATGATGCCGATGGGCGGCTGGGCCCTGCTCGCCTCGCAGCCGACCGCGTGGAAGGCGGCCCTCTTCGGTGGCCGCGTGATAAACCGCCTTCCGACCAAGCTCCTGCCCATCGCCGCGCTGCGCGCCTGGGAGGGTAAGCGCAGCCTGCCTTCGTGGAAGGGCGGCGATTTCCGCAAATGGCTGCGCGAGCATCGCGCGTCCCGGCCGGCGGCGTCCGGACCGAAGGGAGGCGCGTCATGAGCGGCGATCGCGAAGCCATTCTCGGCCGCGTGCGCGCGGCCCTCGCCCCGCTCAAGGACCGCGCGGCCCTGCCCGAGTGGGAGTCCGAACTCGTCGTCATGCGCCAGGCGCGCGGCACCGTCGATGCCTGGACGCTGTTCGCGCAGCGCCTCAAGGGCGTGAACGGCACGCCGCTCGAACGGCTCGACGAACTCGTCGCCCTTCTCGATGGCAACGGCTGGCGTCACGGCTATTGCGCGCCGGCCCTCTGGCCGCGCCTGCAGGCCGCGTTCCCGACGAGCTTTACGGTGGAGACGACCTTCGACCGCACGCGCGTCGATGATTATCAGTTCGGAATCACCGAGGCCACCGCGGCCATCGCGGAGACCGGCACGCTGGTCCTGACGGACGCCGACACCTCGAGTCGCCTGGCCGCGCTCGCACCATGGGTGCACATCGCGCTGATCCGTCGCGACCGCATCTTCCACGACGTTCCCCAGGCCGTGGCCGCGCTGCCGCGCGATCCCAACGTCATCTGGTGCACGGGCCCGTCCAAGACGGCCGACGTCGAAGGCATTCTCATCGAAGGCGTGCACGGCCCCGGCCGCCAGATCGCCTTGCTCGAGGGCTGACCCGGGATAAGCCACCAAAAAACCAGCCAAGGCAGGTTTCGCAGCGCGGCGCCGCGCAATCCAAACTCGATCAACAGAATTTGGCCACAAAGAGGCTCAAAAGGCGCAAAACTCGATGAGTCCCGACCGCAGATTTTGTGATTTTTGAGCCTTTTTGTGGCTAATCATGGTTCCTCCCGGAGGAACAAGGTTCACGAAGCAGGGAGTGCAGGGTGCGCCGAGTGTCGACGCATTGCCCCGCGTGTTTCACCAGCGCGGACTCCTTCGCCGGAAACCCGTTGACGCCCCCCGGCGCGTCCGGGCATTTCGTCACCCTTATGCAATCTGCGCTGACCGACCTTTTCACCCGACTCTATGGCGCGGCTCCGGCGATCGTCACGCGGGCCCCCGGGCGCATCGAGTTCATCGGCAACCACACCGACTACAACGGCGGCACGGTGCTCGGTGCGGCGGTGGATCGCGGCGTGTGGGTGGCGCTTTCGCCGCGGTCGGACGGCCGGCGGCGGTTTCACAGCGCCCTCGGCGGTGCGACGATCGAGCTCCCGGTCGCGGCTCCGCAACGGCAGGACGGCGACCGCGGCTGGCTCAACTATCCGCTCGGCGTGCTCGCGGCGCTGCCCGAGTTCGGCTTCGCCGTTCCGGCGGGTTTCGACTATCTTGCGATGTCGGACCTGCCCGCCGGTGCCGGCCTCAGCAGCAGCGCGGCGATCGAACTCGCCTCGGCGCTGGCCTTCCTCGCCGCGACCGGGCAGTCCGCCGACACGGAGACGGTCGTGAAGGTCGGCAAGCACGCGGAGAACCATTTCGTCGGCGTGCCCTGCGGCATCCTCGACCAGGGCGTGTCCGGCTTCGGCAAGAAGGATCATCTTGTCTTCATCGACTGCCGTGGTCCGCGCTTCGCGACTGTGCCGATGCCGGCGGACGCGCACTTCTGGGTGTTCAACACACACACGAAGCATGCGCTGGTCGACGGTCTCTACGCCGCGCGCAACCGCGAGTGCATGGACGCCGCGAAGGCGCTCGGCGTCGGTCTGCTCGTCAAGAGCAATCCGGCGGCCGTGCTCGCGGCCGGCGCGAAGCTGCCGCCGCCTCTCGACCGTCGCGCCCGTCACATCGTCGAGGAGATCGCGCGCGTCGACGCCTCTGTCGAGGCCCTGCGCGCCGGCGACCTGACGGCGGTGGGACGTTTGCTCACCGCCTCGCACCGCAGCTCGCAGCATCTCTTCGAGAACAGCACGCCGGAACTCGACTTCCTCGTGGACGCGCTTGCGACGGCGCCGAACGTCCACGGTGCCCGCCTCACCGGCGGCGGCTTCGGCGGCGCGGTCATGGCGCTCACGAACGGCACCTTCGACCCAAAGGCGGCCGAGGCCGTGGCCGCGAGCTATGCGAGCCGCTTCGGCGACCGCCCGGAGGTCCTCCACCTGCAGACGGGCGACGGCGCGCAGCGGTTGGTGTAGCCGGGCAGCCGGATCGGTTTCCGGCCGCACGATCGCGGTCGACGGATGGAAGCAAACTGTCATGCTGACGGCATGACAGCTCCGCCCGCCTCGAGGCGGTTCCTTGCCGTGCTCGGCGTCGTCCTCGCCGGGTTCGTGGCGTTCTCGTGGCACGGCGCGCGGTATCCGGCCGATTGGTACCTCGAGAATCTGCTCGTGCTGGTCGCAGCGATCTATCTGGCGGCCACGGCGCGGGTGCTCCCGCTCTCGCGCTTCAGCTACGTGCTGATTCTCGTCTTTCTTGGTTTTCACGAGATCGGTGCGCACTGGACCTTCGCCGAAGTGCCGTATGACGAGGCGGCGCGGCGCTGGTTCGGGTTCTCCATCAACGAAACCATGGGCTGGACGCGAAATCACTACGACCGGCTGGTTCATTTTCTCTACGGATTTCTCCTGTTGCGTCCGATGCGCGAAACCCTCGCGTCGATCTACGACACTTCGGGTGCGCGCGGCGCCGTGCTCTCCTGGGTTTTTATGTTCGCGACGTCGTCGCTCTACGAGCAGCTGGAGTGGGCGGCCGCCCTGGTTTTCGGGGGCGACCTTGGCCAGGCATACCTCGGAACGCAGGGCGACGTCTGGGACGCCCACAAGGACACCTTGCTCGCCGCGCTCGGCGCCGCCCTGGCGCTTGCCGTTCCCGGTCTGGCGGGGCGCCGGCAAAGAGGATGCGTTGAGTGAGCCTTCTGATCGTCGGGTTTGGATGTAGCGGCGGCTGTCTCAGCCGCCTTTTTGTATCCAAACATCGGCGACAGGCACCGCTACATCGAACCCTTGTCTGACGAATGAACGCGCGCCGGGCGCGAACGGCGGCGCTACTTCACCGACTCGATGAACAAGATGAGCGATTCGATCTGCGTGTCAGTGAGCACGCCGGCGTAGGTGGGCATGGCGCTTTCGAAGCCTTTCACGACTTTGGCGGACGGGTTGAGGATCGATTCGCGCAGGTAGGCGCGGTCCGCGACGACGGTGGTGCCGTCTTCGAGCGTCCGGGACGCTCCGGCCAGGCCCTTGAAGGCCGGGCCGAAGCTGCGCACGCCGTCGACGGTGTGGCAGGCCATGCAGCCCATGAATTCGTAGAGACGCCGGCCTTCGGCGAGCGTGGCGAGCGCGGGGGTCTGATCCTTGACGAGATGCCTCGGCGAAAGGTCCACGGCGATCGCCCCGAAGCCTTCGTCTTCGCCGCGAAAGGCGGGCAGCTCGTAGGGAGTCAGGTAGGCGTTGTTGTCGAAGTCGACCCCTTGCGCCGTGCGCAGACTCCAGCCGATGCGCAGCTGCATCGTGCCGGCGCGCATATCAGGCACGCCGATGAAGACGCTGCGCCGGTCCGGAGAGAGGTGAATGCTGCCCAGGGGAAGGAGGTCCTGGCCGAGGGAGCCGTCGAGCTTGTAGTGGGGCGATCCATACTTCGCGCTGCGCTGGTAGTTCCAGCGCTCGACGAGGTAACGCGCCGGATCCGTGGCGCTGGCGTCCAGCTCGACCTCGAAGCGAAGGAGCAGTCCGAGGTCCGTGGCGGCGACCTCCGACGGAAGCACCGTGGGCTGGCCCGTGTGGCGCACGCGGGCGAGGCCCGTCAGGCGTCCGGCCGTGGTGCCCCACACTTGGAAGCCGGCGACGTAGAGTTGACCGTCGCGGGGGTTGACTGCGCCGCTCATCGTCGGGAAGGCAAAATCCCGGCTCAGGCTCACCACGGCGCCCTGAGGCCGGGTGCTGCGGGAATCGAAGAGCACGCGAAAGAGTTCCGGGCGGTTGTAGCCGATGTGGATCAGCGCGTCGTTCAGCGGTCCCATGCGTGCGCCCGTGAGCCAGACCTGGGTCATCCCCGAAGGGTTGGCCTGGTGCGGCAGCCACACGAGCGGCTCGGCCACGGGTGCGGGATCGCGCTTCTCGGGCTGAAGCTGGCTGCGGAAGCCGTAGTAGGCGCCGTTGCCGACGAGATGGAGCGGGGTTGCCGGGATGTAGTGTCCCTGCTGATCGCTGGCGGTCACGAGTCCGGTGACCGGATGCACGCCGAGGAAGGCCTGCCGGAAACCGGTGCCGAGGACGGTGCTGGTCCGGCCGTCGGGCGCGATGCGCAGGACGTCGGTGTTGTTGCGCCCGAGCGTCGTGCCCGTCTGTCCTCCCTTGGCGATCACGAAGGAGCCGTCGGGCGCGAGCTTCATCGAATTGGCGAACTCGCGCGTCTCCGCGGTCTGGGTGAACGCATTGGAGAACAACTCGTGCCGGTCGGCCTCCCCGTCGGCGTTCGTGTCGCGGAGACGCCAGATGCCGTTGCGGTCGAACACGAAGAGTTCGTCGTCGCGGATGGCGAGGCTCTGGGGTTCGTGAAGCCCGGAGGCAAAGCGCCGCCACGTGACGCGGGCCAGGTCGCCGTCGAGTCCGTCGACGTGCCACACGTCGCCGTCGAATGTGACCAGGGCGGCGCGTCCGTCGCGGTAGAAGGCGATGTCGGCCAGCCGCACGTTGCGGCGCCAGGGGTTCGGGACCGGCGGCGGGATGTCGTCGACTGCGAAGGCGTTGGCACTGGAGGAAAGGGAGGCGCGGGTGGTGACCGTATCGGTCCACCGGGGGGGCGCAACGCGGTCGGCGTCGGCGGGGAAAACGGCCTCGCGACGCGCAGGGGGACCGTCCCGTCCGAACGTCACGTCAACGACGGTGGCCGATGGGCGGGGGTCAACCTGCACGAGCCACACGTCGGGATGATCGACGAGGCGGGCGTGCTCGCCTGCGAGCGCGAGGAAGGGCGCCGCGGCGCCGGAGGTTTCCGGTTTGAGCCCGGCGACGAGCAGGACAATCGTATCGGAAGCACCGATACGGAAGAGGCGCGAGACTTCGCCGCGGGCCGGGGCGGCGACGAGTTCCTCGATTTGCACGCCCCTGACCGTGTAGACGAGCACCGCGCCCGCCCGCGTGAGCCGCACGCTTTCGAAACGGCCGGCGTCGTGAGGGAGCGGGCCGCGGCCGACCTCGGCCGGCGAGGGCGCGGGCGGGCGGGGGTCGGCCAGGGTGGCCGCGGGGCCGGACTGCCAACCCGGGTAGATTCCGTTGGCCAGCCAGACGCTTCCCTGCGGTGCGGGCAGTTGCTCCTGGCCTTCGCGCGTCTTCCAGCCGGCGTCATGATAGGAGCCGGTCGCCAGGCTCACCGGAGTTGTGCCCGCGCCCTCCCAGACGGCCGCGATGCGGAGCAACTCCGTGTCGAAGGCCGCCCAGGTGTCATGATCGAGCGGCAGCACAAGGGCGCGGGGCGTGAGATTCTCGCGCGGGGAGGGGCCGCCGGCGCTGCGGGCGTCGAGCGTGGAGGAGTAGAACGGGGCGTCCGGTTCGAGCCATTCCGCCCAGGGCGAGTCGGGCACCGCGCGCGGCTGGGCCGCGGCGAAGCCGGCAAGGCCGGTCAGGGCGCACGAAAGGGAAAGGCGGAGACGAAACGGAAACATGGAGAGCGGGCGGACGGACAAACGCGGGACACAAGGATCGCGAGCCATGGGGTCGGCTGGCGGTCGGGGCGGGGTGAAGGGAGGTGATAGGTATCACACTGGTTTCGTCAAACCGCCTGTCAGGGGTTGCGCGGATTAAGTTGTTAACACAACCGGGCAACCGACGATAGCCTGGCTCCGGCGTATCAGCCCGTTCGGAGCGACTGCGAAGGACGGACTTGCGGATGACGGTGCCCGCTCGTATCATCTTTCCTTATGAGTGCGACGAAGGAGATCATTTTTGAAGTGCGCGAAGACGAGGTCGATGGCGGCTACAACGCTTCGGCTCTGGGGGTCGGCATCCATACGGAAGGCGACACACTTGAGGAGTTGCGGACCAATGTGAAGGAGGCGGTCGATTGCTACTTTGACGAGACAATGGAGGCCCCGAAAGTCATTCTCAAAAGTGTCGCCGCGCACCACAAACTTACGGTTGAGGAACTGGTGAGAAGGCTCGGGCTATAGGTCAGAATCGAGGCCATCATGTTCGATGGTTGGAAGCTGCAGCATGGCCTTGGCTCCGCGTTCTCCGCGCCTCCGTTTGAGGCGGGAACGACAAATCGAGGCCGGTCAGCCGGTTGACGTTTCTGGGCGCCGCGGCATACGTGCGCGCATGCCGTTGCTTACGATTGTCCCGCCGATGCCGGGCGCCGAACGCCGCTTCAAGCCGTTCGTGGATTTCGTGCACGGCGCGGGTTGGGAGACGGAGTTTGTCCGCCTCGACTGGGCGGGCCGCCAGCCGGCCTTCGGCTCGACGGCGCTCTTTCCCCAGGTCGATGCGCAGACAGAAGGCAAGGTCGTGCTGGGCTTCTCCCTTGGGGCGCTCTACGCGCATCTCGGAGCGCTGCGTGCCCGGCACCTGATCCTCGGCTCGATCTCGCCCTTTTTTCTCGAGGACGACGACGAGCCGCAGCGCTGGATGATTTCCTACCGCGCCGGGAATGCCGACACGCCGGCCGACGTTCTGGTGGGAGGCAAGGAGGACGACCAGATGCATCGCCGTGCCGCCGCCGTGCGCGACTTCTATCGTCGCCACACCTACAACGTCGTCCCCGACGCCGACCACGAACTCTGGCACCCGAACTACCTCCACGCGATCAAGACGGCCCTCGATCGCCTCCGGGCGTCTTGATTTCTCTCTGAAGTCTCGCGCAGGTTTCACCAGCGACACACGCCGCGTTTTGCGAGGATTGCGTAGGAGCGGCTTTACGCCGCGATGGCTGGCGGACGGTGATCATCGCGGCGTAAAGCCGTTCCTACTCCCAAGCCTTTCTTTCCGTGCAATTGGCCAAGAACCCGCCACGGGTCAAAAGTCGCGGGTCGAACGTGGTCGCCGGCTCGGCTTCGCGGAGTCCGGCCTCAGAGGCAGCCCTCGCCGGCGAAATCTCGTCGGATCCCAGCGGTGTGGCTTCAGCCTTTCAGGGGCTTGCGTGGAGTGAAGGTTTCGTTGGCGATCTTGTCTGCAATGGTGTTCCACCGGGCAGCCTCGGCGGGATTGAGCGGGAGGCCGGGGACCAGGTCATGGGAATGGATCCGCACGAGCAGCAGCGCCGACATGAAGTTGCCGCGTTCGGCGGCATACGTGAGCCAGTGGAGGCCCGTATCGATGTCGCGCGTTCCGTCGATTCCCGCGAGCGCGCGGCAGCCGAGGTGGTGGGCGTCGAACTCGTTGCCATACTCGGCGGTGCGCTCGAGGTCCCCGAGGACGACTTGGAGGAAACGCCGGGCGAGGTCGGGCGCGGGTTGGAGGCCGTAGTCGCCGGTGGAGAGAATGCGGGCGAGATCCTGGGCGGCGTAGCGATCGTCGTTGTCGGCGATTTTCGCGAGGAGGATGAGGCCGTTGAGTGGATTGTTCCCCAGTTCGGTTTCGGCGGCTTCGACCCGGTCGGCGTGTTTTTCCTCGGCCGCGTCGGAGCGCTCGACGGGCTTTTTGTTGCGGAAGGTGGCGAGTTTCGCGGCGGCGGATTCGAGCTGGGCGTGGATGGGAGTCGTGTCGAGACGCGCGCCGAGGAGACGACGGGCCGGTTGAAGAAGGTAGCGGCCCTGCTCAAGCGCGTCGCGGATGGTTTCCCAGTGGAACTGTTCGGAGGCCGAAAGGGTGAGGCCGGGAGCGTCGGGAGTCGCGAGGGTGCGGGCGGCGTCGACGCTGCCGATGGAGGCGGCGTAGCGGAGCCATTCCGTCGCCTTGGCGGGATCGGCTTCGGCCCCGTGGCGGCCTTCGAGGTAGCATTGGCCGACGTAGTTGGCGGCGAAGGCGTCGCCGACCTCGGCGTCGGTGATCGTCATGCGGAAAGACGCGGCTTGAATCTGGTCAGCGAGGGAGGGCGAGCGCGGGAGGCCGGCGTCGCCCCGGCGGATGTGGCGGCTGAGGAGTTCGAGGGAGCCGCGATCGCCGCGGCCGGCGGCGGCGAGGTAGAGGCGGAGGGCGGCGAGGCCGTCGTGGTTGCGGATGGCTTCCAGAGCTTGATCGCGGTCGCTTTCGGCGGCAGCGGTCCACTCGGCGAAGCGTGGGTCGTCGTGGTTGATGCCGGGCCAGGCGGCGAGCGTCGCGAGGACGGCATCGACCTGGGGCTGGATGGCCTTGGCGAGGGCGTCTTCGGCGAGGCGTTCCTGGCGGTCGAGATCCCAGATCGCGAGGTTGCCGAACCAGCGTTGGGCGGCGGCCTTGACCTCGCGCGGAGACGCCAGCGCGGAGACGACGGTCCAGTCGGCGAACGTGTCGGGCTGCGCGTGAAGCGCGGTGACGGCCGCGTCGAGCTCGGCGATGCGGTCGGGCGGAAGATTCCAACTCGGCGGACGGTCGGTTTCGCGGGCCATGTCGTTGCCGATGCGTTGATCGAGCTGGAGGGCGGCGGCGAGCGGCGTGCCGGCCTGGGCGGCGGCGGCGAGGAGTTCGGTCGCGTCTTGAGAGCGGAGGAGGGCGTCGATGGCGTTGGCGAGAAGGGCGCGGGGGCGACCGGAGGCTTCGTCGCGGGCGCGGCGTTGGCGGGAAATTTCCTGAAGGGCGTGGCGGGCGGACGGTTCGCCGGGATAACTTGGTTGAAGCGAGAGGGCGTAGGGCGCGTAGGCGTCCCCGAGACGCGCGGCCGCGTAGAGGTAACGGTTACGCGCGGGGCCGGCGGGCACGCCGGGGGAAAACGCGGCGTCGAGCAGCGCGGCGGCTTTCGCGAGATCGAAGGACGGATCGTCGATGGCGAAAGGCGGTGGCGTGGCGCCGGTCAGCGACGGCTGAATGGCGGCAGCGAGCTCGTGTTGCCAGCGGGCACCGGCCTCGATGTTGGCGAGCAGGCGCGGGATGGCGGCGACGGGCGGGGCGGAGCGCTCGCGGCGCGCGAAGGCGGCGAGGGCGGCGGTTTGCGCGGTGGCGACGCGGGCCTGGGCGGCCTTGGTGGCCTCGGAGGGGCGGACGAAGTTTTTGTCTTTCTGCCACGCCTGGTAATCGTCGCTCTCGGCGACAAAGGCGGCGTTGCGAGCCCCGGCCCAAGCACGGCCTTCTGGTGAGTCGGGTAAAACAAAACTCGCGGCGCGGGCGGCAGGATCGGCGAGTTCGGCGAGCGCGAGACGGGCGCGGATGCCGAGCCGATCGTCGCGGCGCGCCCACGACGTGAGCGCCGGGATCGCGAGGTCCATGTCCGCGAGGGAATCGTAGGGACGTGCGTAGGTCCCGGGCGGCCGGCCGGTGTGGAGGAGGCTGAGACGGTCGAGGGTTGCGATGGCGTGGGCGGTGGCCGAACCGGCACGACCGGAGGCCGCGATGACCTCGCCGAAATGGTAGTCGTCGAAAGGCGCTTCGGGGCTGGCGGGAATGGCGCGTTCGGCGATCACCTCCGTGTAGGCGACGACGAGGTCGGCGGATGAGGAGGGGAAGGAACCGACGGCGCGGGTGATCCGCTGAAAATCGTTGTCGGTCCAGTCGCGCTGGGCGGCGGCGAGATGGGCGCGATGGCGCTGGAGGATGTCGACGAGGACACTGTCGAGATGCTGGAGGGTGGCGCGGCGAAGCGGCGTGCCGTCGCCAAAAAACGGAGCGTAGTCCGCGACGGCCCAGGCGTAACCCGGGGCGATCAGGACGAGTGCGCGTTCTTGGTCGGCGGGATCGGCGGAATCGGCGAGCAGGCGGGCGAAGAGCCATTTGGCCTGGGCCGAGTTCTCGGCGTTTTTCTCCAAATCACGGCGGGCGTCGGCAGCGGCGGACGAATTGCCCTCAGCGGCAACGGCTTCGGGATGCGCGGCGCGGAGATACGCGTGGAGCGCCAGCGATTCGGGGCGGACGGGATCATCGTCCGGTCGTTCGGCCGTTCTGCGGGGATCGACGAGTCGGGCGGCGGCGGCGGGATCGCGAGTGACGCCGTGGACGCCGTCGAGGAGGAGGAGGGCGGCCTGGACGGAGGCCCACTGGTTGGGGCCTTCGCGGTCGTGGGCGATGAGCCAGTCGACGGCTTGCGGGCCGGAGGTGAAAACGGGCGGACGCTCGCGGGTGGCGAAGCCGCCGACAGCGTGGCGGAAGTCGGCCCATTGTGCGCTGGCGAGACGGGCGTTCTGGAGGGCGATGAACTCGGCGCGCTGGGCGGCCGCGAGGTTGGTGAGACGTTGCAGGCGGATGGCTTCGCGGGCGCCGTGCTCGCGGTCCATGCGGTCGTTGTATTCCTCGCGCGATTCGCCGGGGTGATCGCGGGCCCATTGCGCGTCGAGGCGTTGTTTTTCGAGCCAGCGATCGCGGGCGGCTCTCTGCTGTTCGTCGCTGGCGCGGAGCTGCTGGGCCCAGGAGCTGGCGTCGATGTTGAAGTTGGACGCCCCCAGCGGGGTGTTGCGGCGGCTGCGGAGCTCGTTAATGAGCGCATCCGTGTCGCGTTCGAGGCGGCGTTGCACCTCGGCCGCCGACATGGAATCGTAGCGCTGGGCGCGGCCGGTCAGTGGGAGCGCGAGAAGGATCGCGGCAAGCAGGAACCCGGCGGAGTGGCGCGCGCGGTGCGGCGGATATTGCATGGGTTGACGGTGTGAGTCCCGGTTGAGATTGGGAAGAGCGAAGGCGCCCCCGTCCCGCTTGCAGTGCCGGATCGTGCGCGGTCGAGCCGATCGGGTCAGGCCGATAGGTGTAACGTGTCAGCTTTTGCAGCATGCAAAGTAAGGGCTGGGTCCAGAGGCTCGTTCACCGGAATAGGTTATCCAGCACAGGCTCGACCTCTTGGCGACGATTGAGCGGGGTTTCATTTGACCCAATTTATCCAACTCCAGGCCCGGAATAGTCGATATCGGCCTCATGGCTCGTGTGCGCGTCCGTTGGTTCGCGTCGAGCTGGCCCGGAGGCCTGCAACTCTTCACCTGCGAACGGTGTAATTCAGCCCCATGACCTTCTTTTCGATCCCCAAACGGGGCCGGTTGTCCACTCCCGGTCAAATGCCGGCCTCCTTCGCCCTGTCGATGACGCGACTGCTCGTGGGCGTGTCGGTCTCCGTCGCCGCAATTGCCCAGGACACCTCCCGAATGGCCCGGATCGTCGAGGCTCAGGCCGCAGACCACCACTTCATGGGCACCGTCCTCGTCGCAAAGGACGGCGCCGCGCTTTTTGAGCAGAGCCACGGTTTCGCGAACGTCGAATGGCAGGTCCCCAACACTCCGGCCACCAAGTTCCGTATCGGGTCTGTCACGAAGCAGTTCACTGCCGCCGCCTTCCTTTTGCTCGAGGAACGCGGCCTGCTCACCCTCGAAGATCCGGTTTCAAAGCACGTGCCGGATGCGCCGGCTGCCTGGGATAGGGTGACCGTCCATCATCTGCTCACCCATACGTCGGGGATCCCGAGCTTCACCAGCTTCCCCGACTACCGAACGTGGAAACTGTCCGCGGCCAGCGCGGCAGATACCGTGGCGCGTTTCCGCGACCGGCCGCTTGAGTTCGAGCCAGGTGAACGGCACGTCTACAGCAATTCCGGTTATCTGCTTCTCGGACACATCATCGAGCGCGTCTCCGGTCAGACCTATGAGGCGTTCGTGAAGGACAATCTCCTGACTCCCCTCGGGATGACCGATTCGGGGTACGACTGGAATGCCACGATCCTACCGCAACGCGCCTCCGGCTACGTGCGCACATCGTCCGGACTCGCCAACGCACCGTACGTCGACATGCACGTGCCCCACGGCGCCGGTGCCTTGTATTCAACCACGCACGACATGCTGCGCTGGACGCAGGGGCTCCTCGGCGGCGATCTGCTTTCGCCCGCATCGCTGGAGAAGATGACCACCCCTCACAAGAACGGCTACGCCCTGGGCCTGGTCGTACGGTCCGTCAACGGCCGCAAGGTCATCGAGCACGGGGGAGCCATCGATGGCTTCAACGCGCATCTCAGTCACTTCCCCGACGACAAACTCACCGTCGTGGTGCTCTCCAACGTCAGCGGCCCCGCGGCCGATACTCTTGCCCGCCAGCTTGCCCAGATTGCCTTCGGCGAGCAGGTCGTGCTCATTTCGGAGCGACAGGAGATCGAGGTGCCTGCGTCAACGCTCGAAGACTACATGGGGACATACCAACTCGCCCCGGGGTTCTCTCTCGCGGTCACACTCAAGGGCGATCGGCTCATGACTCAGGCGACGGGCCAGCCCAAGTTTCCGATCTTTGCGGAATCGGAGACGAAGTTCTTCCTCAAGGTCGTGGACGCCCAGCTAGAGTTTGTCCGCGACGCCGGCGGCACCGTCACACACGCGATTCTGCATCAAGGCGGCCGTTCAAGGGAGGCGCCGCGCACAGGTCGGTAGCGCAAACCGCCGTCTCCGCCTGATTTCCCCCGGCCGTCCCCCGTCAATGAAACGGACGCTTCTCCACCGGTGCAGGGCAGGCGGCGGCGTCCCTCTGCTCACGCCCCGTGGCGCCGGAGATTCCGCCGGTTGCGACGGATTCGGTTCCCCTATCGGGTTATCTTCGATGCGGACACCCACGCGACCTCTGTGCTCGCCTTGGTGCCTCGGCGCGAGGAACCGGAGTCGGGGAAGGCATTGCTGATGAAGGGTCTTGTTTCGGTAATAATTGTCCCTCAGGTTCGCCCTGTTCCCATCCCCTTCCCCTAAACATAGGGACGAGTCGTCCGGGAACCGGCTCTTTCCCTGGACCCGCTATGAACGTTTGGTTTCAAAGGCTGCTTCTGGTTGGGCTTGGCGGTGTACTTGGCTTTTTCGGGTACGGTTTCTTCGATCCTGCACGTCGGGGCACGCCGCACGGATCGGCCCCGTCCGCAAGCGCCGGGGTGCCGGCACCGGTCAAGGATGTCGCAACCCCGGCTGCGGTGCCGGAGAGGACTGACGAAAGGACCACTTGGCGCGAGGCCAACCGTGAACGCGCGGCGGGCAACTACGTGCTGGACTCCCATGTCCCTTGGGTGCGGGAGCGGCTCGCCGAAAGAGATCGCAAGGTGATCGACGCGATCATGGCCGAGCGCGGTCCTGAATACGAGAGGATGTTTGCCGATTTCGGGATGACACCGCAGCAGATCGCGCAGGCGCTTCATCATATCTCGCTGATTTATCAATCCAAGCTCGACGCCCGCAAGGCAATGACCGTCCAGATGAATGCCCAGATGGACTTTGATATACGAATGCAGCAGATACTGGGCGACCGGTATAATGAGTATCTGGCATTCGAGTCGTCAGGTAGAGCGAGGGAGGAGTCACTCCTGATCCGGCAGTTTGCCCAATCGGCCGGCTTGACCCCGATTTCAGGCGAACGGGCCGATGCATTGAACGCCCTCATTCGAGAGAGCAGTGCCCACAGCCAGAAAATATTGGGTAGCTTGTCCGGGCCACGGGACCAGGTTGCGCGCCCCAACTACGGCGAGGCAGCCGTTGCGGAACTTGAGGAGAATCAAGCCGTGCTGTCTTTGGGGAGCGCTTCTGTCATCGAGCGGGCTCGCCAGCAGGGCTTCACAGCCAGCGAAATCGCCACGCTCGAATCCTACTTCGCAAAGGAGATAGCCTCATACGAAAAACAAATCACCCAGGCGAGTAACTCGGTTGAGGGCCAGATTGCCGTGCTGGAGCGCCAGCTTGCGCGCATGAAGCGCCAGAACGCCGGCGCATGGGCCACGGCTCCCTACGAGGATGCCTTGGGCACGTTGCGCTCGAAACAGTCGGGCGGACGGTGACGGAGGGAATGTTCGCGCACGGTGCCGGTCGCTACGGTTTTCTCTGCGCTCTCCGCGTCTCTGCGGGAGATCATGATCTTCTGGGTCGTGCTGCGATGGGCGGGTGGGCGTGGGGACGGATTGCCGGCGAGGCCGTCGGTGCTCCCGGGCGTCGGATCCGCGGCGTGAAGGGTTCACCACGCCAAAGGAAGATGCAGCGAGGCGCTCGGGGGTAGGAGCGGCTTTAGGCCGCGATGGACACCGCCTGCCAGCCATCGCGGCGTAAAGCCGCTCCTACGCAATCCTTGCGAGACGCGACGTCCGGGTTGGTGAAACATGTGGATTCGGCGAACATGCGACTGCGGAAGGGCCGATCCCGCCCGGTCAGGGGACCGGGCCTGCAGCGAGACGGATGATCCCGCAGGCTCGGACGTACGATCCGGTTTGGCGTGGCCAGGATGGAGGGGGGTACGTTCCGCTCCCGCCTCGACGACCCGAATCGCCTTAAACCTTTGCTTCCGGCTTCGCCGGGTTGGGCTCAGAGCATCGCGGCAATGTCGGTGAAGTAGGCGGAGACCCACGTGTGGGCCCAGAGGAAGTGGATCGCGCCGGCGATGGCGAGCATGGGGCCGAAGGGGACGTGGACGCCGAGGCCGAGGTCGGCGGGTTCGCCTTCCGGCGTTTCGGTGCGCGGGGTGACCGGGGATTTCTTGCCGGAGACCTTCTGCCAGACGATCGCGACGAGGAACCAGACGGTGCCGACGATGGCGCCGCCGAAGACCGAGAAGACCGCGCCCTGCCAGCCGCAGAAGGCGCCGATCGCGCCGACGAACTTCACGTCGCCGAAGCCCATCGCCTCCTTCTTCAGCACGGCTTCGGCCACCAGGGCGATCCAGAGCACGAGTCCCGAGCCGACGAGCAGGCCCGTGACGGACGCGGTGGCGGCGCGCAGGCTGTCGATCACGTAGAAGTCGCCCGAGAACCCGTGCAGCGACGGCACCAGCGCGGAGATCACCAGGCCGACCATCGCCGCGCCGATCGTGAAGACGTCGGGGATGATCATGTGATCGAGATCGATGAAGGTCGCGCAGAGCAGGACGCTGAGGAAGCCCATGCCGATGAGGGCCTTGGCCGGAGGGAAATGCAGCCAGCACGCGAGGAAGAGCGCGGCGGTGAGCAGTTCCACGAACGGGTAACGGAACGAGTAGGGCCGGCCGCAGCAGCGGGCGCGTCCGCGCAGGAGGAACCAGCTCAGCACCGGAACGTTGTCGTACCACGCGATCGGCGTGCCGCACGCGCACTGCGAGCCCGGGCGAACGATGGACTTTCCGGCGGGTATCCGGTAAATCACGACATTGAGGAAGCTGCCCACGATGGCGCCGAAGACGGCGGCGGCCGCAGCGAAGAACCAGGGAAACTCGGCGTTGAAGGCGGCGTAGTCGAAGGACATGGGGGCGGCTCGGCAGGAGGGGCGGATCTTGGCCTCAGTTCACCGATTTCTCCGGGGAGACGACACGGGCAAATTTCACAGAGGACACGGAGCGCCGACACAGGGGCGGCGGGAGGCCACGCGGTATTCGCGGTACTTGCGGCGGATCACAGCGAGGGCAGCCCTGCATAGAAGGATCGGATTTGAAGATTCGTCCTCGGTGAGCTCTGTGTCCGCGCTCCGAATTTTTTATACTACATGCTTCGCGAACCTTGTTCCTCCGAAAGGAAAGGCGATTGGCCACAAAAAGGCTCAAAAAGCGCAAAAACAAGCGGTCGGGATCTCCGGAACTCTTGCGCCTTTTGTGCCTCTTTGTGGCCAAATTCTGTTGATCGAGTCTTGGTTGCGGCGGCGCCGAGCGGAGAACCTCCATAAGAATCTTTGTCGATGAGATGACGTCTTCAGAGGGGGAAGGCGGCGTCGTGCCGCCGCACTCCAGAACGTTCCGGGCGGGCATGGCGGGAGGATTCCGGGGCACCTTGGCGAGTCAAGGGCGGACCCCGAGGGCGGCGCGGGCGGCCTGGCGCATGGCGTCGACGGGGACTGGGGTGTCGGACCAGATCTCGAGGGCGCGGGCGCCCTGATGGATCAACATCGACAGACCGTGCGCGTGAGGTAGGCCCTGGGCGCGGGCGACGGCGAGCAGCGGGGTGACGGGCGGATTGTAGATCATGTCGTATACGCCGACCGGATGGGGGATGCGGGCGAGGTCGACGGGCGGCGGATCGTCCGCGCGGAGGCCGGCGCTGGTGGCGTTGATCACGAGGGCGCGGGCGGGCAGGCCGGCGGGGACGGTGGGATCGAAGCCGTGCAGGGGGATCGCTCCGGCGAGCGGGCGCAGGTCGGCGAGCAAGGCGTCGAGGTTGGCGGCGGTGCGGTTGCCGATATGCAGGGAGGCGCAGCCGCGCTGCAGGCACTCGACGGCCGCCCCGCGCGCCGCGCCGCCGGCGCCGAGCAGGACGATCGGCGTGCCGGCGAGGTCGAGGCCGAGTTCCTCGCGCACGGCGGTGGCGAGGCCGTAGCCGTCGGTGTTGAACCCCTGCCAGCCGTCGGGCCGCGTGCGCAGCGTGTTGACGGCGCCGACCGGACGCGCCGCGGGATCGACGGCGGCGACGCGCGAGAAGGCGAGGATCTTGTGGGGCACCGTGAGGTTGAGTCCGTGAAAGCCCTGGGCGTGAAAGCGTGGCAGGGCGGCAGCGAGATCGTCCGGATGCACCTCGAAGCGAAAGTATTTCCATGTCGCGAAGCGCGGTTCCCTCGCGGCCATGACCGTGAGCGCGGCGTTGTGCATGGCCGGGCTGATCGAGTGCTTGATCGGATGTCCGAGCACGGCGAGGGCCGTGCCGGTGAAGGACCAGCGTTCGAGGTCGGCGAGGGTGAGGACGGGATCGGCGGACATCGGGGCGTTCTTAGCCGGCGGCGCGGCGTGGAAGCGAGGGGGAAATCCGGGCGCGGAGGTCGAGCCCGCCCGGTCGGGGGACCGGGCCAACAGGGTTGTGATAGGCCCATGGCCCGCTCAGGCGGGCCGGTGGCGACTTGGGACTTTCCGACCTTTGACCTGCGACGGCCTTCTGCGGCCGGCTACGGCTGCGCGTGGCGTTCGTAGGCGGAGTCGAACTCGTCGACGAAGCTGGCGAAGAGGCGGGCGCGGTCGTGGTCGCCGGCAGCCGTGTAGTGTTGCACGAGGTTGCGGCAGCTGCGGCAGAGGACCTCGCGGACGGGGGTGGGGGCGAGGTCGCTGAGCTTGGGTTCGATGTCGTTGGCGCGCAGGAAGCGGAAGATCTCGTCGGGCGAGCGGAGGAGTCCGCCGTCGAAGGCGTCGATGAAGAAGGGCAGGTCTTCGTGGAAGCAGCCGACCATGAAATGGCCGGGCAGTCCGACGGGCTCGAGGTCGAGGCCGAGGCGCCGGGCAACGAGCAGGTAGACGAGGGAGAGGGAAAGAGGGATGCCCTTTTTGCGCTCGAGCACCTGGTCGAGGAAGCTGTTGAGAGGGTCGGTGTACTGCTCGACGTTGCCGTGGAAGCCCTCGTCGTGGAAGAGCACGCGGTTGATCACGCGGCATTTCTCGCGGGCGGAGGACGGCTCTGCGATGAGTTCGCGGCAGCGGGCGGCGATGGCGTCGAGCCGCTCGCAGCAGCGTCCGGCATCGAGGTCGGGCCGCACGGTGCGGGCGAGCAGGAGAGCACCCGTTTCGAGTTCGTAGTTGAGCGAGCGGATGAAGCCGCGGAATTCGGCGACGGGATCGGTGAACTTGAGTTCTTCGAGAAACCAGCGCGCGTGCCAGGCGAGCGGGCGGTGCTGGCCTCCGGCGACGTCGCGCAGGAAGGCCTCCGCGGCGGATCCGAGCGACGTGAAGTGGGCGAGCAAGGCGCGGCGCACGGCCGGGCTCGGGTCGTCGAGCAGGCTCAGCAGGGCGTCGCGGTTGACGGATGCGGGTGCCTTGGGGTCCACGCGTTTGAGGGAAAATCAATGGTCCGCTTTCGCAACCCGGAAAGGTTCGCGGCGGAGCGATTTCCCGCGTGACAAGCGGCAGTTTGCCACGGTGGCGGGAGCATCCTGCTCGCGCGGTTTTACGGGAGCAGGGATGCTCCTGACTGAAGTTTGGTTTACGGGAGCAGGGATGCTCCCGCTACTTTGGGCTGTGGCGCGGGCTAGGCGAACGACTCGCGGTCTCCGTACAAGGCGGTGCCGATGCGCACGACCGTGCTGCCGGCGCGGACGGCCTCCTCGAGGTCGCCGCTCATGCCCATCGAGAGTTCGCGCAGGGGGACGCGGAAGCGGCCGGCGAGGTCGTCGCGGATCGCGCGCAGGTTCTCGAACGTGCGCGTGGCGACGTCGGGATCCTCGGAGAGCGGCGCGATCGTCATGAGACCGTCGACGCGCAGGTGCTTCGCGGCGAGGGCGTGTTCCAACAGGCGCGGTGCGTCGGTTGGTTCGGCGCCGAACTTCGCGGGGTCATGGCCGGCGTTGATCTGGAGGAGAACCGGAAGCACGCGGCCGCGTTCGCCGGCGGCGCGGTCGAGCAGGGCGACGAGCTTGACGCTGTCGACGCTCTGCACGCGGTCGAAGTGTTCGGCGGCGAGGCGCGCCTTGTTCGACTGGAGGTGACCGATGAGCTCCCACGCGATCGCGGCGTGGCAGAGCGGGCGTTTGGCGGCGGCTTCCTGCACGCGGTTCTCGCCGACGGAGCGCAGGCCGAAGCGCGCCGCGTATTCGGCGGCGGCGGCGGGATGCGTCTTCGTGACGGCAAGCAGCGAAACCTCGTCGGGCGCGCGGCCCGCGGCGCGGCAGGCGTCGTCGATGCGCTGGCGCACGGCGGCGGCACGCGTGGAGAATTCTTCGTAGGTGATCATGCAAACGATGAGAGAGTCCGGGAAGGCGGTTTAATACGTTGCGTGTCGATTAGTAAAAATTATAGTCCGCGTCTCAGCTTCAGACGCATGCAAATCGAGAACTTAAAAATTTTCGCCGATCTTGTGGAGACCAAGAGTTTCTCGAAATCGGCCAAGATCAACGGAATCACGCAATCGGCGGTCAGTCAGCAGGCGCGGGCGATGGAGCGGCACTTCAAGACGCTGCTGGTCGACCGCAGCCAGAAACAGTTCCAGCTGACGCGGGAGGGCCAGCGTGTGTACGAGGCGGCGAAGGAGATGCTCTTCAGTTACGACAAGCTGCTCGGCGAGCTGCAGGAGATGAAGAAGGTGATCAGCGGGACGATCCGCATCTCCACGATCTACTCGGTGGGGCTCCACGAGTTGCCGCCGTTCATCAAGAAGTTCCTGCAGGCCTTCCCTTCGGTGAACGTGCGCGTGGAGTACCGGCGTTCCAACCTCGTGTACGAGGATATCCTGCACAACTCCGTCGACTTCGGCCTGGTGGCCTTCCCGGTCAAGCACCGCCAGATCGAGGCGTTGCCCTTCCGCAACGACCGTCTTGTGCTGATCACGCCGCCGAGCCATCCGCTCGCCCGTCGCGGCGGCGAGGTCGAGGTCAAAGACTTGCTCGGGCAGAAGCTCATCGGGTTTGATCCCGACATCCCCACGCGCAAGGCCCTCGATCAGGTCTTCCGCGACCACAAGCTGGAGATCCAGCCGGTGATGGAGTTCGACAACATCGAGACGGTGAAGCGGGCGGTGGAGATCAACCACGGCATCGCCATCGTCCCGGAGGCCACGGTCGTGCAGGAGGCGCGCATGGGCACGCTTTCCATCATGCCGTTCAAAGGAAAGGAGTTCTTCCGTCCGCTCGCCATCCTCCACCGCAAGGGCCGCGTGCTCTCGCCGGCGATGAAGAAATTTGTCGATATCCTCGGCGAAGATCTGCCGGGGATCGGGGGATAGCGATCGGTCGCAGGTCAAGGGTCGGTGATGTGAAATAAGCGGGCTACGCCGGGGGTGGTGAGACCCTTGGCAAAAGCCCGGGAAGAGAACGCGGTTTGGAAGCTCGTACGGACATGAAGACGATGTTTCGACGCTGCGCCCTGGCTGCCGGGCTGCTCTTCGCCGTGGTGCTGACTGGTTGCAAGGATCGTGCCGTCACGGTGCGCGGGCCGGCACCGACACTCGCACAAATGGGACCGGCTCCGGCCTGGTCGCTGACCGACCTCGCGGGGCAGGTCGTTTCGTCGCAAAGCCTCGCCGGCAAGGTTGTCGTGGTGGACTTCTGGGCCACCTGGTGCGGACCGTGCATCGTGGAGATTCCCGGCTATGTGGCGATGCAGGAAAAGTACCGAGACCGCGGGTTGGTGGTCGTGGGGATCTCTCTCGACCGGAAGGGGGCGGCGGTGGTCGCGCCCTTTGCGGAAAAGCACGGGATTAACTATCCCCTCGCGATCGGCGACGCCGGCGTGGCGGAGGCCTTCGGCGGCATCGAGTATTTGCCCACGACCTTCCTGATCGACCGGGAGGGAAACATTCGCCACCGCAAGATCGGGGCGATGGACGCCGCAGACTACGAAGGCCTGGTGGCGGCATTGCTCTGAGCTAACGTGGCGGGATCATCCTGCTCCCGCCACGTTGGGAGGACGGACACTCCTGTCCGTCGTTTGGGGCCGTGCGCCCCGGGAGAGCAGCAAAGGGAGTTCGGAAAACGACGGACAGGAGTGTCCGTCCTCCCAGGGGGCTTTCGGGGGTGGACGCCGCCGCGGCGCGGTGCTTGCCTGCGCGGGCATGACTTTCCCGGCGCATCTCCTCCTGCCGCTCGCTGCGAGCGTGGGCTATGTGGTGGCGGTGCTGTTGCTGAAGCGGTCCGCGTTTTTCGGCGTGGGGCTGTGGCGGACGACGTTCGTGGCGAACATCGCAACGGGCATCTGTTTCGCGCCGCTCTGGTTGCTGGGCGGGCCCGGCCAGCCGGCGTCGATGCTCTGGCAGCCGGCGCTGGTGGGCGCCCTTTTCTTCGCGGGGCAGGTCTGCACCTTCTGGGCGATCAACGGCGACGTGTCGGTGGCGACGCCGGTGCTGGGATTAAAGATTCTCATGGTGGCGCTGCTCAGCACGGTGCTGCTCGCCGATCCCGTGCCGCTCAAGTGGTGGATCGCCGCCGGCCTGAGCACGGGCGCGATCGTTTTGCTCAACGGCGGGGCGCGGGCGGGCGGGCGCAAGGTCGGCATGACGATCCTCGCCGCAACGCTCGCGTCGGCGAGTTTCGCGCTCTCGGACGTGCTCATCCAGAAATGGTCGCCAGTCTGGGGTGTGGGCCGTTTCCTGCCGCTGCTCTTCTGGGCGCTGGCGCTCTTCGCGTTCGCGCTCATCCCGTTTTTCCGCGCACCGCTCTGGCAGATCCCGCGGGCGGGCTGGAACTGGCTCCTGCCCGGCGCGGTGGCGCTGGCCTTGCAGGCGGCGTGCATGACGTATGCGGTGGCCCGATACGGGGACGTCACGGCGATGAATGTCGTCTACAGCTCCCGCGGCCTTTGGAGCGTCGTCGCCGTGTGGCTGATCGGCCACTGGTTCCGCAACGAGGAACAGCACCTCGGTGCGGACGTCCTGCGCCGGCGCCTCGCCGGAGCCCTGCTCATGCTCGGGGCGATCGGGCTGGTGATGATATGAGGGGATTTCATCCCCGGGGCGCGGATTTCCGACGGATTCTTGGGGTCACAGAGAACAGAGAGCTCCGACACAGAGGCTGTGGGAGACCGCAAGGTGTTCGTTAGGGCGACGGCGAGGGCAGACTTGGCCAAGCATGACACCTGTGCCGGTCTGGAAGGAGTTCACTGCGCCCATACGAAGTCGATCGCGCGCCACTACTGTCCGGTCATCGCCGTTTAGGTCGTTCGTAAATTGTTCAACTGATGAT
>VFQQ010000409.1_pt1 | contig 89155 bp, 145 predicted proteins | sample 3512341 | NCBI WGS metagenome assembly VFQQ01 (sample SAMN10412373, study PRJNA504923) | tailings metagenome | isolation source: Relicate 2 Philex TSF1 revegetated site | place: Philippines: Tuba, Benguet | collected 2017-08-29 | reverse complement strand
GTCATTCATGGTCATTCAAGCCCACCCCTGCCCACAGAGGCCTCCGAGAAGCATGCAGCAGCCTATGAGGCACATCAACCAGAGTCCACTTATGTTCACTCCATCTTTTCTGCAGAGGCTTCAGAGAAGGCGTGCAGCTGGGCAGTGGAACACCTGCGGCGGCCGGGGGACACGTTCCACCTGCTGCGCATCATCCCCCTGCTGCCCTACCGGTGCGTTCTCCTTTTGTGTACTTTTGCTGGCTGCTACAGCTGTTGCAGTGCCGCTGTTGTGCCGTTGCTGTGCCGCTGCAGCGCCCGCCTTTCCATCTGGGGGTCTGTGTCGCAAGATCCGTTGCGGATATGCAGACTGTAAACCCGAAAATGGCAGCACAGCAGCATCAGTTCTGCTTGCAGTCGCGCCTGCCATGAACCCAGCGCTATGGCAGGAGGGACTGTCCGGTGTTCTGCCAGGCAAGGAGCATGTCCTGACTTGCTTGTATTGTGTCGCACATGCAGCGCCTGCCCTGCCCCTTCCTGCCCCATGCAGCGCCGCCTACGGCGGCCCCGTGCTGGACGGCATTGTGTTTTACCAGCCGCTGGAGGTGACTGATTCGTTCAAGGCCGCCACCGAGCGCTACATGCAGCACCGCTTCGAGCCCAAGCTCAAGGTGGGTGCTTCTTATTTGGACATGGTGAAATGTTGTTAGCTTTGGATTTTTCAAGGTCTGCCTCGCACCGCTTCGAGCCCAAGCTCAAGGTGGGTGTTTGTTTAGGTTGGACTTGTAATGCAACTGTTCGGCCTCAACTGCGGTCCCGCTCACTGGCCTGAGCAGCAGCGACACGCCGCCTGCCCTCTACTGCACATCTTGCTGCCAGCACCGGCCCGGCCATTTTCAGTTTAGATGTGCGGGCCGCACGCGGACCACTACACCTCACTTGCACCTGCTTGCCTCTGCCGCTGCTGTTTGCAGGAGGCGGTTATCTCGCACGAAGTGGACGAGCTAATTAGAAGCGCCTGATGAGAGCGTTTCAAACGTGTCCTTCCACCTCTCAGCCGCTGCCTCTGCTCTCTTGGCAGGAGGCGGGCATCTCGTACGAAGTGGAGGTGCTGGTGGAGGCCACCGATGAGAGCGTGTCAGGAGTGGGCGACTCTATCTGCAAGCGAGCCGAGGAGCTGGGCGCGGCGGCGGTGAGCTTGTTTGGGCTCCTCAGGCTGCATGGGCCGCCTGGTTTGCCTGCCCCTGATGTGCACTGGCTTGCCCTGCGCTGCCGTGCGCCTGGTTTGTTGGAGCACTCACTGCTTGGTATTACAGACGGCCGTGGGCAGTCACTAGGCGGCAGCAGCAGCGTAACGTAGCCACCAGCACATTGTTGAGCTGACTCTTCTGCGACAATGCTCCCCTCCCCCTTGCGCAGGTGGTGATGGGCAGCCACATGAGCGGCGGCCTCATGCAGTTCATGCTGGGCAGCGTAGCCTCCTACGTGGCGCACCACTGCAAGCAGCCGGTGGCGGTGCTGCACTGAGGCGCAGCAGGCAGCCCCTGATGGTTCTGCACTGAGACGGCGCACTGCCTGGTGCATTTTGTGGCGCCAGCGGTGTGTGGCTTTGATCCATTGATGAAAGGGCTGGTCCCAGAAAACGAAACGAATGCTTTGTGTTGTGTGATGGTGTGTATCTTGTAAGTTGCAGACGGTTGCCCGCTCTCTTACCTTGCCGATTTTCTTCGCTTGCTTATTGTCCCGGTTGGAGTGCTCCGCCCTGCTGGCCTTGAGACTGTTTTGCCCGGTGCCTGTTCCTTGTGTGGCCCACCAACTTATTTCCTTGAAGTGTGGTTGAACACGCATAGAGGGAAAACCAACGACATGTGAGAATTGCACAGACACATGATTAAGAAGCGGAGCATCATCACAACTGGGGCAATAAAGTAAGAACAGCACGCGTGTGCTACATCTTGTCCTATCAAACCGCCACACGTGGCCACTGGCTGCGCGATCAAGTGGCTGCCTCACGCAGCACCTTGCATGCCAGCTTGTGCCACCGCCAGTCCTGCTTGTTGCAGGCCGGCCCGCAGTAGCGCAGCAGGCGGCAGGCGCTGCAGCGCGCGCTCCGGGCCTCCCCCTCGCTGGCACCTGCCAGGCTGGCGCAGCGCGGGTTGCCGCAGCCGCGCCGCACCGCCAGCGCATGCGCCCGCCGCAGCGCCAGCGCCGCCGCTGCCTCGGGGGCGGCGGGCTCCGCCGCTGGCTGCTGGTTTGCCTGCTGCGCTGCGTCGGAAGCCTTGGGCAGCAGGGTCTGCGCCACTTTGAGTCCCATATACTCCAGGGGTGTGCCCGGGCTGGGGAGCGGTGCCACGGCTTGCAGCAGCGTGGCGCGCTGGTTGGCTTGCAGCCCCGGCACGTGCGGCGCCAGGGAGGCCAGCACCGGCCACAGTGCTGCCAGAGCGCCGTTGGGCGGCAGGCACAGGTGGTTCAGGGCTCCCTGCGGCATGGGCAGGAAATTGAATGCTTCTTCCTGGGCACGGCTGCTGCACACTGGCAGAGATGAGACTGTCAGGCGAGCAGTCTCCTGAAAAGCAGGGTGTTTGTTGCTCCACACCGCACTTCCAAGCGGCGCATGGCCACGCACCCACAGTGCGGGTGGAGCGCAGGCTACAGCGGCGCATGGCTGGGGTGCGGGACGGCGGGTGAACTGCATGGCAAGGGCCGGCACTAGTACTAGAGGCCTCACCCGTTGAGCGTCCAGAGCAATGCCTGCTTGTAAGCCCGCAACTGCGCGGTTCAGCTGGCTGAGCAGCTCTGGGGTTTGGGCCAGGCTGCGTGCAAGCGCCGGCTCTGGCACCAGCTTCAGCGCGGTGTCTACCAGGCATCAGAAAGCAAACAGGGCAGAGAAAGGAGTGGGCAGCAGCAGGTTTGAGAGGTCCTGTAGGCCAGCTCAACTTGCTCAAGCGAGGCACCGCATCTGTGCATGGGCAGCATGGCATGCACAGGGCACTTCAGGGGCGCAGCTGCCCAGCGGCACAGGGTGTCGTTTGCCGCGTGCTTGCACCCTTCTGTAGGGCAGCCCCTGCCCTCCCCAGCCGCCCACCTAGCAGTGCAAGCGGAGCCTCGAGCGGGGCCATTTCATCCAGGCTGAGCGGCCGGCCGGTCTGGGCTTGCTGGAAAGCAAAGTCCTGCGTCTCAGAGGGGATGCCAGGCAGCAATACGCGTAGTGGCTGGCGCAAGGGGCTGGGCAAGGGGTGCCAGCGCGGAAAAAATGGGTGGACTCGAGCACCTTTGTCACCCGGCGCGGCATGGTGGGGGGGTCGTCCACGAGTGTCATCTCCAGCAGGCGCTGCACATTGTTGCGGAGGCAGCGAAATATCGATTCGGGTACAAGCAAAAGGCATGCCGAGTTCAAACAGTGCTGGCAGGGGGATGGGAAGAGTTGGTGCAGCACAGGGCTGGGCAGGCAGGTCATGTTGATACACGAGGGTCTGCCCGGCTGAGTACACTCAGGATGCTACCAGCCAGCCACCAGCCACCTCACCCACCCCCAACCCTACTTGCACAGCTGTCAGGCAGAGAGGCAAGTAAACACCTGCAGCGGCTGGGCCGACTTCTCTAAGAACAAGCGAAGGTTGTGGAAAACCTCAGCGTCCAGCTGCGCTGCTGTCACCACCTTGCCATACAGCATCGGCGCCAGCTTCAGAGGCACCGCTGCAGCAGGGGGAGGAGGACAGGGGCGGCCTTGCTTCATTGGGAGTCTCAGTCAGATGGGAGGCATGGGAGCTGCACGGGCGCTGCATGGGCGCTGCATGAGGCGCTGTGAGGAAGCAGAACAGCCAGTTTCAAGCGTACGCTGCTGCGGCCTCAGGCAACAGGCATCCGGGCACCCCAGTGCGCCCAAAAGTGACGGGTGGGCATGGCGGCGAGCGGCGGCCGTCACGGCACAACATTTGCACAGCGCGCTTGCCTGCCGCTGCCACCAGGCGGGTCCACCCATCCTCTGGCAGCGTCATCTCCTTTCTGTGCAGCAGCATGAGGAGGGTGTTCAAGGCGATGCACGCCCCCGTGCAGATGATTGTCCACTTGGGTAGGGTGGCGGGGCCGACCCCGCCGCTCGGCCACTGGCGCTCCAGCGCGGCTGTGAAGCGGGGCAGCTCCCCCATGGCCTGCTTCAGATGCGGGATGGCGTCGCCGAGATCCCTGGGGCAAACGGGGTGCCAAGGTCAGGATTTAGTGAGGACCACGTTGAAAGATCACGCACCGCTCGTTGCGGCAGGCGGCGGCAGGCGGCGGGTGAGCCGCCGCCGCCGGTGTGGGCGCCCGCTTGAAGGAGCGCGCTCACCCCCCTGCGTGCAATAATTCCGCCACCGCATTTGCCAGGTCGCTGGCCGCGTTGAGCACCGAGGTCGGGTTTAAGCCTGCCATCTGACTGGAGGTGACGGCGGGGCTGCTGCAGGCGGCGGCGGCGGCATGCAGCAGGGTGCACCAAATCCAGCGCTGCGAGTCCACTTTGTGCTTCAATAGTTACTGAGGGGATCCAGGGAGCCAGGGCGCGCAGGCAGCGCAGGCGCGCAAAGAATAAGCCCGTCTCCACCCAAGAACAGCCGACCCGCCCTACCGCCAGCCAGCCTGCCCTGGGGCTCGTGCCGCCCGCCCTTGCCCCTCAATCGCCCTGCTGGACAATCAGCAGGCTCCTCGGAGTCCACAGCGCCCCCAAAGCGCGGCGGTCGGCCCGCAGTGTAGCCCAGCCGCGTTTTTGCGCGCCTGGGCGCCCCTCCCTTGCCCCTGCGTCCGATCCCAGCTGTTCTGCAGCGCGCGGGGCGCTATCGTTTCCCCCAGGCCGGCCCCTGTGCGGTGCGCGCGGGGGCGTCCGGTGGCCTCTCAAACGGGTAGGTTGGACCTCGGGGAGGCGGCCAGGACAAGAATGGGCGGGAATGATGCAGTATCCAGGCCGGGAGCCCCCCTCAATGCGCCGCCGCCGCCGCCCCGCCGTCACCTCCAGTCAGATGCCACCGCTGGCTGCCGGAGGCAGGCCGTGAGGGCCTGAGCCAGCTCCTTGACAAGAGCGGCGGTCGGGGGCATGGTTGCGCACACCTGTACTGTCGGGGCAAGCGCTGGGGCTGGCTCCAGCTGGTGCCGCCGTTGCCGCCGCCCGGGTCGTGCTCAGCACTGTCGCCTTTTCCAATGCAAAGCTCAATTGAAGCACAGACAGAAGCCGCACTGCTGACCTGACAACCACAGATTATCAGCCTGTCACGAGCTGCCAAATTGCATCACACATCAGCGACAAGAATGCAGCTTGGGAGCAACGGCACTGGGCGGTGCCGCTCCACCTTTGAGCTCTGCTGGCCCGCCTGCTTGCACAGCAGGCAGTCGACGTGCGGCTTGCGCCCCATGGCTCGTGCGGTCGTCGGGGAGGGAGATCTTGAAATCAAATGGCGGCACAGCACGCCAGCAGGGCGGCACAGCAGGAGCCCGCAGTGGTTTATATTGGATTGGAGTGCATCAGCTTGGTTGCTGTTTGGCCGCGCTGTTGCATGTCTTGATATCCTTCGCTGTGTGCATGCATCATTCTGCCGACCTCCGCCTTGCATCCGCTGCTTGTTGACTTCGCCCCCAGTCACAGCGAGGCAACGGTCCAAACTTGGTCGTGCTGGCATTCTAATGCCAAAGCAGCACTACTGCACACAGCACAGTGTGCCTACCAACTTGCAAGCACGCCAGGCAAGCCTCAAGGGCTGCCCAGCCAGCGCCGGCCGGAGCCTCGTCGATCCACCGCCCCGCCGTGCTGTTCGCCTTCTCCTCCTGCCGCCGCCACCGCCGCCGCAGCAGCTCCTGCGGTGGCGCTGCTGCGTTCATGTTTGGAGCTGCGGCGCTCCACTTTGTAAGGTGTGTCCAGCGGAGGGGGCGGCTGCTCAAAGGCCACCTGTGGCAGAAGGGCGGGCGGTGAGGCATGCGAGTCGCTGAGTGGCTGGACCGGCAGGTATTCGAGGCCAGGCAAGAAGGCCGGGCACGCAGGCAGTGTGGTGTAGAGCAGCTCAGAGCAGCCTGCATGTTCGGTGGACAATGCCAGGCACCTGCATCAGCCGCTCTGCTAGCTCTCCGTTCTCCCGCAGCACCGCCTCCATCTGGGCGCGCAGCTGCAGCCAGCAAACAGGGCTCAACAGTTTGTTAGTTGAGTTGCATTTTGGCAGCTTTGGAAAGTCAGTGGGGCTATGGAACGCATCAATGTCATCTGGGGAAGCGCCTGCAATGGACGGCTGTGAAGGTAGTGGAAAGGCCAGCGGCAGTCTCACATCCTCTAACAGCACATGTGCAAGGCGCTGGTGGCATATGCACACTCATTTAAGGTCAGGGCGCACCCCCAAATGCAGCGCGCTTCAGCAATGGTTGACCGCACCTCGCTCAATTCGCTCCGCAGCCGCTCATTCTCAGCCGCCAGCCCTGTCTCCAGCTCCGCTGCTGCAGTGCTCGGTAGCGTCGGCTGCCGCTCCACTGGCGCTGCTGCCACTGCTGGCATGCCGTTGGCAGTGGCGCCGTCCTGGGGGTGCTCCTTCTGCATTGCAGGGCAATTGTGACACGGCAGCATGGGGTGCAGCAGCATGGGGAGGAGCAGTCAGCAGTGTCGAGCTGCAGGAGGCACTGTCCCAGCAGGAGGCACTGTCCCAGCAGCAGCCTGCTGCCCGCCTGCATTGTGACCTGGCATACAGGTTGGAAGCTGGGCAGGCACCAACCTAATAACCCTCTGCTGCTGCCCACCTGGCCACCAGCCTCCTTGAGCCGGCGCTGCAGCTCCGCCACCTGCCAAGGTCCAGCACAGGCAGTGATGGTTCTCCATTTACGGTTGCAGACATATTGGCATGCAAACCTGGCGGCCCCAAAAGAAGGCGACCAGCCAGTGTGGCGCCGTTCCTTCCCTGTTTGCTCCCCAGCTGTATTAGACCAAACCCTCCCACACTCCTTGACCTTAGAACCATTCTCTTTACCTGCCCTGCCAGCCGGCGGCGCTCCAGCTCTAATGAGAGAGCCTTGGACTCGTGCTGCTTGGCGCGCTGCTCAGCCTCTGCAGGAAGGGTGAGCGTATGAGGGCAGCCAGCGGTGCACAATTTGTGGGCAGACTGGACATCTCAGCAGCATGTCTCGCACCTGACTGCCTACCAGCCTGCAGTGCAGCCGCAGCCCATCATCATTACGTTGCTCCCCTTGCAGTTCCCATCCGCAACAACTTCACAATGCTGCCCACCGGCCACCCACCTGCCGCCTGGCGCTCCGCGTGCCGCACTGCCGCCCGAGCCGCCGCCAGCTGTCCCTCCAGCGCTTCCACTTCCGCATCCGCCGGCCTCGAGGCGCAGGCCCCCATGGGTTCGCGCCGAGGGCTGGGGTGGGCGCTGGGGGGTGCCTGCTTACAGCGGACGGCAGGCAATGGAGCGGTCAGTACAGGTGAGCATCGCAGCGCTGCTCGGCCCTGGGCGGCGCCAGCGTGGGCAGCTGGGGCAGAGGCTCAGCAGATAAATGCTGCCTGCGATGCGAAGAGATCGGCATTTCTGCTCCACTGACCGGCGTACCTTGCGGGGTGACCGGCTGGCCGACTTGAAAGGTGCCTGGGCCTTGTCTTGGGGGAAGAGGAGCTGCGCAGGGTGGGTGCGACCAAGCATCGACGGCAGGGCGGCAGCCAGCGGCGGCGCACCTGCAGCTGACTACGGATGCCTGCAGCACTTCAGGCAATCATGGCTGCCTTCTGTGCGCTCCGCAGGGTGACTGGGCAGCCTCAGAGGCGAGGATGGCAGCGCGGCCTCCCGCCAACTCGCCTTGGACAGGGCCCACCAGCCCAGCACTGCCCCCAGGACGAACCGGGCATCCAGCATGGGGCAGCATGGCCTCTGGGATGGCTCGAACCGCTGGTTGTGGCAGCCCCTTCTGCATGGGGCGACAGAGCCCTGTGAGGCACACCACTGCCACCATTCAGCCTCTTGTGCAACGAGGCAGGATGCAGGCTATCAGTGCTGCACGCCTCCAGGGCATCAAGCCAGCCGGCGCCGGCGCCGCCCGCCGCCCTGCTGCTGCCAGACGCCCAACGCTGCTTGGGAGCAGCCAGCTGCGCTCCACAGTGGCTCGAGCAGGCGAGAAGGTGCGTCCAAGGCGGCAGGAGGCGCTGGGTGGGCAAGCCACGGGCACCTCCGCCGCCTGCCGCCGCCGCATTGCCGCCGTCCCCAAAGTGCTGCCGCCGCCTACCGCCGCCCAGCTGAGCGGGGCCCTGCCGCCCATCTCACTCCCCCACAGGAGCCTGATGAGGCGATGCAGAGCATCGACCAGGGACCTGGCAAGGCCTCGCCCTCCTTCCAAGACATGAGGAACGCGCAGGCAAGCCGGCTGGCGGGGGTTGCTTGTGTGCAGTGCAGCACTCCTCAGGGCAGTTGTGCGCTGCCGCTCAAGTGAGCGCCGCCGCCGCCAAACCTTGGCGGCCAAACCTTGTCGACGGCGTGTGGGACAGGGAATGGGGTGCCTGCAGGCTGCGGGTAGCCCGTGTCAGTTGAATGCAGCCACGTGGAGGAGGTGCATGCGGCAGCCGACCTCGGCATTCACAAAAGTGATGGCATGCCCTTGCACCTGTGCGCAGGAGATCTCGAGCTCGAGCTACTCCGAAGTGCCACGACACTCACTTGACTTGTCAAATTTATCTCCCCCCCTGCCATCCGCAGGAGAGCTACTCCGAGGTGCCGCGACACTCGGTCGATCTGGAGGGCGGGGCGGAGGGCCAGGGCACCAGCGCATCGGCGGGCCCTGAGAAGGTGCAATGGAGATTGCGTAGACGCTGTTGCAAGGGCAGGGTCGAGCTGCAGCCAAGCAGGCAGTGGCGTGTGCTGTTGTTGTTCGGCCGCGGTGCGTGCTGCTTGTGCTTGCCCAGCGGCCCTCGCCACCTGCGGCGCCATCTCTCTCCCTGCTGAGCAGCTATCCGCAGCGGGCACCTGAAAAAGGTCCACCCACAGTAGCAGTTACTGCCCGCCCCTCTCCGCAGTACGCTCCCGAGAGCGCGCCCGAGAGCGGCACGCTGTGTGAGGCGGCCTATCCGCTGGAGGGCAAGGAGAGTGCGTCCAGCGAGGAGGAGGGAGGCAAGGGAGGATGAGCTAGCGGGAGGGAGGGCGCCCCCCACAGCCGTGAGCTCATCGCTCGATTGGCTTGTAGCGGTGCTTTACCTTGGCAGGGAGTTTGGGTCAGGTATGGTGCGGAGAAGAGGAACGGGCTGCCGCCAGCCGCGGCGGCAGGCGCGCTGTGGCATGTGGCACCCGCCCTTCGGCCGGTGTGCCTTTGAGCCGACCAGGCTGGTCCATACGTTGCTGGTTTACTTGTTCCTCTACTTTCCGTTTGCAGCTCCCCTGGGAAAGGCGACGCGCTCGGCGGCGGTGCAACGGGCCTGACGAGCCTCTGGTTGTTGGTCCTGCCTGCGCTGCACAGTCACGCTTGCATGTCATGCAAAGCTGCTGCGGCTTGCTGCGCAGCTGTCTGCGCCTACGCCTGCAGCAAGATGGATATGGTGAATGAGTAAAGATGGTGCCCACTCTGCATCCTCCGGTTGTACTGTGCTCGTGTAATGTTGGAGGGCAGGCGGGAGAGGAGCAGTCGCGGGCGCCGCCAGCCAGCCAGCTAGAGGCGATGGTGGGAACGAAGCTTGCAGCTAGCTGAATGGCTCCCGTGTGCAGCGGCACGATCATGGGTCGAGGGTGCTGTGACAGGAGCGAATGCAGGGGGCCGCACGACGAGCCAAACGGCCCAGCGGCGGCAGCGGCAGGCGCGGCAGCGGCAGCGGCGGCATAAGCGGGCAGGGTTGCCGCATGCTCCAGTGCCGGCTGCTCGCATTCCAAGGCATTTGTGACCCGCCCAGCGGGCCTTCCGTGCGCCTGCCGTTACCTGCAGCTGCAAGGCGCGAATGGGGGCCTGCGGCTGCTTCCGCGCGCCTCACCTGCTGCAGCCGAGCCCCGCCAAGAGCGCCAGTGCGCGCAGCGAGGCGTCCGCGGGCAGCCACTCAGATGCCGCCAGCGGCGGCGGCACAGGGGCGCCGCCGCCCGAACTCTCCCAGCTCGTCCGCCGCAAGGTCAGCCTGCCGCAGCAGCTGTTCGAGCGGCTGGATGCGCAGGAGAAGGCACACCGGCTACTAGCGCAGGAGCCCCAAGGGCGGTGCAGCAGCTGGTGAGAGCGAATGCACCGCTGCTGCCGCTACTTGCACAGTGCCCGCCCGCGTGCCGCCGCCGCGGATGCTGCCAATGCTGCTGCCGCCATTTCTGCACTTCTCTTCCATGTGCTGCACCACAGCTGCCTGCCGGTGCTGAGCCCAACCTCACGCATCTATGCCTGGTGGGCGCTGCTGATGCTGCTGCTGGACCTCAGCTACACAGGCAAGCTTAAGCTTGCCAGGCTGGGCAGCAGCAGTGGATGTATGCACCATGCCGCCGACGCCAGACGGCAGGAGGCACCACGCATTTTCGCAGCCGTTCTGTGCATTGGTTTACCACTGAATCTGCAAGCTGCAGTAGCCGTGCAAGCTGCCAGCAGATGCGACCGCTATCATGCTTATTCCTGCCACCCTCCTGCCCTCCTCCCCCCCCCCCCTCCCGCCTCTCCCCCCAGCCATCTTGTGCCCCGTGTCCGTTGCGTTTGCGCCGCGCGACCGCCTGGTCAACTGGGCCTTCATCATCGACTTCGTCGCTGGTGCCTTGTTTGCCACCGACCTGGTCTTCAACTTCTCCTGCGGCTACATTGTCACGGTGAGGCGGCTGTGCAGCAGCGGCGGTCGAACTGCATCGTATATTGCTGTCCCTGGGTGGAGCTGCCGGGCTGCCCTCCCTCTTTCATGCCATCAAGATCGAGCGCCCTCTCGCTTTGCCTCTTGCATTCATTGAACATGAGCTGCCCCCCTCCCCTACCACCAACCCTGCAGCACGGCATCCAGCAGCAGGTGGTGATGCGGCGGGCCGGTATCGCCCACATCTACGTCACCCGAGGCACCTTCCTTGTGGATGCCCTGTCTTCCGCCGCCTGGTTTGCGCAGGTGGGTGTGTGGCAGTGCAAAGTTTTATGCGACTGCAGCTTGGCAAGGCAATTGCACGGCACTTTCCTGGTGGATGCCCTGTCCTCGGCCGCTGGTTTGCGCAGGTGGGTGCGTGCAGCGCATGCATGCCATTGGCGCTCGTCGCTGGCAGTTGTATGTACGGCTCGATACACTGAAGCCGCACTGCTTTCTCCATGCTCATGCTGTTTCATCCTCTTGTTGCTGCAGCTGGCGGTGGTCATCCTGTCCTGGAGCGGCTCAAACCCCACGGAGCACATTGAGCTGGCGCACGCGCTCAGGGTGGCCCGCATCCTGCGCATCCTGCGGGTGAGGGCAGCCTGTCGTTGAACAGACACTGGTTCCAGTGCCCCCGGGAGGCAGGCCCTGGCGCAGCAGCTGACCTTGATCTACTGCCTGTTTGCCCTGTAGATGCCGCCCGCTAACTTACATTCCCCCAAACCGCACCTCTGCAGGTGCTGCGCCTGGTGAAGCAGCTGCCCCCGAGCCACACGAGCGGCGCACAATAACAGGTCCTTCACTCACTTCCTCCTGCTTCTATCTAATGTTCTTGCAGGTGCTGCGCCTGGTCAAGCAGCTGTACCTGAGCCACATGAGCGGCGCCAAGCGGCTGATGGGCCTCAAGCCGCACACACTGCACTGCCTGCAGCTGCTGTACGTGAGTCGTCGGCGCGGCGTCTGGTGCAGTTCGGGCAGCTTACTGAGGGCTTTGTGTACCAACTAGTCAATGGGCAACGCCGCAGCCACAAATGTGCACATGCCTTGAAGTGCAATCTGTTACCACTGCGGCTCTGCAGGTTGCGGGCGTGATTGTCAACTTCTGCGGCTGCCTCTTCTTCTTCTCGGCGCGGGAGCACGGCTTTGAGGTGAGTTGTGCGGTTGAAAGGTTTCGCCGCAGCGCCGCGTTGAGTAGCCATTCCACAGCTGACCAGCCAGTCCACAGCTGATCATGTGCGACAGTTCCTTGAACCATACTTTGCCCCCTCCAACCAGGGCTCCTGGGTGGCGCACTACATCTTTTCATGAACATTACAGCCGGCTCCCATCAATATAAATTTGTTGCCCTTCCCGTGCAGGGCTCCTGGGTGGCGCACTACAACCCCTTCATCGCCCGCTACTCCGCCGACGGCTCCAGCCCGCTGAGCAGCGAGGAGGCGGAATCAATTTCAGCTGGCACGCTGTGGCTGGCCAGCGTGTACTGGGCCTCGACCACCATCCTCACAGGCAGGTGTTGATTGTTGTTGGTAAGCTGGGCTGGAGTTGGGTGGGCGGATGTGTGCCACATCTGGGCCAGCTGGATGGAGGCGGGCTCCATCCCCGCCGGCAGATGGGAACACGCTGTCCACCTCTGCAAGCACATAGCTGTTGCATGTGCGATGCCCTTCTCCGCAGTCGGTTACGGCGACATCGTTCCCTGGAACGCGCTGGAGACGGCTGTGACCATGGTTGTGCAGGTGAGGCCCGCTGTCCCACCGCATGGGCATGTGCTGTTCATGCGCACATCTGCTGTACAATGCAGGAGCACGCTCGCCCGTCTACTGCGCCGCGCGGGGCGATGCATGCTGCGTCATGACATTTGGCTGCTGCCTTAACATTTCCATGTCCTGCCATGCCGCAGCTGCTGGGCATCATGTTCTTTGGCGCCCTGCTCAGCTCCATCGCAGCCATCATCCAGCGCGCCTCCAAGGCGGCGCGCAGGTGGGCAGGTGGCGGGGAGGCTGTGGGGGCAGCTGCATGCACGGCAAGCTGCGTTTGAGCTGACCAGATTTGTTGTGCTTGCCGAACATATATGCCTCTCTTGCATGGCTGCGATGACGTTGGTTGCCCTTGCTGTGAACGACGCCTGCTGCAGGGGCCAGGCGCTGCAGGACAAGCTGGCCAGCATCGAGCAGTGAGTGACTGGCAGTGGCATCAAATCGCATGCAAGCCACGCCCAATTGCGCCTCAGCTGCCCCTCTGCCACTCCTGCATGCATCGAGCAGTGAGTGCCTGGGCAGTGCAGTGCCTGCCATCTCCACTGCCTCCCCCGGTGCCTGCTCTCCAGGCTTGCCGTACGCATCCAGCGTTCCTGACCGATTTCCCACCCATTCACACATTTCCCCAAGCGCCTCACTGGCCTGAGCACCTCACTGGATTGCAACCTCCCACTGGCTTGCCCACCCCACCCGAAGGTACATGCGGGAGCAGCGGGTGCCTCGGGAGGTGCGGCGCCGCGTCAAGCGATACTACAGCGAGGTCTGGCTGGAGCAGCAGTTGGGCGGGTTGTCAAGCAGTGCATGCCTGGATGGTTGGGTGTTGCTCAACAGGAGGGCGATTGTTGAGGGTGGCATGAAAGCGCTCATGCCCTCGAGTTTCTTCCGGTCGCGATAAAAGCAGCGCCCATGACAGAGTTCTAACCCTCCGTAAATTTTGCACCTGTGCAGGACGGGCTGGATGTGCCCGCATTTTATGCCGAGCTGCCGCACTCGCTGCGCACTGGTAAGCGAGCAGCATGGGGGCCTTTTGGGAGGGTGTGGGCTTGGAATGCAAGCCTGCCCGGCACCGTCACTCGTCCCCTGCATGCCGTTGCTCAGCAACCTGCTGTTCTGAATGCGCAGACATGGCGAGTGCGATTGCGGCCCCGTCGCTGGAGCGCATCCGCTGTTTCCAGGTGAGTTTGGTGGGAGCAGGCTCCCTTCTGTTTACCGCTCAAGCAGCTGCGATGCTGCTGGATAGGGCAGAGCCACTGCTCGCTTGAACCGAGATTTCTACCCACGCACTGCTGCTACCCACTGACTGCTTTCCAGGTGCTGAAGCATGACAGTGGTGCACGGCGCGCACTGGCGGCGCGGCTGCAGCCGCTGCAGCTGCCGCCCGGCATGACGCTGTGTGAGGAAGGAGACGATGCAGCGGCGTGCTGGGTGCTGCAGCACGGTGGGTATGGGATATCGATGCTGCATAATACGGTCGGATGCATCATATGGGCAGCGCAGTGCAAGCTGTAGTGCCCACTACCTCCATGGTTGCGCGAGCTGCCTTAACGAAAGCAAGTCGTCCTGCACACCAACACACCTGCTCATATCTGTCCGTACCTTTCCACCCCCTGCAGGCACAGTGTCCCTGAGCAGCCACCGCGAGGAGGACCAACAAGAGGAGCAGGAAATAGTCGAAGGGCCGGCCCTACTGGGAGAGGCCGCCCTGCTGGGCGCGCCGCGCGGCTTCCCATGCCACCTGGCCACGCTGCGCACGCTGACGAGATGCACGCTGTGGCGCCTGGACGCGGCCGACTTTGCCGCCGCGCTGCGCATGCACCCGCAGGTGGGTGGGGGTGGAAGTTGAAAGGTTTGGGAGCTCGGCTGGATTTATGGAAAGTTGGCTGGATGTCTGTGGAAATTTGTAGAGGCGGGTTTAAATTCCGATTGAATTCTGCCGGAATTTTTTTGGATTTTTTTTGGAATTCAATGGGCGTCTGCGGAATTCCATGAAAGTCTGGCTACTTGTATCGAGGGCCCACTACAAAAGTGCAAGTCAGCAGCTGGCCCTCGCATCTGCTTTGATTGTGTGCCCTGTCCTCCTCCACTGCCCCACGGCAGGCATCAGAGGCCATCCGCACCGTGCTGCTGCACGGCTCGCCGCCCACCCCCAGCCACCTGCTGAAAGGCCAGACCAGCGGGAGGGAGGGCACCCTGCAGATCTATGTTGATGCCAGCTCACCCAACACCAGCCTGGCAGCGGAGGCAGCGGCAGCACAAGCATCAGTGGCAGCGGCGGCAGAGGGGGAGGGCGTGCCAGCACCCGGGCTTGAGTTCACGCCGCAGCACTCGCTGCAGCGGCGATGTAGCAGCAGCCACCACTCAATACAGCGGCAACACGGCAGCGACCACTCGTTGCAGCGGCAACACAGCAGCAGCCACCACTCAATACAGCGGCAACACAGCGGCGGCCTGGAGGGAGGTGGGGGGAGCGACAGTGCGCATGGCGGCAGCGGCAGCGGCCTGCGGCGGCTGGCGGCAGGGACAAGCTCCATTGCAGAGGCAGAGCTGGGTGACCGCACTGTACTGTTATGAGGTGGCTAAGAATTGGGCATGCTATTCAATATGATCGGCGTTTTTGGTCTTGCTGGCTTCTCATGCTTTCCTGATCGGCTCTCTTGCTGAAATGCAGCAGTGCAAACTGACCCTTTCGCGCCCTTTGGCAATGCTTACACTGTAAAATTGAACGTAGGCTCTGTGCTGACGCGACAGCAAGCTACAGTGGCCGCCCTCGCCATGCAGTGAGCGCCGACTGTAGCCACAGACGCAGCCACGCTTGCTCTGACCTCACTGCGGCAGCGTTTCGCCGGGCGCCAGCCCCTTGGCCCAGCGCGCCTGCTGCAGGTTGCCTCCTTCATCGTACGACTCAGCCACTCCTGGATTTGTGCCAGGGATTGGGAGTAGGTGGAATTCGGAACTCCTCAACTCATTCTGAGTGCCATGCCGACGATGCGTGCATGCAGCCAGTTGCAAGCAACAGGAAGCAGCTGCAATGCTGCCGGGCTTTGCATGAGCTCGCCCACCCGGGATGTTGAGGCCCGACTTGAGGGCTTCCTTGCGGTGGATATCCAGTAGCAAATTGACAGGCAGCAAGTCCTTAGTACCCTATTTTCATCTGTACGGTCTGCCCACCTGGGATGTTGAGGCCCGACTTGAGTGCTTCCTTGCCAGTAGATACCCAGCGGCCTGCCGGCGGGCGCCGCTTGCCGGAGGGTCCCCAGACCTGTTTGTGCATAAGTGGCGACGGCGGAGTGAGCAGAGCTGACTAGGAGAGGGAGAGGAGAGTGTGGAGAGCATGCGGAGAGGCAGCTGCATGGGATGAAGGCTTGAGCAGCTAGCTCTCCTCAAGTTGCCAACATCCAACCCCCCTTGCCTCAACCCCCGCATCTCGCCCTCAGCCTCACCTGGCAGTAGGCCTGGTATCCGCCCTCCATGGCTGCCACAGATTCATATCCCGCTGCCGCCAGCAGAGCTGCTGCTTCCTCGGATGCCTGCCCGCCGTCGGCGCACATCTGGGGACGGCTCAAAAGGGCAGGGATAGAGAGGGTGTGAGAGCAGCGTTGGTGCGCCATGGGACGCATGCGGCATTCACCACACCGACTCATCTGCAAGCAGCTGCACAGGTACGCCGCCAGGGCCAACAGGCCGGCTTAACCGCCACCTCTTACAACCCTGCATTCCAGCATAAGCCTGCTGGCAACAGCCACAGTCAGCTCACCACTATGATGCGGGCCCTGCTGGGCAGCTGGGCCGCCACCTGCGCCACAAAGGCAGCACCGTCCTGCCCCGCTGCAAACGGCACGCCCACGGTCCGCCGCGGCGGCTTGGTGATGCGGCCTGCCTCGTACTCGGCTGCGGGCCTGCATGGAGGCACACATGCATCCATCAGAAACCCGTCAGCAGCAGCACGCACGCATCAATTTCCCGCCTAACCTCCTGCCCTGTCACCAAGAGCATCCTCACATCCTGTGAAATACACTTTGTGAACCATACCGGATGTCCAGCACCACGGTCTGCCCATCCAGCAGCTTGCGAGCCATCTCCACATCCACTGGGGGGCCGGCCGCCGCTGCTCGGCACACGCCCGCCGCCTGCTGCCGCTGCCGCTGCCGCAGCGCCGTGAATGGCCGTGCCTGTGGCTGCCGCTGGGGCTGCAGCTGCCTGTGCAATGTGGTCGTGAAGGTAATGCTGTGACGCAAGTAAAGAAGGTAGATAGAAGCAAGCAAGCAGGCAATGTCGCAAGGCGCACCTGGCGGCCGTCGCCGGTGGCGGGCGGCAGAGCCCGAGCGCAAGCCCTCGCATTGCAGGCGCGGCAGCTGTCTGCGGGTTTGTGAACTCGCTGGGAGCGAAATAGACGTGCAGCCGCGTGCTGAGGACGGCAGACGACGCTGGATGAGCAGCCCGCTTCACTCGCGGGGCTGATCTGCGCGATATGAGGTGGTTGTGCTACAACGCTCAAGTTTCAAGCACCGAAGAGCCCTCGGGTGGCTCGCATCTACCACAGCAGGGCGCAGCACGCTCGGCCGCCGCCGCTGCTTGCCGAGCCCATCTGCACTGCTGCCGCCACTGCTGTGTACAGCTGCCTTACAATCATACGGGCAGTGTATGCTACAACAAGGGTACAAAAATGCCATCTGGCATGCGCGCATGCTGGCAATGGCAGCACATGCAGGTTGGCGCGGAGAATCGCCGCTCCCTGCTGCTTGCCACGTGTGTCACTGGAACGCTGGGCAGTTGATGCGCCGCTGCAGGCTGCTGCCAGCTCGCGCTGCAGCTGCAGCCGCCACAAGGGTGCGATGGTCCTCACACCTGCAGCCCATCGTAGCGCGCCGCCGCCTCCCCGCCCTTGGCCTTTTGCTGCCGGATGTGGGCCAGCGTGTTGGCGTAAAAGGCCTACGAAGGGGGATGACAACTCCAGGCCAAGTTGGTTGGTGCTGGGCAGGCAGCAGCACGCATTTGTAGGTACACCTGTGCCCTGGCAAGCAGATGGGCCTCTGCGCGGCGCGGGAGACGCAGCGGTGACGCTCCCCAGGGCAATGCTGCTTTCATGCGGGGTTCATCGCTCTGTTGTCTATGCACTCCCACTGAATGCAAGCTGTGTGCTGCTGTGCATCGCATCACCTGCAGCGGCTCGTTGTCGCGGCAGCCCTCCGCCGCCATTTCATTGGCCACCAGCTCAAGCAGCGACTGCGAAGGAAAATTGGACGTCGAACAGGAATGGGTGCGTGGGCTTATTTGCCAGGGGTGACAGTCAAAAGAGGCGTGGCAATGTGCGCGCGTTGCAGCAGTCGGCATTCTATTCCAATCTGCTCCACAACAAGCAGGCCTCACCTGCAGCACGGCAGCTGTGATTTGCTGGCAGCCCTGCGGGGAGGGGCGCGGGAGGGAGGGGATGTTGTGAGGTGTCTGGAGTGGCAGGCTGCGCTTGGGAGGCAGACGAGCAGCCGGACGGCGACACAAAGAGCTACACCGCATATGCCACACCCTCAACATTGACGAAGCAAATTTGTTGAACGAGCAGCACACAAGCAGCACACCTGGTCAAAGAAGTAGAGGTAGTGGTTCAAGATTTCCACAAACAGGCCGCCGGGGCCCAGCCCGGCGTCCGCCGCCGGCCGCTTGGCCGCCACAGCCAGCTGCAGCAGGCGAAGTAAGATTGAGAGTGATAAATTGACTGGTTGGCAATGGGGTCAAGCAGCATGTCGCGCTAGTTGCTGAATGAATAGTGCTTGCAACAGCTAGCACGAAGTTGCAACACGGCCACCCTAAATTGCCAATGCCCACCCACTTGCCCGTCCTCGCCCTGCTGCCTTCTCTTGCCCAGCTGCCCGACAAGCCCACCTGCTGCTGCGCCGCATTTGCAATCTTGAGCGCGCGCTTCAGGCAGGACAGCACGCCCTGCTCGTCACGCGCCGCCTGCTTGCCCTGCAGAGAGTGAGACACAACCAGCAGAGGTGAGTGAAAAACCGGGAGTGGGCGGGAGGTATGTCAATCGCAGAAGTTTGTTGGTTAGGCGTCAGCGCGATCTGCAAGCTGCTTGCAAGCTGCAAAGACTTGATACAACCGACACACTGTCACCCTCCCACACCTCTTTTTCGGGCTGCCAGTGCAGGTGTGAGCATGAAGGCACCTCTCCCCGCAACCTCCCCCTATATATAATTTAGCCTAGCCCCCATTACGTGCTGTAGTCTCACCTCCTTCTCAGGCTGCCAGTGCAGGTGGGAGCAGGCCAGCACCGCCTGGCACTGATCCACCCGCTTGAGCAGCTTGGCGCAGTATGAAGCAGCCTTGTGGCACAGCGCCGCTCGCTCCTCGGGCGCGATGGCGTAGCACCTGTGGGGTGGGAAAGATTAAACATGGTTAGGAGTGCAGTAGGAGGCGGCCTTGTGACACAGCGCCGCTCGCTCCTCGGGAGCAATGGCGTAGCACCTGGGGGGAGGCAGTTAGGACAGGCGCTTGTGCCTATGCAAAGGTGCAACTCGACCCGTGCGAAGCAGGTCTGTGGAAAAGCGTGCTCATGCGCCTGGCTTGCGATGCAGTGAAGTAGATGGTGCCCCCTAATGCCACATCCCAGCCAGCAAGAAACGTGCAGATGTCCGTCAAAGTCCGAAGCGGTGCCCTGCTGCTGCCCACCTGTTGAGTGTGCCCATGATGGACTGCAGCGCCCGCACCTCCTGCCGGCTGTCGGGGATGCTCTCCTCGTACAGCACAAAGGCCTGAGAGGAATGTGGGCAAAAAAACGATGGCTAAAATAAGAGGAAGAGGGGGCATACCACGGGGCTGTTTGGATGCGTCTGCTAGCGGACTGCAAGTAGACTACACGGCCAACATCAATACGCGCCGCCTGCACTGTGTCTCCGCGCTGCTTTCCTGCTTCTTAACCACGCCCCGTCCCAGCAGCCCCATCACCTGTTCAAAGAACTCATAAGCGGTCACATCCAGCCCAGCCTCCTCTGCAGGCGGGCCAGGTTAAGTTTGAATTTAGGATGGGTTGATGTCCAGCAGAGTGCAATGGATGGACACCCGCAGCGTGACAAACGCACAGTCAGCTGTGTATCTTGTCTTGGCAGCCAATAGCCAAGCACGCTTGCAATCAGCCATAAGGAGTGCAGCAGCATCAAGCACAACAGCCAAGGCGCTGTGCGCGCATGCGAGCAGCAGCTGCAGCGCTAGGTTAACCTCCATGCCAATTGAAACCAGACAAAATGCACACTCACCGGAAGCGCTGTGTGCGCAGGTCAGGAACAGCTGCAGCGCTAGATTTAAGCTTCATGCCAATTAACTGCAAAAAATGCACACTCACCGGAAGCGCTGTGTGCGCAGGTGAGGAACAGCTGCAGCGCCAGCTCAGCCGCTGGTACCGCCGCCAGCTCGGACGCGGTCTGGTGCAGGAAGCGGTACCAAGTGGCCGCATCCACCTGTGCATGAGGAAGGGGGAGGAGGGTTTGTATGGGAACGCCAAGGTACAGGTTCAGATGGCCCAGGGTGACCAGATGGCCTCATCCTCTGCAATTGAAATCCCAGACACACCCGCCCGCCCACCTTGGGAGGGCTGCCTGCCGCCGCGGCCGCCGCCACCGCACGCACCGCCTGCAATTAATCAGAAAGCAGTAGGTGGGCAGAGTGACGACGCAGGCTAGCCCTTGCAGAGGCTGGTCCAGCATGCTTTTGCAGAGCCAACAGTATCAGTTGCAGGGCCGACAGCAGCTTCTGAGGCCAGCACCGCCTGCCCTCCAACCAAACGCATGGTCCCGCACCTGCAGCGCTGCAAACGCCAGCGGCGGCAGCGTGTGCTTTGCGCGCTGTGGTCCCCCCGTCAAGAAATGGCGCTGCGGTTGGGGGCAGCAGGGGTGGCAGAAGGCAGGGGGGATTGGATGGGTGCCTGTTGGCAGTGTCGCAAGTGGCTGGCGGGCCACTGCATGTTCCTGGGGAGCATGGCCGTCAATGCCTTGGTGCAATCCCACAGGGGTGGGATTGCACCAAGGCCCATTACAATCGCAAGCCCCCCAAAGACGCAGGCTCCTCACGCCGGCACCGCTGCCCACCTGCGCCGCCTGCAGCACTGCATACTGCGCATCGCTGTCGCCGCCGGGCGCCTGCAGCTGGTGCACCAGCCGCGCCAGCAGCGACGCGTCTTCCGCAATGTCCTGCAATGAGCGTTTTAATTTTGAGAAAGAGGGTTCGTGAGGGCTGAAGTGCAAGTGAGGGACTGCAGCTGGTGCACGAGCGTCGATGGCAATGGCCTGCAAGTTGGTTCTGCATTTCCGCAGCAGCAGCTGCCCCCCACCTCTTCGTCCAGTTCGTCCTGCAGCCCCTCCATGTCCCGTACCAACGGGGCGATGAAGCTGCGGGGCGGGGAAAGCAAGGCGGGAGTCATGTGGAGTCGACGTTGAAGCTGTCAGAAGGGAAAGAGAAGCAACCAGGGAGTGGTGTGGAGTGGAGCGAATGCCCAACAGCACTTAACTTGGCCAGCGGCAGGAACCAAACCCCGACCCAACCGCCTGAACAGCATCTCCGCTGCTTTGCAACCACCATACCGTGATTGGATGCTTTCCAGGACGATGTTCTGAAACAAAAAACATGGTCACCCTGTGACCCGTATCATCCTCCTATCCGCCTCATCACCTGAACAGCATCTCTGCTTGGTCCACGCTGCTGATGAGCGTGCCGCCCCGCAGCACCGTCTGCAGGCAGGGCACAGCAGGGCAGGGCAGGGCAGGGAGCAGTGTTTAACGATGGCATGCTGCGCTTCATTGCATGAGCAGCAGCGGCACCGTCTGCAAGCCAGCCAGGCGGGGCAAGGCAGGGCATTTCAGGCGAGCCTCATTTGAGGAGCATCAGCACAGTTTGCACATCAGGAGTAAACTTTCACGAGTCAGCCCCACCTGCACTATTTTGGTGGCCACCTCTCGCTTCACGCGCGGCTGCAGCAGCTCCATGACCGAGGGGTAGTGCGCCAGGCCCAGCACTGTTGATGGGATGGAAAACATCATCAACGAAAATTGGCCGCAACAACGGTGTATTTGTTCACAGCGCACTGGTCAGCAGGGCAGCACCCAGCTGCTCAAGCCTCGGCAAGCGAGCTGCATGCCACATCCAAGTGCAACCAGCAAGCCCTGCAAACGAGGAAGCACTTATTGTCATCGGACTCACCCGTCACCACATCATACTTGTCCAGCGGCGTGCTCAGCAGCGCCACCACCTGCTTCTCCGCCCGCGGGTCAGTGATGGGGCCGCGCCGCTGCAGCGCCTGCGGGTGGGGAGCGGGAGGGGCGAGAGGGGGACAGTGTTGGATGTTGGAAGGACGACGCTGTTTGCGAAAATCCAAGTATTGCAGCCGTAGGCGCTGAACTGGCACGGCCATAGCTGCGCGGCCGGATCCCCAAAACGCACGCGGACCGCGACTCACAATGTGGCACGTCTGCAGCACTCAATTCACCGGTATTTCAGCTGTTCATTTTCCAAGAGAAGAGAATAAAGCGATACTCACATTGTGGCACGTCTGCAGCACTCGGTCCACGTACTCCAGTTGGTCGGGGTACACTGCACACAGGGGGATGCCAAGACGAAACAACAGGCAAGTTGGTGGCGGCGGCCAGTGGCGGATGGTAGATGATGCCCGGGGATGCCACCCGTTGTTTCGATGAAAAGCTGCAGTGTAACCTGATCCTGTCAAACATGCATGAGCTGCGGTACCAACTCGACTCTCACCCGTGCCGCTGAAGGCCAGCAGCGCGCTGTACATGGCCGCCACGTCGGCGCCGGGCATCTCCGGGTGCTGCTCCACTACCTGTACAGTGCAAGGCAGTAGCAGAGCAATTTCGACAGGTCACACATGGCCGCACGTCAGTGCTGAGCACCTTGGGTTCTGCTCCACACTGCACAAAAACAGCAGGGCAACAGCACAGTCAGGCGGGCAGCAGGTACACGATACATATCAGACAGTGCATGCAGGTCACAGGCAGCAGCAGCTGCTGCAGAGATAGGGCAGTGCAGCTGCGGGCGCTCCTCTGCCATGCAGAGTGCAGAGGTTGGGCAACAACCCAGGCAAATGCTCCACACCTAGCCCCAAAACCCAGCATGTGTTTCCATTCACTTCGCGGCAAAAAACTGGGCGGTCCGGCAGGCAGCCTCACCTTGAGCGCGACGCCGCTCATCTGGCCAAAGGCATCCACGCCGCTCATCTGCGCCACCACGCTGCGGTCCCCCGCAGCGTAGCTGCGAGGAAAAAAGAACAAACAAGGTAGAGCGTTCAGTTAGTGAGCACCTCGGAGCAGGAAGAGCATTGGGGAGCACAATGCCCACGCTGCGCTGTTTATCCACAATAAGCATACACAATTTCCGGTCGAACTCACTTGGCGAGCCGGTCCATGAGGAGGGAGAGCACGGTGTGCACGCGCACGCCTGGCTGCAGCTGCGGCAGCGCGCCCAGCAGCGCCTGCAGCGTGCCCAGGTGGAACTCGTCTGCAATGGAAAGTTAGGATGGTGTGAATTAGTCAGGCCAGTTTGTATGCACACTGCAGGGCCTGCAGCGTGCCCAGGTGACACTCGTCTGCAAGGTTGCAAGGGCACGGGCAGGTGTGATTGCATTGCAAAGCATGGGACTAGCTGGGCTAATTGGTTGGCTTGCATGCAGCGCCTGCGCCACCGCCTTGCAGCTGACCTGGAATCACCACGATACGCAAGAGCCAAAATCTCCCTTGACCAACGAACATCAATCAACTGATCAGCTGACACAACAGCTCACCCGGGAACACCATGATGACACACTGCACAGTCCTTTTTGCTCAACCGATAAGCATCAATCAACCGATACAATCACCTACCCGGGAACACTATGATGACGCAATTGGGCCAAGAAGTGATGCGCCTTGAAGAGCTCAATCAATCTTAAACATGCATACAGTGAAATCCTCACCCGGGAACACCATGATGACGCACTGCATGAGGTACTGCTGCGCAATGTCGTCCCGGCACGACACCACCTGCTCCAGCACGCTGCAAAGGAGGGTTAGGAAAGAAAGCATGTGTGAGCAAGGCAGCATGCGACATACTTTCAGCGCCGCTGCGGCATGACACCACCTGCTGCAGTGAGCTGAGCTGCATCAACCCTGCCAAAGTCAAACTATGCGTGAGCAATACGGGCAACCAGCTGCTCTCCGCGGCAGGACCACGTCTCGGCAGTGCTTGATCAAGAGTGCTACATAAATGCATCGGCACCACTGGCAACCACAGCTGCTCACCGCGGCAGCACCACGTCGCGGTACAGCTGGAAGGTGAGGCCGTCCAGCTGGGACAGGTAGGTCAGGTTCTTCCCCACTGCAAAGCAGGGGGAGGAGGCAACAAATATACATGTAAATGGAAGCAATAGCGGAAGTGCCATGCACGCTGCAGGGGTGCACAATCGCATTGAGAGCATTCCATCAGTGCGCAGCACGAGCAGGGGGCATTGCGTGTGCGCAAAAGCAACCCACCCAGATCTGACAGCTGCGAGCGCTCGCGGTCCCGCTTTTCGCGGTCGCGGGGGGAGCCCTGCAGATAGCAGAGCGCAATTATAAGTTGGTACTGGAAGATGGAAGGTACAAACATGTGCGTGGGGTTGCACGCTAACGGCAATCGCAAATGCCGTTGTTTAGCCAGCAGCTGCATCTCCAAGGTGCAATGCCTCCTGGTCGCATCCCCTGCGCCTCACGGAGCCCTCAATGCGCATCCAGCCCCTTCTGCAGCCCACACCAACCTCGCTGAAAAGTGCCAAATACCACCATAGCCCCTTGCCTGGTGTGCCGCAACAGCCCGGCCCTTCCGCGGTCCAAACCACCTCCCTTACAAAAAGCCCCAGCCAACGCCACATTGCACAACTCTCACCTGGTGTGCCATGCGCACCCACAGCTTGTTCATCTCCGTGAAGTTGACCAGCAGGAACTCCAGGGCATCCACCACGTTGCCGCCCTCTGCACAGGAAGCAGTGAAGAACAATTGACGGGTAAAGGAAAATATAATAGTGGAATTGACCAGCAGGAACTCCAGGGCGTCCACCATGTTGCCGCCCTCTGTGGGTGCACATGGGTTGCGCCCAAAGTGTCAGCAGCGGCGTCAGCAGCAGCGCAGGCAGCGCCGCCCGCGGCATTACATCAGCTGGTCACATGAAAAAATGCAGCGGCGGTGCAGAGGCACGCACCCTCTCCCTCGAACTTGGAGCTGGTGTCAGGCAGTAGGCCACGCATGACCTGCGGCAGGGTAGCAAATGCGAACAGGTATGGTGAGTATGGTGATGCTGCAAATGGGCTCGGAACCAGCCACAGCTAGCTGATTCAAGGGAGGGTACACGAAGGTACGGAGTGCAGGAAAGAGACCCGCTTGCAACCTGCATGGGACCTCCATCAGAAAGCAGCAGCACAAGGCAGCAGCACGGTGGGAATCGCGAACGCAATTGGGGCAGGAGAACTTGGTTCATTCAAACACCAAAACCAGCACCCTCCTCACCTGCACCAAGTATGCGCGCAGGAAGAGGCCGCGCGTGGGGTGCTGCACCCCCTTGCACATCTCAACCACGTCCCGCAGAATCAGCTTGGCGGGGGCCTCCGCGCCACGGATGTAGCATGCTCCGGCTGCACAGTCAAAGCGGCAGCAAAGGCTGTTCATTTGTGGCAAGCAAGGAGCGTGCAGCGGCAGACCCAGGGTGTCCAGCGCCTGGCCGGTGCAGCCACAGCTCAACCTTGTCGCCCAGCTTCGTCCAAATCAGACCAGGCACACTGCTCTGCGCTAAATTCTGCTGTCCATGCACCACTCGCTGCTGCAATCTGCTCACCCGTGCACAGCAGGTAGAGCCGTGGCACGATGTTGCCGGCGTGCTGCGGGCAGGGGGCGGGCGGGCGGGCAGGCAGGGTGGTGTGCATGCACCAGACTGCTTGGCGTGCAGCACGCGTCGACCACATGCAAGCACTGCTTAGCGGCATGCACTGCTTGTGTATCAGCGAGCCAAGCAAGGCAGAGTGACGCGAGAACATGAAAATGAGCCACTTGTCTGTTTACAACCCCAACCTGCATAACACAGAGGATGCCCACCTGCACCATGTCGTACAGGTCAGCGTGAGGCCGCCCCTTGGCCTGCTCCTCCCGGAAGAACATCTGCGGAACATGGTTGGCTTGATCAACGTGAGACAGGCAAACAGTGCGCGGGCGGCGAGCAGAATCAGGGCAGAATCAGGGCAGCAGCAGCAGCAGCAGCAGCAGCAGCAGCAGCAGCAGCAGCAGCAGTGGCACGCCCCCCCGCACCTCCAGGTTGCGCAGCTCATCGCACGCCTGCATGTACAGCTCGTAGTACTTCTGGGGGCTGCAACAGAAGCAAGGGAGCACCAATTTGATACAGGATCAGTCAATCATAGAAGCCCTCAGTAGATTCAAAGACACCAAAACGCAAGGCATCCAAGCCCGCATCCGCAGCTGCAGTGCTACTGCAACCCCGTGCACTCCGCAACCCCGCACCCACCTCAGCAGGCTGGTGCGCAGCTCGCCCAGCAGCGCCGCCGAGTAGCGCAGCGCCTCCTTCATGTTGTCATCGTCCTGCAAAGCATGTTATTGATTGCAATTCAGAAAAAGCAGATGATCACCCAGAGCAGCCATGCCAACCGCACGTGTGGCGGAGGAGCGGCGGCGTTCCTTTCTGTGACATCGTGCCAGCGGCAAAGCGTGTGCAAGCCTGCCACGCAGCATCTGCCAGCATGAGAACTCCTTGCTTTGACCAAGCCATGCAGGAGCTAAGCCTTGCTGGCCGCGCTGCCCTCCGGGCGCCGCTGCCGCCGGCGCCGCCGCCGCTCACTATGGCTTTGCGCAGGTAGAAGCCGTGGCGCTTCACGGCGTTGCTGGCGTCCTTCAGCCATGCCTTCTGCTCGTCTGGCGCGTAGCTGGGCTCCACCTGCGGCCGGGGGAGGCGGGGAGGCGACTGAGCGGGCCTTTTCTTGCGATCCGCGGGCTGGCAGGGAGCAGGCACGCACCATCGTGGCCCGACAGCGCGTCAACAGCGGCGTGCAAGCTGCCAGGGCCGCCAGGAGCCGCGACCAAGCCCTGGTCCGCAGCTCGGTCGCCGCATGCACATGGCGTCGCCATCGCTCGTCGCCCCGCATTCTGCGCGACTGCCCGTTGCGATCGGCGGCCCGCTCGAACGCTGCCTGCCCCTGCCCAGCGGTCGAGCGCTGCCTGCGGCTGGGCCGACATCTTTCAACGCTGTCGTTGCGCCATCTGAGCCTGCAGTGATCGTATACCTGCCAGCATCAGTTGCAGACGCGGCTGGGCCTGCAGGCCGGGCGACGGCCATCACCGTGCCCAGCCGAGGCCGCTTGACGGGCCGGCGCGGCCGTAAGGGCCATGTCCAACCGTGAGTTGATGCAGCCGACACGGCGCCGAGTCGCTGCCCGCGCCTGAGGCCCGGCTCTGTGCCGCCGCCGCCGCTGCTGCCGCCGCTGCCGCCGCCGCTGCCTCTCGCCCCCTTCTGAACGACCGGCCTGCCCCACACCCGCTCCTGCCTGCTGCAGACCAGCAGGGCGTACCGGGGATGCGCCCGGGGGGCGGCTCCTCCTCCAACCTGGCCGGTCAAGGCATGCCTATGGTCAACCCAGCCATCATGGCGCAGTTTGCGGGTGCAGCGAGCGGCCAGCCGCGGCCGGGGCAGCTGCCCATGGGCGTGCCAGGCATGCCCAGTCTCAACCCGCTGCAGCAGCAGCAGATCTGGCTGCAGCACCAGCAGGCCTTCATGGCGCAGGCGGCGGCCGCGGGGCGAGCACCCAGCCCCGGAGGCATGCCGTCAGTGGCGGTGAGCTGGGTGCTGCTGGGAGGTGGCTGTTTGTTTGCTTGAATGCGTTTGCTGCACTTCTGCGTGTGAAGAGAACGCCCGTGTTGCCGGGGGAGCAGCCGAGCGTGCCGCCTGCCCCGCCGTGGTGCCGCCAGCACATGCGTTGTGCTGTCCGCCGTGTTGCCTGCTGCTGGTGCGCACGTTGTGCCACGCCCCGCCGCCGCCGCAGATTTACGTGCGAGCGGACCCCAGCAATGCAGCCAGCCCCGTGATGATGCTGCCGCTGCCCCCTGAGTTCGTGGCGGCCAAGCAAGCCGGTGAGCGTCCAAACTTCCAGCCGGCTGGCCAGCCTGTCAGAGCCGGTGGGGTTGCCCGCGTGCAAACCGGTCGAGTGCAGACTGCAGCAGCAGCTGCGAGTATGCAGGAAGCAGCTGCGCTGATTTTTTCTGAATAAAGTTACGTGCACTGCGCATGCTCTGCCGCCATGCTGCCGCCATGTGCGCTGGGTGCACCGCAGCTTGAAGTGTGCTGGGTGCCCCCGACCATCCATGCTGCCGCTGCGCAGTTGTCCTGCAATACCTCGGCAACCCTGGCATGCACCGTCATGTTGGCCTGAACCTTTCACTTGTGTTTTTTCTCTCTTTGCAGTCGTCCAGCAGTACCTGGGCAACCCCGGCATGCACCACCTGATCAAAGCGGAGCTGGACCGCTGGAGTGAGTGTGCCTGCTGCTGCTGGTGGTGGTGGTGCTGCTGCTGCTGCCGCCACTGCGCCTGTTGATGGTGGTGGTGCTGCTGCTGGTCTGGCTGCTGCTCCTCGCTGCTGCCGTCGTTCGCGGCCGCCGCTGCTGCCAACATTATCCGGCGCATTGCTGCCTGCAGCAGGCCGCGCAAGGCCCTACTTGAATGCACTCATTACTCCACTGCCCAACTGCCCTTGCCGCAGACGCGTCACGGGAAGCCAGCAGCGGCGCGGGGTCTGCTGACCAGCCAGCCGCCAAGCGTGCAAAGGTGGATGGCCCAGCCGGCTCGGCAGCAGCAGCAGTGCGCCCGGCGGGCATGCCGCTCATGCAGCACCCAGCAGCCCTGGCTGCCATGGCGGGCGGCCGCCCGCCGCTGCCTCCAGGCATGACGCTTCCTGGCATGATGGCGCAGCAGGTCACGGCGGCACAGGCCTCGGCGGCGGCGCAGCTGCGCCTGCAGCAGCAGCTGGCGGCCAAGCAGTTCCCACCCATCATCAGGTGCGCGCTGCGCCGTGCTGCGCTGTGCTGCGCCGTGCTGTGCTGCGCATGCTCTTCACTGTGCCCTAGATGCTTTGGTGTTCAGGCTGAGCTTTCCGGCGTGCAGCCCTGCTGCTGAGATGCGACTGCCCCGGGCCATCCGTTGCTGCACCTCTGCAAGGCACTGATGCTTGAGCTTGATCCTGTCCTTGCTGCTTCTGTCATCCGATGTGTGCAGGCCGCAGTCAGAGGACGACAAGCAGTTTGTGCCGCAGGCCCGCCTGCAGGTGTGGGAGGCGGCTAGGGCATTGGTGGTTGTGGGCTGTGGGTTCTCAAGCCTGTGGGCTGTGCCTCAGTGCTGTCCGACATGCAACCCTGGCACCACGCTGGCCTTGTGTTCAACTCGTGTGATGCTCACAGAGTCCAGCTCCTTTGCTTTTCTGAAGACACGCATATCTGCTCCGACCCTACCACCCACAGGCGCTAGTGCGGCAGGTGGGCCTGGGCATCGGCATTCAGAACGCAAAGGCGACAGAGGATGCGGAGGGCGCGCTGCGGGCTGTGGCGGGCGACTTCATTAGCAACGCAGGTGGGGCTCATTATGTGGCGTGAGTACCAGCTTGTTTTGGTAGGGGCCCGGTTCTTGGTGTTGGTTTTGAGGCGCACTGTGAGTGAGCACTCGTAAGCTGCGCATTACCATGCACCCGCTGCCGCCAGCGCCTGCTGCATGTTGTTTGCTGCAAGGCTGCTGCACGCTGTGCATCACCCCGCAACTTGCTTACCGCGGAGCGCTCGCCCATCGCCCCGCGGTCAATGCTTGCGGCACAGCACACCCGGCGCTGTCTCAATTTCGGGGCGGCCGCCATAGGAAAGGGCCCCCTGGTATGCTGCAGCCCCACATCTCAACACTGCAACCATCTTCTCATTCATTTGGCATCATTTTCTACTGGTGCACATGGCCATCTGGCTCTCACCAATCTCTGCTTCGACACCGCCCCCTCTCTGACTCCCAACAGCTGTGAACACCTATCGTGGCGACCACCCAGGCTCAACATTATCCCTTGCAACCCACCTCCCGCCCTGCTGCTCACTCAACTCAGTACCCTTCCTCTGCCGCCCCGCCCTTGCCCACACCAGTGTCCTTTGCGGTGGCCATGGCTCGGCGGCGCAAGAGCGAGGAAATCGAGCCTGCGGACCTGCTGCTCTACCTGGAGCGCACGTGGTGGGTGGATTTGAATTTGGTATGCATTTGTTTGCTGCTGCTGGAAGGTGCTGAGTGGCCCAGAAGTGCTCCTGACCAGGGGCAGGATAACTGTGTGTGCCCTGACCTGCTGCTGTACCTGGAGCGCACGTGGCGGGCTGATTTGGTGTGATTTGATTGCTGTCGAACGGGCGTTAAATGGCAGAGGGATGCGCTTGTTGGCAGGGCGATGCAGTGCCATGCATGCTGCTCACGTGCGCTTCACTGCTTGCTTGCTTCAGCCGGCTTGTGGGCTCCTCGTGCACACCTGCCGTGCCTCGCTGCTGTTCACCACCCCGCTGCCTGCCCACAACACATCCCATTGCCGCAGGGGCCTCCAGGTGCCGGGCTTTTCTCGAGGAGAGGTCAGGCCCTACCAGCGGCAGCCAGCCAGCGCAGAGCACCAGCGGCGCATGGCCGCTGTGCGCAAAGCCATGGCGACCTCTGCAGCAGGCAGTGGCGCCGGCGGCGCAGCAGCAGGCACGCCGGCTGGGCCACCGGCGGTCGGTGCAGCGGATAAGCAGCAGCAGCAGGCGGGCGGCGCAGGGGGTGCCGGGCCGAGCACAGCTGCGGCGGCGACAGCAGAGGACGGCGGGGCAGCAGCGGCAGCAGCGGCAGCGGCGAATGGCAAGAGCGGCGGCGGGGCAACCCCAGCCAAGCAGCAGCAGGCGCAGCAGGCAGGGAAGCAGGCAGGGAAGCAGGCAGCGGCAGCAGGGACGGAAGTTGAGGATATGCCTGATCTGGATGTGGCAAATGGCAAAGCGTGAACCGAAGTGTGCGCTACGCCTTGACAGCCCTTCCCTGCCTGTGCACGTGTAACACAGGCGCTCGCTTCAGGCGCCAGGGTTCGTCTGTCTAGCCTGAGGCACGTTGCGCGCTGCACTGCGGGGTACTCTGGAGCGCTTGCTGGCCCGGCAGCTGCTGCTGAGGCTGCGTTGTGTGGGACGGGCGGACACTTCGAACCGCACCAGACTTCCGCTGGGCTGTAGGCTGCTCCAGCAGATCAATTCAAATGATCCCCGATCCTGTGTACCAGCACTACTGTGTGGCCCCAGTACAAGATGCAATGCACACCAGCCAGAGCCCCACAAGTCGCGTTTATGTTTGCCCCTCACTGCCACCGAACCACGCCTGTCGTCACCAAAGATTGAGCAAGCACACCCACGCGCCATTGCGAGTGCTGGCAAGTGTGCCCTGATACCGTGTGAGGCTTACTACAGGACGCACCAACCGTCTGCCAGCACACAGCTGGAGGGCTGCATAGAAGCCGCCAGCACCGCTCGCCAGATGCGCCAGCGGAACGGCGGGCGGCTCTCATTGTGGCGCCCCCTGGCAGGCTGGTCGCTGCTATTCCCAAAGCGTCGCACTGAGAGGTCGCAAGTGAGAAGGTACATTTGCTGCGGCAACTGCCATCTCAACCTCACTGGAATGAGCTTCTGCACCCGTGTGCATGCAGATCGGGTGACACCTGTCGCCGCCTGACCGCAGTAGCATTAATGGCCCAAACCTTTCCTTGCCCGTACCCAAACGCCTGCAGGTAGATTCCTGGCCGCTCACACGGAGCAACCTTTTCTCAAAGGCCATCACCCTGCCAGGCCTGCCGCCGATCAGCCAGGTTAGGCTACAGGTCGCCGAGGCGCCGGCGGCAAGTGCCAGCAAGCGCCATAAGAAGCGCAGCCGGCGCGCTTTTAAGCGATCCGTTCTCGCCGTGCGGAGCGAAGCATGAGCGCTGCTGCGTTTCCCCTGCCCACAGGTCGCCCCCTTGCACGTGTTGTTGAGACCCGTGTCCCTCCCACCCGGGCCCCGAGGTGAGCCGGGGCGACCCCTCGAGCAAACCAAATATCGGTAAAGCTCAGGAATCGCGAATCGCGCGGCACACCAGCCCGCGACAGGGCCTGCCGCGGCGCGCCATCCACCCGAGCGCTCTCGCCTGCACAAGGCGACGGTACATTGTGTTCCGAACAGCTCTCAAGCCTTTTCCTCCCCTCATGCCGCCTTGTTCTGCAGCAGCCGCAATACAAATGTGCCCACCGGACCTACCAGGCGGTGCGGCAGACGGGGCCGCCACTTCTAGCGCTTGCACAACGAGCGGCCAGTCAGCGGGCGGGCTCGGGGCGGCACTGCCGCTCGGCTCAGCAGCCGGAGCAGCAGCAGCAGCCGCAGCGGCTCAGCTAGTCCCATCGCTAGGGCCAGGCAGCACGTCTGCAACTGCTGCAGGCACCAGCGGCAGCGGCAGCGGGCCCAAGGCGCAGCGTGGGCCGCGCCCGCGCCTCTTCCGCAAGAACGCTTGCCAGGCAGACGACTGCGCAGCGGACCTAAGCGCCTGTGCTTTTTACCTGCAGGCGAGTTGGACTTGCCCAGTCTGCGCCTGCAGCTGTGCCCAGTGTGCAGTGAGCGCATGTGCATGGTTCCCCATGTGCCATGGCTAGAGTCCTCGTCTCATTCCTCGTTCTGGCTTGCCGCCGCTGACCAGTCCTGCCGCCCCTTGGTTTCCCGCCCGCTGCAGCGCAACCACATCTGCCCAGTGAGTGCAAGCTGGTTTGGAACGGCGCGAGTGCAAGGAATGCCTGGTTCAGCAGTCTGCGACAGCTGTGCTTGCTGCCGCTGCTGCGCAGGCCATTTGCCGCAGCAGTGGCCTTTCGCCTCCCAACGGCGGCGGTGCCCCCTGCCCTGAACCCTAACCAGTGCACACTCTCCCGTATCACCAACCGAGCAGGAGCACTTGAAGGCAGACAGCTATGCTGTGCGCGGCGTGCCCTCTCGGTTTTGCCAGCGATGCGGCCAGGTGAGGGCGGGGCGGCGCTCAGCAGCAGGCAATTCCCTGCTGCTGCATGAAGCAGCGGGAGGCGGCATTTGCGTGCAGCTGAGGACTTGCCAGCAGGGCCACTAGCAACCCAGCCGCCGCTGTTTTTCTTCCAGCTGCATTGCTTCCTCCAACTGTGTGCTCCCTGCTGCTGGTGGCGCCTGCAGGGTCACCCGCTCACGGAGTTTGACGGGTGCAAGCGGTCGTGCCGCAAGGCGCTGCAGAAGCACAACGAGCGGCGGTGAGGCACGGCCTGGCAAACGATGCGGTGCTGCTTGCTGCTGTTCTGCAGGCTTGCTTGTGGTACTGCAGGCAAATGTGACTGCAGGTGCTCAAACAGAGCGCTGCCGGCACAGCGTGCACAGCGCAAGGCTTTGCCTGCTGCTGCTTTTGTACAGCCGCTTCTCCCAGCACCCATGCCCACTGGCTGCTGCTCTCCTGCCTCATATATACCGGCTGACTGGCACTATACCGGCTGACTGGCACGCTTCCCCTTTTTGCCCCACGCAGGCGCGTCAAGCCCACCGGCAGCGGCGGCTCAGCAGGCACAGCGCAGCCAGTGGGCGGCTCCGCGGCAGCAGGCGCAGTGTCAGCAGCAGCCCCAGGCCCCCCATTGCTGCCCATGCACTTGGGTGCACCATCCCTAGTGACTAGTGCGGCAGCCAGCCTGCCGGCGCCCCCGCCTGCGCTGCTGCCGCCCCCGCTGCCGCTGCAGCTGGGCGGGGCGCCGCACATGCTGGCTGCAGGCCGCTGCGATCCGGCAGCGAGGGGACCGCTGCAGGGGCAGCTGCCGCCCGAAGTGGCACATGCACGGGCCCAGATGGAAGCACTTCGCCTCACTCAGCAGCCCAACCAGTGGGTGCTCCTGCCTCAAAGCCTGCTGGAGCAGCACGTGCCTCAGCTGCTGGCCGCCGCGTTGACGGTCGGCGGTCTGGCCGGATCGCAACAGGCGCCGCCGCCAGCGCCGCCTCTGCAATTGCCCGTGCAGCCGCCGCCGCTGCTGGTGCGAGCGCCGCTGCCGGCGCCCCGGCTGACGGGCCCCCTTGGCGGCCCGCAGTTTTACAGCCTGCTGCAAGGGGAGTTTGACGGCAGCGGCATCTAACTGCCCATGGTGGCAGCTGGCACCTGCCGGCAGCCGGTGAGCCCGCCTGTGCTGCCACAGCTCGCAGCAGCGCTGTACCGCAACTGCAGTTGCAAACAAATTAACACACGATTCTTTGCCCAACACATCTGACCCATGCGCTTGACTGATCCTCCCCATCCCCCACGCTGGACTGACCGTTTGATACGTAGCTTCATCTCCCTCTCTCTTTCACCTCATCTGCCTCTTCTCCTCACACGCAGCATCTGCCCGCCCCTCCCACGCCTGCGCTTTTCCACAGCCTGCTTCCTTTCATCCAGGCACTGCCCACTTGCTTCCTTTCCAATGCCTGCTCCCACTGCCTGGCTTGGCCCTTTCATTTTTGCTCGCCCAGCGGCCTGCCCACGACCGCTTGCATACAAGCTACAAGCCAAGCAAGGCCCCAATCTCGTGGCAGTATGCCACGACCCCATGTAAACCCCAATCGTCCAAGTCACATGGAAGCGTCATGGCCAGGCATGGGCGGTCATTACGCGCCAGACTTGGGCTGAAGCATGGGTGCCATCGCCGGCGCTTGCATGCGACACGCGAGAACAGAAGCAGAGGGCAGCAGACATGCACAGAGCAGGGGACAGCAGGCGCAAAACACTAGGAAGCAGGTTGAAGGGCATGGCCTAGGCACAGCGAGTTGAGCAGTATGCTGTGCGGGCGAGACACAAATTGGCACAGTGGGGCGGAGAGCGGAGCAGCAGGAGGGGCAAACGCGGGAGGGGGGCAGCAGGGCGGCCTGCCAGTGCTGCTTGCACTCACTCATCGTTCCAAGTTGCTGCCGAAAGCCGCGGCTCTCAGGCTGGCTAATGCATCAGGCTCCGGCCTCAGTCATCCAGCACGCCCGCCAGGATCTGAAACACCAGCTGCTGCGGCAGCTGCTCGGGCAGGCGGTGGAACACGAGCAGCACAGCCCGTAGGCAAGCAAGTGTATCCTTCGGCGGACAAGGGTACGGACAGACATGTAAGTTGGCATGTGGATTGGCAGCTGGATTCAACCTGCCTGCATGCCTGGCACAGTCCCCCGAGCTGCAAGCCATGCGATCAAAGGGCCGCCCGCCGGCGTTGCCTTGCACCCACCTGCGGCAGGCGCGCGAGCAGCAGGCGCGCCTCCTCCAGCGAGCGCTCCAGCACAGTGGGCAGCGCAGTGTGCAGGAAGGGGTCGCCGCGGGGCACCAGCGCCCACTCCTCGGGGGTCAGCGCCAGGCGGGCGGCCACCTTGGCGAACACGGGCACGCTGGTCATGGTGGTTTCTGTTCACCACCTTCCTCTCCCGGATGCGGCGGACGTAGCCAAAGCGGTCCTCATGGGTCTCATAATCAATCCAGGTGTGTTCCTCCTGTACCTCCTGCACCTCCTTCAGAGAGCGCAGCAGCGGGCGGGCGCCCGCCTCGCCCCTGCTGTGCGCCGCCAGCAGCGTCCGGGCAGCGGCCAAGGCTGCGTTGCTGACGAGCTGCTGAGACTGGCTGGGGCCCATATCAGAGGGGTGCTCATCCTCCCACCCCTCTCCATCCTCAGCTTTATAATCGATCAGCGAGTAGGCAAGCTCAGCGGCCGTCTTGCCATAGCCGCTGCGCATGCTGAGCACGCTGGGCGCCGCACGCAGCAGGCGGTGCATGAACAGCAGCGTGTCGACCATGCTGCCCTCCCGCCAGTCCCGCCAAGACTCCTCTTCATAGCATCCGATGTCCCGCAGGCCCGAAATGGCCCAGTGCAGGGGAGTGTCACCGTGGCTGTCAACCGCCGCTGCTGTCTGCGGCGCCCTCTCCAGAAGCAGCTCAGCCGCATCGAGCAGGCCAAACTCGGCGGCGGTGTGCAGCAGGGTTTTGCCGGAGGAGTCGCGCGCAGCAGCTGCTCCAGGAGCCGCGTCCAGCAGCAGCCTGAAGCACTGCGTGCAGCTGGCCTTGCCGTCAGGACCGTCGATGTCATGGGCCGCATGCAGCGCATCATAAAGTGCCGCCCAGTCAACCGCTGCGGCGGCGGCTGGGTCAGCCAGCAGGCGACGCAGTTCCTCCACATTGCCCTGCCAGACTGCAGCACTTAACGTGTCACTAACCGACGCCACTGATGCGTCACTGTCACTGTCTGACGCCATGGCCCTGGCATGCAATAGGGGGTGGAGCAGGGTCAGCCTGGCAGGAGCGGCAGCGGTAAGGGAGCGGCGGGCGACGGGCGAGCAGCGTGCGAGCAGGCTGCTGGAGCGCCCCGAGCACCTCTGTGGATTGCAGAGATCGTCCGGCAACACAGAGGGAGGCCAAGGGGCCAGAGGGAGCGGCCGGAGAGCTGAGGGCCGCCTGGGCGTAGCTTGGGCCGGCAATGAGCTCAGGTGGACCGCCAGAGCCACGCAAAGAAAGACCGAGGGGAGCAACACCCACTGAAGCCGCCCGAGGCTGACGTGCGCTGGGCCATGCCGCTGCCGCATGAGCCGGCCCTCATGCCGGGTCATGCTGCTGGCCTGCCCGTGCCCTGCTCGGCCCGCAATGCCCAACAATGGTTGCCACTGCCATCAGTTGCCAGCCATACTGTTGCCAGGTGGTACAGCAGCCTTGCCAGCTGCAGCTCATGCCTAAGTCTGAGCCAGCCACCGGCCGCCATGCCGCCATGCCGCCATGCCGCCATGCCGCCATGCCGCCATGCATGCCCGGCCGGCTTCATGGCAACGCATCGGTGGCTGCCCCACACCAAGATGTGTATATCAACATCTGTCCAAACAAACGAAATTGTCGAGGCACATGATGGGCGGCGATGGCACACGCCATACCTGGGCTGGCAGCAGTGCCATCTGCGCGGCGGCATCACCGGCCGCGGCACTTGCCTGCGATATGCAGCTGCAGCTGCCTCCGCCACTGCGGTGACAGAGAGATGCACAGCACAGCCCAGTTGCAGGAACAAGCTTGTAACACCCTGAGAAGCGTGAATTCAGCGAGTATCAGCGTGTACCAGCGGCTTGCAGGCTGTACCAACGGTCTAAACAGGCAGAAGATAAAAATCAAAGCGGGCGGCACCGCCCATTTTAACTATGCGCCCTTCCGCGCGCTGCCTGCCTCCCAAACGGCATCAACTCCTGGAAGACACTTCGAACGTACACCAAATCAGGGCTATATCTGCGTTCCGTCCTCTGGCCCGCCAATAGAAGCCTCTACTATCCGGCAGACCAGCTCCATGGGGAGCCAGCGCTCGCTCGGTCAGCGCCTGCGGTACGCTGTCAGCGCGGTCACAGACCATGTGACGTGTCGCGCATTTATCAGCGCCCCCTGCACCGTCCAACGCCAGTTCTCTCTCGTTTTCTGCCTCTGGCGTTCCTGGCGCCTCTGGGTGAGCGGGGCAAGCGCGGGATCGTTGATCGTGCTGGGTGGGCACGTGTTGTGTGTCGCTTCAATCGTATAGTAGGGCGGCACGCTACCTCCTTTCGCTCAGGCGGCGGCGCACGCAGGTAGAGTAAGAGAGGAAGAGGCGATTTGCGCTGCAGCTGTGCGATCGGGTGTACTGCTCCTGGCTTGTGGCTGACCCGCCGGCCGCGCCGTCGCCTTTGCCGCCCGTGCGCAGCGAGTGCCTGTGCCTCCCTGCCTGGTTCACCTCAAGGTGGCTGTCTGGGCTGCATCAAATGCTTGACAATCGTATGGTGGCTCGGGGGACCCACCTGCCGCGGTCCATTCTGCCCGCTCCTCCTGATGAACCGCCCTCAAGGGACTGTTCATTCCTCCAGAGCGCATGCCGGCCTGTCTCACCTGTTCCCTTCGAGAAGACCTCTGGATGAAGACTCTGAAACCCCTTGTTACTGCTCCCTTTCCCCGCCCCTCCGTAGGGCAGCGGCTGTCCATGAGGAGCTCGATGCAGATTGGCGCCGCCCTGCTGGCGCTGCTGGCATGCGCGGGTGAGCCTCCTGCATGCCCGCCCGATGGTTGCAACTGCCCTGGAGTTGCCCTGACCCGGCGGATCATATTGATGCACTGCATTTCAGCGCGGTCACGTGTCCGAAACCTGTTCGGCAGCCCCTGCTTCCGTCATCTGCACTGCGGCTTGCCTGCCTCTTCTGCGCTGAGCATATGCTTCCCTCCACCTGTACGCCGGCGGCACCCATGCAGGCCAGCTGTGCCATGCACGCAAGCCCGTTTCAGACCTCGATGCGTCGCTCCTGGCCCACCACAAGAGGGCTCTGGCAGCAGGTCTGGCTGCACGTGACAAGCTGGTGGCAGAAGGCAAGATGCCGGGAGGCGCCCGCAACGCCACCGCCGGTCCTGCGCTCGCCAGGCATGTCAACGGCCGCTGGGTTCCTGGCGACTACCCCCACAGCACTAGCTGGGGAGACTGGTGCGCCGGCTTGCACTCGTGCCTTCTTGCGGCTCACTTGAGAATGGGAGATCTTTGTGGGTTCACGTGCGCTTGCTGCAGCGCTACTGGCCTCCCCTCGACTGCCTTGCAGCAGCTGATGCTCGCAGCCGACGTATCTGCCCGCCTTGTCAATTTGAACATCTTTCGAATAACCGAAACCTGCAACCTTCTGCCAACCCCCTTTGCAGGCACGGGCCTGTGGGGTGCCCCCCCAATTCCTGGGCCTCTGGGTTTGAGATTCGCGTGGAGGTGCAGCCACCTCGAGCTCCCAACAGCTTCGATGACACCGCTACCAACGCCATCCGGTGAGCACTGCAGAGGCCTGCCGCTGAGCATAAGAAGAAATTTAAAGGCTAAGCCCTTGGGGCTGGGTTGAGGGAGCTGGCCGGATATCAAGCCCTTGAGGGCACCGGCTGGCTACCAAGGCCCGCCGCTGCTGCCGGCGTGCACGTCACCAGTGCTGGTCAGTTTTGCGCCACAGCTGCCGGCTGACAGCTGGGATGTGCACGCGCATTGGTTGTCCTCAAGACTGGTACCGGTTGCACTGTACCTGTGCTGCTGCCCCCACTCAGCTCACAGGCTGATTTGCACCGACCTGCGAGGCAACCGTGTCGGAGAAAAGGTTTCCCCACACGACGGGCACTGGGGCGCATGGTGAGTTCAGCAGCTGTTGACATCAGGCAGGCCAACCTTGTGTGCTCTTTGCCTAGAATGACAAGCAGCGGAAGCGGCATGCAGCTTCCGTTTGGGCGCCTGTGCTAGACAAGCACGACGCTTGAAGCTGCCGCACGGCTCGTGTGTGCAGGTGTGATGCCAGCTGCAACCCCGGCTGCTTCAAGATCGGCACGCATCCGTGGACTCAGTGCGTCGGTAGGTCACATATCCCTTCAGTGTTCGTTTAGAAAAGGATGTGAGAGCAGTCTGTGCAAGGAGCACAGCTAGCCCTCGTGTGTTACGGCACTTCCAAACCATCACTCACTCCTGTCCTCCAACCCCCCAACCCGACCCTGCTCAGACTGCAATCTCGGCGCCCCCGGCGGCGGCTGCCCCAACGCCAACTGCCCTCGGGTGAGGCATCCATAGCTCAAATGCTGGTTGACGCTGGCATGTGGGCTTGCCAGCTTGACGGGACATCACTTGCATTTGCCACAATGCTCCGCTAAAACCATGGGCTGGCCTGCCAGCTTGCTTGGCAGCAAGAGGCGCAGGCGGCACTTCATGCATGCATGCACCGTTCTCATGGCCAGTGGCAATGCCATTCATGGATGGTGCCCCCATGCAGGGCAAGCACATCGAGGGCTTTGCGTTGCAGGTGGGTGCCTCGAAACCTGCACTTGGGATGGTGCTCCCAAACGACTTGCTTTGGAAAGGCTAGGGCTGGGCAGACAACTTGGCAAACTCCCTGTCGCTGGGGCTGCTTACTTGGCAACCATCGTGGCACACCTCATGGCTACAGCTACTTGACCCTCATGAGAAGGATGCCACCCAGCCCTACCCTGCCACCCTGCCCACCCAATGCCTGCTACAGGTGGAGGCACCCCGGGGCAGCAAGGAAGACGACACCTCTGTCAATGGCGTGCTTGCAGTGTGCAACGACGGACATGACCGGCCGCTTGTGGCTCATGGCCAGTGGGGCACCTGGAGGCCCTATCAGTTCTGCCCACCGGGCTGGGGTGAGCCGCCAGCCGGGTCAACTGAAGTGGACCATTGTGTGCAGTGCTGCAGCGGCATGGTCATAGGCACAGCCGGCAGGGGACATGCACGGGCTCAACTTGAAGTTGATGTTGGCTGAGTGAGCTGCCAGCCGCAAGCCAACTGTACTTGATTTACTAGCAAGCAGCTTGAAGCTGCCTGCCCCGCTGTGCTTTTTCGCAGGCGTGGACCGCCTTTGGGTTCGCATTGAGAAGCCACAGGGCAGCGGCGACGACACCGCACTGAACAACATCAGGCAAGCTTCCGCAGGCGCCCTGTCAGCCGCTGCCACCTGCAGCTGCCGCCTTCCCCAGCCGTGCTCAGCCGCTGCTGCCAGCTGCTGCCACTCCCTCGGTGCAGGTGTGCTTGCAGTTTGTACCAGTGCAAACTCAACGGTCTGTGATCCGTCTCCTGGCCGCAGGTTCGAGTGCTCCCCGCGCCGCTGAGCAGATCAAAACATGAAGATGTCTGCCAGCGCCAGCGCTCGGTGCCGCATCTTGCTCCGGGCAGGCGGCGCTGCGCATAACTGCTGGCGGCGCCCGCCTGCATTCTGCAACCAAGCCTAGCCGAGCTAGCCCAACCCTGCGACTCTACACAACCAGCACCGGCCCGTCTAGGCGCCCGCAACCATCCAAGGTTGCTCCGGGGGCCGCCTGCGATCACGGCCAGCTGGCGAGCCCGTGCTGCGAAGCACGCATCAGAAGCTCAGCCCTTGAACAACTGCAAGCGCCCCCTGCAAGCGCAGCTGCAAACATGCCCCCATACTAAGTAGCGACCGATGTAATGCACTACTAAATTTACAACAGCGAGAATGTCAGTCTAACGGCAGCCTGCTGCCGGCTCGGTGCACGGCGCCAAGCGCAGACAAGGGCAGGTCACAAATGGGGCAATCAAGGAGGCGCAGGAATTGGAGGGGCATGCATTGGGCAGGGTGGAGCAGCAGCTTTGATGAAAACAAACAGAAGTGAGGCGGGCAGGCCAGAAGAATGGGGGTGTGGCAGGCAGTCGTTGGGGTAGCTGTGGCAGCTCGTTTGTGCGGTGGGGGTGGGGCGGCATGTGAGTGGCCAGGCAGGGTCATCCGGCAGCAGTTCGGCTGTTTCACTCAAATGTCGACGTGTTCTTGCCCGGCATGCGCACCGCCTTTGCGTTCTTCTTGTCGCCGCGCGCCTCGCCTCGCCGCCGCCGAATCTCCTCCTGGAGTTGAGGGGGCAGGGGTGAGGGCGAGAAGCAGCAGTGGAACTAGAGTGCAGGCAGGCACCGTTAACTGTGCTGCTCGGGCAGTGCAGGGCTGGTGGGCAGGCGGCATGACAGCATGGGGCAGACGGCAGCCTCGGGCAGTGTCTGCGCTTCCCTGCTCCCACTTCCAGCGGCGCAGTTCGGCATTGCCCACGTATGAAAGTTCATAAACCCTCCCCAGCTCCCACACACAACGCTGCCCCCACCTGGCGCAGCTTCTCCAGGCGAAGGCCCGCCTCGCGCCGCGCCTGGTTGCCCATGGCATCGTCCCAGTCAAACTGCAAGGGTGGGTGGGGCGGTTGGTTGGGATGGTCACGCGCGCCTCACAGCACGGAATGCATGCCTCGCCATGGCAGGCCAAGCCGCACCTCGCAGACACGTCCAGCGAGGGTTGAGGGTGCCGTCAGCCAGGCCTGCTCGCCAATGCAACCCGCTGCCCAGCAGCTGGCAAGACAGGGTGCCAACCAAGCCAGCCTTGCCCGCCAGGGCCAGGACAAAATGCAGCACACGCCCCACCTGCAGCGTGCGCTCCGCCTGCACGCTGGCCCAGCTCTCAAACTCGTGGATGAGCACCTGCAGAAAGGGATAGGGCAACCTTTAATCCCGGGCTCAAAGAGCAGTCCACTCCGCGCCACGGCAGCTGCTGCTGCAAATTCCCTGCCCCTCTGCCAGCCAGCAGGCTCAAACAACCAGTAAACACCCGCGCCATAAGCGCAGCAGCGCAGCAAAGAACATGCAGCCTCAAAAGCGCACCTCGTTCTTGCCGCTGGGCAGGGTGTGGGAGCAGAGGCCGCGCAGCACCGCGGGGTCCGCCCGCCGCTTCTCCGGGCTCCCCACAATCAGGCCGTGCACGCGCAGGCTGCGATGGGAAATAAAAGTTAGCAGATGCGTTACGTCAGGAAAGAGGAGCAAAGTTTAGGCCAGGTACAGGGCTGCCTCTCCGGGCTGCCCACAATCAGGCCGTGCACGCGCAGGCTGCAAAAAGGGGGAGGGAAAGGAACAAACTAGCAAAGGTTGAGTGTGGGTGGGGAGCAGGGGTTGCCCACAATCAGGCAGTCCGAGCGCAGGCTGCGAGGGGGGGGGAGGGAAAGAAGAGCGGCAGAACTGCTTCAGGCGGCAAGCAAGGATCGCAGCGCAGCCCGAGTGCGCCGCATCTGCGGCTTGGCAGCAAGCTCAGCCACCCCAGCAACAGGCAAAACAACAGCGCAGGCCTCGGCGTGCCAGCAGCAGGACAAATTGAGCTCTCACCCCAGCTTGTCCTTGGCGCCCGCCAGCTTGCTTGCGCCTTCTCCAATGTAATAAAGTTCAAGTGAACAAGGCACATTGTCCAGCAAGCAGGTCAGTCAAATGCCAAGGCTCACCCCAGCTTGTCCTTGGCGCCCGCCAGCTTGCGCATGATTTCGGGGCCCGGCTGCCGCAGCTCGCCGTCCGACACCTGCAGAGCACGGGTTTGAGGAATTAGAAGGATTGTCATGGGGGGCTTTGATACAAGCGAAGCGGCAGGCAGGCGGCTCGCCATCCGGCGCTTGACTTCGAACACGAATGCACCACAGCGCACCAGCAGGATGTCTGCATTGGCCCAGGCAGGCAGTAGATGCACCATGGTGCCGAGCTGAATGCACAACAGCGCACCAGCAGGATGTCCGAGTTGGCCCACTTGGCTTTGGTCACGATTGCCCAACGAATAGCAAAAGGTTATAGCAACAAAAAAATACAAACACAGCGCACCAGCAGGATGTCCGAGTTGGCCCACTTGGCGTCCGTCAGCCGGTCCAGGCACTTTTGCACAGGCGCGTTGAAGTCTGCCGAGAGGCAAGTATGGGGGAGGGCAGGGCTGGATCGCTGCATGTAAAATGCCGTGGCGCTGAGCCTCACGGCATGTAGCCGCTTGCACAGGCATGTGTTGCCCAACCCCACGATCCATTCCACAAGGCGCGCTCACCCGAGCCGCCGTTGAACACTCCCTTCCCAGCCTGCTCGCGCACCATGAAACAATCTTGAGCCACCCTCCAAAACCCTCCTCACCCGAGCCGCCGTTGAACACCTTCTCCAGGAACTCGAGCAGGTTGTTCACCGACTTTAGGTCCATGTTCAGCTCCAGCTCCCGCACCTGCACACATTGGCACAAGAAACGTAACACAACGCTTTCAGTTGAGTATTTGTGCGCTACATCTGCACAGTGCAGAATGGCCCATGCTCAGCTGCAACTCGCGCAGCTCCTGCGGGCCCTGAAAAGGCGCACAGGTAGCAACCTCCATGCCAATAAGAGCTCCCAACCCCCAACCTGTACCAAGCAACAAGTGACCCCGACAACCGTCCCACGCACCTCCTGCGGGCCCGCAAAGGCGAACACGTAGCAGCCGCGCTCCTGCGCCTTGGCCGCCCGCATGCACTCCAGCGCCAGCGCCTTGGCCACCACCTGGGCAATGGGGAAAGTTGATAGTTCGTTAGATGTCTGTGTACAGACCGTGGGAAGGACAGCACACATGCGCTCCAGCGCGCGCGCCTTGGCCGCCACCTGTGCAGCGGTATGACACAAAACGGCTGGCATCACAACAAGGGACACCTGGGGGATGGCAGCACACAGGCTGCAGCGCAGGGAGCGCGCACAAATCGTGAGGCATCCACACACAGCAGCAACCACGAGAAAGATGAAGAAGAAGCCTTCAGGAACTGCGACAGCAGCACACCCTCACCTCGCGGGGCCCGCGCATGGAGCCCGAGGTGTCGACACACAGCAGGATGGGCCCGCGGTCGGCTGTTGGCCGGATCTCCCGCCGGTCAACGTTGATCTGTCGCATGGGAGCATTGGGTGGGTGCAGAATTGACTATTAATCAAACATCTGAAACGACAAGCGATGGTGGGCAGGATCTCCCGCCGGTCAATGTTGATCTGTTCTGGAGCAGCGGTTCGGGGCATCAAACATGAAATCGGGAAAGAGCAGAACCATCAGCCGGGCAGGGAGTGCTGTAGCTCGTCAGAGCAGCAGCACTTTCGATTATGTTGTGTCCAAGCAGCAGCAGCCCTCGCCTGGGTGGGGAACTCTCTCCGCTGAATCGCCAGGCCCAGGCAGAGTGCCTGACAAGCGGCAGCCCTCTGCATGACCCCACCTGCGTGGGGAACTCGCCCCAGCCGTCGCGCTCGTACGTGGCCAGCCCCTTCTCCGCCATCTTGGCGTAGAAGAACAGCTTGGCCTGGCGCACCGTGCGGCCGCGCGCCAGCAGGGCAGCCTGTGCAAGGGCAGGGTCGAAAAGCAGACAGATTAGCTACTGGTACTGCTGTTCTGTACGAACAAAAGAACAGCTTGGCCTGGCGCACGGTGCGGCCGCGCGCCAGCAGGGCGGCCTGCACAAGGGGAGAGCAGCCAGCCAAATAGTTAGCAACTGTGTATTTACAAACCGGGAAAAGTCACAGCTTGGCCTGGCGCACCGTGCGGCCGCGTGCCAACAAAGCCGCCTGCGGGGGAAGAGGGACTGGTCAGCAAGCTGTCTACCAAAAGAAAAACAGCTTGGCCTGGCGCACGATGCGGCCGCGCGCCAGCAGGGCAGCCTGCACAAGGGGAGAGCAGCCAGCCAGCGAACGTTTTAGAAACAGCGCCTGTGGGCAGAGCGAAAAAGGGCAGACTGATCAGCGGCACGGCACACTAGCATGCAAGGAAGCTGGCCGGAACTGCCCTCTCAAATTAGAACAGGCGGAAGAGCAATACCAAAGTTCCAAGGCATCAAGATGCACCCACCTCGGACGGCAGCAGGCGGGAGAGGTCGTCGGAGCGAGTCAGCCCCCGGGTCTCCTGCGCTTCGAGCGTGGTGCGCAGCAGGCCCGGCCGCCCCCGCATGTCCAGGTTCTGCACGGGCGCGCGGCGCAGCGGGCCCCAGCCGCCGCCGCTGCAAACGGGCAGGGGAACAATGGTAGTGCGATTGTGTGTCAATCTAGCATGCCGAGGTGCGGGACCGGGGCGGGGCGCAGCGGGCCCGATCCGCCGCTGCTGCGGGCAGGAAATGCAGCAAGTTGGGAAGTGTGGTTGGGGGCCCATGCTTTTGCAAGCAACAAGGGGCAGTGCTGGTAAGCTCAAAGCGTGGGGGCAGGCTGCACAAGATGTGAGCCAATGTGGAGCTCGAGGCAGAGGCAACTAGCCTTTACTTCTACTCACCGGCCGAGGGAGCGCACAAGATCCCGCAGCTCCTTCAGGTCCTCCAGCTTCTCCCGCATCTTGTCCATCTCCGCCCAGCCCTGTGGTGGAAAGTACTCAAAGGTTGTGATGGAACCTGAGCACGGGCAGGGGCAAGACAGGTGGCTTGACCAAAGTCTCTTCCAAGAGCTACATCACGCGATCAGCAGCAGCTCAAGCACCCACCTTGCGGTCCCAGATGTTGCCGCTGAGGTCAAAGGAGCCGCCGCGCGCGCCGCCCAGCAGCGACTCTAGGCCCTGCGATTTTGAACCGGCAGGGCCTAATGAGACAAGCAGTTGCCGCAGCATTGAGATGCCCGGCGGCAGCCGCCCAGCTGTGACTCCAGGCCCTGTATTTGGTACGCCAGAACATACCAAAGAGTTGATCGAGGACGATTGCTGGTTGCGGCAGACTTATCGCAACCGTCGCCCTTAGCTCTGCCCCACAACAGGCCCACGCAAGCGGGCGGTACCAACCATGCAGCCAGCAGCGCGAAGCAGCTCACGTCAAAGGCGCGCCCCGCCTTGCCCAGCGTGTCGATGGGCTTCTGCCACTGCGCCACCAGCGCCGCCACCAGGGCCTCGGCTGCAGGCCGAAGGGATCGGCGCAGCAAGGCAGGGTTTGTGGGTCGTAGGGGTTGGGATGGGCTGCCATGTGTGCACAGCTACCTGTTATGAATTCCCCCTCTCTAAGTAAGACCAACCACCGTCTGTTGCTCCAGGCTCCAGGCAGCACGCTTCTCCTCCTCCTCAACCAACTAGCCAACAAACCTCCCACTTGTAGCTCCGACTTCCAACTCCAAAGGAAACAGCGCTCACCAGTCTGCCGCTCCAGGCTCCAGGCCGCCCGCTCCTCCTCCCCCTCCTCATCCTCGTCGCTCGACTGCTGCGAAGCTGTTGCCGCCGCCGCTGTTGCCGCCTGCTGCGCCGCCGTGGGCTTGTTCGCGCTGCGCGCGGCCTCTGCAGGTGGGGTGAAGTGTGACGAGCACGGTTGCTACGGGCGGGCTACGGTCTTGTAAGTTGCAGCTGAAGCGGAGGCAAGGGCTGAGCCAGGGCAGCTCATCTGCCCCCAAACCCCAACAGGCTGCAGCTGTGTGGAAGCTCACAACAGCCCCACAGCAGTGGCACGTTGACTCACCCCCTCGCCGCTTGAGCTCCGCCTCCATCAGCTCCGCGGCAGTCATGTACACCTGCAGGGGAGGAGAGGAGAGGAGACAGGTGAAAGCAGAAGGGGGCAGTGTAAGCAAGAGAGGGCAGGCCATGCAGGCAGGACAGCCAAACCAGAGGCGGGCAGTCGGCGCAGAGGCCTTGTGCTGATGGACGCACCTGGCGGGAGGCATTGCGCTCTGGGCCGACCAGGAAAAGCAAGAGGGCGAACAACCGTTGGCACACACACATGGCCAAACACTGCTTCAACACACCTGGCCGGAAGCGTCCCGCTCCCGCTCCTCCACATCCACCTCGCCAATCACTGCAGGGTTTTCAGGATGGAAAGAATAACCATCTCTGGCATGCGCATCAGACACCAAGACCCCGCATGTCCTAAACCTGCCCTTGCTGCATATCACCAGCTGCACATGCACCCTCCTTGATACGTAAAAAATGTACAGCCCAGGCCACCCACCCGTCTTGTGGTACTTGCAGATCATCTCCAGCATCGTGCGCAGCAGGGCGTCCAGCACAGCGGGGTACTTTTGGGCAAAGCGCGCCACGCCTGCGGGGAACAAAGCGCGGGAGCGGCATGCCATGCTGGGTGGAAGGCGCTTGGTGACTAGCTGCTGCCGGGGGCAATGCTGCTTTGAAGCACAGCAGCAGGCAAGTGCAGTGCACAGCAAACAGAAGAAGCAGCATAGTCCGGGGAACCTGTGCAGTGCACTGCATGCCCAACAAACTCGGAAAGGGCACACAACGCAGCAGACATACACGCATCAACGAGTTTTGTTCCACTTGTGCTGAAGAAAAGCCAATGCACCTGTGCAAAGAATCAGCCCAAGCCTCACCCAGTGTCGAGAAGCTGCGGACCATCACAACCCGCAGCGGCCCCGGCATATTGAAAATACTACACTGCAGACTCACCCAGCGTTGAGAAGCTGCGGACCATCACGAAGCGCAGCGGCTCCTCCGGCCACCGCAGCGCCTCCACTGCGGCAGGCAGGAAACGAAGGGGGCCATCGAGCGGAGGCTCACAGCCCGGGCGCAGCTGCCGGGGCAGCAGCCTGCCGCAATGAGCGAGTCCATGCCTTGTGGCACGGAGCGCAAGGCTGGTCCATCCCATGTGCTGCTGCCCCAGCCGGCCGCAGCACTGCCAGCCGGTGCTGGCATCCAGTTGTGGGCAGCATCAAACGGCTGCATTTGGAAGCGCTCACCCGACTGCCCCGCCACTGGCGAGTCCTTTTCGTCAATCAGCTGCTGGATGGTGAAGTCGTCCAGCACCAGCCCGCGCTCCAGCGCCGCCTGCGGCAAAAATTCAGAACAGTGAGACACATGAATAAAAAGAAGGTGCCAAATGGGGCGTCGTGCGAAGTCGTGCAGCACCAGGCCGCGCTCCAGCGCAGCCTGCGGCACACGTGCAAGCAACCGTGTGCACCATTGGTGGGATTGGCCACAGCAATGTAACCATGTAACAGCCTAAGTGCCGCATGCCACCCGCACCCAACAACCACACCCAGGGCAGCCCGCACCTTCCACATCAGCAGGCCGCGCGCGCTCTCCTGCAGCGCCGCATTCGAGTCGCCGCCGGTGATGCGCGACTTGATGTGTGCCAGGCGCAGCAGCCAGGGCATGTGGACAGGCGCCACCTCACCAACCTCCCCCAGGCTATGCAGCAGCGCAGTGTGCCCCTCCGCGCCGCCTGCCTTGGAGGGTGCGGCCGCTGCCGAGGCCACGACGGCTGCACGCTGCCGCCGCTGCCGCCACTGCTGCGCCGGCTGCTGCTGCTGCACGGGCATCAGCTGCCGCTGCTGGCCGCGGACGAGCGGCGGACCCAGCGGGCCGGGCACCGCCGCCGCTGCCGACGGCATTGCTGCGGACGCTGCACGCGGCGCGGTATGCTGCAAAGCAGTCAGCATGGTGTGCTGTACTGCAGCAGCGAGCCACTGTGTCGCGGGGAGCCTGCGGCAAAGGGCGGGTCGCCAGCGGCTGAGCGGGGGCGCGACAGCAGGGTTGGGGCTTTCATAATCGCATGAACAGCACACAGCAGCGCATCGAAACGGCCGGGCCGCCAGCAGCGGCCCGCACCTTGCCGATACGCGCGGGTAAAGAGCCGGTGCAGCAGATTCCGGCCTTCTGGAGCGCTCTGACAATTCTGAGCTGCTCGCAGATTGCCGTGGGCCGCTCACAAGCTTGGATGGGGCACCCAGCGTCTCGGCACACCCGCCAGCTGTGCAGTCTTTCCATGCAGGCACTCAGTTGCAGCTTGGCGCCGACCTGCACAATTAAGATAATATTGCTCCTCTGAACTGTCAATTGCAGGGACTGTGACCGCCCCCCGCGAGCACGCCGCCAGCACTGGTGCGCTGCAGGCGGCTGCGCAGCATTGCGGCCGTCCCAGCTGCTTGCATGAACGGAGGTGTCGTACAGCAGCGAACAGACGCCCCATGCATGACCAGCACTCGCCGCCGCCGCCGCTGCCGCCGCCGCCGCCGCTGGCCCTGTTTGTCTGCCGCACCGTGTTGCAGACACTGCCTGTGTTACTGCTGCCATGCAGACTGTTGTTCCTTCGTATAAAACCGTCACTCCCAGTCGAGTTCGGTGCTTGTGTAGCAGCAAATAGCAGCCGGCGGCGGGCAGCGGCAGGCCGCAGGGGGAGCAGCCATGGGCAAGCGGCAGCGAGACGACGACGATGAAGGGCCGTCCACCAGCGGCCCAGATGCCACGATAGGTGAGCATGGCAGTTGAATTTACAAGAATTTACAACCCGTCTCTGCTGCTAGCTGCTGCTGCTGCTGCTAGCTGCTAGCAGGTACTGAGCGAACAGATGCCAGCAGCAGCTTCACCATGCTTGTAATTTCCACTGCGGGTTTGGCCCGGGCTGCCATGCGTGGGCAGTTGAACACGATGCATCAACTCGTGTCTCTGCAGGCCAGCACACGTCGTTCATCAAGGACAAGGTGGTGCAGAGGCAGGAGCGGGACAGTTCGGAAATGTTGACAAGCCAATTTGTCACCCTCCACCGCAGGCCAGCGCACGTCGTTCATCAAGAACAAGGTGGTGCGCAGCGAGAAGTACAACAAGCTGCGGCACGAGGCGAAGCGGGACAAGAAGAAGGCGCGCAAGGTGCGCACAAAAACTGAAACTGATTCTTTGAGGGATGTGGGTGGAATGTGGGTGGCCAGCGAGAGGAGCAGAACGTGTGCAGGAGCTGTGCAGGCCTTCTCCATCTGGGACCGCCTTGCGGCGTGACGCTCAGCAGCTTTCATTAGCGAACGACACTGCCTCACGTATGCACCCTATTTTCCCGGCTGCTGCTCGCAGGCGCGGCAGAAGGAGGCGGCACGAGCCGAGGAGCTGGGGCTGGAGCCGCCGCCAAAGGCGGTGCCAAAGGCAAGTGCTTGCTGGCTTCCTCACAAGATGTGACAGCCTGAGTGCGATGCTGTGTGCACGCTAACCCGCCTCATGCTTTCAACGCAGCAATGTTCTCCTCTTCACTCCACAACATGCAGACGATAGAGAACCAGCGGGTGAAGGATATTTGTTGCACCTGACTTGCCCTTCCTCACACCTGCAACAATGCCTGGTGTCTCCTAAACTGTTGCAGACGATAGAGAACCAGCGGGTGAAGGATGAGACGATGGTGCAGCCGGACGATGCAGAGGTGGCGGCAGGTGCGCCGGGGGCAGCCTGTCGAGCCTGCTGCTGCAGCACTCTGTTGCTTGTTGACGCCACGCTCCACAGCCACCGAAGCAGGTGCCGCGCCTGCTGCCGAAACTACTGCATCTTGGCCGCGCGGTAAGCACATGTGAGGTGTGCCTCATGTTGCCTCCCATTTTGTTTCACAACTGCCCACCAAACAGACGAGGACCAGGACGAGTTTGCGGAGCACTTCAAGCGCGTGCGGCCGCCGCACGTGCTCATCACCACCTCCTACAAGGTCACCGGCATCATGTACAAGTTCATCTCGGAGCTGATGGAGGTGGGTTTGCAGGGTGTGAGGCGCCGAACAACATCTGTGGATGTGCATATGCTCGGGGATTGACCGGCGTCATGTACGTGTACAGTTCATCTCGGAGCTGCTGGAGGTGTGCTGCCCATCTACGATTGCTGCAATCTGGGTTAGAGTCGGATGCATGGCGACTCCTGCTTGCAGCGCAGCAAACTGCCTCGCAGTCTGCCCAGCCCCACCTCGCACAACCTCACTGCATGCCTGCTGCCCCTGCCAACCTCTCAACAGGTGCTGCCATGCGCGACGTACTACAAGCGGCAGGGCTACCCGCTGAAAAAGATTGTAGAGTACGCCAAGAACCGCGACTTTACAGACCTGATGGTGAGGGCTGTGAGCGCTGCATGGGTGCTGCACAGGGTTCACAGTTGTTGCACCTCCCAGCGCACTGCAGCTGGGGGCCGGCTTCAGTGGACGCTGCTGCGTCCCCAACCTGGGTTGTTGCTTTCCGCACCACCCCGTGTTTACAGCCTTGCTACCCTGCCGCCAAATCATTTTTTTGCCAGGTGTTCAACGAGGACCGCAAGCAGATCAACGGCCTGCTGCTGGTGCACCTGCCGGACGGGCCCACCGCCCAGTTCCGCCTCTCCAACCTGGTGCTGTCCACCGACATCAAGGTCAGCGCAGCGCAGCATGAGCGCGTGCAGCGCAGCGCAGCGCAGCATGACGGTGCACAGTGCAGCATGTGCAGCGTGCAGTGTGCAGAGCATGCCCAGCATGGCGCCGTGCAGCAGGAGGCAGCAGGGCAGCGGGGGCGGCCTGCTTGCGCCCACGCTTCGCCACCCAACGTGCCTGCGGCATTGGTGTGCGGCACCCATTGAGGAGCAGCCGCTCCCTTTGCTCAGACCTCCTTGCGCTCATTGCTCCCTTCCCTGCCCCTGCTTTCTTGTCCACTCCAGAACCACGCGCGCGCGACCAGCCACCGCCCCGAGCTGGTGCTCAACAACTTTGACACGCGGCTGGGCCACCGCGTGGGCCGCATGTTTGCCTCGCTCTTCCACCAGGTGGGTGCTGCTGCTCAAGGGGTGTGAGTTGGGTGCTGGGCAGTGAACCAGGTGACAGGTGCTGGGGGGGGCTACGGGGGCGGGACGGGTGCTGGAGACCTGTGCGTGCCATGTATGAGAGCATGGCGCACGCCAACTCACCCCCGACGTGCCACACACTGTCTGCTCCCCTCTGCCGCAGGACCCCACGTTCAAGGGGAGGCGCGTGGTGACATTCCACAACCAGCGCGACTTCATCTTCTTCCGCCACCACCGATACATCTTTGAGGTGCGCCGGCTTTGACTCTTGGGCGGGTGTGCTTGGGTGCTAGCTAGTGGGTGAAGCTGCTGCTGGCAAAGGCAGGGCCTCACTGCAGCGCTGTGGCAAGAGCGCCTTGGGCAGCTGCTGGCCCCCAGCGCCACATTGCCATGCGTGATTTGACCGAAGTGGGTGCTGCCCGTGTCTTACGACCATTGCACCGCCATCCGCTCTGTATGCACTGCCGCAGGAGAAGCAGCAGAAGGAGAAGGGCAAGAAGGAGAAGATCACGGTGGTCAAGACGCGGCTGCAGGTGGGTGCTGGGCGCGGTGTTATGGCTGTGTGGCTGGGCTCGGTGTGGGTGCTTGATCAGCGCAGGAGCCTCGCCTGCCGCTGTGCTGGGCGGCAAGCGCTGCTGGGTGCTGGCCGGACGCTTCCGCATCCCATTATTTCCCCACCCAGCTGAGCTCCTCCCCTGTTTCATTTGCTGTACTTCCGCAGGAGATTGGGCCGCGGTTCACGCTGAAGCTGCAGAGCCTGCAGAAGGGCACGTTTGACAGCAAGGGCGGCGAGTTTGAGTGGGTGCACAAGCCGGAGACGGAGACGACGCGGAAGAAGATGCAGCTGTGAGCTGAGCACGCAGCGGCGCCGTGTGACGTAGGCAGGTCGACTTTGATTGCAGCAGCTCGAAGTTGTGTGTATTTGGCAGGCAGGCAGCAGACTGTAAGAACCCGGCTGTGCACGGCAGGGGCAGGGACGCCAGGAGGCGCGGACGGGGTGGGTGCACAGGCGGGCGGTCCTTCGGCAGTATCAACAATACCACAGAGAGGCTGCAGGCTGCAGAAAGTTACAAACTGTCTTTTATGCTCGGTTGCTGGATATCAAAGCCGGCGGTCAGGAGGAAGCGACGCCTGGGCGGCGGCGGTGCATGACAGGCGGTTTGTTGGGCGGCAATGCGTCTTGTTCATTTCCCTTCCCTCTGACAAAATCGGGGACGCCGCAGGACAGCGGGTTGGCGCGGCGCAGAGAGCGAGAGTGGACAGCGGCCTTGGAGCGGGCCGGCAAAGCGATCCAGCGCCCGCACCCGCTGCACCTGCGCCCTCCATGGCGCTCCTTTCTAGCGAGGCGCTGCTTCTGTCGACCAGCGACCTGGCTGCCGTCGACTGCCCCTGCCGGCTGCTGGCGGCCTCCACCGAGAACCTGGCGGCGCTCAAAAGCGTGTGCACCGCGCTGCCGCGCCTGCTGGCCACGCCCAGGTGACCCCCGCCGCCGGCAGTTTCGCCACCAGCCGCCAGCCCGCCCGGCTCCCTCGGAGCGGCGCCGGCGCGGACCAGCCTAAGCGGGTTTTGCTGTGCATTTCTGATATCTTACATCACATTCTGGACCCCAGGCTAATGATGACAACCCCAAATCAATGCATCCGCCGCCGCGCAGGGAGGATGTGCGTGCCAGCGATGTTGTGCTCGCAGAGCTGCTCAACCGACGGCCGCCGGCGGCGTGGCTGGCCGCCAGCCACGATGGCAGCGCGGGCGGCAAGGAATGCGAGCTCGTCCAGCTGGTGCGGCCTGCGGGCAGAGCAGTGTTGCCGCGTGCAGTTGCCGCCGCCCTGCACCATGCGCCTGCACGTAGCTTCCAAGGTGGCGGCGCCTGCTCGCCCCAAAACCCCAGCACTTTCACCCACTACAGGCTCGCGACTGCGTCACGCTGGACATTGTGCTGGTGACGCGAGGCTCCACCTTCGACCTGGTGTTTGTGCCGCGGCCAGCTGCTGTGCAAGACGGAGTGGCTTTCGCCGTCTTCGCCACACGCGTGAGTATGATGGTTGGGGCAATGGGAGCGGGTGGTGTGTGGCAGGACCAGTCCGGCAAAGCTGCGGCAAGTGGCTGGGTGCTGAGGTACACTGCGGGTCCGCTTAGGTTGCCACCACGCACACGCACGCACGTACGACCGTACCCCTCTCTCACCGTTGCCCCTGCTGCAGATAGACGGCGTCTACTTCATCTCGCAGACCATTGCGGCTCGCCAGGTGGCGGTGGTGCTGGACTTGGACGCCACGCTGCTGGAGAGCGAGCACCTGCCGGTGGAGCCTGCAGGCTGGTGAGGGAATGGAAAGGACAGGGAGTGGCGACAAAGGTAGTGCAAGCTGGGGTGCCCAGCGCCTGCACACCGCCGCAATGCACACGTGGTGCCCTGCCTCTCCTGCTGTCCTGCAGGGACGAGCTGGCGTGGGAGCCGGTCAGCCTCACGCAGCAGCCCGGCGGGCAGCACGTGATGGGGCGGGTCAGCCGGCTGCCCGACGAGCCACACCACGCTGAGTCGGTGCACGCAGCCACCTGGGTGTGTAAAGGAGGTGAGGTGGGGCAGCAGGGCTGGAAGGTGGCGGCGGTTAGCGCGTTCTCGTTGGCAGGCATTGCTTGCCTCCAGCCTGCTGTTTGGCTCCAGCGCAAACATGCTAGCTACCCACAATCATGCCAGCTCACAGCGCTCGTCCATTCTGTGCTTCTCCTGCAGCGGCGCACAACTACCGCGTGCGGCAGCGGCTGGGCTGGTCCCATCTGCGAGACGTGCTGACTCAGGTGTGCTGCAAGCCTCCCTTCCCTTGGTTGGCTGACGGGGAGCGACTAGTGGCTGCTTTCATGCGCTCACAGCAACCCGAGCCTCATCATTCGCATTCGTGTTCTGTGCCCTCCCAACCTGTGCAGGAGGGCCAGCCTGGCGGCAAGCTGGCCACCTACGTACTCTCGCTGGGGCGCCCACTCTACATCCAGGTGAGGAGCCTTCAATGGATGGTCAACCTGCATGTGGTGGCTCTGGCCTTGGGCCTGAGGGTCAGTTGTAGTAAGCTCACCCTTCCCCTTTCTCCCTGCCTGCTGCAGACTGCGTGGCAGCTCCTGGATCCCGCGGGCGGGATCATTGCGCGGCACGAGTTTGGACGCAAGGTGAGCAACTGGAGGGGTGCACTTGCGGATGCACAGTCCAGCTGCGATGATGGCTCAACAGGCTATGCATCCCTGCTTGCCCTACGCCACCGGCACACTCGCGCCTGCTCCCCTGCCTTTCTGCCACACCAGGTCAACTCTGCGCGGCCAGACGGCGTGTACTGGTGCCCCGAGAAGACGCCCTGCATCGGCGTGGGCCTGCGCTCCATCTTTGACCAGGCGAGTGCTCCCTTTCGTGTCCGTGGGCCTGGCATGGCGCGGCAGCAGGCGTGTTTGCCCGGCTGCGTGGCGTGCATGCTTGGCTGGTTCACTCTTCAAGCTGTCCATCCTGGCCTGAGAACCTCCGTGCACACATATCCGCTGCACAGGACTTCAACATGCGGCTGGGCCCTGTGTGGATTGCCGACGACCTGCCTGAGGTGCGGGCTGTGCGGGCAGGGGGCAGCGTGTTGACTGTGCCAGTCACTGGGTGGCAACCAGGTGCCGATTGCCACATGCTGCAACGCTGCACGTGCCTGACTTTCGGAGCCCTCCCCGTCTGGCAGGTCTACGCCGAGAAGTACCGAGATGCAGTCTGTGAGTGATGCGCTGCAGTGATAGCGCTTGCCTACTGCATGCCCTGACAGCTGTGCACACGAGTTGCATGGCGCCGGCTGGTCTCCATCCAGCTGCCAAACTCATCTTCACTCATACAAACTGTGCCCAACACTCATCTGCAGATGCGGTGGATGCCTACAAGCCGGTCTGCGCGCAGCCCAACGACTACGATGCAGACGGCAGCGTGCTGCGCACCATGGCAGACTCCCTGCTGCGCTTCTGGAGCCACTGCTACGGCCCCGACGGCCAGGGCGGCGCGGTGGCCGCGGTCACAGCCGCGGCGCAGCAAGCGCTGCACCAGCTGGCGGTGGTGCCGCTGCCGGCTGCCCAGGGCGGCAGCTCGCTGTGGTGCGAGGGGCTGTTCCGGGGCCGCGAGGTGGTCAGCAGCGCTTTCTCGGTGGCCAGCTTCCTGCGCACGGAGCAGGTGGGGTGGGGGCGGCGTGCGGGCAGGGTTGGGTGAGTGGTCGACTGCCCATTGCAAGACAGCGCTGGCGTGCATGCACGTGTTCTGTTTAGTAGCCTGCTCCGCTGCACACAATCTACACACCCGCCAATTAGTCCGCATTCCTGCCTCCCCCTGATTGCCAGGCGGTGGAGCCTGCAGTAGACATGGAGGCGGCCGTGCCTGAGGCGGAGCCAGAGGCAGCAGTGCCCGAGAACGACGAGAACCAGGAGGCGTCGAAGGCCAAGGTGTGAGGGTTGGTTGGTTAGTGGCAGACAGACGGCCGGTCCTGGAGGCCAACCTGAATATTGCTAGTTCAGTGCTCGTTTCTGCTGCATTGTGGCTTGCATCAAGCTTCCAATTGCAGAAGCGTGTCACTGCAACACAATCAAACCCTTCCTGCCTCTCCTTCCTTCCAACCCTCCGCAGCCCTCCCCAGGCAAGGTGCCGCCGGCGTCGCCCGAGGACCGCGCCCCGCTGCGCCCCTCCTCCCGGCAGGACACCTCCAGCCACGCCCCCACTACGGCCGGCAAACCCGCCTCGCCGCGGCCCGCCGGCTCGCCCGCACCCCGGTCTCCAGGGGCAGCGGCACCCGCTGACGGCTGGCGACAGGCTGGCGGCACAGCTGCACCGGCAGCAGTGGAGGGCACAGTGGAGGAGGCGGTGGCTTCCATTAGCATCTTGCCATCCAGCGAGGAGGAGGGCGCCAGCATGATTCTGCTGCTGGGCAGCGCGCCGCGCCGGCCGCCGCCGCCGCCGCCGCCCAGCGCGGTGCAGGTGGCCATGGTGGTGGAGGCTGCTCTGGGCGCTGTGGAGGCGGCGGTGCTGGCCGCCGGCGCCGAGGGCTCGGGCGACGCCGGCTGGGCGGCGGCAGGAGAGGCGGAGGAGGGGCGGGTGGAGGAGGCGGTGCCCATGCGCAGCGGCAGCTCCGAGGTGGAGGATGCAGCGGCGCCGCCGGAGGGCGCTCTTCCTGATGCCGAGGTGAGATGGCTTGTACAGGGGAGATGCTTGCAAGCTTGCTAGCTTTGGCTGCTGCTGGCTTTGCTGCTCTGCTGGGCTGGCTGTTCTAGGCATGCACCATGCAGGGTCCAAACAATCCTGCGGTTGGTGCCACCTTAACCAACACAGGACGCGGAGGAGAGCGGCTCTGCAGGCCGCAAGCGCGACTTTGCCGCCATCGCCGGCCAGGACACCCTGCTTGGCCCAGGTGGGTGGCGTGTGCTGGCGGAAGGGAGATGGCAGGTTTTGAGCCGCACGCTGGGCACTGCTGCAAAGGTAGAGCAGGATCTCAAGCATACATTACACCGCACACACCTCTTCCCTGCTGCAGGCGCACCCATCTTTGTAGCGGCCGGCAACTGAGGCGCGCACAGCACAGTTTTCCCCGTGCGGCGGTGCGACACCCATGCGGCAGCGCAGCGTGCGCCGCCGCCGCCCTTCGCCCAGGGCGCATTCCTTCCTCTGCGTTGTCTTAAATTATCGCCTGAGCTTCCCAGTTCACCTAATTTGCAGCTCCTGCTTCTTTGCTGCTCCCTGCGCTCGCGACCGACTTGCTAGTGACCGCTGCCGGCTCTGCTGCCGCTGCTTGTGTAATCTGAGCAATGGTGGAGGGCGAAAAGCCAGCTAGGAACAGCCTGGAGGCGGACGTGGTGACGCTGGCGAGCGGTGAGGGCTTGCTTGCCGGCACGGGGCCGCGGACGCCGCTGCTGCAATATTGCATGGCTGCACCATGATCGCACGGTGCCATCGCATCGCTCTGCAGATACCGGGGAGGAGGCCCAGCAGCAGTACCTGCAGTCGCACGCAGACAAGACCATCCAGACCATCCTGCTGCTTGTCGGTGAGTCTGATGTGTCGTCAAGCTATTGCGATCCACAGCTTGGCCGATGGCTGCGCCTGCGCCTCCGCCGCCGCCGCTCTCCCCTGGCCCCGGCATGCAATGGGTGCTCACCTGCTTGCCTGTGTCCCTACAAGCAGCCATGGAGGCGGAGGCGATGCCAATGGTAGAAGCACTAGGGCTCAAGGCGGACAACCCGGCCGTCATCCCGCCGCCCGCGCCCTGCCACTCCTTCTCGGGGCGGCACGCCGGCGCCGACGTGCACGTCGTGTGCTTTGGTGAGCTCAGACGATTCAGAGTCTTCTTGCGTTGTGAACATGGAAGCTTGAGGCTGGGGCACTGCCCAAAGCTGCTGCTGCTGCTGCTGCTCCAGCCCTGCCCCGCTGCCGCACGCCGTTGCCTGCCTCCCTTGCAAGCCGCTGCCGCACCTCTTGCTCAAACGCACAGCTGCCTAAACTGCCTGTGCCCGCCTGCCCGCAGGCAAGTGCAAGGCCACTGGTGTGGACAATGTGGGCACGGTGCCCGCAGCGCTGACCACATACCTTGCCATCCAAGCCTTCAAGCCCGACATTGTGATCAGCACAGGTGCGCTTTGCTTGCATGCGCTTGCAATCGAAGGCCGTGTTGTGCTGCGAGGGGTGCCGGCTTTTTGAGGTTGGAGACTGTGCAGGTGCCTTTCCGGATGCTGTTGCGCTGCCTTCACTTGCTGGTTTAGCTGCCCTCCATGGCTTGCGCTTCCACGGTGCAGGCACGGCGGGCGGCTTCCGGTCGCGGGGGGCGGCCATTGCAGACGTGTTCGTGTCGACGGGCATGGTCAACCACGACCGCCGCATCCCCATCCCCGTGAGCCGCTGCTGCTGCCGCAGCACTGCATGCCGTTGCTCTTTGTGATGCGGATCTTTTGGTGCTGCTGTGCCGTGTCTGTGGGACTGCGCTGACTTGAGCAGCGCGGCAACATGGCTCCTGCTCTGCAGGCGGTGCGCCAGGCCGCCATCCCGAATTCCCTTCCGCTGATCGTTCCTCCTCCGCTGACGCGCACCTGCCGGACTCGCCGCTCCCCGCTGCAGGGCTTTGACAAGTATGGAGAGGGCGCGTTCGATGCCATCCCTACGCCACACCTGCAGAAGGCGCTGGGCCTCAAAGCGGGTGGGCGGGTGCAGCTCAGCTGTGCTGTGAGCAGCAATGTTAGCAGGGCAAGTGCTGCGACAGCAGATGCCTGCTGTGCACGCAAGCCTGCAGCCCATGGGGGCGCTGGAGTGTGCTGCATGCTTCCTTGTTCAAGGACATGGCAGTGTGTGAGGTGCTTGGTGTGTGAACATGGCTGTGTGCCGCACCATGCAGGCGTGCGTGACCAGCGGGCAACTCGTTGGACTATGCCGCCCAGCACATGGCTTGTTGTAACTGTCGGGTTGTTGCACCACTCTTTGTGTGCAGGAGTGGTGACCAGCGGCAACTCGCTGGACTATACCGCCAAGGACATGGCTTGTTGTAACTGTCATGTTGTTGCACTACTTGTGTGCAGGCGTGGTGACCAGCGGCAACTCCCTGGACTATACCGCCAAGGACATGGCTTGTTGTAACTGTCATGTTGTTGCACTACTTGTGTGCAGGCGTGGTGACCAGTGGCAACTCCCTGGACTATACCGCCGAGGACATAGCTCCCTTTGATTGTCAACTGTTGTGCACCGCACTTCCTGTTGCAGGCGTGGTGACCAGCGGCAACTCGCTGGACTACACCGCCGAGGACATGGCGCGCATGGTGCAGCACGAGGCAGCGGTCAAGGTGCGCACGCTCTGCCTGCTGTGCATGCTTTGCCCGCTGTGCCTGCTGCACCACCAATCATGCTTTGCCTGGATCGTGCTTAGCCTTAGCCCCCCGTCCGAGACTCCTGCACTCCACTGCGCGCCGCTCCACCCGCCACTTTCACAGGAAATGGAGGCGGCGGCGGTGGCTTGGAGCGCCGACCTCTTTGGCTGCCCCGTGTTCTGCATCAAGAGCGTGACCGACATTGTGGACGGGGAGCGGCCGGCGCAGGTGGGTGCTGGCCGGTCAATGAGGCAGCTTGGTGGCGGCCCCTGTGCCTCAGACGTGGTGGCACTGCAGGGATGTGCATGCTGTTTCAACCACAACTTCCTGCCTGGGCGTGGGCGACCGCTGCACACTCTTGCTCCCTGCTCTTTTCTCCTGCCCGCAGGAGGAGTTCCTTGAAAACCTGCACAAGGCGGCGGGCGCGCTGCAGGCGGTGGTGCCCCAAGTGATCGAGTTCATTGCTGGCAAGCGGTACAGCGACCTGTGATGTGACAGTAGCACTGTAAACTGCAGTTAGCAAAGGCCTGGGTCGGTCAACTTGGAAGGTGCCACAAGGGGGCAGCAGTGAGGCGGTGGCGGCCGGCGGCCACGGTGCGGCCAGCAGCAGGATTGGGCATGCTGGCAACAGCTGCTGCAGGGCGCGTCGCAGGAGATGTATGGAGGGGCTGCTGAGTTTGAGCAGTGCACCAGGCAGGCGAAGACGAGAGCGGCATGCAGGACAGGACCGCAGCAGGCGCAGCGGGGCCGCTGGTTACAAGGACTCCCAGTAATGCCTGCCATAATTACTTTCCCAACCGCTTCAATGAAGGCCTCGAACGCTTCCAAGCCCCACAAGCACCTGCACCGCCACAAGTGAGTGCCCTGGCTGTAGCCTGGGCTTGGCCGCCGCCGCCGCCGTGAACTTGCGAGTATCGGCCTGCCCGCCCCCTTGAGTGGGCGCTAGAGCAGCTGGAGGGCGCGCTTAGGCGCCGGCAGGTGCGCAAGCCGAGCCCTGGCTCTCGCCGCCGCAAGTCAAGTCCGGCGAGCGGCGGCAGCGGCGGCGCCCGCTCAGCTTCCTGTGGCAAACTAGCTGCCGCGCCTTCCCGCGGTCTTTCACCTTCTTCGTGGCCTCCCGCTCCCGTCACGTTGCTCCCTTTTGTAGGTCAGGCGGTGCAGCACAGGCGGCGGTGATGGCAGGCGCCGCCTGTGCCCTGAACCCGGTGGGTGGGTGGGCGGAGCGGCGGCTGGCGCCAGGGCCGGCTTGCGCAGTTGCACTCTAACGCGCCCGGATTAGATTTCACCGGGCCCCAGGGGCGATTGAGGCTGGTCAAACGGTCAGTTTGGTTAATCCACACCATATTGTTGCAGTAATTATACTGCCTCCCTGCTCCCAAACCACTTGCCTTGCAGGAGCGCCGCGCCACGCCGGCGGCAGAGGAAGGGCGCCGGGCGGGGCGGTGCTTCGGCTTGGCCAGCACAGCATGCTCAGCACCTCATGCCTTGCTCAGCGCCTCGTGAAACCTCCCAGCTATGCCACCGTCAGACACTTATGAGGCCCCTGCTTGCACCTTCAGCCATGTTGTAGCCCCGCACCTCTCACCCCTTTGCAGGGCGCCTCCTACCCCAAGGCCCCGCCCGCATTCGACAAGTCGGTGGGCGGTGACTACCGCGGCGGGGACCCCGGAGACGATCCCATGGCCCTGGTGAGCATTGCAAATGATGAGATGCAGTTGACTCACATGGGGACAGTTGCCGTTTCCTGCCCCCTCCACCTCCGAAAGCCAGCATTGCATGGCAGCAAGGGCAGCGGGCTCCCCGCTACTGGTCCTTGCTGCCTGCCGTACTGCCGGCGGCCTGGGCAGATGCGCGCTGCTTCGCCTGCCTTACAGCAACCAATTCCAGCTGCTGGCTCCAACGGCCTGCATGCCGCCACCCTTTCTCGTCGCTGCCCCCGCAGGCCGGCTGCGCCGGCGGCCAGGTGCCGCCCATGCAGCCCCGCTTCCGCGAGCTGGCGCCGCTCTTCGCCTGCGAGTCCTGAGCTGGCGGCACCCAGCCAGCCATGGCTGCAGCTGTTAAGCTGCGAGTCCTGAGCTGCCTGAGCAACTGCAGCCATGCCAGCTCCAGGCTAGCCATGGCTGCAGCTGCTCGACTACACGAGTCCTGAGCTGCCTGCGCTTGGCCAGCAATGGCCGTTGCCCTGCAGGTCGCTACACGAGTCCTGAGCGGCCGGCACTGCCGGCACCCGGCCAGCCAATGCTGGCCATGTAGCATACTGTGAGTTGCGCGCTGGCGCTCGGCCAGTGCCAGCTGTGCAAATGAGGGAGGAGCCCTTGTAGTGGCTTTCTTGTCAATGTACGCCTTGATAGCACCCTGCCCCTTGATAGCAGCCCTTGCTAGCAGCCCGACGGGCGTGTGCCTGCTGGGCTCAGTGCTTGTGAAAAGAAGCTTGTGCGGATGAAGGCCAGTCTGCGTGAATACCCCATCCCACGTTATGTATTGAGGTGCTCAGCCCAACATCATTCGAGTGCACTGCTTTCATTCCTGTCCCCTCCCTCATCATCGAGTGTTTCCGTCCCTTGTGCGTCCACCTTGCCCCTAGCTGCTTTGGCCATCAAACAACAAGCCCTCAGCGGCAGTCCAATGAGTGTAATCAGCATGCCTGCATGTCCAAACCAAGACTTCTCAGCAACAGAGCGGTAGGCTGCAGCAGCAGGAGCACCAGGCTAAGATCAGCTGCCAGGCGCTACCAGCTGCACAACCTTCTCAGCCGCTGCCTCCCCTACAAGAGCCGTAGATGCTGGCCGCGGCAGGTGGGCCACTTCGGCTTTCATTGCGCTTGCTCCATTCCTGTACAGCGGCAAGCAATGCTGGCCGAGCGTGAATGGCAGCGGATCTGCAAGCAGGGCCAGCTGTGCCGCGCCATGCAAAGCAGGCAGGGCACAAGAGCAAGCAGGGCGCAATCGCAAGCAAAATGCAGGGCAACATCAACGCCCACCGGAGCAGCAGCAACGCAGTGCCTGCCTCACCGCTCTACTGCCTCCAGCAGGCCTAGAAGGCTGCCATACTTGCCGCCCACTGCATATGCCTCCTCTGCGCTGGCTCCAGCCGCCAGCAGCATGTGCATGAGTGCCGCCTTGCTGCCGTCTGTGGGAACTTCAAAGCGGCCCAGCAGCCTTTCCAGCTGCACCCGTTTTTTCTGCGCATCTTTTGACTGCAGCTCAACGGCAACAAAGCTGCGCGCGGTCTGCAGAATTGGGTTCGGGGCGGGGAGCACGGGTTGGGTATTGATAGACAGGCAACTGCGCTTGCATGCCCTGCACCGCCTGCCAGCAACCATGCAGACAGAGCCTGCACCTCGCAGCAGCAACCAGCGGGCATGGCAGTGCTTCCCCAGCCACCTGGCAGCCTCACCGTTTTCTTGTAGTCGGCCTCTGCCACAGCACGTGTTACTCGGTACACATGCTCTGCAGCCGCATCCAGGCTTTCGGCGCAGTGGAATGCAACATCCGGCCGCCAAACTGCGAGGTCTGCTGCCACCTGGCGTGACGCCTCATCGCCCATCGCATTGTATGTGAGCAAGTGTAGGCGCCAGCCGGGGCATGCACGTTCAGCAGCTTGCAAGAGGGAAGCAAGGCTGTCGCGCTGCACATGCCGCAGGAACTTATCCTTCTGCGAGCATGCAAGGGGGGCTAATAACGATGAGAGGCAAGTGTTCGAAGGGAGAGCGGCAGTCACCTGCATTGATCCTCACGCATGGCACCTGGCGTTGAGAGAGGGCTGTCATGGCCCAAGTGACAAACCGCAGTCAAACTCACCGCCAAGCAGATCATCAAGTGCTCCACATCGCGGCCATTCACTCGCCACGTCACCGTTTTGTGCTGCTCAAGCCCCGGCAGCGGCGCCGCCGCCTGTTCGGCCGACAGCTGGATGCGCGGGCAGCAGGGCGTTCCATCCTCGAGGTGATTCTGCTGAAAAGTAGGCCGCCGCCTAATCAATTCTGCAGCAGGCACGCACAGAGTGCGGAAGGTTGTGCAAGGGGGCAGCAGCAGCCGCCGGGTCGCCGCCGGCGCCGCCGCCGATGTGGGGTTGTGTGCATCGTCTTGCTGGATCGCACCTGATACACGCTCCCCTAGTTCCAACAAGCGAGGTGATAGGAGGGCAGCCACGGAGACGGCCTGGTCGGCGTGGTTGGCCACGGCCCAAGCCATAGGCTCGCTTGCAGCTGTGGATCTGCGCTCCTGATAGTTGATATGGTTACTGCATAGGTGCAAGAGTGCAGATCTCGGCGGGACCAAGCCTGCAGCCCATGTTCGGGCGCCGCGCTGGCAAAGGGCGGCTCCTCAGCGCCTTCCCCCTGTGTCCGGCGCCTAGCAATCGCGTGACCGCGCTACTTGGCAGCGAACAAGCCGTCTGGCCACGGCACCCGCGAGCTATGCGGGACTACAGGCCGCAGAAAGGCTCAATCACCTTCGCGTGCCTGGTTGAGCTCTACCAGGTGAGTTCAAGCATGCCGAGGTGACGAATTGCGCATCTAGTTTTGGTAAGCAGCCGCTCGCGGCTGCGGCGCCCCCGCCGCGACTGCTCCGGAGCGGATCCGCGCGGCCACACCACATTGCTCCCCTTGTTGCTGCTCGCCTGTGCAGGACGGGGCCTGCCCGAGTGGACCAAAACGTCGAGAAGGCCTGAGTAAAGAGACGCTGGCAGCATTAGTTGAGCAGCGAGGCCTTGCAGATACCGATCTTCACAAGAGTGCGCTCGAGGGCTCGTGCTGCTTCACTTCACACACTAGGCGCTGCTTCCATTTGCTGGTCAACATCCATAATACGGAAGCCGGTTGCGCTGGTGTCCACAGCCTGCACCTCCCGCCACCCTTCCCTCTCTGCAGAGACAAGCCACAGGACCGCAGCCGGGCATTACTATTCGGACACGGCCCTGGATTTAGGCCTGAGGTCCTTGCGCAAGAATTCCCAGGGCATTGTTGTGTACGCAGCGAAGTGCTGGAAGCTGACGCACGAGGTGCGTGCCGGCTGGGCGGCCCGTTGTGCTGCTGCTGCTGCTGCTGCTGCTGCTGTGCTGTGCTGCATAGTGCTGTGCTGCGCTGTGCAGTGGTCCCTCAGGAGCTGCCAGAGCCGCCTGCCAAGCTTGTTGCAAACTAGCTGCCTGTCTGCTGAACTGAGAGTAATGCTCTCCTGGCTGCAGGGCGAGAGGATTGCCACAGATCTGTGCTTGCAGCATGACTACGGCCTTCCAGCATGGGATCAGGGAGCGCAGCAGGCGCAGCAGCCGCAGCAGCCACAGCAGCAGGCGCAGATGCAACAGCAGCCGCCGCAGCAGCACGCGGCGCAGCATCAGCAGCAGCACCCTGCGCAGCAACAGCAGCAGCAGCAGCAGCGCGCAGGGTTGCAGCAGCAGGCTCAGGCACATGATGCGCCGCCGCAGAGCACGCCAGGCGGCGTTCGGGAGCCGCAGCGTGGCAGAAGGCAGGCGGCGCCACTTCAGGCAGGCCCTGCCCGCCTGCCACATGCAGAGCTGCAGCATGCTGCACATGGTCTGGCTGACATGTCCCCTAGGGAGGCTGCTAGGGCAGCTGCCATTGCCAGAGCGCAGCAGCAGCAGCGGCAGCTACGAGAGCAGCAGCAGCAGCAGCAGCAGCAGCAGCAGCAGCAGCAGCAGCAGCAGCAGCAACAACAGCCACAGCAAGCAGTTAGGCAAGCCGCTGGGGCCGCAGCAAGCGCGGCGACTATGGGGCAGCCATGCAGGTTGACGGGCAACAGGCGCAGTGCACCAGGTGCATTGCGGCGTCTGCTTTCTGGGTCACTGCCGCTGCTCCTGCGCGCTTTGAAGGCCCCGAGGTCGGGGCATATCTGTCATTTCGCTCTCGTGCTCAGTGCTTATAAGTGCACAAATGCTCAGTGCTGTGCCCCTGTTCCCTGCAGATGTGGTGAACTTGCTGGAATCAGATTCAGACTCTGATGCTGATCTGCTGATATCACCATTCAAGCGGCCTCGGCAGCGGCCAGTGGCCGGCAGCAGCCATGAGGGAGCTGGGCCATCACGTGCGGGCCGCCGGCTGGAGTGGCAGGAGCCGGCGCAGCAGCTGGAGCAGCTGACGCAGCGTGCACAGCAGCCGGTGGCCCAGCATGCACGGCAGCAGCAGCAGCAGCAGCAGCCCTCGCCAGCACTGCAACAAGCAGCGCAGCAGCTAGCAGAGCTGTGCCAGGTCTCTCCGGATGATGCAGTTGCAGCGCTGCAAGTGTGCGGCGGCGATTTGGAGGCTGCAGCTGACTTCATTTTCGAGTCCCAGCAGCTGCAGCAGCCACAAGCTGCAGAGCGCCAGCCGCCAGCACCACCGCTACAGCAGCAGCAGCAGCAGCAGCAGCCAGCTCAGCTCAGGGCGCCGCACCAGGAGGCAGCAGCAGCTGCTGCAGCAGCGAGAGGCGCCCAGGCGCCTGAGCAGGCCGGTGCTGTGGCTGCGCACCACCCAGGCACCGGCTGGCAGCTGCGGGAGCGTCTTGCGCTGCCGCCGCTGGCCCCAGGGCAGGCTTTTAGTGATACATACGACACAGTGCTGCTCGTTGACAGCCGGGAGCAGCAGGCCACCCTGCAAGCGCTAAAGGCAGCACTGGCGCAGCAGGGCATGGCTGTGGAGTCGCGGTGCCTGCCAGTTGGCGACATGGTTTGGGTGGCTCGCGACAGGTGCGTTGCAACTGATGGCACCGTCGTGCTCAGAATGCCTCGCTGCTGTACAAGTTGCATGGCTCATGCGCTGCCGCCCTGTGCGCACATGCTCTCGTTACTGGCCTTGCTGCTGTGCCTTGCATGTCCTCCTCTTCCTCACCTTGCCTGCCCACCACCCACCCATTCTGGCCACCTTGCAATCACAGGGATGGTTTGGAGTATGTGCTGCCGTTTGTGCTGGAGAGAAAGACCAGCCAGGACCTGCTGGCCAGTATCAAGGACGGGCGGTACCTGCAGCAGAAGTGGCGCATGCTGCACAGCGGGATACCCCACCGCCTTTACCTGGTGGAGACCGCGGGCGATGGCAGCCTGAAGGACAGCCACAAGCGGGTGAGCTTGTTTGGTGAAATCAGTGGACGTTTGTCATCAAAGATCGCATCAAGTGGGGCAGCCGGTTTGTGCCGGCAGGGGATGGCAGCTTGACCGACAGCGACAAGCGGGTGAGTTGGGTTGGGGCCCCGGGTTGGGTGCAGGGACTGATGCCCAGCGGGCGGCTCCAGCCATGCGCTTGTCTCTAGTGCCAGGTTGCTTGCTTGCCGTGCCAACTTCAGTTCAGTTGGTTGCCGTAGCCGGCCTCCCTCTTGAGTAACAGTTGCCTCTTGTTAGTCTTGATCATCGCGGCATGAAGATACCAATGCACTTGGGGCTTCAGCCGTGCTGCTCCTGCGTCCCTCGCAGGCCTTGCAGACTGCAAGGACGACCACATCTGTGGTGGATGGCTTCAGGGTGCTGCACAGCAAGGGTGCGCTGCATGGCGGTTGCTTTGGGTGACTCCAAAAGCTGTGCGCTGTTTGTCCAGGGCCAGTCGCTGCGGCCTATGTGGCACATACGCGTGCCATGCCCCCACCTGCCTTGCTTGCCTGTCCACACCCTGCAAGCCTTGCGCGTGGTCCTCATCTCACGCACCGGCTGCCCTGCCCCTCCTTTCTGCTTGGGTTGTTCTTGCAGACTTTGAGCACCCCAGGCTGCGGCCCAACACTATCGGCTGGCTGTGTGGCCTGTCGCGGGGCATCGCACAGAGATGCACCCACGAGGCGGAGCAGGCAGCCCATGCAGGTGAGGCCAGCTGGTCAGAAGCAGGGCATTGGGAGCAAAGCTGGCTGTGGCACTTGCGAGCCCTGCTTGTTGGGGTGGGAGCGCTGGTGAACCAAAATGTCGGCCGTCATGGTCAGATGGCCAACAACCCTGAGCGCCTCAGTGCGAGCTCAACTGCCGACATGCACCGCAGGGCCGCCGCCTGGCCAGCTGATGACCTTTGCCCAGCTGGCCGAGCGGGTAAAGCAAGAAGAGGAGCAAGCGCTGGCTGGCAGCGCGCAGTGGCAGCTCGCCCTGATGTCCATGCCAGGCAAGCGGTCTGCTTGAAGCTGCCCAACTTGTTGCAGCTTGCGGGGCGTGGAGTGCAGCCGCCCACGCCAGCCGCTGCCGCTGTCTGCTGCTCCTTGCTGGATGTTGAGCTAGATTTTTGTGGAACTGCATGGCGATGTTTTGACATCACATCGGCCTCTCGATCTACCCTGCTGCTCGTGCTCAGCGCGGGCCCTGTCTACCCCTGCCCTGTTTCCTGCAGGCATGTCGTTGGGTGCAGCCGAGGCCATGGTTGCAGCGTACCCATCACCCACAGTGCTGCTGCAAGCTGTGCGGCAGGCTGGGCGCCGTGCCGTGGCGAGGCAGCTGGCGGCGCTGCGGCAACGAATCGGCAGCGGCCAGGCCATGAAAGAGGACGATGCGTTCCGCCTGCTGGGCCTGCTGTTCCCTGAGCAGCGGCAGCAGCAGCAGCAGCAGCAGCAGCAGCAGCAGCAGCAGCAGCGGCAGCAGCAAGCCATGCAGCAGCCTGCTCAGCAGCGGCAGCAGCAAGCCATGCAGCAGCCTGCGGCGCAGCAGCAGCAGCGCCAGCAGCAGCAGCAGCATGGCTTGGTGATCGACCTGACAGGTGGCTGAAAAGCATGTATTGATGCCGATGTATCAAGTGCTATAGAACCGGAGTTCAACCAAGCTGCGTGTTCCCCTCTACAGCATCCCCAGCCCCCTCGACTGCTTCCTTTACAAGCCTTCAATGCGCATTCGAATATATGTTGAGAGCATGAGTGTATGCGTGGGGGCAAGGGGCGCTGGCGGCGGCATGGCCTGCCATGCCGCCGCCGGTGCCCAAAGCAAATTCATCGGAGCGGAATGAAAGAATGCAGTCCAATCTGCCGGTACCACGCAACAGGTGAGAAGCGGGTGGGTGGGTGTAATGGGTTCTGTCTGCCGAAGGCAGGGACAAGTGCCAGGACAGTGAGAGGCCGCACGGCTGACGCTGGCCAGCGCGCACAAAGCACAGCCGAGAGGCAGTGTGCGGGCTGGGCAGGGCAGCCGTGCAGCAGCAACAAACAGAGGGGGCGCAGTGCGCACGGGCGCGGCCGCCGGCGCCCGCTGAGTCAGCGGGATAAGAATGGAAAAACCGGCGGCTGCCTGGGCGGCTGGCCCGCCCTGGGGAGCGCGCGACTCGGAAGCGTGTAGCACAGGCGCACGCTGCTCGGAATGGCTCGAGAGCGGCGCGGCTGGGTGGGGGAGGCGGCACTCAACAATAGAGGGGAGCAAGAAAGAGTGGTAGGCAGCAGGGGGGAGGACGGCACAGGTCAGTGTGTGCTCATGCGGCCCCTGAGGGCTGCTCCTGCTGCTGCGGCTGCTGCTGCGGCTGCTGCTGCGCCGCAGGCTGCTGCGCCGCAGGCTGCTGCGCCGCGGGCTGCTGTGCCGCCTGCGCGGCTGCGACGGCCGCGGCGGCGGCCGCCGCCGGCGCCTGCTGCCGATCCTGAGACAGGCTGTCGGCGCGCGGCGTGGCGGCGGCGCTGCGCTGGCCGCCGCCGCCGCCGCCCCGGCCGCCGCTGTAGCGGCTGCTGCCCGAGGGGCGGCGCCCCAGGGGGCCGCTGCCGGTGGGAGACAGCGGGTTTTGCATGCCGCTCACAGGGCTGACTGGCATGGCCATGCCGGCGGTGCCGGGGCTGCCGTAGGGCGCGTACGCCATTTGCATGCTTGCAGCGTAGGCCTGCATCATTGCCTCCTGCAGTGGTAAGCGCAGAGGATGGCAGGGGGAAAGCAGGCCTGTCAGCAAGCTTGCAGGGCCTCTGCTTGGAGGCACATGTGGTGCCGGCGTCGACATGGGGCGTGGAGGCAGCATTGTGCGCCCAGCTGTATGCGCTGCGCGGCCCTGCCCCTCACAACCCTTCAGCAGTGCACCCCACCCTGGCTTGCACAGGTGCAGCACAGCCTGCCATGGCGCCCAAAGCAGCAGGGAAGCAGAAGCTGCGCGCACCTGGCCGGGCCGAATGGGCACGTATCCATACGGCTGCATCACCATGCCATAGGGCATGCCGCCTGCGGCTGCGCCTGGGTACACCATGCCTGCAGGGGCCAGTGGGGCAGGCAGGCAGAGTTTGGTGGTGGCGGCAGAAGTGATGACATTGCAGGGTCGGCCATGCAGGAAGGAGCAAGTGGCAAGTAGCTTCACAGCAGGCGGCTCCATCTGGCCATCCAGGCAGCGCTTCAAACAGCAGCGCAGCACAAGCAAATTGGCAGCACGAGTGTTCCAACACGAAATAAATGTCCAGCAGCGGGTCCCGACCTGGCATGGGTGCCATCATGGCCGCCCCCGGCACAAGCATTTTGTAGCTTACAAACCTTTCCAACACGCAAACCATTACGCAGCAGCAGGGCTGACCTGGCATCGGCGCCATCATGGCGGCACCCGGCATCATGCCCGCCTGGCCGTAACCGTAGGCCGCCTGCATCGCCATCATCTGCTGCGGGTCCATCTGCAGGGAGGAGCACGGAAAATGCAGGTGTCCACGCGTGGGCTGGGCAGGTGGGAAGCAGGTATCAGTCCCCCATCTGCTGCTGCGCGACAGCACGCTCAACACAGCCTCCTGGCCACAGAAGCAAAGCACATGCCATCCCGCCGTCGGAAGCGACAGTAGTAACAGCGCCCCGGTGCACTGCCCACCTGGCCACCATAGCCGGCTGCATACATGGCCGCCGCCGCGGGGCTGCTTGGCATTTGTGAGGGGCCGGGCTGGCCCATGCCCATGCCGCTGCCATTGCTGCGAGGGGAGGAGGCTGGAGCATGGTCGGCGCGGCCGCCGCGCCCGCGCCCGCCGCCGCCCCGCCCCTCGCCGCCGCTGCTGCCGCTGCTGGCGAGCTCGGGGAACTGTAAGGAGGGAAGGAGGAGGGCAGAGAGGAGAAGCAGGAGGGTGAGTGTGACATTGTGGCATATGCAGAAGAGCAGGTCAGGCCATTGCTGGGGGCATGCAGGTCGGGGGCTGGCATTGCGTGAAGCGCAGGCAAAGGGCGCTAGCACAGCGAGAACTAGTCATGCAGCCTGCAGGATTTCAGGACTCCACAGAGGCCATTGGTAAAGCGGCTGAGCGCACCTCGCTGCCGTAGCTGGGGCGCACATACATGCTGGCCGCCGCCTGGTCCTCGCCAAAACCGGGGTCGAAACGAGGCGCGTGCATGCCCCTGCGGCAGCAGCAGCGGCAGGCAGCAAGCAGTAGGTTGGTTAGCAGGCAAGCTATGGAAGCGAGCAGGCAGGCAGGCACATGTGCTGTGCTGCAATTAACCGAACGAACGTTGCAACGAGCGAAAGAAGCAGAAACGAGCAAGGATGATGGGCAAGTTCAAAAAAATGTCCTCGGCTGTTTGTTCCATCCCGCCAACGGGCAGAGTGGCGGGGCGGCGTAGGAGCGCGAGTGCCGCTCTGGCGGGGCTGCCTGAGGCAAACCGCTGGGGCGGCTGGGAGGGCCGGCACCCAGCGGCCCTGCCCCGCCATGGCCTGACTGGCAGAAAACGAGCTATGCAAAACAGAACCGACCGTCAAGCCCAACAGCCTGCCACACCCGGAGTGTTTGCCAGATGCCAGCCAGGTTGCTGGCGACTCATACGAGACAATGCAGCCATGACGCACCTGCTGCCCTGGATCCCCACAAACGCAGGCAGGGGGCACATTGCACAGCCAAGCAGCACCCAACACGCCAGCAGTTGCACAACCGCACCTGCCGCGCCGGAAGTCGGGGTCAGCCATGTCTGCCTCCTTGTTTCGCAGCTGGGCCTTGGTGGGGCGCGGCCCGCCGCCGCCGCCGCCATAGCCGCCGCCGGGGCCGCCGTAAAAGCCGCCGGGGCCGCCGCTGTAGGCGCCGCCGGGGCCTCCGGGCGGGCCGCCATACGCCATGCCCATGCCTCCAGGCATGCCTGGGCGGCCGGCGTAGCCCATGGCTGCACCCATCTGCTGCGGACCCATCGGTCCCATCATGCCACCAAAGGGAGTCGCCATGCCTCCCATGCCGCCCATGCTGCCGGCGGGGCCGCCGGCCATGCCGCCATTGAGCGGACCGCCGGGGCCGCTGGCGCGGCCGCCAGGGGGCGGCGGGGGCACCGACCCGCCGGGACCCATTCCAGGGAAGCCGCCGGGACCGCCGGGACCCTCCCCAAAAATGCGCGCCCGTGCACGGTGGTATTCCGCCTCCCTCTCCTGAACAGACCTGCGGGTCGGTTGCAGCAAGAGGCGAGCCGCAGCACTGGTGGGTGCGTGCGAGAGGAGGGAAATGCGACCATGCCAGTGTGCGCAGCAAAACAGCTGCAGGCAATGAGACAGCCAGTGCACTGGCTTGCAAGCTGGTGGCAGAAAACGCTCAGGCAGCCCAGGCAAACATGTTCAAACCCACAGCATGTGCCGAGGCCCCCAGCGGAAGGCGCAGCGCACCGGTACTGGCCGTTGGCGCCGGGCATTCCATAGCCGCCCTCCACTCCAGGCCCCATCATGCCGCCGCGGTGCGAGGGCATGCGGTCAGACCGCTTGCGCACGAGCACCCGCGGTGCTGGCGGCGAGCCAACGCCCGCATTGGCGGGGGCGGGCCCAGCGCCAGACGGACCCTCCTGCACCGCCACAGGCACGTCTGCAAGCTTGACCTGCAGCCCAACAGCGGAGGCAGAAGGGCAGCGGGCGGGTGAAGCGCAGCTAACAGCAGCCGGCCACGGCCACACACACAGCAAGCACAGCAGCACTGTGCAGAAATACGCAGGCGGCAGCACTCGCAGCAGCGCAAGCCAGCCGCCCAGCCTGCTGTGCTGCACACTGGCTACCCCGCATCAGCACCAGCTCCCTCAATCATCTGCTGCCTGGCAAAAGGTCATTTGCTGGACGCACCGCCGGCTGCCGCGTGCTGGGCGTGCGGATGGCCAGGATGCGCCCCTGGTCCGGCCCGTGGTTGACTGTGGACGTCTCCAGGCCCCAGTGCTGCGCTGTGCGGTGCGCCAGCAGGCGCTGCAGCAGGCAGGCGTGGCAGGGCAGTGGAGGTGTGAGGCAGCTGTGACGCTGTCCAGCCGTGCCAAGCTGCCGATCCCGGATATTTTTTGCGGCGCTGGTACCGGCACGCGCAGTGCGGCCACATGCAGGGCTGCCCATCCAGACCAACTGCTGGTATCCTGCTCCTGAAGGCAAGCATGGCACGCAGGCAGGCAGAAAGCGGCAGCCTGGCGGGTGCAACACCCACGTGGGACAGCACCCACCTCATAGGAGCTCATATCGCCGCTGAAGACGTGCTGCGGCTCCTCAGACTTCAGCACAAACTCCTCCACCTCCGCCTCCAGCCGTAGCACTGCAGGGTGCATGGGTCCGGGCCCCGGAGCTGAAAACGAGCTGCAGGCGGGGCGCAGCAAGCGACACGGTCCACCCACCACCCGCACGCTCGCAGTCGCATGGCGGCGGCGACATGCCTGAGGCCCGGTTGCGGGGGTGCGCCAGCGCGTCTCGCAACGCGTGGTCCACATGGCAGGGCGGCCCGGCCTCTGCTGCTGCCGGGACTACCGCTGCGGGCTGCGCGGGGGGCTCCCTGCGAGCGGGCGGGCCGGGGCGGTAAATTAGGCGACGCTGCTCCACCGGGCACAAACCCCCGCCCCTCCGAAAGCCGGCAGGCCCCGTCCCAAGCGAACGAGCGCACCCCTCGTCCTCTGGGCCGCCATCGGCGCCCGCCGCCCCGCCATTGATGCTCAGCTCCTCCAGCTGCGCAGCGGCCGCCTCCCAGCCCTCCTCCGCAGCCATTTTGCCGCTGGCGAGAGGGGACTCGCTGCTGCCGCTGCCCTCGCCGCCTCCCCAGATGCGCGATCGCTGTGGGATGTGGCTGCGCGAAATGTGCCAGCGTCTGCGGCCTTGATGGCCTCATGCACAGGCTGTGCTGCGTGTTTTGCTTGAAAGGCAGGCATCCGAAATGCCCCCCCTGCCGTTCCAGTGAGCTTAGCATCCCTCCAATTGCAACTGGCAGTGGGCAGCGACGCCTGGCGAGCGACACAGCGGGCCCCGCCGATCACTTCTCGCCCAAACAAGCTCCTGCACGCACGCCATGGTGCTCATCGAAGACATCACCGAGCAGGAGGCCGCTAGGGAGGCCGCAGAGGCGGCGGCGGCCGCCCAGGCGGCGGCGGCGGCAGCGGCGGAGGAGCGGGCGCGGGCGGCGGCAGCGGCGCAGCAGGCCGCCGCGGCCGCGTCAGCGCAGTATGACTCTGATAGCGACTATGAAGAGGAGGAGGGCGAAGAGGGGCAGCAGGGAAGGGGCGCAGCGGGGCCAGCAGGCGCGGCAGGGGAGCAGGAGGGCGGCGCAGTGGTCGGCGAGGCGCCGCAGCCGCCCCGAGAGCTCACGGAAGAAGAGAAGGTGCGGCCGACCTGCTTGCGTGCAGCAGACTGCGCCAAGCTTGATGCACGTGTTGCGTGCTGTGTGCCGGGAGGTATTGTTTGTGTGACTGATGCAGCTGGTGCGTTCCCACTGCTGCCCAGCCTCGCAGCTTTGGCTCCAGTGCTGCTAGCGCTGAGCCTCCCCAACCCACGGCACTTGCCCGTCTGCTGGTTTCAGCGCTCTTTACACCTGCCTGGATCCCCTTTTTTCTCTCCTGCATCGAATTCAGGAGCGGCTACAGCAGGCGGAGGTGTTGAAAAAGGAAGGGAACGAGCTGTATGCGCGAGACAAGTGGGAGCAGGCGCTGGTGGGTGGCAGCTGCTGCTGGCTGCAGATGCTCCTGGCACTGCTGCTGTTGTTGCTGCTGCGGCGGCTTGTGCGGCGATGCCCCTGCTGGTGGTGCCGCCGCTCCTGCCCCCGCTGCGGTAGCTGCTGCTTGGCTGCACATGCTGCCGCCGGCAGCAATCGCTGCCCTCCCCTTGCCATCAAAACTGTGCCCAGAAGCAGCACTCCGCTGCTCAGGTGCACTTTGCTTCTGCCGCTGCCAACACTTCCCGGCCGCCATGATTGTACGCAGGAGCGGTATTCGGCTGCGCTGGAGGCGGCGCCAGCAGAGGCGGCGGCCGCGCCGCAGCGAGCGGTGTACTTTGCCAACCGAGGCGCCTGCCACTTGAAGCTGGAGCGGTGGGCGGAGGCAGCGCAGGCGAGTGGGCGGGGAGCTAGTTAGTGGCCAACCAGCGAGCAGCTCATGGAAGGGCTGAGTGGCGTGTGTTGGGGCTGCTGCGCCATGCTGGCGACTAAATACGCTGGCCGCTGCTCCCTTGAATTGCCTGCCCCGCCTCTCCTCCAGCCTCGCGCGGGGCCACTTGCTGAGCCATTTTCCACTGTCCTGGGGTACCATCAAAGCGCCTCACACACGCGCTTGTGGCTGCTCCCACGCCACATTCCTCACAGGACTGCTCAGCGGCGGCGGACCTGCACCCGCGGTACGCAAAAGCGTTGCTGCGGCGCAGCACGGCGTACGAGAAGCTTGACGATTTGGAGCGGGCCCTGGCGGATGCCCAGAAGGTGGGGTTGCCGAGCCAGCAAGGCTTGGTCATGATCCCTGCCAAGCAACGGCACATGAGAAGCTAGATGGCCTTGCTTGCCATCCTGCTGGGTAGCTGAACAGTTGCTGTTGCATGCCGCTGCTGCTCAGCCACAAAAGCACACATTTGTTTGTCACCACATGCCCCCAACAGGTGCTAGAGCTCGACCCGGGCAACGCGATTGCGCAGAAGTCGGTGCAGCGGCTGACGCCCATCGTTGAGGAGCGGCGGGAGAAGCTGAAGGAGGAGATGATGGGTGAGCAGCAACTTGCTGTGCTGGGGGCAGTGAACCAACATAGAGGTTCCCAGCTCCTGTTGCATGATGGGTGAGCGGCTGTGCAACTGCAACTTGCTGTGCAACTGCAACTTGCTGTGCTGTGGGCAGTGAACCGTTGAGGGGGCGGGTGATGGGTGAGCAGCAACTTGCGGGCGCTGGCTGGTTTGGGCGAACCGCGGAGTGGGCGTGCGGCGACGGAAGTGTTGGGGAGTGCACCCTTGCGAGGTGCCGGCCTTGCTTGCGGCTTGTGGGTGGCTGTTGCAATGCACTGCACCCAGCAGGGAAGCCGAAGAAGCTGGGCAGCATGGTGCTGGGCACACGTCGCAATGACACTCTCACCCTCACCACCCCTAATCCTGCACCCATGCGCATGCGCACAGGCAAGCTCAAGGAGCTGGGCAGCATGGTGGTGGCCAATCCGATTTTGCCAGGGTTATGCCTCAGGTGCAACAAGCTCCAATGGCACGTTACCTCCCATGCCCTGCAGGCAAGCTCAAGGATCTGGGCAACATGGTGCTGGGCAAGTTTGGGCTGTCGGTGGACAACTTCAAGGCCGAAAAAGACCCCGCCACTGGCTCCTACTCCATCAAGTTTCAGCAATCGTCGTGACTGCGGCAAATGCCAGGAGCCAGCTGCCGCCAGGCGCCAGTGTGAGCTGGAACATTCCAGCAGTGGGCGTGAGGATGGAGCCGCCCCGGCAGGCGGCGGGAGCACGGGCGGCGCTCCTGGCACTGCTCTCGCTGCCCAGCGCCGCCCATTGGCCGTCCGCTCGCGCCATGCGATTGCATGCTATTGGATTTGTACAACTAGCGATTTGATTGGATTGGTCATGCAGATGCAAAGCAGTCACGTGAACAGAGTGGGCACGGAGGAGGGGCACGAGGCCGCGGCACATGCATACGTGTTAGGGTTTGGGGGCGCGAGGGGCGTTGCGCAGCTGCAGCGGGGCAGCGGTGACTGCCCTGGGCACCCCAGGCATCCCTTTTGCTAATACATGCATTCCGTCACAGTAGGGACTGTATACCAAGGTCAGGAGGCTCGAAACGGCATTAAAATGGCAGCCGCAACGGCCGCGGTGCCAGAGGCTGGGCGGGGCCGACGGCTGGCAGCGGCCCCCTGGTGCGCCCCGCAGGCCTCCAGCGGCTCGTGTGCAGCCCTCTGGCGGCCCCTGATTCCGCAATGGAGCCTCCCCGTCCCTACACCCTCATGCACGGGATCGAAGGGCTTATCGCATGCGTGGCGCTCTTAGGAGCGGCCCCCGCCCGCCCAGCCACTTGAACCGCAGCTCACTTGCCCTTCAAGTCACCCAGAAAGCCAGCAGCCATGCAGACCGCCGCTGTGCGCGCCCCCATCGTGGCTTCGGCCCAGCAGCAGAAGGCCGCCCCCAAGGCGACCGTGGCGGCCCTGCCCCGTGTGGCCAAGGCCCTGGGTGCCGGTGTGGCCTCCCTGGCCCTGGCGCTGAGCGCCAACGCCGCCACTGTGAAGCGTGAGTGCTCGCTAGCCACTTGCAACGCCCAGCTCGCCCGCCATTCCAGCCATCGGGGTCCCCCATGCCCATCGCAAGGCGCAGCAGGGCCTGAAACCGGTGAATGGTGGGGGATAAAAAGGCTCACCCCTCCCCCCTCTCCCCCGTGCTGCAGTGGGCGCTGACAACGGTGAGATCCCGCTCGATCGCGCGGTGACAGCCAGCTGAGGCGTGCCGGAGCGGCTGCAGCCCAGCGATCGCGGCGGGGCCGTCGTGGGCGGCGTCGCGTCGGCAACGTGGCGCAGCCCGGGCATGCGCCTCACCGCCTCGCCCCTCCTGCCCCCCCTCGCTTGCAGGCGCACTGGTGTTCGACCCCTCCAACATCACCATCTCCAAGGGCGAGTCTGTGACCTTTGTGAACAACGCCGGCTTCCCCCACAACATCGTGTTCGATGAGGACGATGTGCCCGTGAGTCGCATTCACTCTGCTCTCTTTCACCGCTTGGGCAATTTGTGCAGCCCTGCCTGCCTGCCTGCCTGCGGCTGCTGCTGCGCAGTGCAGCAATCCTGTGCCTCTGGCCGGCGGCGATGTGCATTTGTGTGCAACCCAGCTCGGCTGCAGCAGCACGGCATGTGAGCAGCATGCCAAGCAGCTGGGACAGCAGGCAGGGGGCCACCCCTGCGGCATGGTGGCGCACCAGGCCTGCCCCCTGCTGCAGCAGCTGCATGTGCTGTGCACTGGAGCTGTGCAGCCCGGCATGTGGCCTCTCGGCTGGAGCGCTGCGGCATGCAACAGCCACGCCATTGGCCAGCATGGGCTGCGCTGGGCAGCCCACGGTTGAATCAGCCAGGCACATTGCCTGCGCCCATTCCGGCCCTCGCATCGTCCTCAGCGGCACATGATGCACTTCTGCAATTTCCGTGGCCTCCCGTGTAGCCGCACCTCCTCACCAACCCCGCCCCGCCTCGTGCGCCTGTCGCCTCGCAGTCTGGCGTGAACGCCGAGGCGATCAGCCGCGAGGACTACCTGAACGCCCCCGGCGAGGAGTTCACCGTCAAGCTGGACACCGGTGAGCGCACAATGATGTGCAGATTGAAGTTTGGTTGGCTCAGTGTTCCAGTTTGCCTGCTGGCCCGCAGCAGCGGCGGCGGGCATGCGTGACATGCCTGCTGGGTTTGGCCAGCTGACGGCATGTGCGGACAGGCTCACATGTGCGGCTGCCTGCGCTGGGCGCTGCGCTTGCTGCTGACCATGCCCTGCCCGCCCCATGGCACGGCGCTCTGCCGCCTGCCACAGCACCCGCCCCGCATCTCACCGCCTCACCTCTCCCTCACGACCCCTCCGCTTCCCTTCCCCCCCATCCCCTCTTTTTCAGCTGGCGAGTACGGCTTCTACTGCGAGCCCCACCAGGGCGCCGGCATGGTCGGCCGCATCACCGTGAACTGAGCGCAGCATGCTCAGCGCCGCGGCATGCACTGACCCATTTTTGAAGCACTTGCTGTCTCTCTTCGGTTGACTGGCCTCTATTCAGGGTGTAACGCTACACACGCATGCATGCCTGTGAGGCAGGAGAGAGGGCAGCCTGCATGTTTGCGCAGCGTGGGGAACTAGGACTGAGCAACACAGCGACACTGGGCGTGAAGGGCGTTAACAACTGCGCTTTCAAGAGCAGCGGCCGGAGCCGACCTAGAGAGTTTGAACGGGGCTTCAATGCATGCGGGCGGGGCGCTTGCGGCCTGCATGCATGGGTGGGGTGCAAGGGCCTGTGGAGCCTGTATAGTGTGCATCTGATCTTCCAATCAGCTAGCAAACCAGGGTGTGGCCAGGGGCATCCCATCCCGCACGCGTCTCAGCGGAAGGCGAGCAGGTGTGGAAGGTGGCGGCGGCCGCTGTGCCAGCTTGCAGCTGGGTTTGCGGGCTCCGTGGCCCTACCTTGGCCGCTGCAGACCTCAGAAAGGCTCCGGCCTGATTGCAATGCGCATGTGATCAGCCTGATGCCCGTGCTTTACCAAGCGGGCTCTGCCTCCCAGCTCCCCTTCTCCCCTTTCTTCTCGACTCCCTGGACCTTGCCAAGCCACTCTCAACGTTCAGGAGGGCCCCGGAGGGCCCAGCGATGCTTCCAGGCGGCCTGGCAGCTCAACTCGGGCTGGCAGAAGCCAAGGGGCTCCCCTACACTAACACACGCCTCGTACTGTCGTCAGAAGTAACAGACGACGACTATTTCTTCGGCGGCTGCGTTGTACGTTGCTGGACAGACCCAAACTCGCACCCTGCCGTCAAACAGACGCTCCAGGGCCTGGATTTCAGGTGTGCAGGGGCTGGGGCGGCTATGACAAGGGCTTGCAAGCCGCACGGCCGCCGCCCGACTGGGACTGACACGCTCCTGGCGTTTCTGGCTGCCCTGCAGGCGTGTGAGCCTCGGCGCCCTGGCCGTTCAGGCAATCGTGAACAAGCGAGGTGCGCGCCGGCCCTCCCAGGGCCCCCAGCCCGCCGTCGCTTCCGGCTGCGCGGCGGACGCTGCGTATCCTGCGGTAGCTCCCGCCGCCTTCCCCGCAGCGCTCATCCCGTGCCCCTGCTGCCGCACCGCCTGCAGGGCCTGATGGCATTGTGGGCGTGATCCCTGGAGAGGAGAAGCACAGCGCCAGGTGCGCAGGCGGCACCCGCACGGCTGCTACTGGAGGAAAAGCACGCGGGGGCGCCTGCGGGTGGTTTGGCAGCTGGCGTGGTGCCCCCTCGCGCCCAGCTGCATTCCGGTCGGCAGCCAGATCTGATGGTGACGCAAGTGCTTCTGGCGCAGCCAGCATGCAGCAAGTGCCGGCCACAGCAAAACCCAGCACGTGCGCAACAACCCGCCCCCAGCCGCTGTTGTGTTGTGCTGCCGCCACCAATACGTGCTTCCTTGGCGCACTCGCTCTGTGCAGGCTGCTGGAGCTGTGCCAGCAGTGCCACGACAATGGAGAGGTGCTGGCGTGCACGCTGCCCAGCGCAGACGTTGTGCTGGTGCCCCGCCTGCCCGGCACCGCGGCGCAGGTGCGGCTCTGCTGCGGCAGGGTCTGTTGGGCTTTTGCAAGGCCTGCCGCAGGCCGCACGGCTGGGCAGGACCAGTATTGATTGCGGTTCGTGCTGCCTGCTGGCTGCAGCCGCGGATTTGCCAGGGGTCAGCCTGCCCCAAGCTTCGCCTCCCGCCCGCTTGTCCTCCTTGCTTTCTGCTGATTTTCCCGCAAAACTGGTCCTGTTCTATCTGCACAGGACGGCCTCTACTTCCTAGCCTACGCCACCTGCCTGCGGGCGGTCGAGCTGTGCGAGCGGCTGCGCCAGGAGTCCAAGGTGGCGGTGGTGCTGGACCTAGGTACGAATGGAGTGCTGTGCACGCATTTACCTGCTGCCTCCTTTGAGCCTGGCAGGGCGTGCGGCAAGGATCCCTGAAGGGCGGCGTTGCTGCACCTAGGTGCACTGTTTGTGCTGCGCATGGCTGCTGCTGCTGCCGCCGCCGCTGCTGCTTGTGGGCGGCCTGGTTGTTTGCCTTGCTGAACACCGCACACTCGATCTTTTCTGCCCACCCCTGCGCAGACAACACGCTGGTGGACGCGGTCAGCTGCACCATTGCGCCCAACGACTGGGACCTGCTGGACTGGCGATACGTGCTGGTGCGCGCTAGCTTGCTGCGTGCAGAGCCATGGCGGGTGCGACATGCAAGCAGCCTGGAGTTTACAAGCGTCGTTCAAGCCAGCCACTGCCGACGGATGATCGCTGCTGCCCACCGCCTGTTGACCGCCGCTGCCCGCCGCCTTGCTGCGCAGGTGACCAACAGCTACGGGCGGCAGATCAAGGCGCAGTATGCGCCGCTGCCGGGGCCCGACCCCTTCTCAGGTGGGCGCATAGCAGCCGGCTGCCTGGCTGTGGCTGCTGGGCAGTAACAAGCTGATTAACACATGCCGCCATACCAAGGCGCATGCCCATGGCTCCGTGATTGCAAGCAGCGCAGTCGCTGCACTGGTTCCTGCACTCACCTGCGCCCCGTCCCTGCCCGCCTGCCCACCTGCCTCATTCCAGACGACGTGTGGGTGATGCACTGGAAGGTGGGCCGCGTCAACTGCACCTTCAAGGTCCGCGTGCGCCGCGGCTGGGCCGACCTGCGCACATTCCTGGCTGAGGTGAGGTGGCAGGTTTTTAAAGCACATTTTGTTGGTGTATTGGCCTTCTGGGCGTGGGTTGCTCTGAGGTTGGCCACCGCTCAAGCGGTGGGTTGGCAGCCCGCCCGATGATGGCGTGCGCAGCTAGCTAGATTGTGGAAGCAGGCAGGCAGCCGCATCTGCGCTTAGAACCCACCGTCAGTGCGCTGAGTCCTCTCCTCTCTTTGGCCCTGCGCAGAACGCGCACCGCTTTGAGGTGTTTGTGTGCTCCAAGGGCAAGCGCGAGTACATCCAGCTGCTGTGGCTCATGCTGGACCCCGCGGGCCACCTCATCCCGCAGCAGGGTGCGCCCCGATTGAAGTGGATTGGATGTGCAACGCAGGGAGCCGCTTGCTTACGCCAAGCGGCTGGGCAGGCGCCTCACAGGCTTCCTTGCTTTTGCAGCAGGCTGCACTGCCTGCCTGACTGATGGACCCAGATGCCCTGCCTGACCAGCACCTGCCCATCCGCTTCTTGTGTCTTCTGTGCAGACTGGGACGAGCGGCTGACGTCCACCTTCCCAGACACGCTGGCCCAGGTGCGGGGCTTGGCATCCATCCTACTTGGTTCTTTTCAGCGGCCATGGTGCCGCCACCCGCAAGCCTGGCCTGCCTCATGCTTGCATGCGCTGCTTGCACCTGCCGACGCCGCCCGCCCACCTGCCACCCACACACCGCCTGTCCTGCTCCTCAGGCCGCCAACAAGGCGACCCTCACAGCCCTGGGCTGCTACGATGTGAACAACCCTGGCACTCCCATTCTCAGCCTTCTCAATCACATGCCTCTGCTCCCTTTGCAGGCCGCCAACAAGACGGCGCTGACAGCCCTGGGCTGCTATGACGTGAACAAGCCGCACGTGCCCACCCAGGTGGCGCTGCCCATGATTTGCCTGGACGACTCCACGGGTGCGGCGCGCTCTCTTGTTGTTGTTCGGCTGGTTCGTTTGCAGCGTGCTACCCTACCCTGCCTATTCTAGAGGGTGGCAGCTGCGTGTCGGGAGGTTTAGGCAGCCATCAGGTCACCACGTGCACACGCACCCGCTCAGCAAGTAATCAAACGCCTGCTTCATACGTCTTCCTGCTTTGCAGAGGCGTACGAGCCTGAGTACGAGCATAACCTGATGTACGTGGCCGAGTACCGCCCCTCCGACCTGCTGGCCGCCGACAATGGTGAGCAGTGGGCGGAGTGGCTGCCATGGGTTGAGTGGTGGAGCAGCAGTGGGGTGGTCCAGCGGCCCTCAAACCTGCTGGCCGCCGACAACGGTGGGTTGCAGCAGGGGCCAGGGTGGACGCAAGGGGTGAAGCGGTAAAGGCGCCAGCTGGCGTACATGCTGTGGCCAACGTGGGATGCCATACAAGCCATGCAGCGCCAGATCTGCCTTCCCTCGAGCCACCTGCTGACTGCCCGCTCGCCGGCATCTGCCCCGCCACCCCCTTGCAGGCAACGTGCTGCGCCAGGCGCGCGGGCGGCTGGAGGCGTTTTGGACCGCCACGTGCGCGGCAGAGGGCAGCTTTGCGTGGCAGGCGGCCCAGAGCTTTGCGGTGGCGCTCATGAAGACGATGCAGGTGAGAGGGTGTGGGCAGGGTGAGAAGTAGCCAAACAAGCTGGCCTGCTTTGCTGGCATGGGTTTGGCCGCAGAGCAATGGTGCGGTGCTCGCTCATACCCTGCGCCTGCGGCACCTTGCTCACCAGCAATAGCTCGGGCCATGTGCAGTTGTTGCGGCCTCATTTGCTGACCCCCAGGCTCTGCTCCACTAACCTGTCCCTTGCCGCAGCGCAACCCCATGGCCTCCCCCGACGACCTGTCGTACCTGCAAGTGCGGTGCGCCAAGCAGGGCGAGGCGCTGTGGCACCAGTTCACCGTGCGCGAGGTCTTTGGCGGCGAGGAGGGGGTGAGTGAGGGGCACAATGCGATTTGCTGCTGGGGCTGCCTAGCTGCCGCTGTATCGCCGGGCTCCAAGGGGGTGCATTGAGGAGAGGCGCTTGGCCGACATCTAGGTGTCACGCTGCCTGGGGCAGGAAGTGGGAACGCATTGCAAGTGCCCAAACGTTCCGCCCACCCACCCGCTCATTCACTGCTCCTTGAAACTCATGTGCTTCCTTCCACCCCCCCACACTGCCCCTGCTGCAGGTGTTCATCCCAGACGACCCCTCCAAGGATGTGCCGCGGCGCTATGTCACGCCCGCCGGCCTGCTGTGCACGACCTGCCAGCTGGCGCCCTGCAAGCCCGGCTGCCCCGGCGCCGCAGCCATGGCGGCGGCCGCACCAGCTGGGCCAGAGGATGCCGATGCAGCTGCGGTGCCGGCTGGCAGCGCCCCGGTGGATGCCGCCGCTCGACTGGCAGCGGAGGAGGCGGCTCTTAGTGAGGGGCGCAGTAGCGAGGACTCTGTCCTGCTGGGCCTGCCTTCTCCGACCTACTCGGTGCTGCCTCGCAGCGGCGCACATGCAGCACTGGCCATGGCGGCCAGCTGCGGCACCGGCGGCTGCGGCGACGCGGCGCTGGCTGGCTGCAGCGGCGGCAGCAGCCCCACGGCTGACTCGCCGGCGCACAAGCTGGCGCGGCTGGCGGCCTGGGATGCGGCACCCTCGACGGGCGGCACCAGCGGCGCCGGCGGCGCCACAACCGACGCCTTTGCCTGGGGCGGCCCACAGCAGCAGCAGCCGGTGGTGCCCTCGGTGGCAGCGGCATCCGAGCCGGCAGCCGAGTCTCCCAGGCTGCCCTCTCCCTGGGCTTCGCCGCGTGGGGCCAGCCTGGCGGCGGCGCCGGCGCCTCAGCCGCCCGCCGCAGAGTCTGCTCTGGCGGCCGCCCTGCGCGGCCTCACCAAAGGGCTGGCAGATGATGAGGAGAGCATCAGCAGCGCGCCCTCGCGCCAGCCGGCGCTGCCCGCAGCGCCGCCGCCGGCGCGCTGGGAGGCACCCGCGCCAGCAGCGGCACCTGCGGCAGCGCCGCCGGCTGCTGCGGCGCAGCCGCCTGCTGGCGGCGGCGGCGGCGGGGCTCCCTCGGCGCTGGCGGCTGCGCTGGCCTCCATCAGCAAGGGCCTGGCAGAGGATGGCCTGCTGTGAGCCCAGCGCAGCGCACAGCGCACCCGGCGCCCGCCCCTTCACTGTTCCGTAGCTACGCAGCGGCAGCCCAGGCAGCTAGGCAGCACGTGCCGCACCAGACCCCATCCATGCTTATCTCGCCACACAACGCACGTCTCAGTCAGCCCTGTTGTACCGCCCTTGGGCGCCCTCGCGCCGGCGTTGCAGCCTCTTGACCCAAGGGCGCACGTGCCGTGCTGTGCCCACCGGCTTCCAGGCCCAGGTTTCTGACCACCCCCTCAGTTAGCCAGTTTGTTTTCAACACTCTCTTGACCATCTGTAGCGCAGCAAGGCCCTGTTTCCAATAAGCCATGCCCCGGCTTTTTTGCCCCCGAAATTTCTTCCCTTCACACCCACCCCTGTCCCCAGCGTCAAACCGCTCCCCACCACGAACCCTCCAGCCTGGCTCAGTGGCTGGCCATTCGGCCTGCCACCCAGCAGTGCTCCATGCTCCTCTTGTCTCCAACACCCACCCAAATAACCGCCGGCAGGCAGGCCCAGCTCAAGCCAACTGTGCAAGCTCCCACGGCCCTTGTCCCCCCGTCCCCGGCTGCCTTTTGATTTGCGCCGCCCGCGCCTCGCTTGCTTGATCGTACGTGTGCCCCTCCCGCCCGGGCCTGTTTACCCTGTTCCCTGCCCCTGCCTCCTTTTGAGCCGTCCCTCTGCGCGTCCCGTCTGCCACGCGGCCTGCTCGCTGGCACCGCCAGCCGCGGCCAGCCTTTTTGCGTGCCCGCCACCCTCCAGAGATTTAGTGTCCTAGTACTCCGGTTTGCTTTGATTTTTTCTGCCTCTGCTCTGCGCACAGACAAGCAGGCGTTTTGGCCCCCGGTCCCCCCAACCACGTCTCCCCACAACCAACCCCTCTTACCCGCAATTCCTTTGTTTCAGCGCCCCCTGGAATGTGGGGGCACACCGCACCACACCAGCCGTATCCCCCCCCCCCCCCCCCCATGCACAGCGCCCGCCTCACCGCAACCTGCCGCCGTGCTATCAGCCTGCTCCCTGCCACTTTATTTGGCCCTGCCCATGGGTTGTAAATGAACTGCAATCAGTGCCTCGCGATGAATGAGTACATGAGAGGGGGGGGAGGAAGGTGGGCACAGGCAAGCGGGTACAAGACTTTTTGAGAGGAGGGGGGTACTGGCAGGAGATGGACTGACACAGCACAACAGGTACAGGGCAGCAGTGCCTGCGTCATCGTCGCCGCCCGCTGCCCCCCGCCGACAGGCTGCCGCTGCTGCCTCGCGCCGCCAAGCCGCCGCCTGCACCGCCGCCGCCGCCTGGGCCGCTGCGCCGCCGCGCGCTGCCGCCGCCGCCGGGGGTGGGGCGCCGGCCGGGCGTGCTGCTGAGGGAGGCTCGCTCGAGCCGCTTGCGGGTGCGGCTGTCGAGGCCGTCCTCCTCCTCGCTCCACTCCTCGCTGTCTGCACAAAATGATGGAAGTTGGGATTCAATAGGAAGCAGATGAGGAAGGGGGTGGCATGGGGCGGTGACTTGAGCGAAACCAGTCCAGTCCAAGCTGCCCATGCAGCCGTACGCGCAAGCGGCAGGCACAGGCGCCGGCCCTGACTTCAGCTGTGAGCACCAGCCTGTTGAGAAGAATGACAGCCTCACCCAAAGATCAGCAACCAACTGTCAGCACTCGCACCTGAGTGATCGTGCCAGCCCTGCAGCCCCGCCGCTGCATCGTCGGCGCTGAACCGCGCCGGCAGCTGCGCGTCGCCGCCGCCGCCGCCGCTCCCTGCCCAGCTGCCTGCTGCGATGGAGCTCACGATCTGCTCCAGAGAGTAGAGCTCATGCAGCACCGACTCTGGCTCAAAGGGCACCTCGTGCTGCATGTCGTCCCTGCAAGCAGCGAACAGGAATGCAAAGCACGTGTCTCTGCACTGCTACCGCAAGCACAGCGTGCAAAGCACCGGCTCTGGCTCAAAGGGCACCTCGTGCTGCATGTCGTCCCTGCAGGCAGCGGAGTGCCATGGGGTGTTTGAAGGGTGCTGCAGGGTGGGTGGGGCGAGCTGGGTGGAAGCCGTGGCTCAGGCTTGAGATGCACAGTAGCAATCAGCAAGACTGCATACATGAACAGAATGATCTGTGCCCGACAACCAAATCGGAAGCCTATCCACATCTGTCACTCACTTGTAGCCCGCCAGCGTGTCGATCACTTGCTGCAGCGTGTCGGACGCATCGTCTGCTGCGCTGGATCCCGAGCGCCCGCAGCCGTAGGCCGAACGGACCAGGTGCATCTGCGCTGCACGCGCCCTGCAGGTGGCAGGCAGGAGCTGGTTCAGGTTCAGCAGGCATAGGAAGGTTATGAGTGGGTGCCTGCTGCGGCCGCAGGCCGAGAGCGCCAGGTGCATCTGCGCTGCGCGAGCCCTGCATTATTCAGATTGGGGCGGGCGAGCCGCTATTGAAACTGCAAGCTGCTGCTGCTCTCAGCAATAGCCGCTTCGCGAGCTGAAAGCGAGTGTTCTCGCACCAGTGAACAACCAGCAGGCACACGACTGGAGAGCCGCTGATGGTTGAATTCTTGAACCCTTGCCCAACCAGAGAACACTGAAAGTCTGCCCACCGGCACAGCAGGCGGTCTGACTCCGCTGAGAAGAATGAGTGGTCTAGGCATCTCAAATCCGGCCCCTCCTCTTCCACTCGGTCCGGTGGCGGCGCCTCCTGCACAGCACGGTTGCAGTTGAACAAGGGGGCAGGCTGGGAGGCGCAGCGGCGGTGGTGGGATTGGTCGGCGGGCGCGAGTAGGTAGCGGGGCCACAGGCGGCGGCAGGGGTGCTTATGTTCGAAAGAATGCACTCCAGGTCCAGTTGTACAGCTGCACTGAAGCCTGCAGGCAATGTTGCTGTCAATGATGCTGCGGCAACACAAAGCAGGCAGATACAGGCAGCCAAACTGCAGGGCAATGCACCTTTGTTTGCCCACCCTGTCCCCACCTGCTCGTTGCCGCCGCATATAATGTGCTCGATGGCATGCTGGCACAGCGGGCACTTGGGCTGCCGCCGTGTGCGGCACCACTGCTCCAGGCATGCCAGGCTGCAGGGCAGAGGAGCGAAAGGGGGAGAGGGCGACGTTCAGCCACGGCGGCTGGCGGCGGGTGGGCGGCGGCGGTGGCGTGCAGCACGTGCAGCGGCTGTCAGCATGCTGTGTGTATCTGCGACTCTCATGCAACCAATCTTACCAGAACTCGTGGCCACAGGAGCAGCCCTTGACGGTGGCCGGCTCGTGGGGCGGGCTGCTGAGGCAGATGACGCAGCGGTGCTGCTCCGCATCCATATTTGAAGCTGTAGACCAGGGATGCAGTGCAACACAGGCGCAACGAGCTTGGTTCCATTTCTGCCCATGTCGGCAGCGGCGGAAGGTCATCAAACTGCCATTGGAGGGGCTCCGATCTATCCCAGGCGCACTTTAAATTCATCGCTGCAACATCAAGCCGTCCAAACTGCGTCTACAGCGAGGTAGCTCTGCTCGTTAACCCTTCGCGGCGTCTTACAGGCCCTGGCACAGCCCATCGAACTATGATCACTCATCTAAAGAGTTTGCAATAGAGCGGCGCGGCCCAGGCAGCAGGCGCTGCGCTTGCGGGCTCCCATGGCGGCCGCACAGGGCACGGGCTGGGTAAGCAGCTGACCTCAGCACTGGCCGGTCTGTCTCGTGAAGCTGGATCGCCGCCAGCGGTCCAAGCGCTGCTCAGCTGCCGCCGCCGCCTGCAGCTGCCGCCGCTGGCGCTACCGTTTTAGGCTGCCGTTGCCAACCCTTGTTACCCACTCATGCACAAATCTGCCGTGCCTCGCAGCGCGCGCCGAAGCGCCTGCGGCAGCTGGAGAGCGTGGCGGGCCGCGGGCTGCTGCTGGGCTGCGGCAGCAAGCAGCAAGCACCGGCTGCTCACTATGTGACGCTCGCCGCCCGCTGCCCTTCCGCCGCTGTGGCCGAGAATGGTGCAGCAGGCGGAGGCAGCAGCAGCGAGGAGGAATGGAGGCTGGTCTACCGAAGCGAAGCGGTGCGGCACGACGCCTAGGGGCTTTTGCCAAGTGCCTCACATGCTGCTGCTCAGGCGCTTGCTACTGTCGGACCTGTGTTCCCAACAGCGGCCTGCCGGCTGTCCATTGGCCATTGGCTGTGTTCCGTCCTGTTTTGTACCTAGGGCGTTCGCATCAATTGCTCCCATGCCCGGCTGCCAACTTGCAGGCGGGTGGCACGTCGAACCCGGAGTGGCGGCCGCTGGCTTGGGGGGAGCAACAGCTGCTGCAGCAGGATCCCCTGCTGGACAGCACCTCGGTGCAGCTGCTGCTGGCGCTGCATGCTGTGGAGCCACCAGGCGCAGCAGGCACAGCAGGCGGAAGGGCACCGGCAGAAGATGCAGGCGATGAGGCGAGCGCACATGCAGCAGCAGCAGCAGCAGCAGCAGCAGCAGCAGCAGCAGCAGCAGATGGGCAGCAGGCAGAAAGCGGGCTGGACTGCCCCCTGCTGTTTGCTGCTGCAGAGCGGCCAGAATTCCGCCTCCCAGCTGTGCAGCCGCCGCATGACAGCAGCCGCAATGGGCTGGGCAGCAGGCCGGTGTCAGATTCAGCGGAGGCTGAAGAGCCTGCGCCGCCTGAGCCTGCTAGCAGCCAGCAGGCAGCTGCAGCAGGCGCCAGCCACCTGCCGCATGCAGCAGCAGAGGGCGGCGACGAGGCGCAGCAGCCAGTCGAGCAGCTTGCACAGCAGCAAGAACAGCAGCTGCCGCCGCAGCAGCAGCAAGAGCACGGGCAGCGGCAGAATGGGGTGCATCCTGATGCTGCACTCGAGCCAGGGCAGCAGCAGGCAGCTGATGCTCGGGGCGAGACGCGGCAGCAGCAGGCGGAAGAACAGCAGCCGGCCAGCAAGGGCCAGCCAAGCAAGTCAGATGTGGCAGAGGGAGCGGAAGGTGTTTCAGCTAAGGCCTCCTCTTTCTCGGCAGCAGCAGCGTCAGCAGAGCTACAGGCGGCACCGCCAGGCGGCCATGACTGGCCGGCAGCAGCAGCGGCTGCCCTGGCTGCGACTGGCGTCTGCCCTGGCCGCCTGGTGGCTGCGTGGCGGCTGGACAGTTTGGGCGAGCTCTTTCCTGCTGGGGCAGACCTTGCGGCACTGCGGCAGCCGCTGCAGCCCAACACGCTTGTGCTCAGCTTTGGGGGCGCCGGACTCTGCCTCTGCCCGCCGCCGCTGCAGCAGGTGCGGCCACTAGTGTTTCGCCTGATTGCAATTATTGTTGATTGTGAGCGGAGTTCGTTGACGTGTATGCACGGCGCCATTCTTCATCTAGCGTGGCCGTCCGCCCAGGCTGCCCTGCTTTGCACCCCGTCCCCAGCAACCCAACAACCCCTGCTCCTCCCCCTGCTGCATCACACCGCAGGAGGCGGCAGGGCCGGGCACTGCGCCACCCTCACTGCAAGCCAGCCCTTTGAAGCGCTCGCAGCTGCCCTCGGCCACCGCAACCGCCGGCGAGGAGCGAGCGGCAGATGGTGCTG
>VFQQ010000408.1_pt1 | contig 89183 bp, 148 predicted proteins | sample 3512341 | NCBI WGS metagenome assembly VFQQ01 (sample SAMN10412373, study PRJNA504923) | tailings metagenome | isolation source: Relicate 2 Philex TSF1 revegetated site | place: Philippines: Tuba, Benguet | collected 2017-08-29 | reverse complement strand
GGGCAGGCGCGGCAGGGGGCAAGTGACGCGCTGTGGCGGAGTGCAGGGCGGGTCTCTCTGCTGCCGCAGGTGTTGCATGCCTTGCCGGCATGGCATGAGGTCCATGCTGCGCGCGAGAGGAGCGCCCTGCTGCCCTTGCAGGCGCGCAAAGCCGTTCGCTCGCATTGGTTCATCTAATAGCCCAACACCCAACATAACTCTTCCACGCCCACCAAAGCCACTCACATTGGTCTGTCTCATCCACAATCTCCTGCTGCAGCAGCTCCTCCAGCACGTCCTGCAAGAAAAACACAAGGCCAGGGCGGTTGTTAATAGATGTTCAGGCCACTGTAAGTGAAGGATAGCGCAGTTGCGGCAGAAGCATGCGGCCAAGCTGCACTTCAGAAGCACCGATGGCACGCAGCATGGCAGCTGAACGAGGCAACCCGTGGTTCCAGCCAACCAGACTCGACAGCCTGCGGAACGTCGGCTGCTCCTGCCACACTCGCAAGCTTTGCGGCATGGCATGGCAGACAGGCTCTGCTCACCTCAATCGTGATGACGCCAACCACCTGCAACAGGCGCGGACGTTGCAACAGAGGAAGTGCAGGTTGGCTGGCTGGCTGGTTAGAGCCGCTTTGCATGTCACTGTGCGCCCTGGCGTGCTGTTGCATCTCCAGCTAGGGCAGTTGGGACATGGCGTGTGCAGCAGGCGCAGCAGGTGCAGCAGGCGCAGCAGGCAGTACCAGCACCTCAGCATGCAGAGCATGCACCTCATGGCTGCCGGTTGGGCCGAGGGGCCGTGAGTGCGCTCATGTGGGATTATGTGGGAGCGGCCAAAGCATGCATAGCAGGCAGAAATTTGCAGAACACGCACCTCGTGACTGCCGGTTGGGCCGGGGGCCGTCAGGGCGCTCATGTGGGAGCGGCCAAAGCGGAACACCTTGAGCACATCGTAAAGCATGGTGTCGGCGCTGCAAAAAGGGGTGCGTAAGTTGTGCAGCGTCAAGCATACGAGTAATACACAGGCGCGCAGAGTACAGCATAAGAAGACCTTGAGCGCATCGTACAGCATGGTGTCGGCGCTGCAGCAGGGAGGACGGAATGGCGGTGCGCCATCAAGTCCACGGGTGCACGCAGATGCAGCAGGGTAGCACAGGTGCAGAAAGCACAATGGCTTGCAAGAACAATAGCCCCCCTGGGTTGTGTAATTTGGCAGAATCTGGGCACACGTCATGAAGGGCAGCTCTCGCAGGCGCAGACCGCGGATGTGCACCCTGACTGCCCGCCTTGCCCCCATTCTCTCTCTCATTCAAAACTTCCCAGAAACAGCACTCACCTCATGAAGGGCCCAGAAACAGCACTCACCTCATGAAGGGCAGCTCTCGCAGGCGCAAGTCCCGGATGTGCACACCGGCGTCCTCATCCACCATCAGCAGCTCTTTGACCAGGATCAGGCCCACAATCGACTGCAAGTTGGTTGGTTGGACAACGGAATGAGGTGAGGAGAAGCTCAGTACACCGGCATCCTCATCCACCACCATCAGCAGCTCTTTGACCAGGATCAGCCCCACAATGGCCTGCAATTGATTTGGAAAGACACGTGTGGCAAAGATGCGGTGTGGCGTCGCACATTTGCACAGCTTGGCAGTGACCCCGTGAGAAATTCCCAACACTGGCTTGCCCGCATGTTGCGGCCACCACCACGTCAACAGGCATTAGCTAAAGCAATGAAGGTGGGACCCCTCTGCCCACCTGCTTGTTGCTGCCTTCGTACACGGGGAGGCGCGAGTGGCCGCGCTGCAGGATCTTCAGCAGCAGCTCATCGTTCACCTCGGCATCCGAGGAAATCATAAACACCTGAAAAGAAAAGTACAAAGAGGATTTATATTGTCGCACAGATCTTCAGCAGCAGCTCGTCATTAACTTCGGCGTCCGAGGAAATCATAAACACCTGAAAAAGAAAAGTACAAAGAGGATTTATATTGTCACAAAGATCTTGAACAGCAGCTCGTCGTTGACCTCGGCATCCGAAGAGATCATGAACACCTGTGTGCGCAGAACAGGGAGGGGAAGGACGGAAGGACCAGGATTGTGGGCAGCTGACGTATGCCGAGCATCCGTGGTTTCGTTGGCAGCGGACTGCACGGTTTTGTTCGTTAAGTTAACCCTGCACTCAAACGCCAAAGCAGCCGCGGTTGGCACATCTTGACTCGCCTTTTCAATGGGTGTCATGGCCGATTCCGCGGTTTTGTTGGCCATATCGAGCGCGCCCTGAATCACTTGCACCTCGTCCAGCGTCAGGGTGGACTGTTCCCCCTCCTCCTGCAAGGATAAAATATTACGAGAATGGAAATGCACATAAGCATGCAGGGCAGTAACCGGCTAACCAGCTTCCTGCTGACTTCAGGTAAGGCGAGCATCCCAACTCTGGTCTGCGTGCAGCCAGACAGAAACCCACCTCTGGCTCTGCGTGGATCGACACAAGCGCTTTGAGCTGGCCGCGCTGGAACAGCGCAGACTCGCCGCCCAGCACCCAGTCCAGCAGCTTGCCTGCAAAGGAATTAGCCAACCAATGCAGGGATTGTGAGTGGCAACAACGACCAATGCAGCAATGTGAAGGACCAATGCGATGGTTGCAGCCAGTCCAGCAGCTTGCCTGCACAGGCAGCTAGTGTGAACAGCGTTCAGATTCGCGCGACAGCATGTTGCACCTCCAACAGGCGCCTGTACGCTGCTCAGAAAGCATCCGCAAGGTGTATTCAGACAGGCACAGACCGCAGCTGCTGCTGCCAACGCCGCCACTGCTGCGGCATGCCGCTCTTGTGCAAGCCACTAGCACTGCTGCCGCATTGCTCACCGATTGGCCAGGTGATGGGCGCTGTGAGCAGCATGAGGAAGCGCACAAACCAGGCCAGGTAGGCGCCGACCTGCGCAGCACAGGGGATATGGTTTTACAGCAAAGAAGGGCTTTCTCGGCAGCTCTTTCTAGCGTTGCAGCTAAGCGAAAGTAGAAAGGGGAGGCTGGTGGTGAGCAGCAGCGCATGGATAGACCTGCATCAGCAAACGCAGGCAGCAGCCCAGGCAAACAACAGCCGGACGCTCACAGCAATGCCACCGACACAGATATAGCCCAGAAGGCACTCGCCTGCAGCCCATACCGCTTGCAGACTGCCTGCGGCACAATCTCGCCAAAAATCAGGATGGCCGTCACTGAAAGGGAAGGGAGATGAAATGAACAGAATATATCGGGAGGTGGCACCATCTGCAGCAGGCAGCCCAGCAGCCATGAATGCATAACGCCGCTCAGCAACTGCAGCCAGAGGAGCAACACATCAAAAGCAGCCCACCTGAAATGATGATGGCTGCAACTGGGTTGAACAGGCGGTCTAAAAATAGCGGCAGCGCCTCCATTGCTGCCGAGTTGCAGAGCAGCAGCGTCGCTAGCAGAAAGTGCGGCGCCGCCACCACCTACAGAGCAGGTGAAGGAGCAAGAGGCGGTGTCGACGCCCACCACAGCTGAGCACAGGAAACACGGCGGCATTTGCACGGCTGCTGCTGCCAAGCCATAAACGCAAAGCGACAGCGGCGGCAGAGCATGGCAGCCAGCGGCCTGAGTGCAACAGCGGGTCTGGCGTAAATCGCAAGGCAGGTGGGTGCAGCTCAGCTGAGCCGTGCCATCTCTACTGTCTGCCACACCACAACCCGGCAGCCACTGCGGCAGCTCATGCACAGCAAGCAGCAAGCACGCGCCAAACGGAGCAACTGGGGCGTAGCAAAATCAGCAGAGGCTCACCGGCTCGACTCGCTCGGCCAGCCAGACCTCCTGGGGCGTGCCGCTGCGCTTGATCACCTGTAGGTCCACCCTGCGGCATGAGGAACAACACCAGTTGCCTTTTAACAGTCAGCATCGCCCCAGCTGTGCTGGCCGGGAGGTCGAAAACAGCAGGCAACGGGAGCAGGCGGTGGCGGCGGCGGCGGCGGCGGCGGCGGTCAGCTCACCGATCAAGCGAGAGCAGCCCCAGAGTGAGTCCTGCCATGAGCCCCGCAAAAATCACGAGCGCCACGCTGATGACGATGAGCCAGAGCCGCTGCTCGGCGGTCAGCTCCTCTTCGCCATCGTGCAGCTGCAGGCTCGCGCTCGCCAGCGCCTTCTGGCACTGCTGCAGCGCTTCGGCCAGCGAGGCGTTGCCTAGCTCCGCCAGCGCGAGGGCCGACATGAGTTCGGCCCACCGCGTTTTCCCCGGCGCCAGGCGAGCCGCAATTGAGGACCAGGGACAGCTGATCACCCCAGGGGCGTGCCGCAAGCCGCCTCCGGCCTGGGTTGCTGCATGGCGGCGGCAGCGGCAGCGCCAGCGTGGCTTAGTCACTCGTGCGGATGCATTCGACTGCGCGCATACACTTCATCTGAAACACAACATGTTACATGCAGGTAGGCAGGCAGGCACAACAGGGTTCAGGGGCGCAACGCAAGAAGTAGGGTGGCAGGCGCATCATAAACGACGGCATATGAAAGGACCAAGGGCAGGCAGGAGAGAGGGGCCTGGGAGAGAAAGTGTCGCGGGCAGAACCAAAGCTTACATGCACTGAAGAGAGAAGGGAAGGCGGTCGGCAAGCAATGTGCAACAGGGGCGGCACGCCGAAGGGGTGCCGGCTGCTGAGGCATCACAGCAAGAAAGGGTGTCAAATGAAGCAGGCAGGGTAGGTAGTGGGGCGGTAGGGCATCGCAGACAAGCATGCAGGGGGTAGAGAGGAGTGATGGTGATGGTGCTGGACACAGTATGAGGGGTGGCAACTGGGGGGTGTGGTGACGAGTGGGGGTGGGGTCAAGATGCAAAACGTGATCCCTGATTGGTTTTTGTGGGTCAGGGTGCAAGCATGGGTGGGTCGCAGCAAAGGGCTGCACACGAGTGCATTCGAGATGCAACATGGGTGCAGGAGAGAGAAGGAGAGAGGCACGGGAGAAAAGGGAGTGAAAGTGGTACGAAGCATAAGGATCATGTGCCCAGAAGCGCGCACATGGCATGGCACGGTGTATAAGGGCCTGTTTGTGTGGACATACATGCAGGTGGGGATGAACCAGTGACTGGGCAAACAGGCCAGGCAGGTAGGCACTGCATTGCAAACGTGGACGGCACAGCGGGGCTCAAGGGGAAACAATCGCACGTTTAAGTCAAGCTGGGGCTTGGCACGATGAAGTCAAGCTGGGGCCTTGGCACTGGGGAAGCGCCAGCAGGCTGCTGGCGGCGGGCGCAGGCAGCCGCGCTGCTAGCGCAGCCAGCAGCGTGGCGGGCGCAGGCAGCAGCGCAGCCATTGGCTGGCTGGCGAGTGAAAGCCAGCCAGCGCGCTGCGACATGCCATCACTAGCCTCACTAGCAAGCACAGCTACCACGGCACGTCGTCGCTGCAGGCACTGCCATAGGCGGACAGGTCGCTGCTGCTGGAGCGAGCCGTGTACAGCGAGTCCACGCTGGCGCTGCGGCTGAAGCTGGGGCAGAGGCGGGAGCCGGTATTGGTGGCTGCCAGCTCAGCGATGGAGCTTCCGCTGGTGGCGGCCGCCGACAGGAAGCGGCAGAGCAGGGCCTTGAGGGCGGCGTACGCCGCGCCAGCCTCCCCCTGTGCCTCTCCCTCTGGCGCTCCCTCTGCCGCCGCTGCCGCTGTGCCTGTAGCTGTGCCACGCTCTCCTGCTGCACCCGCGGGCGCCGGCCCGGCTGACTCATCGGCAGCCACTGCGCCGCCCTCTGCCGCGCTGGCCGTGTCAACAGACGCTGCCCGCGCCAGGCGCTGCTGCGGCATGAGGTCGAAAAAGGCTTGGGCCAGGCCGACGGGGGAGGCGGGCGGGGTGCGTGGAGAGAGCGGCAGGTCGCTCATGTCGACTGTGCCGGCAATCTCAGCTTCGGACGCCACCAGGGCCTGCAAGCGAGTGGGTGGGGCAGGCAAGCGGAAAGCGTTGGTGAGTGGAGTTGCCTGTTCATGGATCCGTAGAGGCTGCCTGCTCCGTTCTGCCTCTCAGCAGGATATAGCAACAGCCAAGCCTGCATGTAAAACCAGCTCGCAGACCAACCCAGCCACAACCGCTCGGCTTCCCCGCCTGCTTTGCCCGCGCAACACCCCAACCCACCTCGTTTGAGGGCCAGCGGTGGGCGGCAGTCAGCGGGTGCGGGCCTAGCGGCGACATGGGGCGGTGCGGCGAGTCCACTTCCGGCATGAAGCACAGCAGATCGTCTGCTGCAACTGCGGTGCGCACAGCCTGCAGGCGGTGAGGCGCGGCGGGGCGGCCGCCGCCGCCCCCGCTGCCGCCATCGCCGCTGCTGCCGCCGCCCGGCGGGCCTGGCTGGAGGTATGCAGCTGCTGCAGCGGCGGCGAGGGTGCCTGTTGGCGGCGGGGGAAGGGCAAAGGTCACCCGCTTTGGGCCGGGGCTGCCGGCGCTCGCGCGGGGGCTGGCGCCCGCGGCGCTGCCGCCGCCGCCCTCGTCGCCTGACCTGCGCAGGGCGCTCTGCAGGCCCCTGTCCACAACGGGAGCTGCCGAGGCGCACATTCTGGCCGCTGCAGGAGTGGAGAAAGGAAGGCTCTAGTGACGAGGCGGCGGCGCAGCTTTCCTGGAGGCGCGGCTGGAGCCAGAGAGATCAGCAGGGCTGCTAGCAAAAACAGCAAGCCTGGCTGCGGCCTAGCAGCACCTGCAGGCACCTGGCGCAGCCTCGGAGGCCCTGACCGGCTGCAAGCCTCCCCTCTGGAGGCTGGCGTGTGGAGTGCGAGGCAGAAGGAACGCGTAGCAGTGCAGAATGATCGTGGACTTAGGGGAATCACAAGGACCGCCCCGCAGGGGCACCGCCAGGCGCGCAGGGCACTTCTGCTTCATGCACGCAAGCAGCCTGAATTCCATGTCATTCTTCTCTGGAATCGTTTACAGTACCCACGCAAGCATACATCACAGCTCAGGGGCCCCTGCGGCCGCCGCCTCGGCCACTGCCGCCGCCGCCGCCGCGCTGCCGCCCGCCTCGGGCGCCGCCGCTGCCGCCGCTCCGCCGCCCTGTTGTGCTGTGAGCAGGCGGTGCAGCAGGATGCCTGTGGCCACGCTGACGTTCAAGCTGTCCACCAGGGTGTGGCGCCCTGGGCTGTCCTCGATCTGCCGAGCAGAAAAGAGGGAAGGGAGGTGCGGCGGAGGGGCGGGGGTGGGAGGAAGCCGAGGAGGCACCTGTGCGCAGTGCGGCTACCCATCCTCACTTCTCCTTTCACTCCTTCCTGCCTGCACTGCTGTGCAAACCCCGCCCTGCTCCACGGAGCAGCCACCTGCAGCGTGGCGTCGCAGAGGCGGCGCACTGTCCCCCGAAGGCCGTAACCTTCGTTGCCCATCACCAGAATGGCGGGCCGCTGCAGTACAAAAGCGGCGGCGGGCTGCGCTCCCGGCTCCGCAGCCGCGCCCAGCACCTGCCAGCCGCGCTCCTTGGCGTCTACCAGCGTCTGGGGCAGGCTCCTGTGAAAGCGATGGGGGAATCAAGGTGGTGTGTGCGGGTAGTGGAGGGACCGGCAGCAATGCTGTGCACAGAGCTCCTGCATATGCCTTGTGGCAGGCCAAGCCCCGCAAACCGCCACCTGTCAAGCCAACGAGCCCTAAGATCGTTCCCCTGTAAAAGCTCACTTGCACGAGTGCGCAGGCACCAGCTCCATGGCCCCCGCAGGTCCCTTTCAGCACCGACTGCGCCCAACAAACCGCCACTGCCTTTCCAGCAGGCAGTCGCAAACTCACTTGCACGAGTGCACGGGGACGAGCTCCATCGCTCCCGCAGACGCCTTGCTGACCGCGGCCGAGAGCGGCGCGGAGTTGCGGTGGCACGTCAGCACTCCATCCACTCCCAAGAAATAGGCGGAGCGCAGCGCGGCGCCAAAGTTTTGCTGCAGGTTGGCAGCAGCGGGGCAGGGCAGTTACGGCGTGAGACGGGTGCACGGCAGAGGGTACTGTAAGAGGTGCACAGCCAGCCTGCGCGCAGGAACATCCCAGAGCAAGCAACCACATCTCTGCGGCAGCCTGCACGTTTCCAAGGGACAGCCAGCGGGCTGCAAACATGCAACAGCAATGCACTGCACAATTGCAACCGCTGGGCTTACCGGGTCCATCACTTCGTCCAGGCACAGCCACACCGGCAGGCGGCCGCCGGCGGCGGGGCCCTCTGGCGCATCTGGTAGGGAGGGCAGGGGCTCAAACTCCAGAGGGGAGCAATCCAGCACAACGCCCTGCAAATGATAAGTGGCAGTGGTAGCAGGCTGAGGCGGTTGCCAGCGTCCATCAAGCAGCAAGGCGAGCGGCTTGCAATCCAGCCTCAAGGCCCCAGACATGCGGGTCAGATCTGCAGCAGTGCAGCAGCAGCTGCAGCACAAGAATACCTGGTGAAGCCGGTTGTCGGCCACCATGGAATCAGACTGTGCTTGGAGGCATACTCCACACGAGCGCCCAGAGGCAACAAAAGAACTCACTTGGTGCGGCCGGTTGTCGGCCACCATGTTGAGATCATGTTTGGAGGCATACTCCACTCGGGCGCCCAGCTCCTCGGCACGCTTCTTGGCCGCCTGAATCGCGCCCTTATCCTGCGGCAGATCGGCAGCAAAGCAGGTTTGGTTGAGCGAGTGAACACATTCTGCAGCCTGGCAAGTGCTCAGGCTTGTTGGCTGCCTGGAGGGCGCGCTTGTCCTGCGGAAAGATAGCCGCAAAGCAGCGAAATGTGCACTCTGCTCCGGTGGAGACAGAGCAGTAGATACCAGAGGTGCATCATTTCCAGCCCACCCGGCAGCTTCACACCCCCAAACCCACCTTGCGCTTGGACAGGTCCATGCCATCTTGCAGGTACAGCGTGTGTACCTCGCGCCGCCCCGCCTGCAGCGCCGCCAGCACCGGGCTCACGCCATACAGCACGTCTCCCACCCAAAACTGCCGCAGGCCGCCTGCAGCGGGGGCGGCTCCGTAGGCGCCGCCTGCCTGCTCATCCCAGCCGCCCTCAGCGGCAGCTGCCCCCTCATCCCAGGCAGGGCGGGAGCCGCCTGCCCCCCGTCCCCCCGCCGCCTGCTGATCCCGGGGCTGCCAGCGGTCCCGGCGCTCCCCACGGTCGCCGCCATACCGCTGCTGAGGGCGGTCCCCGCCGTACCGCTCGCCGCCACGAGGCGACCGGCGGTCGCGGCCCCAGCCCTCGCCCCGGCTCTCGCCCCGGCGGTCAGAGCCCTGCCGCTCACCGCCGCGCCAGCTGCCGCCGCTGCGCTCCTTGTTGTCCCCCCAGCTGCCGCCGCTGCGCTCCTCCCTGCCCCGCCAGCCGCCGCGCTCCTGGCCACCACGCCAGTTGCCACCAGTGCGTTCCTCCCTGTCCCGCCAGTTGCCGCCGCTGCGCTCCTGGCCACTACGCCGATCGCTGCGCTCCTCGTTCTGACCCCAGCTGCTGCCGCTGCGCTCCTCGCTCTGACCCCAGCTGCCGCTGCTGCGACCCGCCGACTCGGCAGGGGTGTCAATGTCCCAGTCATTGCCCCAAATGCTGGTGCTGTCTTCCTCCTTGCGGCCGCCCCGCTGCCGATCGCCGCCCCACCGTCCGCCACCGCCACCGCCGCCTCGGGCCCTGCTGCCCGCGCCGCGCTGCTGCTCGTATGCCGCCACGACAGCGCTGCGCAACGACTGGCGGCCGCCTGCAAGGATCAGAGCAAGCCAGCGCGAGTTGGCAAACCGGAGCAGGCTGCATCGTTTACGAGGGCGGCCGCCTGCCAGCGCGATGCCCACCTCGTGAGCACAGACGCTGCATCAGCAGCCAGCGGCCGCTCTGCAGAAGGGCGGGAGCCATCGTGCGACAGCCGCTGCTTGCTAGAGGCCTGCCGCGCCGCGGAAAACACGCAGCACACTTACACAAATAGTGGGCTGCACGCGGCCAGGCTGCTGACCACATGCATGCCCTCACCGCCTGCTGCCGCTGCTGCCGCCCTGCTGCCGCCTGCTGCCGGTCTTATTTGGCACGAGCGATGCCTTGCTGCAGCGCGCCTCTGCAGCCAAGCTTGTGGACAGTAATGCGGCCGCATGAAGGCAAACTGTAGGGCTTGCTCACAACTGCATGCGCATCCCAGGCAGCCCTACGGCGCAACTGCCTTGAGCATCGCTGAGCTGAACCACCACTGGCTCGAGTGTGGGCCGCTGTCGCGGCTCGCCCTCCCAGCAGGCACGCATGAGGCTGCAGTAGGCATCCAGGCCCGTCATGCTGGCTGCTCCGGGACCCGGCGGCGCCTCCAAAGGCGGGTGATCCAGATCTGACCGGCCGGCGCCGGCGCCATGCGGGAAGTGCTGGGCGTGCACGTGGCGCAGATGCACGCATATGCTTTGCGATCGAGTGGTGCGCATTTTTCACTACGGAACTATCTAAGGGTTCAGCAGGCGATGGCTTTGGCAATGAGTTGTTCTGCTGCTCTGCCCACCTCCCGCCGCCACCACCCGCACGCAGCATAACCGGCAGTACTCGGGCAGTAGACCCAGTGCCCGTTTAGGTGGGGCCGCAGCTACGGTCTTTGCTTTGCAGCTGTGGCAGCTTGTCTCGAGCGCATGTCAGCCTTGTGTTGAGCTCTGGATGCAGCCCTAGTGGCTAGAGCCGCTTGCAATGCTGAGGGGGGCACAGCACGCTCGAGTACGCTTGTCATGACGACACGCGGCCCAAACTCTTCATTCTTCCCTCATTTAGCCGTTCAATTGGTGTCTTAAGTCTGAATCAGGCCCTGCAGCGCAAGCAGGGCCCCTCCCGGCAAAATGGCCCGACGGCTCTGCCTGCTCGCGAGCCTGCTGGCCGTCCTGGCGATTGCTTCCGCCCAGGCAAGAGCTGTGTGAACTATGAACGTGCCTTTAGCTCGCGGTCGCCCCGCGGAGGGTGTGCCGCTTCCCCTGTCCAGCTCCAGAGGGCGGGTGCAAGTGATTTGACCAGTCTGGACGTTTTGGCGCCCCTGATTCTGACATCAGAAAGCGCCGGCAGGGCCCCTGCATGTTGCAGCAGTTGCAGCTGCCACCGCTGGCCCGGCGGCGAGACCACCGGGGTGCACTGCCCAATTGGGTCACATTCCTGGCAGTGTACCAGAGTAAGATGATTCCAGCACTCCTGCTTCCATGTCCACCTGGTGCAGCTGCGGTCGCCGCCTCCCAGGCCGCGTCCTCCCAGCCCCCGGCCGCCGCCGCCAAGGCCCAAGCCGCCGTCACCCCGGCCGCCGCCGCCCCGACCGCCGCCACGCCGGCCGCCGCCAAGGTGAACTTGCTGCCAGCTGTCGATACATGCGATGCAATACAGTAAGCCTGCCGCATGTTTTGAGAGCTCTAATCCTCCACCTGCATGTGCGCAGCCCCAAACCGCCGAGCACCAAGCCCCCAAGGTAACCAATGCTGCCAGCTGCCGTTGCATGCGTGCCCCTGCTTACGCATGTGCTTACGCATGCACAAACATGCCTGCATGGCATGCCCGCAACACCTGGTTCTGACAGCCATTCTTTCTGACGCCTCTCCTTACCCTCGTGTGCAGCCCCAAGCCGCCAAGCCCCAAGCCCCCCAGGTAACCAATGCCGCTGCTGTTTTGGCCCTCGGTCGCGGCCGTGCTCTGCTGGCCTGCTGCCGATCTGACCCCGCTGACCTCTGCCTATCTGCCTTCCACGCGCAGCCCGAAACCTCCCTCCCCCAAGCCGCCGCCGCCCCGTCCGCCGCCGCCGCGGCCCCCTAGCCCACGCCCCCCCCCGCCAAAAGTGCGTGCCAGCTGGTGCACATGTGTACCGCCGGAAAATGCATGTGGCAGGTGTACCCTGCACTGCCTGGCCCACATGAATGGGTGTGCAAATATTTGCACACCCGTGGTGGTCCGCCTGCAGCAGCGCTGCTGCCATGCATGCTGAGCGCCCCCCGCATATCATACATGCATGATGCGGCATGCTCTGCCTGCGTACCGCCGTGGTACGCACCCCAGGCTTGGCATTCCCGGACCCTGCCAGCAGCCCCGCACTCTGCCCACCCTTGCGCATGCAGTCGCCGCCGCCGCCGCCCCCCGCCAACCTGCCCATCATAACCTACGAAGGCTACAGCTATGTGGCCATTGCCGGCGGCAACACCAGGGTGTCCTCCCTCGCCGCAGCGCAAGATCTGTGCAAGGTGCGCTCATGCGCATGGGCATGCATCCGCCTGGAAGGGACCGCAGCCAGCCCCAAGCCTTCAGCAGCTGCATACAACCTTCGCAGCTGCGCACTGCTGTCTGCACTCCGCTGGACGACTCATGCTTACCGGGGCCTGTGCGTGCTCCAACACCTGCAGACCCTGGGCAGCGACGCCAAGGTGTTCACCTGGGATACAGCGGCAGAGCTGAAGGCAATCGGAGACGCGCTCAAGGCAGTTCGTGACCAGGGCAACACCGGACTGATGAATTATGTGAGGGGCCGCGGGGCTGGCTTGGGAGGGAGGAGCGGTGTGTGGCAGCATATCAGCGCTGCCATGCAAGCGACATGCGCCGGAGGCACCTGTAGTAGCGCTCTTCTGCACCTGATGGTCTGCAGACATTGCTTGCGCATGCAGGTGCACCTTTAGGTGCAATAACCGCTGTTTTACATAAACAATCGGCATGCCAGACTGCGCTGCCTGCTGTCCCCACCTTCCCGGTGCAGATTTGGACGGGCTTCAAAAACACCCCAGGCACAGTGTTCTTTGCGTATTCGCAAGACCCCGGCAAGACGCCCCTGCGTGGCGACGGCTGCGATGTGCAGTTTGGCTCAGCGCAGCGGTGCCTCATGCCCTGGTGGAGCGACCCCTTTGGAGTTTACGAACAGATTGTTGTGCTGAACCCAGGTAAGTGGGCCGCTGTGGCCTGTTGTGCACGGCATGCATGCAGTTGTGCAGGCTGGCGCGCTGCGCTACCATCCCTTGGATCGGCGACTCGTGCGCCAAACCAGCCACCCGGTGAACAGCTTGCAGCTGTGCGCTGCATATGCCCAATCTGTCCTGCCCTTCCTGCAATGTGTGCAGTCGGAGTGGAGCAGTGGGGCACCAAGTGGACCTACTCGCTGCTCAACCTGGGAGGCAGCTTGAGTGCTGTGCTGTGCAAGCAGCTGCTGGTGCGTACAGTCAGCGGGCGGGCGGGCTGGTGTTGTTGTGGCCTCCAGCCATGCACAGCCCATCTGCAGTGATGTCACAGCTTGCGTGGTACACGTTGCATGCCCACGTTAACACCACCTCCTCCTCCGCTCGTGTGCAGCCCAGTCCTCCTTCTCCGCGGCCGCCCCCGCCTAGCCCTCCTTCCCCGCGGCCGCCCAGCCCCAGCCCGCCCTCTCCTCGTCCACCCAGCCCCAGCCCGCCCTCTCCTCGCCCGCCTCCATCGCCTCGCCCACCGCCGCCGAGCCCGTCGCCGCCTCCGGTGTGGCTGTGCTGATGTGCACGCCAGAGCGCGTGTTCTGCATGGAATGCATGTGCGCGTGTGCGCCTTGCGCTGCAATCCCCCGCTGCGCAACGATCAGCGTGCGCGCGTGCATGCTGGTTGTGGCACCCCCAGCACACAGCACACGCTCACACAGCATGCCCGCTGCACACGCTCTGCCCGCCAGCGCTCATCCGCCCCGCATGTGCCGCTAGGTAGCCGTCTTAGTTTGCCGCCTGCTCACTCACTTCCCGGCTCTCCTCCCATCCATGTGCAGCCGCCCTTGCCGCCGCCCCCTGCCAACCTCCCCATTACAACCTACAGCGGCTTCGTCTATGTCGCAATTGGCGGCGGCAAAACCAGGGTGTCCTCCCTCACCGCCGCACAAGATTTGTGCAAGGTGCGCACCTGTACATGCAAGTGCGCATCGCTCAGAACGGGTTGCAGCTGGCTGGGCACCACCTCAAGGCTGCTCGCGAGCAGCATGGCTGGATACTAGTGCAAGCCTCACACGTGTACGCCCCTTGTCCTCTTCTGCTCGTCGACCACTGCACCGCTCTCCTGGCTCCAACACCTGCAGACCCTGGGCAGCGACGCCAAGGTGTTCACCTGGGATACAGCGGCAGAGCTGAAGGCAATCGGAGACGCGCTCAAGGCAGTTCGTGACCAGGGCAACACCGGACTGATGAATTATGTGAGGGGCCGCGGGGCTGGCTTGGGAGGGAGGAGCGGTGTGTGGCAGCATATCAGCGCTGCCATGCAAGCGACATGCGCCGGAGGCACCTGTAGTAGCGCTCTTCTGCACCTGATGGTCTGCAGACATTGCTTGCGCATGCAGGTGCACCTTTAGGTGCAATAACCGCTGTTTTACATAAACAATCGGCATGCCAGACTGCGCTGCCTGCTGTCCCCACCTTCCCGGTGCAGATTTGGACGGGCTTCAAAAACACCCCAGGCACAGTGTTCTTTGCGTATTCGCAAGACCCCGGCAAGACGCCCCTGCGTGGCGACGGCTGCGATGTGCAGTTTGGCTCAGCGCAGCGGTGCCTCATGCCCTGGTGGAGCGACCCCTTTGGAGTTTACGAACAGATTGTTGTGCTGAACCCAGGTGGGCCTGCAGGCAGTGCTTCCACAGCACAGTGCTTCCACATGCATGCCATGCTGTCCATGCTGTGCTGCTTGGCCTGCCATCCGCTGCAGCCGCAACACATGTGCGGCACGCCGCCGCCCTGCATGCTGCCATCCGGCTGTCATCTTATCTCTTCGCAATGCGATGTCCAATCCGTCCTGCCCCTTCCTGCAATGTGTGCAGTCGGAGTGGAGCAGTGGGGCACCAAGTGGACCTACTCGCTGCTCAACCTGGGAGGCAGCTCGAGCGCTGTGCTGTGCAAGCAACCCACGGTGCGTACACAAGTTAGCTGCTCCGGGCGGTGGCGGGGGGCGTCTGGTCACCAGCAGGGCCATACAGCTGTTGGCTGGGGCGCCAGCCACACGATGGTGGTCAAAGACAAGCCCGATTTTGATAACTGCATGCTGTTCTCTACATGTCTAACCCTGTCTCGCATTACTGCCCCTTGCCTGTGTGCAGCCCACCCCCTGCAAGGCTGAGGGCAATGACTGCGATCTGGATTCCGAGTGAGCCCTGGACGGCGGCGGCCCTGCCTGACTGCTTGACATGCTGCCACCGCAGTGCCTGCAAGTGCAATGCTGGATGGACCGCATGGGTTCACTTTCCTGCTTGCTGTCATACCATTAATGCGCAGCCCACCGCCAGTGTGTTCCATTCCTAATTGTGGCTGCTCCTGCCTGCCACGATGACAGGTGCTGCAGCAAGACCTGCTCCAACGCCATGTGCAGCGCGTAGGCTGTGCTGGATCAGGTGTGGAACAGCGCTGAATGCCGCTACTCAGAACTGATCGGCAATCAAGCGTCTTTACGCACCGCCTCTGCTATCGAGAACTGTTGCCCCACGCTGGCCGGCCCTCAACCTTCCATACGGCTGCTGCACCCCTCGCAGACCTTGCCGCGGCTCCTTCACAGCAGATGCTGCCTGCGGCGCCTCGCATACTGCTGCAAGCCGCGAGCTTGGACTGCTGGCGGCACATTGCTGCCGCAAACCGTTTGATCGTCATTCCCCCGTTCATCCGCATCTTACAGCATACTCGGCCAGCAACACCGGCCAGCTTGGTCCCTGCCTGATGCCGCCGCTCACGGCGCGGCCGATGCCTTGCCGCACTTTGCTTACTGCAGTGCCTGTGCAGCCCAGCTTGTGTAGAACCTACAGGTATGGCTCTGCATAAACGCAACTGTAGGGACTGCTCACAATTGGATGCGCACTCCCAAACACAGGCAGCCCTACAGAGCCACTGCCTCGAGCAGCGTGCTCAGCTGCGCAACCACTGGCTCGAGTGTGGGCCGCTGCTGCGGGTCGCCCGCCCAGCAGGCGCGCATGAGGCTGCAATACGCCTCTAGCCCTGGCATGCTGGCCGCTCCAGCACCCGGCAGCGCATCCAAGGGCGGCAGCTCAGGTCGCACACCCGCCAGCACAGCACGGCGGATCTGCAGGGAAGGCCGGATGTGGGCAGGAGGTGCGAGTCACGGCAGGTACACGGTGGTGGGCACGTTGTACTCAACCATATGAAATCGATGCAGGATGATCCGAGCAGCGGCAGGGGCATGCCGTACAATGAAGCAATGCATGCAGTGTGCGCACGAGCCAGCGCAGGCAGCCACGCACACATGCAGCCATCGGCACACACAGCGCCACCAGTGCTAGCGGCATGGGCTGACCTGGAAGGGGTCCATGCCGCCCCAGGGCAGCTGCCACGTGAGCATCTCCCAGAGCAGGATCGCAAAGGCGTACGTGTCAGAAGCTGCGCTGGCGCGCTCCCCCTGCAGCACCTCGGGCGCTAACCAGCGCGGGTTACTGGGCGCGGCGCCGCCGCCCGGCCCCCTAGAAAAGGCACTCAGGTTGAAGTCGCAGACCTGCAACGCAGAGAAAGTGGGGAAACTATCGGCAATAGGAACTACCAAGTTGGAGCGCAGCCACCCTGGAGAGCAACTATTCACCGGCAGGCAGCCGGAACAAGACAGCCAGCGGCGCAAGGACAGCAGCAGTCAGCTGCCTAGGTGAGCAGCAAGGCGCACCTTGGCATTCCAGTTATGGTCGACGAGGACATTCGGAGATTTGACGTCCGAGTGCACTATTGGAGGGGAGGACACGTGCAGGTAGAGCAGGCCACGCGCCGCATCACAGGCCTGCGTACAAAGGCGGGGCACAGGGGTGGCAGCACCAGCCTCTCAGTGCCCATGCACAGCTGCTGACTACAGCGCGTTGAAATATTGATGAATAAAAGCGATCGCGAACACCCCAGGCATGCAGCAGGCAGCAAGTATCTGATGCCATGTATTGCGCACCATGGCCAGGCGGCGGCGCCACGTCAGCTGCGCGGCAAAGGCCGGGTCCCTTGCCGCTTTTGACAGCACGCCGTAGAGGGAGCCCTGGCTGCAATGCTCGGTGAGGATGCAGGGAGGCAGCAGGCAGACGCCCATGAACGTGACCAGGTTGGGATGCCGCATGGCACTCATGACCTGCGCCTCAGCCAGCAGTTCTCGGGTCATGGCCAGCCGATCCAGCTCAGCCGTGCTGTTTGTGAGGGCTTCGTCGTCCAACAGCACCTTGGCTGCCACAGGCGTGGCGCGCCAGGTGGCCAGAAACACCTGCAGCAGGGGCAGCGGGCGGTGGCGACAGAGTGTGGTGGGCGGGTCAGGCAGCAGCAGGTAGCAGCAGGTGCAGCTTAGCTTGATGTGCAGGCGGCAACGCCACAGGCCCAAGCAGCAGGCGCAACGTCGCTGAACAGCGGGCAAGCAAGCGACGCACTCGGCCGTATGATCCTCTGCCCAGCAGGTGCCGGATCGATAGCTCGCTCCAGTCAAACACCCAGCGCTGTAGCTCGGGGGGGATGAGCAAGCCGCTGTCTGCGCCGCCGCCGCTTGCCCTGCCACCAGCTTCCCGGCCAGGCTGCCCGGCAGTGAGCAGTGAGGCGGTTTGTGCATTGTGCAGCAGCGTGTTGATTCCCTGCAAGTAGGCATCGCTGTCGAGCTGCTGGGAGGGCCTGCGTGGTGCAGAGCAGATGGGCAAAGGGTGAGGGACGCATGTGGCGCCGGGAAGCAGCTCCCCATGCAACAGCAACATCGGTTGCTGCTGCCTGATTTATGGCCCGCACCCAGCAACGCCTGCCCAGCAGCACACGCCCACCCGGTGGTCAGGTAGCTGGAAGGTAGGTTTGCCGGTCCGTCCGCCGGCTGAGCCGCTGCCGGCATTGGCAGGCGGCTGGCGCTGGTGCGCGCTGCGGTGATGAAAGTGTCCAAACCTCTCCCTCCTGTGAGGAAGGTGTCGACGCCCTTTCCTCCTGCAATGAAGGTGTCGGCCCCTTCGTCTCCCAGCTGCTCGTCCCACTGCTTTGTAAAGCTGCTGGAGCTGGCTTCCAGGGGCCGCTGCGTCCGCTTGCGCAACCAGCCCTTGCTGGGCCGCAGCGCAAAGAAGGCCAGCACGCCCACCACAACTGCAAAATGGAGCGGTGCAAGGAGAGACTCACATCATGCGGCAGGGCCCTTTCCGGCAGCTGCAACAGCCGCTGTACCTATGGCAGCCCAAATGTCCTGCCACCCGTTCACCTGCGCCAGCTGCAACGCTCCCAGCAATCACGCCGATGGGTGCACTTGAAGAGCTTGAAGTTGGCTGGGCCTGGGGTGGCGGCGGCGGCGATTGACTGCAAGGCAGCACCAGGCACAGAAACAGTGAGCCGTGCACAGTGATGCGGTGCATGCTCTGCTGGTAGGCCTGGGCCTGCAGTTGTTGTTGTTGCCAGTCGCTTCACCTGACAGGCGGAGACGCCACGACGACCGGGGCTGCCACTTGAGGGGGCGACAGCGCAGCTGCTGCGGGTGACAGTGGAGAGCTTGCTATTTGAGGGGGAGACAGCACAGCTGCCACTGGTGACGGTGGGGAGAGGACTGGTGGGGGCGATGGTGGGGAGGCGGCTGGTGGGGGCGACGGGGGTGGCAGCGCAGGCGGCGGCGATGGACATGCCGGCAGCAGCAGCTGCAGCCGCTTGTCCTGCTGGTCATAGCCGCCAAGGTCAAAGGGAGCGCCTCCCGGTGTACACAAGCCGGGGTTGCCGCTCAAGTTGTAATCCGTGACTCTGAGCGCCAGCTGCTGGCTCTGCACCCACTGCTGTGGCACCGTGCCCGTCAGCAGATTGTTGTGCAGGTCCCTGCAGTAGTGGTAGCAATGAAGGCGGCTTCTCGGCGCGCCACGTGCACCACATGATAAGCACTGTTTGCGTTGACTGGGGAGCACTGCTGCCGGCATGCACAGCCCCATGCATGCTGCTACATGACGGCCCAGCAAAAACTCACAAGAACCTCAGCCTGAACAGGGCCCCCGTCCCCGCCCAGCTCGGTGGCAGCGGTCCCGTGAGCCGGTTGTTGTCCAGGAGGCTACACAGAATCGATTGTTGCAGGGGCAGATGGGCCCCTGAATCGGTGCACAAATGGTGATGCCCCACTGGCTAGGTTTCGGGAATTAGTCGGTCAATCGGCACTTGCAAGTGCACTTGTCTAGGGCACTTACAGGTACTCCAGCTGAGGAAAGACGTTCTGGGCGCCCCACTCCGGCGGCAGCGTGCCGCTCAGCCTGTTGCTGCTGAGGTCCAACCGAAAGGTCTGCGAGGAGCCGGGCTGTCCCCAGCCGCTGGGGAGGGTGCCTGCATGAAAAGCGGAGCAGGGAGGTGGGAGCAAATGGGGTGCAGAACAGTGCGGCGAAAAAGTTTGGCATGTGCATGCATGCTGCTTTTTTCGCATCATCGTGAGTATGCAGTGTTGGGCTGGCGCCAAGCGGTTCAGCTTACCCGTCAGGAGGTTGCCATCTGCGATGAAATATCGCAGGGCGAGGAATGAGCCACGAGCGCCCCACCCTGCGGGCACAGAGCCGCTTAGCTGGTTGCCGCTCAGCTCCCTGCAGCGGCATAAGGAGAGCGTTGTTGGACTGCGCCCACATCTGCCAAAGGAACCGATGCCTGCATATCATCGCAGCATGCATGCTGCCATATTGTAGCGGCTGTCTGCCACTCACATGCGGAAGAGGGACGGGAACGCTTGTGTGCCGCCCCACGTTTCCGGCAGGCTGCCCGTCAGAGCATTGCCGGACAGCTTCAAGTCGTACAGAGCGGGCAGTGCCCCAGGCGCGCCCCATGCCGCTGGCAAGCCGCCCGACAGCGCCTGCCCTTCTAGCGCGATCGTGCCCAGCGTGCTGCGGTGGGAATGGGGAGGTGCGGCAGTTGATCCTAATGTCAGCCCGTGCTCTGACTGCCAGCACCTGCAAGCTGCAGTGCAGTGAAGAGATCAGGGGTTGCACGCAAGGCTGTTGCTGGCTTACCTCAGCTCAGCAAGCTCGGGCGCGAGCGTGCCTTGCGCCTTTGTGGCACAAGGCAGGCGTCCCACAGGCGCGCAGCTCAGGTTTCTGTGTGAGCAGCAGCAGTGTGAGGAGGGGTAAGCACTATCGGGGTCATGCACCAGCATTTGCGCACTGAGAGGAGGCTTTCAAATGGCACTACCCGTTCCTGCCCTGCCCCTGACACCTCCACGCATGTGTGCAGCGCACATGTCAAACTTGTTGGCGGTGGTGCTGTTGGCCTTGCACACAATGCCCGTCCAGCTGCACACTGGGGTGGCCGTGTCCCATCCAATCACGCTGTTTGATGCTGCAAAGGCGTCCCAGTTGTTTATAGCTTGCCGCTGCGCAAGCAGCGCTGCCACTGCATGCAGGGACATGCATGCGGCAGTAACGCGGGAGGGAGCCTGCTGGATCTCGCCAGCCATGAGCAGCGTTGTTGCGTGCAGGGACAGCGCATCAGGCAGCTCACCGTCTTCCTGAGAGAACTGCACCTGGCAGCGCCCAGCCGCCACCAAAGTCAAAAGCAAGCATGCGAGCAGGGGCGCCACTCGTTGCGTCGGCGGCAGTGACGGCCGCCGCGGCGGCTCGTGCATTACTATTTGCACGTCCCTGGTCCCTGGGCCTCCTGGTGGATTGAGTGAGAGAGGTCTGCCCGCGCTGCGGCCGCAGAGGCCGCCGGCCTGCGCGACCGACACAGGCTCAGAGGCGTGGTGTGTATTGCAGAGGGTGTGATCGCTCCCTGATGCCATGCACCGATCAGTTGCACAGCGCGGGCCATGCCGACATGTTCGCCGCCAAGTCCCATGTTCGGGAGAGCTGGACTTGGTCCAAAGAGCGCCTCTGGGCCAGTATCGCCTGCTGTAAACTGCTCACAGGGTCCGATCAACAGCATTGAGCCAGCCAGGGCCCTCACAAGGTAATGGTGCGCTCCGGGCGGCGGCACTTGCCGCTCGTGGCGCTTCTGGCACTTGCGCTGCTGGGGACCGGTGAGCGGCACTGGGTAGCCTACAACACGACTGGGTTTTGCTTCGCCGGGCGGGCGGCAGGGACGGCCGGCTCCCAGCGGCGCCCGCCCCTGCCGCCGCCGCCGCCTCAGGCTGTGGCCGCTGCGTCATGCATGCACAGCCAGCAGCATGCCCCTCACCCAGAGAGCATGCCCCTCACCCAGAGACTCACCTCCCCGTACATTCATGCACGCAGACATGGCGGCTGCAGCTCCAAACCTGTGTGTTGCAAACCAGAACGGCGTGTGGTCGGATCAGGAGGAGTTGGACAGGGTGGGGGCATGCAAGGTGTGCTCGGCCGACGGCACGCGCTGCGAGCAGTGCTGGGAGTTCTTCTCCATGAATTCCAGCGGTGACTGCGTCCCGGTGAGCTGCAGCGAAAATGTCACTTGCACGCGTGCATGCTGCTGGCGCCTGTTGCACTTGTTGCACTGGTTAACTCATCAGAGGGGCTGCATGCAGCATGCTGTGGCGCACTGCTGCACAGCATGCTCGTGCAGTTGAAGCGTAGGGAGCATGCTAACTCTGCCACGCCTGCCTGCTGCGCAGTGCAAGGCGACGGAGTATGGTGAGGGGACCGGTGCCGCGCTGACGTGCATTTCCTGCAAAGCCGACGACCCCTCCCACTGCTACAACTGCGGCGGCCGCTTCTTGCTGCGCGAAGAGCCGGACGACTTTCAGGGCTTTTATGCAGACGCCAACGGGAAGTGCATCCAAGTGAGCACGCGTGCATGGTCTGGGCAGTGGGTTGAGGCAGTGTGTTGTCGCCTGAGATGGCGCTGGATTGGCCCCCCGTCTGCACCTGCACGAGTCATCTCCCTCTGCCCCCGCCCTCTGCATCGCAGTGCCCCACCCCTCACTGCGCCGAGTGCCAGAACGTCACAGGAGTGTGCCTGCAGTGCGAGCCGGGCTACGGCTTAGTGGGTGGCGGCTGCCAGAAATGCAAGCAGGGCGACCGGGTTGAGCAGACGGACTCTGAGGGATTTGGAGTCACCACAATCTTGCCGCTGTGTGAAAAGTAGGCTGGGGGCGAGGCCGAGCGAGAGCTGCATTTCGCGCAGCATGCTGCATACACGCAGCTGCTGTCTGCATCACCGCAGCAAAGCAAATCTGCATGCCGCCTTGCTGCGTAGCTGCGATGGTGACGTGAATCAATGCAAACGTTGCACAGCAGGCTTCTTCTTTGACCCAGCGGCAGCAGCATGCACACCGGTAGGTGGCAGCTCAATTCATAGGGATGCTGCGGGAGTACAGTTGAGCGCGTCGGGTGCCCCTGCTGACCCATACATGCGCTGCTGGAGTCGGCTTAGTCCCTTTCTCTTGCTGGGGTGCATGCCCATGTGGCGATGGATGCAAAATGCTGGCCAAAAGTTGAACTCCAGCTCCCCCTGCAACCATGCAGTGCAAGGCGGGCTGCGCACGGTGTGAGTCAGCAGATGAATGCAGCGGATGCGACTATGGCTATCTCCCAGACCCAGCTACAGGACAGTGCGCTCCGGTACGTCACCTCACCTGGCCTGCCCTGCAGCGGACCCTTACATACAGCCCAGGCCTGTGGCAGTTGCGGCGCGACATGCCGCCGCCTCTGACATGCTGACCCACCGCCAGCCATGACACTGCCGCCTCCCCGCCTTGCCCCCTACCACCTGCAGTGTCCCTCGAACTGCCAGGAGTGCAGCGCAGCAAACCAGTGCTCACAGTGCAAGTCAGGCCACACTAATGTGACGACAGACGGTTCTGCCTGTGCCGCGTGTGCGGACCCTCTGTGCTCGTTTTGTGCTGAGGGCGTCGACAAGTGCACCAGCTGCTCGGAGAACGGCTTTGGACCCGACCCTGCCACAAAGCGCTGCGTCGCGTGCACCACACCCAACTGCTCCAGCTGCTCAGACTCGTCGGCGACCTGCACTGAGTGCGGGCCCGGATATGTGCTGGATGGCGCAACCGGAGCCTGTGAGCCGGTGAGCTGCCGGCTGCTTTACGCTGCGTATGCATGTGCCGAGGTGGCGGCACCTAGTCGGTTTGTGGTTCGGTACTGCCACTGATGTGCTGCACCGCAGTTGTGACAGATCATCAGGTATGCCTCATCGGTCTTGTTGGCCCCTGCCCCTTTGTCTGCAGTGCAAGGTGCAGAACTGCTCCTGGTGCCGGATCTCGTCCCAGACAGGGCAGGAGGAGTGCGAGAGCTGCCTGAATGGCTACACTTCCTCTGTTGTGAATGCTGACCCCATCACCGCCTGCGTGCCGGGATCTGCCTGATTGCCAAGGGCTTGTCCTTTCTGGCTGGCCCTGATCTGACCGCCCCACGGACACCCCCAACTCTGCTACTTTGCCTTAAGCCCGATGAACCCTTGTGCTGCAACAAGCCGCCACAATGCGATGTGCCCACTCAGGGAGGCCTATGAAAGGGAGTGGTCTTTTGAAACAGGCAGGGCAGTAGCAGTGGCAGGCCCACCAACGTGGCGCCACTGGCACGGCGGCCATGAGATGGCGGCGCACGATGCGTCGGCTGCCGGGCTGGGCAGTCAAGCCTGCGGTAGCTACTGCATCCCATGATGTGCAGGAGCCTGGCTAGCAGGGCCGTCGAGTCCTCAGCTGCCGGCGCCCTGCCGCTGCCCTGCAGCTGCCTTCCACCCCCGCCACCGATGCGGCAGCACTCCAGCAGTAGCCCACAGTGCCCGTTGATGTGGGGGCGGCAGCTACGGTCTTCGTGGTGCAGATGTGGCAGCCTTGCTTGAGCGCATGGCAGGCTCGGCTTAAAATGCAGCAATAGTGCTGTAGCATTCCTCCAGACGCCCCGCGCAGGCAGGCACATGCACAGCGTCTGCCGCCAGCCTGATATCGCGGCGCGCCGCGAGCGACAAGCACGGCGGCGGGTCACGGGAGGCCAGGCATCAGCATCGTTAGCGGCATGCTCGGCTAGAGCACCCACTAATAGTCTGGAACGAGAGCCCTGCGGGGACTGCCGACACTCCCAGCCGGTGAGCGTAACAGCAGCGACCAGACAGCCAGAGAGTCACCATCGACATTGTTTGCATATGATGGCCTGCCGCGGTTCGTGCGCGGAGTGCGGTGGCGCCTGCTCGAGGCGAGCGCCCTCTCAATGGCGCTGAGCTGGTTGTAGCATCTGCCGGATCGCAGCTGAAACCGCGATTGGGCCAGGGAGGCCTGCACCTGCTCAACCCCATCGCCGCCGCTCTGCGCCGGCTCCCGCCTCCCTCGCAGCTGTGTTGCTGTGGTGTGGAGCTCGTTGCGCAGCCTGGTGTGAGGCCACAGCCAATCTACCTTCACAATAGCACGGGTGCATCGGCATGCAGCAGCCGCCAAAGCAGGAGGCTGTCAAGTGAGTGGGCAGCACTCGACAGCGCAGGCCCAATGCAGCCCGTGAGTGTGCATGGAGCCAGCAATGTGTTGCGCCTGCCGCCGCAGCACAGCAGCTCTGATTGTCTTGCGATGGCATCCTTTGCTGGCAGCAGGGAGGAGGTAGTGGACTTGACGGACTCTCCAACTTCAAGCGCCTCTCGCCGGCGGCCAGGCGAGCAATTGGTTGGCAGGCCGCACCATGATTGATTTGTCCAGAGATCGCGCTATTGGCCCTCCGCTGCCCACGCTATGCTAAGCGTGCCGTGACCGAGGTTGCGACGCAGCGATGCACGCGCCGTAACTGGCCTGCCTCCCCTGCTGCTGGTGAAACGCAGCCGAGGAATCTCCAGGCGGCCACCGTTCGGCGCGCGCACGGCTTCAGGCGGCAGCCGCTGCCGATGGGTGGGGAGCCATCGGCGCTGCTAGCTTGGATGTTGCGCAGCAACAGCAGCAGCAGCAGCAGCAGCAGCAGCAGCAGCAGCAGCAGCAAGATGTGAAAGCGGAGGAGGGTACAGAAGAGGAGGAAACGGACATGGAGCAGGAAGATGAGGACGAGCCACAAGGGGTAAGAGCCATTTGCACTTCCAACTGCCTATTCCTTATGCGTTGCAGCTGTTGGACTGGTAATGCGTTAGCCATGCGCAAAGTTGGTGGATGTGAAGCTCCTGGTATGGCACTCATGAACAGCCCAATCACATGTATGCCCTCCTTCTCCTTCTCACTGCCTGCAGGACGCAGCTGCACTGCGGGAGGCATGGGATGCACCAGAGGGCCCACTGGCGTGGGCCATACGGCAGCATCGAACCAGCCTGCTGCCCCAACTGATCGCACAGGGTGCCAACCCCAACGGTCCCAGCCCAGACACAGACAAAAACCAGCACCTGCTGGGTTGGGCGGCTGCATATGGCGATGCAGAGGCCGTGCGCCTGCTGTTGGACGGCGGCGCAGCAATCGACCAGCAGGACAGCAGGGGCTGGACAGCACTGGTGGCAGCAGCGGCAGCAGGGCGGTCTGCCGCCGTGCAGACGCTGCTGCGACGCGGTGCGGATGTGCACTTGCGGACCAAGAGGGGCAGCTCAGCGCTGATGCAGGCAGCTCAGCGGCGGCGGCCGGCCTCTGTAGCGCAGCTGCTGCAGCACGTGGTGTCAGGTGGCCTGGACCCACTTGACGATGGACAGCTGGCGTTGGAGGCAGCAGTGCGCAAGGGTCACTCAGATGTTGTGGCGGCCTTGCTGCAGCATGCGGCAGGGGTTCACTTGAACCGCAGCATTAAGCTCACAGCACTGCTGATGGCTGCTTACCACGGCGACGCAGCTACCGCAGAACAGCTGCTGGGCGGCCCCGCCTCAGCAGAGCTGCTGACTGCTCGCAACGGCGGCGCAGCGCTGCGGGCAGCTGCAGCCGGGGGCCAGGTGGCACTGGCCTCCCTGCTGCTGCGGCACGGCGTGCACCCAGACAATTGCGACGTCCATGACATGACGCCTCTCATGCTTGCGGCGGCCAATGGGCGCTTGGATGCGGTTGGGCTGCTGCTGGACGAGGGAGCCGACCCCTACCTGCTGGACAGGAGACTAAACTCTGCGTTCATGTATGCGGCTGCGCGCGGGCACGCCCACATTGTGCACCTGCTGTTTCAGCGCAGGGTTGATCCCATATGCGCTCTCAAGGGCGCTGTCGACGGCCGGCAGCCAGCGATGGTGCTCGACTTGCTCCGGCGAGGCGCCCCGTTGGACGATATGTCCACTGTCACGCTGAGCCCGATTGTCCTCCTGCTGGAGCAGGAGTGTCAGGCAAGCGGGGTGGTTTGCACGCCGGTGCTTACATTTGCGCTTGGCAGGTGCTGTTCAGCTTTCGCAGGTTCCGCCTGTGTGCAAGGGCCGCTGCGCATCGTGCAGGCTTGCACACTGCCCTACCTCAGTCTTGCATGTTGTATCGCTCCGGCTCCCTGCCTTGCCCAGTGTGTCAGCACCATTGAAACCTTTCCCGTGTTCCTCTCGGTCGTCAGCAGTGCTGTTCCATGGCGCTGTCGCTGATTCCATGTTGCTTTGCAGAGGCTGGAGCGGCAGGCCGGACTGGTTCCAGCAGTACAGCAGGACGGTCCTGCTGCGGACGGCGCGGCAGCTGCCCCAACCGCGCAGCAAGACAGCCCCTCGCAGCATGCCAGCAGCAGCAACGGCAGCGGCGGCAGCAGCAGCAGCAGCAGCAGCAGCAGCAGCAGCTCCGACAGTGAGGTTGAGGCAGCGCACGATGGCAACGCCAGCGATGCCTTGGCGGCTCTGCATGCAGCGGCTGCCAGCGGGAATGCTGTCGCCGTGGCAACGCTGCTGAGGGCCGGCGTGGCAGCAGACGTGCAGGACGACAGTGGCAAGTCAGCTCTGATGCTAGCAGCCGCTGCGGGCCACACGATTGTGGTACAGCAGCTGCTGCATGCACATGCAACGGTGGATCTGCGAGATGCACACGGCAAGACCAGCTTGATGCTAGCGGCCGCCTCTGGGCATGCAGCCGTGGTGCAGCAGCTGCTGCGCGCCGGGGCGGATGTGAACTGTGGCAATGAGGGCGAGGGCCAGACCGCCCTGTCTCTCGCTGCGCGCCACGGGCACTCCCACATTGTTCAGGCGCTGCTGCAGTGTGGCGCCGACCTCCGCAGCCGGGCTCCGCTGAAGGCAGCCGTGGGCGGCAGGCACGTGGCCACACTGCGCATCATGCTGCAGGCCGGTGCGCCGCTGGAGCGCCACACTCCGACGCTGTTGCAGACCCTAGTCTCAATGCTTTACACCAAGCGGCAGGTGAGCGGCAGGGTGGCAGAATGCAGGGCGCTAGCTTGGTCTGGACAATGTACAGCGATAAGGCTGCTGTACCTTGGCACTTGGTGGCATGCCAAAGCTCAAGCTGTGGAGCTGGTCGCTGCGCTGCTTGCTGTGTGAGCCATGCCATGCCGCCCAGCATCTTCTTCAGCATCTGACTCAGTATGTGTCTGCCCTCCATTGCTGTGGCAGGAGCTGGAGTGGTGGGCGGAGCTTGCCCCGCCAATGCAGCTGGCCGGCCACGCAGCAGGTGCAATCAACATGGATGAGTGAACGTGCCTGCCCCGCTAAAATGCTTCTCTTAACGTGTGGATCACACTAAGGCAGTGTGCCTGTAACATTTTCAGCTAACCAGCTCGCCTGTCAACCCTTGTCCAGCCAGCAGCACCGCTTGAAATGCACAGCGCACAGCCGCAGGGCCAGGCGGTGTGGAGACTGCCGATGGTCGGGGCCTCAGAACCATGCATGAAGCGCCGCCCGTGGCTCAGTGTGTTCAGCCTCAATCGTCAATACAAGTCGGCTGTGGATCTGCACCGAATCGGGCTGCTGGAACCGCCAGCGCACTTGCGAGGCTGCCGCCAACCCTGCCTATGCTCAGCGGGCTCCTTTGCATCAAGCAGGTTTGCTCCATCTTGCCATTTGTATTGCATGGGGCGACTGGATCCGGCCTGGCAGCCAGACGCTGCTCAAACATGCGATGTGCGTTGGTGGGTAGGGCGCCGTGCGGCGCTGCGCCGTGGCGCCGGCGGCTGGCAGGCATCAGAAGCTATCCGGCGGGAGGCGACTCCTTGCGCTTTGCTGTACAGATCGGAAGCGAAATCACGCTCTGTAGCGGCTGCCGAGGCTTCCTGCGCAGCGCTGGCGCAGCACTTCGAGAAACCCCCACAGGTAGGCGGGCTGCGGCGGCAGGATGGTTTGAAAGTTCGGCCTTAGCATTTCTGCGGGGCAAGATCGTCTGCCGCGGCTCCACAGGCCAAGCCCTACCCCGTCGGCTCCCCCACGCTTCCTGTGGCTGCAAACTGCTTGCCGCGTGCTCCGAGCGCCATTGTAGGCCGCGACACGCCGAGCAGGCCTGCACCCACCTGCCGCCCGTTACCGCTCATACCTGGCCCCTGCAGAATGAATGGCAATGGTGCGCTCATACCCCGCCCCTGCAGACCCGTTCACGATGGAGGGCGCACCACAGCCTGCTGTGAAGCAGGAGCCAGGTCTGGATGCAGGCCAGCTGGAGAATTGCGATGCGCAGACGCCGCTGAAGCTTGAGGCTGTCAAGTGAGTGGGCGGCGCTCGGCAGCCAGCTGTGCACCCGCCTAGCCTGCGAGCCTCCGATGCTTTCATCACCCTGCTGCCGCCCCAGTAGCCAACTAGCCGACTGTCTTCTGGTGCCAATTTTCGCTCTCCCTGTGCAGGGCAGAGTCGGTGGAATGGATTGTGTCCCCGGTTCCCAATGCCTCGCGCCGGCGGCCAGGTGCGCGCATGCTGTGCTTGTTGGTGCAGCTGCTGCACTGCCTGCACAGTACATGTACTGAGCCAGGCGTGTGGGCAGGCATGCACATGCTTATTAAGGGGGATTATGGGGTTGCACGACGTCATGCAGGAACGACCTTCAGCAAGGGCAGCGGGCATTGGAGCCGTGCTGAACTACCTTGCCTCTGCTCTGTGTCGATGCAGCCAGCGAGTCTCCGGGCGGCCACCGAGTAGTGCGCCCCCGGCACGAAGCGGCAGCTGCTGCTGCCGAGGGGTGGGCAGCTCCCGGCGCCGCTAGCTGGGGCTCTGTTAGCGGGGGCTCTGCCGCCGGAGCAGATGTGCAGCAGGCGCAGCAGCAGCAGCAGCAGCCGCTAATGCTGCCGCCGCCGCTGCAGCAGCAGCCGCCGCAGGGGCAGCAGCAGCCACCGCTAATGCTGCCGCTGCTGCTGCCTCTGTGGCAGCAGCAGCAACTGCAACAGCTGCCACTGCTGCCGCCGCCGCTGCCGCCGCCGTCGCTGCAGTGGCAGCAGCAGCAACTGCAACAACTGCCACTGCCGCCGCCGCTGCAGCCGCCACCACCTCAACAGCAGTTGCAGCAGGTTGCATGGCAACAGCAGCAACAACAAGCTGCATGGCAGCAGCAACAACACGTTGCAGGGCAGCAGCAGCAACAGTGGCAGCAGCAGCAGATGCAGCAGCAGCAACGGCAGCTATTGCAGCAACAGATGCAGCTGCAGCCGCAGCCATATCAGCAGCTGGCGCTGCCGCATCCACTGCAGCTGTCGTTGCTATCGCAACAGCAGCAACAGCAGCAGCAGATGCTGCTGCAGCAACTGCAATTATTCCAACAACACACACAACTGCGGCAGCAGCAGCAGCAGCAGCAGCAGCAGCCGGCACTGATGCTGCCGCCGCCAGCAGCGATGCAGCAGCAGCAGGAGCAACGGCAGCAGCAGCAGCAGGAGAAGGAAGAGCAGGAGCATCAGGAGCAGCAGCCTCCAATGCCGCCGCCGCCGGCGGTGCATCAGGAACAGCAGCAGCAGGAGCGGCCGCAGCTGCTGCAGTTGCTGCAGCTGCTGCAGCAGCAACAGAGGCAGCCACCAATGCCGTCGCCACCGGCAGTGGAGCAGGAGCAGCGGCAGCAGGAGCAGCAGCAGTCGCCACTGATGCCGCCGCCGCCACCAATGGAGCAGCAGCAGGAGCAGCAGCGGCAGCAGCAGCCGCCACCAATGCCGCCTCTTCCTCAGCAGCGGCAGCAGCAGCCTCCAATGCCGCCGCCGCCGGCGGTGCATCAGGAGCAGCAGCATCAGGAGCAGCCACCAATGCCGCCGCCGGCAATGCAGCAGGAGCAGCAGCAGCAGGAAGTGAAGGAGGAAGAGAGGAGGGAGGCGGAAGAGGAGGGCGCACGTGCGGATGGCCCCCCAGCGGTGAGCGGGACGGCAGGGCGGCTTTTGCTCGGTTGCTGCTTGGGCTTCAAAGCTGCCGGCTTGGCCCTTTTTTTGTAACTGTGCAAGTGCTGTTTTGGCTGCTCTCCCTGCCCTTCCGCCTGAGTGACATTTATGAGATGCGCTCGCCTGCCCGTTTGTCCTGGCTGCCTGCAGGACGCGGCTGCGCTGAGGGAGGCCTGGGACGCCCCTGACGGCCCGCTGGCGTGGGCCATACGGCGCGGCAAAGCCGGCCTGCTGCCACAGCTGATCGCACAGGGTGCCGATCCCAACGGTCCCAGCCCACAGATGTGCCACGGCCAGCAGCTGCTGGGCTGGGCGGCTGTGCACGGCTCGGCAGATGCTGTGCGCCTGCTGTTGGACGGCGGCGCAGCCATCGACCAGCAGGACAGCAGGGGCTGGACAGCACTGGTGGCAGCAGCGGCCGCTGGGCGGCTGTCCGTTGTGCAGACTCTGCTGCAGCGCGGTGCGGATGTGCACTTGCGGACCAAGCGGTGCAGCTCGGCTCTCCTTCCAACCGGCAAACAAGGGGCATGCGGCTGTGGTGGCACAGCTGCTGCAGCACGTGGTGTCAGCTGGCCTGCGTTGCTGCGACGATGGGCAGCTGGCGCTGGAAGCAGCAGTGGGCAAGAGCCACTCAGCCGTTGTGGCGGCCCTGCTGCAGCATGCCGCAGGCGCCAACCTCAACCGCAGCAATGACCTCACAGCGCTGCTGATGGCTGCTTACCACGGTGACGCAGCTGCCGCAGAACAGCTGCTGGCGGGCCCCTCAGCGGCAGAACTGCTGAATGAACGCAATGGCGGCGCAGCGCTGCGGGCAGCTGCAGCTGGCGGCCAGCCTGCGCTGGTTGCCCTGCTGCTGCAGCACGGCGTGCCCAAGAATGCTCGCGCCGACACAACGCCCATCCTTGCCGCCGCGCTCCACGGGCGCTTGGAGGTGGCTCAGCTGCTACTGGACAAGGGCGCGTCCATCGATTGGCGCAACAGGAAAGACAGGGCAGCGCTGTTGCGTGCGTCGGAGCGCGGGCACACGCACATTGCGTGCCTGCTGCTTCGGCAGCTGGATGACAACATTTGCGCTGACGCGCTGCGTGTGGCTGTGGAGGCTGGGCAGGCAGCGCTGGTTTTCGCCCTGCTTCCACACGTGCTTCAATGGGAAGCGCGGCTGATGACTTCCGAGCTGCGCACGCTGCGCATGTTCATCCCCATGCTGCACCAGGACTGCCAGGCAAGTGGGGTGGTGCGTTTGCGTGCGGGCATGTAGGGTGCTCAGGGCTGTTGCGGATGCGGCTTCAGTGCATGAGCGGGCTTGAACGCTGCCCTGCGGTTGCCAATTTGCAGCTGCAAGCCGTTTCGAAGCTGCACAGTATTGGTTCTGCCTGCTTCTGTGCCATTGCCAGTCCTCTACACCATGCCTTCTCTGATGCCGCACACTTGCATCCCTGTTGCCCTGCAGAGACTGGAGCAGCAGGCAGGAGCTCCGCTAAACGCGCAGCTAGGAGACGACGATGTTGTAGGCATCCCGCTCGAGGGCAGCTCGGGGAAACAGCTGCGTTTCAACGTACTTTTCAAGCTGCTGAAAAAGTGGAAGGTGAGCAGCACAGCGGGCTGAAATGCTGAGGGGTGCAGGGCCGGAGCGTACTGCATTCTGAGCCAAGGTGATGTCCATGCTTGTAGCTTGCAAGTTGTGTTGGCTAGCTTGTGGTCGCTGCTCTGCTCGCCATCTCAGCGACGCCATGCCACGCATACACTGCATGTGCAGCTGATTTGGCCTGCTGCTTCCCATTTATTGTTGCGCAGGAGCTGCAGTGGTGGGCAGAGGCCGCCCCAGCGATGCAGCAGGCCGGCACAGCTGCAGCTGCAACCGAGATCCAGGATGAAAAAGGTGCTGCTGCGCTTGTCCCTTCTGAAAGCTGAATGCTTATTCGCAGTGCGACGCCGTGTTTAAAACAAAGTAACGATCAGAATGGACTGTGCCTGCAACCATAGTCAGCCAACCACCTGTGTAAAGCAAGCATTACTGCTGCGCTCCAAAGTCAGACTAAGGTGCCCGCTGCCCCAGCTTGCCGCCGCCCTCACGCCGCCGGCACCCCAGCGGGCAGCGCCACCGCTGCCAGCGGCTTTGCCATCTCCTTGCGCTCGTCTGGCTCGCCGTAGCCGCAGCGCCGGTAGAACTGCTGCGCGCTGCCCACGCTGAGCAGCTTGAGGGAGCGGGGCGGGCACCCGCTGGCCGCCGCCAGCGCAGTGGCGGCATGGGCTGCAGCGTGCCGCTCAATGGCCCCCAGCAGCAGGGATCCCCAGCCGCGGCCGGGCTGGTTGGTCACCAGCAGCTCAACGTACACGTAGGGGTCGTGGGCTGGGCAGCCGCCGCTGCCGCCGCCGCTGCATGTGCTGCTGCTGCGTTCGCTGCTGCACAGCGATGCACATGCGGTGCATGCTGCTGCCTCCGCCGGCGCTGCGCTGCCACTGCTGCGGCCATCGCAGCCGCCTGCGTGCGAGCTGTCTCGTGGGTAGAAGAGCGCCCCAGCCACTAGCGATCCATCCACTTCCATTGCCGCAAAGTGCATGCGCGCTGCGGCGGCCATCTGCCGGCTGTCGCCGGCTGCCCGCGCCTGCTGCACCGCCGCTAGCTGCTCCCGCGCCATGGTCGCCAGCTGCAGGCACACAAAGCGGTTGCGGGAGGCGACCAGCTGTGCTTCCAGGCGGCTCACATCTGCCAGGGTCAGGTCCAGGGAGGAGAAGATGCGGATGGCAGGCTGCGGCAGTGGCGGCGCCACCGGCGGCAGCTGGGTGCTGGGCACGTCTGGCGCTGGGATGGCTGCTGGCATGTTAGCCAGCGCAACGGCCTGGATGGGTATCACCGCCTGCTTGGCGTCTGCCTGCTTTGCCGCATCAGCTGTGTCAGCCACGCTGCCAATGCACCATCCATCGGTGGCCGCAGGCTCCTGCTCCTGCCCTGCCGCCGCTGCCCGCCGGTGCCGCCGGCCGTGCCGCAGCCGCAGCATGGCCACGCCAGAGGCGCAGTAGGCCATGCAGCCGACCAGGAGCGCTCCAAGGACGGCTGCGGGGAGTAGCATTCGGGGCAGGGTGGCATGTCAAACAGGCAGGCGGCGGGCAGCAGGAGGCGGCGGCACGGGCGGCAGCGGCGGCGGCATTGCTCGCCTAGCTTCATTCTTGGCTCTCGCAGCAGCACTTCACACGCCGCCTCCAAGGCGGCTTCGCAGACCAGCACGAAGGGCTCTCCGCGGGCCCCGAGGCGCATTCGACGGCCGGGCGGTTGGCGGGCCGCCCTGGAAAGCAGGAAGCACGTTAAAACGGCCCAAAAGTTCGTTGGATGTGCCTCGGGGCCCAATCGGGCGGCATGGGCGATGCAGCCGCCGCCGGGCGCTGCCGCTCCCATGCCTCCTCCTCTCCTTCCAATGGCTCCTCTTCAGCAAGCTGCTCCAGCTCTCTCTCTACCATGCCACCGTCGCGTTTGGTGCAGAATTTACAAGGAAGGTATGCATGTCAAGTGGATCCCGCCGTGCTGATCGGCCCACCGCGTCCGCACAGCCGCCGCGTGTGCGGCGCACGTCCACAGCTGCCCGGCGCGCAGCAGGCCAGCCAGCCGGCACGGCCACCCGAACAGCGACTGTTCAAATGTACACCTCCGAATTCCACCCATGTTCAGCTGGCCATGCGCTCCACATACGTGTAGTAGCGCTGCACGCCGATGAGGATTTCGGCCGCCCGCCCGCTGAGCCAGCCCAGCAGCGGGATGCGGGCGGTGCCGCCCACCCAGCGCTCCAGGGCAGCCTGCAGACAGGTAACAAACACGGTGGTACAATTTCAGTGTCTCCCAATCAACCAATCAAATGAGAAGTTGCAGCTGTTGCCGCCCACCCAGAGCTGGAGGGCAGCCTGCTTGAGTGGCAGGGGAGGCAGGGAAAGTGGGTGATGTGGTGGGTGGGTAGCAGGTGTGCTCGCGGGTGGTGCTGGCATGTGCAGCAGCAAGATGCGACTGGTGCCGCCCGCCCACCCGAACCATCCAGCCCTACAAGAGCAGCCACAGCCTGCTTGCCTGGGTGTAGCGGGCGAAGAGCGGGTCCCGCAGCAGGTAGACCAGCCCAAATGAGTGGATTGTTGAAACAAACCAAGGATTGGCAGCCTGCTTGCCTGGGTGTAGCGGGCGAAGAGCGGGTCGCGCAGCAGGTAGACCAGCAGGCGCAGGCGGCGGGCAGTCAGCTCCCGCTCCTCCTCCGCTGCCCACCTGCAGGGGTGAAGGGCACCGCAGGTGGCGTGGGCAGCAGTGCTTGGCAGACCCACAAAACAACCCAAACATGGTGAGCAGTCATGGCCTGGAGGCTGGCGTTTTGTCGCTGACGGCCTGCCTGCACATGCAAGCAGAGGAGGGGGCATGCACCCGCCTTCCTCCAAAAACCCACATTCTGAAAGCTGGGTGCTGCCCTGATCAACTGCCTGCTGCATGGCAAACGTGCAACACACCAACTGGTTAAGCGATGCGCACCTGGTCTGCTGCAGGCAGCGCAGCAGCTGCAGGCTGGGGCCCAGGCTGCCCGCCGGCGAGCCGCCCAGCCAGGTCGCACTCTGCAGCACAGTGGGCACACATGGCTGATGCTCAAGGGCAAAGCTTGCTGATGTTGCCAAGACAGCCGATGGCAGCATGATGCAGCTGGGATCGGCAGCAGACCGCGTCTCCAGGGTGCGCCGGCTGAATCGTCTGTGTTTTTGTCGGTGTGTGATTGGACGTAAATCGCCTGCTGAGCCGGCCAGTCTGCAGTGTGTCCCAGCCACAATTTGGCTGCAACCATTCGCACCCAATTGTAACATCCATCTCTTGAGCAGCGCACCCTGGAGATGCGGTCTGCTGCCGATCCCAGATGGCTGCAACCATTCGCACCCAATTGTAACATCCAACGTTCGAGCAGCGCACCCTGGAGACCCGGTCGCCTGCCGATCCCAGCTGGCTGCAACCATTCGCACCCAACTGGCACATCCATCTCTTGAGCAGCGCACCCTGGAGACGCGGTCTGCTGCCGATCCCAGCTGGATGGAAGTGAGGTCGAAGGCCAGGGACAGCAGCCAGGGGCGCCACGACACGCGGCCCCACCTGCAGGCATGCCGAAACATTGGAAGCGATTTTCGCGCAACTCTGGGCACGCCGCCGCTGCTGCTGGGGCCCGCTGCAGGCAGACAGGGGCGCCATGACAGATGGCACCGCCGGCACTGCCATCTCAAGTTGTATGAACCACAGCCCATGTGACCACAGCAGTGCAGGTCGCGGCAGCACACTCACCTCCGCAGCGCCAGGGCATACACCACGGGCCTGAGGATGTGCAGCAGCTCTCCAACATACACCAGCCGGTCAGCCAGCGCCGCCTGGCGGCTCATCAGCTCCAGCTGGCTGCCGCTGCTGCCGCCGCCTGCTGTGCCTGCTGCGCCTGCTGTGGCTGCTTTGCTTCCGCCGCTGCGCTCTGCTGCGCTGGCCACTGCCGTGCCAGCCACGACTCCGAACGCCACAGTGTCCACCGTGCGGCTCCCCTGCCCCTGGGGCGCTTTGTCTGAGGCCTGGAGCGGCCGGCAGCGGCGCTGCCGGAAGGCGGCAAAGGCTCCATACACCTCCTGCGGCCGGCCCTGTGAGGGGGATGGGGCGGCATGCCGTAAGCATTGTGGCGCGCAGCATACAGCGCACAGACAGCACAGCAGGCCCCTAGCCAACATCCAGCAGCCCGGCCGCAGTTGCGCTGCATGGCACAGCATGGCACAGTGCTGCACAGCAAGGCACATTAGGGTGCACTCAGCGTACCTGCGACACCGCCTGGCTGCCGCCTGGGAAGTCAGGGGGCAGCAGGCCGCCCGGCTGCTCCAAGTTGCCCATGCCTCCGTGCAGCAGCAGGCGGCTGCCTGAGCGGCGCCAGGCCACCAGCCGCACCAGCGCCCTGCAAGCAGGAGGAGCAGCAAGGGTTAAATGGGAACCAGTCGTGCCAGGAATAAAGCTGCATGCAGCTGCTGCTGTAATTGTTATCAAGCGCTGTAGGCAGTTTGAGCACAGTCCACCAGAGGTCTGGCCAAAGACAGCTTGACAGCCCTCACTTGACGGCTTCCAGCGCTGCCAGCGGTGTGTAGCGGCTGCCGCCGCCCCGCTCCTCACGCCGAGTTGCCGCCAGCTCCAGCAGCACCTGCAGAAAATGGGAGGGCCCGTCGATACCGAATTACACGTAAAGGCACTGATGGCCGCCATGCGGCCAGGATAGCAGCAGCATTGAAAGCGCCAGTGGGATGCACAGCTGAAGCTCAGCCTATCACTGCAAACCATGCCACCAGCGGCGAGTCGGGAATGCCTTGAAAGCGTGCGAAATGTGTGCAGGGATCCCACACCTCAGCACACATTCCTGTGCAACACCCACCTGGATTTGCTCCAGCGTGGACAGAGCAAGCAAGAGGTCTCCGCCTGGCAGCGGCGGCGCTCCCGGCGGGCTGCTCGCGATGCTGTCATGGAAGCTGGACAGCAGGCCCAGCGCGGTGTGCAGCGCCTCAATGGTCAGCTCACCCTCCGCAAAGCGGTCGGGCAGCAGCCAGGTGAGGCTGGACAGGCCTGCGCGGGCAGCGAGCGAGCGGCGGCGGCCGAGTGGTGGCGGTGGGCGGCGGCAGTGGCCTCGACAGCGCGGGCGGGCGGCGGTGCGGCTGATCGGGCCTGTAAATGCCTGCTGGGTGCCTTACCCGTCTCGAACAGGCTCAGGAGGCCCGCATTTCGACGAACCCAGTCCTTGTAGCGCTCCAGCATCGCGGCGGCCGCCGTGGTCGCTGAACAGCGATTTGCCAGTCACGATGCCCAACCACAGAGCGCTGTGAGGGCGAGCGGCGTCAGCGAGCCCGGCTTGGCCCTTGCAGCGCCGCTTGTGTGGCGCTGCGAGCTTCCGAAGCACTTCGATCGAGCGCAGGTGCGATTGAATTAGCCAGCGAAATCACAACATGCAGCATTAGGGCCTGCCGGCAACGCTGACCAGGCGGCGGCGCCCGACGAATCGTTCGTGCCCTCGAGCCGCAGCTCCCCATCCTTCACACATGGCATGCTCTCCTGGGTGACTAAACAGTGCTATGCAGCGAGCCACTGTGCCTCCTGGCTGCGCCGTGCCCGTCGTGCATGATGCCACATGCCTGGTGCGCAAGCACCTTGACGGGCTGGGATGGGAACCGTTGCAATGATGCAAATGGTGCTGAAACGAACAAGCAAACGATTGTCACACTGGAAAGAAGAGAGGTGGCGCCCAGGTAGGTCAGAGCGCGTACAACATGTCAGTCACCACGCAAGGCGGCAGGCAGACTGGCTGTCGGGCCAATTCGCTTGCATAGCTCAGCCGCCCGGAATAAGAGTCGGAGGGCGGTTTCAAGCCGCGTGCTGAGGCGAGTCCGGTGCAGGGGTGGCCTCTGAGGCATCCTCGAAAACCTCCTCCTCGCTCTCCTCCTCAGCTGGCTTCCCAGCCGCAGGAGTGGCCGCCCCCTCATCGCCGCCCTCCTCCTGCACACCTGCCGGCTCAAGCGCAGGCTCCAGCGGTGGCAGTGCAGGCGCCGCTGCCGCCGCCGCGTCTGCCTCGGCCGCCGCCTCGCCGGCCGCTGCTGCCGCCGGCGCAGTGGCGGGTGCGTCCTCCAGAGGCGGAGGCGCAGGCACTGCCGCCGCAGCCGCCGCCCCAGCAGGCTCCTCCAGCGGGGGCGGCGCCCCAGCTGCTGCCGCCTCCAGCGGGGGAGGCGGGCCGGCTGCTGCCGCGGGTGCCGCCGTCTCAACATCTGCTGCTGCATCCAGCTCTGCCTCTTCCTCCACTTCATCTGCAATGATGTCCCCCTCATCGTGCTCTGGTGCTTCCTCTGCAGCAGGTAAAGGATGCATGCGATTGACGGGTGAGCGAGCATGCACTTGGGAAGCGAGCAAGCGGGGCATGCAGCCAATCTGGGGCGCGACTGGAGTCACACAAGAATTGCAACCGCTGCTCGGCGGCCTGCGCTGCTGCTCAGAGCCCCTGCCGAGAGCACATGGCCCACACGCCCTGAACGCCACTTGCACACCCTTAGCTTTCTGCAGGATGGCAACACCACCCAACCAGCACGCACCTTCAGCCGCCTCCTGCTCATCATATTCTGCCACCTCCTCTGCCGCCGCATCCTCTGCCGCCCTTGCTGCCTCCTCCTCTGCCGCCGCCTTCTCTGCCGCCGCTCCGTCCTCTGCCGCAGCCGGCGCCTCGCCTGCCGCCACCAGGGCCGCCCGCACCGCCGCCGCCGCCACGCGGGCAGCCAGCGCTGCCGTATCCTCTGCCTCTGCTTCAACTGCCGCTGGCTCGGGTTCCGGCTGCAGCTCGCCCAGAGCAATCAGCACATTGCGCACCGCTGCCGCCGCAACCGCCGCCGCCAGCTGCTCGGTCGTCTGCCCCTTGCCTGCCGCGCCGCCCTTGCCGCCCCGCCCCTTCTTTCCCTTGCCGCCCGCCGGCTCAGCTTTTCCTGCCGCCGAAGCGGCCTTGGCGGGGGCTGCTGCTGCTGCTGCGCCGCCGGCCTTCACGCGCTGCAGCCACTCGGGCACCACACCTGCGGTAAGAGAGCGGTGCCCAGCAGGCAGACAGCATCAGGAGATGAACAGATCAGGCAACATCAGCATGCCCCACGCACAGGCACATCAGGCACACAGCAACCAGCATGGCAGCCCAGCCATCCAGTGACCAAAGACCAAACACAGAAGCACCCCCTCGACGGATGTCGTCAGAAGAGACATGGAATGGCAAAAAAGAGCAGCAGCCACCCACCTGAGCGGATGTCGTCCACATTCACGGGCGCAAACTTGTTGCCGGCGCGCACAAAGGCGAGCAGGGCGCCCAGCGGAACAAAGTACTCGGGGGTGGGCAGGTTGGGGGGCGACACCTTGCGCTCCTGCAAGTTGCGTTGTGGATAAACAAACCCAGCCCAGGGAAGCGTGAGGCGGTGGCCTGGTACAGCCTGCTCCCTGCAGTGCACCCTGCAGGCCTGCTGTTTTTCCTTGATGCGCTGATTGTTCGGGATCGCAGAAACAGGCCAAGGATGCTATCCCACACCCTTAAGTTCTCAAAGGGCAGCCAGCCACTGGCCCAACTTCAAACCAGGCTCACCGTGCCACACATGGGCAGCGTCTGGTCGTGCAGGTATCCCGCCTCGTGCCAGCCCATCATGTCCTTGGCTGGGAAGGGGCCCTGCAGTCAGGCACAGAAATTAAAGCGATGGTTACTGTAATGGAAATGGAGCGATGATGAACACAGTTGGGAGCCATCATGTCCTTGGCTGGGAAGGGGCCCTGCAGGCGCAGAAGGAGGAGCCATGGTTCAAGGAGTGATGATGGTGGAGGAATGAAGGATTGGGGCGCTGGTAAACACATTCGCAGCCCATCATGTCCTTGGCTGGGAAGGGGCCCTGCAGGCATGGAAGTTGAGCGACTGCAGGCCCTTATTCCCTGTTCCTGCTGCAAATGCAGCTTGTGCAACTTGTGCATGCAACCGCCCCTGGCTGCCCGCCTTGCCGGGCATGCAGCGCGCGCAGCGCATCTCGCCACTGCCGCAGCCAGCTTGCCCCTGCAAGTCGCATCACCACTGCAGCTCATGCTGCCTGCAGCCAGCTTGCCTGCATGTTGCCATCAGGGTCGATGTAGCGCCACATTGGCTGCTCCGTGCCCAGCGCCACCTGCAGCAGAGGCAGGAGTCCAGAGGCAGGCTGGTGTTCAGCACTTCATGGCCGCCAGCCAGACGATGACGAAGGCAGAGAGTGTGCAGGCTGAGCAATTTGGCAGGAGGGCAGCAGCTGGCCGGCTGAGGATCCGGCCACACTGCAAAAACGGGCAATGTGCTGTACTACACAAGTCTGCTGCCACTCAGCAGCAGGCTCCCAAGAGCAGCCATCCATGCAGCAGGCTCCCAATCCACAATCGCACCTCTCCAGTGAACAGCTTCTGCACCGCCTGCTTCTCAGCCGCTGCTGCCGCGGCCGCCGCGCCGCCGTACCCGCCGCCCCGCTCGTACCCGCCGTCTCGCCGACCGCCGCGGCCGCCCCGGCCCCCTCGCCCGCCCCGCCCCCCGCGGTCCTCCCGGCCGCCCCCTGAGAAGCGCCCTCCATAGTCCTCTCCCCGCCCGCCGCGGCCGCCGCGCCCCCCAAAGTCGTCGCCCCTCCCGCCGCGGCCACCACGCCCGCCGCGGCCCTTGCCCCGCCCGCCGCCGCCGCCGCCGCCGCCGCCCAGCTCGATGCCGTTGAAGTAGGATAGATCCTGCTCCTGTGGCGGCTGCCGCCGCGGCCGGGGCGCCGTAACCACATACCCGCTGGTGTCGACTCCGCCGCCGCCGCCCCGCCCGCCCGCCCCACGCGGGCTGGTTACCGCCGCAGCACCACCGCCGCCGCGGCCGCCGCCGCGGCCGCCCTTGCCTGAAGGCTCCGGCGGTCCGCCGGCGGCCGCTGCGCCTGCCATGGCTGCCTCACGCTGCACATCTTTCAGCACAGAGTCCAGCCGATTCCAGTGGCCGCTGCCGTGCTGCGACACCTTCCTGACCTGCAGGCTGCCATCGAAATACTGCTGGTTCAGCCTGCGGGGGCGGGGAGGCGGCAGGCGGCAGCGGGCGGGCGCGTTGGGGAACAGAAGACGGGTGCTGCTGTGCAGGGGGGAAACGCTGGCCAAAACCTAACAACCGGGCAGGTGCTCTGCCACCCTGCCACTGAGTCCTCACCACTTGATCATTTGAGACGCACGGAAGGGGCCGTGCAGCTGGCCCTGGGGGTCGCGGTACTCCCAGCCCTCCTTGCCTGCAGGTGTCACAGATGCGGAATGGTCAGTATGGCGAAGCAGGCACAGCATGCCCAGCTGGCCCTGGAGGTTCCGGTACTCCCAGCCTTCTTTTCCTGCAGCATGGGCAGCATGGGAAGCAGGTGCAGCATGAGAGTCATGGTTGCAGCAGGTGTAGCTGGCCCTGGGGGTCGCGGTACTCCCAGCCCTCCTTGCCTGCAGTGGACACAGCAGGCGCAGCATGGGCGGCAGAACCAACTGGCTCAGCATGCAACACAACACCAGCACGAGCAGCAGGCTCAGCATGCAAAGCAACGGTTCGATGCTGTGTCCAGGTCGGCACAGCCATGATGCATGCACAGCCAGGCTGCAGGTGAGGCACATGTAAGACTGCAGCAACAATCAGCGAGCCTGTCCTGAATCTGTGCACCTGACATGACCACCACCCGCTGCCCGCCGGCGCCGCGCCCGCCGCCGCTGTTGACTGACACCAGCAGGTGCGACTTGCTGGCAGCTGCAGGGGATGGGTGGATGGGGAGACAACAGAGGCAGCAGTGGGTACTCATTTGCAGGTGCGACTTGCTGGCAGCTGCAGGGGATGGGTTGAAAATTGAGGGCGGTGGCGGCTGTTGAACGATCGTGATGCACATGCTCAGGCAGGTGCGGCAGATGGCACTTGCTTGCAGCTACATGGTGGCTGGTGCGCAGCAGGCACTGGCTGCAGCAGCCAGCTGTGAGAAGTTGAACAGTCAAGCATGCAGGTGGACAGCCAAGCGCAGCTTGGGTGCACAGCTTCGAACGGGAAGCCGACCGGCCGGTGAGCAGTTTGCATGCATGCCAGCAGCACCGCGCCAAGCAGTGTGCCAGCCAGGCAGCCCTGGCTTGATCTATGACGCAGTTATCACCCTCCATGTGACGTCAAACAGCCCAACACATCCAAACCTAAAGCCCAGGGCAGCACATGCAGGCGGGCGCAGCTGCAAGCGCACCCGTGGTGTCGCTGACTTCGCGCGCGCCGCGCCGCGAGGCAGAGATGCGCACGGTAATGTTGTTGCCTCCCGAGGCATAATAGGCCGATTCGTCTGCGTCTTCTTCCCCTGCCGCAAACACGCCGCCCCCAGGAGCCTCCTCCCGATCGTCATGCAAGTACCAATTCGCGCCGCCGCCGCCGCGGCCACGGCCGCCGCCGCGCCGCCCGCGGCGCCGCCCCCTGCGCGCCGGGCAGCGGGAACAGGAGTGAGATGGCCGAAGATCTGGCTCTGAAGCGGTGCAGAGGCAGGGGAAGGGCGGTGGAGCCCTGCAAACCATGCGGGGGAGCCGCCGGAACTGTGGGCCCGAACCCACCCTCCGTCGGGGTAAGCCATGCTCTAGGAGTCCTTGGCAGGGGGCACAGGCGCCGCAACGCTGCGGTGCAAGGCGCCGGGTGCAGCTCGGCCAATCCCGCTGCCTGGGGGTCGTGAACGCCTGGGATGTGCAAGAGATCGCACCGATTTGGCGAGCGGGGAAGCGGGTTCCCACCTTTCGGCGCCCGATGGCGCCGACATGAGGCTCTAGGGCTCAGGGCGCTTGGAAGCCCGATCGCGCGTCACAAACAACCGTATAGTGCTGCAGTTTCACTTGCGACAGGCAGGCCTCACGGCCGAGCACCGTGGGCTGCTCAAAGCGATGAAGCCCGGCCTGTCCGTCGCTGCAGCTTACGGCAGGCTGCCTCGATGCCTGACCGATCGGGGATCGCAACCACACCGGCGATGCCCCCGCCCGCAACGTCCGGCACCAGCGCCGCCGCCGCCACCTTCGAGGCGCCGCCGCTGCCCGCCTGCGCCCCAAGCCACGCTGTCTAGCAGCGACAGCGATGGCGAGACAACGCAGCACGTAGTGCTGACCGAGTCGGAGGGCACCACAGCAGCTGCAGCCGGGTCAATGATTGCGGAGGAGCTAGAAGAGGCGGCAGCAGACGCTGCAGCGGCGGCGCTGGCGGCGGCAGGCGGCGGGGGCCAGGAAGAGGCAGTGGAGGGTGGCACAGCAGCAGCAGGCGCAGCAGGCGCAGCAGCAGCGCAGCAGGGCGGCTTGTTCGCCAGCAAGGAGGTGCAGGAGATGCTGGCGTTTGCTGTGCCTGCGCTGGGCATGGTGCTGGCAGGTGGGTGCGGGTGGGGCTGTTGTGCAAGCAAGCGAGTGGTATCAGCTGTTTGTGGGGCATGAACAGATGCAAAGTTGAGCTGCGGTCAACTGCTGACTGCAGTCAGCCAGCTGCCTGGCATGGCTGAAGCCGCTCACATTCATCTGCTTCTCTCGGTGCACGCAGACCCGCTGATGAGCTTGATTGATACAGGTGAGAGCGCTGCACTGTGCATGCACAACAATGCATGCTGCCTGGCCGTGCTGTGGCCGCTGGGAAATGTTGGCTGCTGGGCTGAGCATCCTCCCTGGCCGCCCAGCCCATCAACTGGCGGCCCTTGCTGAACATGCTGGCCATGCCGCCCTGCCCTGCGCAGCATGCGTGGGCCGGGTGTCGTCCCTGCAGCTGGCTGCTCTGGGGCCCAACACAGCGCTCTTCAATTTTGCGCACAATGTGAGCATTGGGGGTGGGAACTCACTGTGTGCAGCTGCAGGTTCCTGGGTTGCTGTGCACATAATGGGCCTGGGGAGCGGGAGCACTTAGTACGGAGCTGCGCAAGCTGGGTTGCAACCATCTGGGCTGCTGCGCATGATGCTCCACCTTGGTGGCTGCGCATGCTGCACATTCACAGCGTACCGGTGGGAGCCACGGCCCAGGTGCCTGCTCACGCCTGTTCAGGCGCTGTCCATGCCCCTGCTGCCAAATTGAATGCAACCATCCACTGTTGTGCCTGCAGCTGTTTGCCTTCTTGGGCGTGGCAACCACCAACATCATCGCCAGCAACTCGCTGAAAGCGGCCGGGCTGGACGCCAAAACGCTGTGAGTACGGCCCAGCTGGCTCAGGATCGCTTGCAAGCTTGGCAAAGGTGGCAGTGACAAACGGCTAAGGGCAGCCTTGCGCCTGCATGTTGCATGCCATGCCGCACCCATCTTTCCTCCGGCCGCACTCACGCCCCCCGCGCTGCCTCCCGCCCACTTTGCCAATTCTGCCATTGCCTCCCCGCAGCAAGCGGCGGCGAGCGGCGGCGGAGCGCACGCTCTGCAACTCCCTCACCTTGGCTGTCGCGTGCGGCCTTGTGGTGGGGACCGTGCTGCTGACCTGTGGTCGCACGCTGCTGGCAGGCATGGGCACGGCGCCAGAGCTGATGCAGCCAGCTTGGGAGTACCTGGCATTTAGGTGAGCGGCTTATTTGGTTTCGAAGCCCCGTGTGGCATGTTGAGTTTTATTTGGAGATACGTGCAATGCAGCCGGCCTGGGAGTATCTGTCCTTTAGGTGAGGGGCCGAGAAGCATTTGGTTTAGGAGGGATGTGCGGGCACTTTAGCACGCGGACTTCGCACACAGGCACCCACACCCCTCCCGGCCGCATTAGCTGCGCCCGTGTCACGCTCCCCATCCCCTGCCCTTCGTCTGCCCACAGGGCGCTGGCGGCGCCCGCTGTGCTCATAATGTCAGTGTCTCAGGGTGCCTGCCTGGGGCAGCAGGACGCTTGGACGCCTTTCTCAGTGCTGGCCGCCGCCGGCCTGCTCAACGCAGGTGTGTTGTGCTATGCTGCGCTGTGCTGTGCTGTGCTGTGCTGTGCTGCGCTGCGCTATGCTGCGTTGGGCTGTGCTGTGCATCTAGCTGCACTGCACTGCGCTCCTTTGTTCTGTGCTGCACTGTGCATCTTATTGCGCTGTGCTGATCTCACAACATGGCTAGCACGCAGGGTGCAATTGAGAGCGCTGCTGGCATGCTTCACGGGGCCTTGATTGCCTTGCGCTCCTCGTCTGCAGTGGGAGACGTCTATCTGATCTCACAAGCAGGCATGGGTGTGGCGGGGGCTGCCATTGCCACCGCGGGGGCACAGGTGCGTGAGCCTGAGAGCCTGGCATTGGGTTACGCTGTAGATTGGCTGCTGCCACGGCTGCCGCCCTGCAAGTCTGCCGTCGCATGCGTATTGCCCAGGTCTGCTGCTTCCTGAACTCTTCGCCAACCTGTTGAATCATGTTCATCTCCCCGCAGTACCTGGGAGCGGCGTTCTTCATCTGGCACTTGTGGCGCAAGGGGCGCATCCCCGGCGGCGTGCGCCTGCGCTGGGTGGTGAGCTTCTTTTGCAGCCATGCTCTGCAACGTATGTGTGTGCGGTTGCCGCTCTGGCAGGAGTGGGGGCAGCAGTAGCATGGTGGCTATTGCCAGCTGTGTAAATAGTGGCGAGTAGGCGAGTAGCATGGTGGCTAGCGGCGGGTTTGTGGTATGCCCAGGGTCCCCCTCTCAAACCCCTTGATTTGCTGGACTTTCTTCTACCCTTGTCCCTTATCCTGGCCATCCTTCTTATCTCAGTGGCCTGCAGCGGCCCAGCCAGATGCTGTCTGCACCTATGCGGTCTATACATACTCCCTCTGTTCATCCTGTCCTCGCCCCACCCTCCCTACGTGTCTCAGGGCCTGCCGCGGCCCAGCCAGATGCTGTGTGTTAACAAGGTGCCTCTTCCCACCATTCTAATGTCCCGCAGGGGCTGCCGCGGCCCAGCCAGATGCGAGAGTTCCTGCTGGTAGCGGCCACCCTGTTCACCCGCACCATCTTTGGCATGTCTGCGTATTTCAGGTGCGTGCCGGTGATTTGCTGGGAAGAATGTGTGGCAGTTTGTGCAATGGGAAGAATGTGTGTGGCAGTTTGTGCAATGGGAGATGGTCCTGCACTGAAATGCCGTGCGCTACCCGCCTGTCCTCGTTGCATGCATGCCACAGCACAGCTGCCGTTTTGCCTGACACAAACTGCAGCATGACTCGGGCGGCCACCCAGCTGGGCACACTGGCGACAGCGGCGCACCAAGTGGCGATGCAGGTACGTCTGGCTGGGTTGGGTGTGCGGGCTTGCAGTGCAGGATGGGATGGAGAGCGCCTTGCTGATCGCAGCGCTGTGCTGGTGCCTGCGGGTATGCTTTTGGGAGTGCAAGCTGTTGTCCTGCTGAGGAGTGCAGGCACGTGACCAACGTGGTCTGCCCGTCTTACTCCGTGACATGCACCAACTGTTTGACTTTTTTACCTCACTTCCGCTGCAGACCTTTTGGTTTCTTTCTTACTTTCCCGAGCCCCTCAGCCTCACCGCCCAAAGCCTGCTGGCCCGGGATAGGGCCAACCCAGCACGCGCTGCGCATTGGGCCCGCCTGCTGCTGCGGTGCGCGCTGCTGCTGCTGCCGCCGCTGTTAGAGTGCTGCTGCTGTTCTTGCGGTGGTGCGGTGCGCCTGCTTGGGCATTTGCCTGCCCGCCTGCTGCTGCGACGCACGTGCTTGCGCAGTTGCTGCCCGCATGCTGCGCACTGTGAGCACTGCTGCTCGTGCTCTTGCAACAAATGCGGACCCTACCACGCAAAACAGGAGGGGCGGCGGGTTGGGCATGCTGCTGGCCGCTGCTGTGGGCGATGTGTTGACTCGTGCTGTCCTCCTTACCCGTGCTGTCCTCTTGGACTGCCACATGTGCTGCAGGAGCGGAGCTGTGCTGGGCGTGCTGCTTGCCGCCGCGGTGGGCGCTGTGTTCACACGCGGCAGCTGGCTCTTCACGCCTGACCTAGCGGTGCAAGCAGCGGTGGCGCAGCTGGCACCGATCGCCATGCTGGCTCTGGGCATCTGCGCAGGTGGGCTGGGTTTCGCAGCTGCGCATTGTGTTAGCTAGCACGGGAAGGCCATTGCCTTGCTGGTCTGGCCATCTGTGCAGGTGGGCAGATGTAGCAATTGCGGCTAAGGCAGACAGGGACGTTATGCAGGACAGGCAGTAGAGCGGCTGCCAACGTTTTGTGACTTGTAGGCTGTGCGTCTCCTGCCCACATTGTACCCCTGCAGTCATGATGGTCCTTGACAGCTGCAGGTGGCGATTATCTGTGCGGCCACTTCTTTGCTTCCCACCAACACTCTGTTCTCCGTGCCTGCAGTAATGATGGTCCTGGACGGCTGCAGCGTGGGCAGCGGCAGCTTCAGCCACCTGCCGCCCGCAAACGCCACGGGGCTGGGCATGGTGCTGCTCGCGCTGCACGGTGAGCGCAGCATAGCTGTGGCCATGGCAGGGCACAGCGATAGCAATGGGCACGAGAATAGATCGGCTGAGACATGCTCAGCTGCCACCTCTGATGTGCGGAACCTGCCATGCATGCAATGGTGCATGCGATGGTGCCATTAGGCGAGCCTCAACCTGGGAACCCACCTCACACTCTCCGATTCTGTTGCACCCTCCACCTCGCACAGTGGGCCGCCAGGCCGGCTGGGGCCTAGGTGCCACCTGGTGGGCGCTCGTGGCCTTCTATGTCACTCGCCTGGCCGGTCACTCCCTGCACTACTGGCGAACTGGAGGCGGCGTATTTGCAGGGCGGAACCCTGGCAGCAGCGGCAGCAGCGGCATTGGCGGAGTAAGCAGCGGCAGCAGCAGTGGCGGGGGCGGCGGCAGCTGAGGAGCGTATGGGGCGGGAGGGGTGTTGAGGTGCGCTGCTTTTCCGAGCTGGCGTTGTGCACAGTGCTTTCTCTGCTGTCAACACCAATCACTCTGCTATGCGCTTTGTGAGCCGCTAGTGCTTTACACAAGGGAAGAAGCGCAGCCTTGGCAGCAGCCACCAGCCTTAGCTGGCTGGCGGCATGAGTTGCTGATACAGGGGCAAGGCGGGCGTGGGAAAAAATAGGCTTGGCTAAGACGTATAGAGCAGGCTTAGCTCAGCATGTGAGGCTTAAGCGACTGCTAAAGGGTGTAGGGTGAGCAGTGGGGGGCGGAGGCAGTGCTGATTTTTGTTGCAAGTGCAAACAAAGCAGTGTGTGTGTGTGTGTGTGTGTGTGTGGGGGGGGGGGGGGGGGGGGGGGGGGGTGGGGGGTGAGTGGTTGTGACAAGCAGGACAGGGCAGCGGCAGAGTCCCGCCCTGCCGGCAGGGGGCTATCAAAGCCGAGAGGGCATGGCTGCTGCCGCTGCTGTGGCGGTGCAGCTTGCTACCCAGGCAGGCAAGCTTAAGTGCCCGCCTTGCTTGGAGCCTTGGGAATGCTGCGCCTGCTTAGAAGGCGCGGGCCATGCGCAGTGGGGCGCCTGCCAGGGCAGAGCGGCGCAGCGTGCGCGGCGCACGCGGCGCGCGCGGCAGCGGGGCGGCGCGAGCCGCCCGCACTGCGGAGGCCTGAACGCCGTTGCCGTTGCCCACAACGGAGTCGCGCTGCTTGCGGGTCACTCCATTCTTGGCCAGCAGGTCGGCGCGGGCCTCGGCGGTCGCGGCGTTGAGCTGCAGGGTGACGTTTGGTAAAGGGGGCAGGAGTGTGAGCAAAACTCCAGCCCGCTGCAAGAGCACACTACCGGGCAGTGCACGACTGGTGAGGTAGTGCTTGGCGGCCGTGAGTTGAATACACAATTCAGCAGTGCTTGCCTCGGCAATTTCGTCGGTGTACGCCGCCTCCTGCCAGCTCTTGTCGGGCGAGTTGCGGCGCGCCGCGTACGCATTGCCTGCGGCCACAGGAAGGAAGGAGCAGCACAGTCTGTAACCAGGCTGGCCCCTTGCTTGGCGCTTGGCAAGCCTTCGGCTCAATCATGCACGTGTGCTGCTTGGGGAGAAATCTGAACGCCACTTGCTGCGCACCCGTCTTGGAGAGGATGTCGAAGCCAGTGATGGGGCCCCAGCGCTTCTTGGGGCCCTGCAGTGGAGAGGAAGACAGGAGTATAGTGTGAACACAGTGCAGCTTGGCTAGACAGCACTGTAGCAGGCAGGCCGATGCAGCCATGGCAGCCCTTATGCTGCGAGGGCCCTGCCCAGGGGCAAGCGTGCTGGCGCCAGCGGCTGTCCGGCTCAAGGCCAAGCTGACATTTAGCTGCTTACCTGCATGACGTAGTTGAGGCGCGGGTTCACAAAGTACGGGATACTGTATCGCTCTCCCGTGGGGTCGTCCTTGGTGGGCGCCCGCACGCGATGGTAGGTGCTCTTGAACACGCCTGAAAGGCAAGGAAGAGTAAAAGCCTGTTGACCCTCTCTGTATGCTTGCTGGGGCAGCCGCCGGGCCCTGCAGCCGGCTTGGTGGCACAGCAGCCTGACCGGCTGCGTTCCACGTGCTCACAAACCAAGCTCCAACACCTTGAGGGCCAATTAGCCCTAGTGCTTACCGTCGGTCCAGTGGGTGAGGCCGTCGCCCACATTGACGGTTGTGCAGCTGCCAGGCTTGGATCCCAAATGCTCCCAAACAACGGCCCAAAACGTCTTGATGTTAATGCTCACCGTCGGTCCAGCGGGTCAGGCCGTCGCCCACGTTCACGGTGATGCAGCCGGGGCGGGGGTCCAGCGGGATCCACTCCTTGGCCACCGGCACGTGGTTCCTGTTTGGAGGGAGGCAGGTTAGAACACATTGCTATGACATCCAGACAGACAACAGCCTGCTCAGCCACTGGAAAGGAGTGACAGCCGAGTGACCGTACTCTGTCCACCATTGCGCCAGCAAGGCTAGCCAAGCCGCTCTTGCCCTCCCAGCCGCCTGCCTGCTCAAGCGGCATCCACAAACTTACCAGATGTTGCCCACGTCCTCGATGATTTCGTCCAGGTTCTCGCTGTCCTTGCCGGGGGCAATCTCCAGGCCCACATCGCCTGAAATCATAGGCGAAGAAAAGGTTGGGAAGAGAGTGAGGGAGATGAGGGGGCAGGAGCGGCAGCAACCAGCTTGAAGCTCCTCCGGTGGACCAGTCAGTGTGCCGCCCGCCCTGTAGCGTGCACGGCGCACCTGCCACAAAACCAGCCAGCAACCCAACCTGCGCAATCTATCAGAGACAAGAACGCTCTCGTGAGCTCACCCACGCGGTTGAACAGGATCGTCAGCACATCCATGTCGGCGTGCGCGTGCAGGCGGGGCGGCAGCTTGCCCTTGCCTGCGATGGAGAAGAAGGTCGCTAAGTCTGAACGTCTGTGCTTGGAAATGCGATTAGATTGTTGGCAAGCCTCATTTGCGGTGTTAACCAACGTGCCACGCTGGCAGATCTCAACGGTACCAACCGTCTAAGCATTGATGCTTGGATTAAGCGGCAAGCGCCTCACCGTTCTTCAGGCCCTCGATCTGCTCGGGAGTGAGTGCGGGGTACTTGTTCCTGCGGGGGGCATTGAATGAAAGGTGCGGGCGCGGTGAGAGGCAGGGCAGAGGGGCGTGAGGGTCTGGTGGGCAGAGGCAGCAGATCGTGCCGCCGGTGCAGTGAGAAGGCTCAGCTGGGCGGCAACGCGCCCAGCGTGCCTGCCACAGCAAGGCAGCTAGCAATGTGAATGCTGTTCAGCACCCACCAGGCCATGAAGGAGGGGTTCTCGGGCGAGCGCAGTTCAACGGCCAACTCAAGAGATGCAGCTAAAATCATCAATCCATTGACATTTATGTCAGACGCACCAGGCCATGAAGGACGGGTTCTCGGGCGAGTCAAGGTCAAAGGGGTCGGCCAGCTCGGCCTCGTCGCGGTCCAGAGAAATCCACAGCGCCTGTGTGTCAGTGGGAGGCAACACATACGTAAATGGTTCCAGGCTTGAGAGATCAGTAGGCAGCAGCACCACCAGCTGTTTACCATGCAACGAAAGGAGCAGCAGCAGCTTAGCTGCAGGATCTTGAGCGATGTCGTGGGTGCACACACCCCAGCTGCTTAAACTGTGTACGCAACCAAGATTCAACAGCACAGCAGGCTCACCCGCAGGATCTTGAGCGCGATGGCAAGCACCAGCTGCTCGACCGATGAACCCAACCGAGACTTGCCAGCACAGCAGGCTCACCCGCAGGATCTTGAGCGCGATGTCGTGGGTGCGCTCCTGGAAGCTCAGCGCCACCTGGCGGAACTCCTCGCCTGTAAAGGCAGATTGTGCATTGGAAGGATGATTGAAACAAGTGCACTACCACAATGCGTCTGGAAAAAGCTCATGAGCTGATGAGCGCCACCTGGCGGAACTCCGCGCCTGCACAGCAAAACAATCAGTCCCAAGCAGGGCTTGGTGCGGCAGAAGGCTGGATATCCAACATTGATGTTGGACCAGACGGTTCGCCACATTGCCTGTGCCCGGCTGTGCCGCGGTGCCGCTACGCCGGTTGAGCTGATTGGAATGCCACATGCAGCAAAGCGCTGCTGCTAAGCAACCGGCATTGAGAAGGACCAGTCTCACCCAGCTCCTGCGGCCACTCCTCGCCCTCGAACTGCTGGGCGTGGTAGTTGTAGCCCCGGGTGCCGTAGCGCCCCACGCTGAACCACTCCCACAGCCGGTTGCCTGCGGGGAGTGAGGAGGGAGGGAGAAGAGGTGCAGGCGGGAGTGGGCTGCTGAGCGCAAGCAGGGCAGTGCTGCTGCACTGTGCTTCAACTGCCTGCCTGCACGCACATGCCAACATGTGCCTTACACCAGGCGCTTTGTTGCAACATTAGTTGGGAAACTGCAGCAGCGCACCGGTCACCGTCTCCAGCTCGTCGGGGCCACGGTAGCCCAGATAGGAGTCTGGGTTGAAGGGCCACTGCGTCTTGAACTCCTGCGCACGGTTGAATGGAGTTGCATATAATCAGTTGGGTGCAGCGAAAGGCAGCGGGGAGGGTGAGGGTTGAAGGCCGCCGCGTCTTGAACTGCTGGACAGAGTTGGTTGGGAGAGAGGAAGCAAGGCGGGCTTTGTGCGCTGGTGGTACCATACAATGCCGCCCCTGCTGGCACGGCAGGCGCACGGCCAGGCGGCTTGGCTGCACGCATGCACAGCTGGTTTGGCTGGCATGCATGCTGTTAGTCAGCTACCGCCGGGAGCGCTACTGAGTTCTCAGAGCCTAGTTGGCAATTACCACAAAAAAAAACCTTGCGCCCAGGCTGCGCCGCCAAGCCTACCGCTAGCTGGTACCGTTGCCCTCGCGAGCCATGCGGCGTGGGCCGCCTGCTGCCACAGCATCCACACTGCAGCTCTCAGCACCCACCTTTTCGCGGTCCAGAAAGTTGATGCCGGTGGCAAAGGCGCGGTCGATCTCCTCCTGGGGAATGCCGTGGTCTGGGGAGCAGCAGGGGCGAGAGCAGCGGGTGGGAGGCGGAGGGGCATCATTGATGCCATGCGTGCAAGCCAACCGTCCCAGCGGGGGACCGCGCCGGCGGCGCCGCCGCCTTTGCTAGCACGGTGGCCTATTCGCAGCTTCCCGGGCGATTTGGCTCACCCGTGATGTAGAAGAAGCCGACCTCGCTGGCGGCCTTGAACAGCTGCTGCGCGATCTCGTGCTTCCTGCCCAGGGTTGGGGTGGCGGCAGGGAGGCAAGCTGGGGCGGCGGCGGCGGCGGCGGCGGCAGCGGAGGGAGGGGCGCTGTCGCCGGCCATCACGCAGCTGTCGGGCTGCTGCAGTGCCCCAGTAAAGCTCTCACCTCTCCTCGAAGTTGGCGAGACTGATGACTGGGGCGTTGGCTGCCTTGGCAGCAGCTGGAGGGGGGGCGGCAGCCGGCGTGGCCATGGCGGCGGGCAGGTGGGAGTGTGGGCGGGTGCTGCGGGCTGCCCGGCGAGCTGGATGCCGCGATCGGACGGGCGGTGAAGGTGCGGAATGCGGCAGGGAGCGCGAATTCGGCTTTTGGCTGGCCGTCTGGGTACCAGCAGGCACGTGGCCCCTGCAAGCAAACGTTGCAAGCACGCCCCGGCATGGCAGGCACAGCGCCTAGAATACGCGTCATATCGTCAGATCGCGCGCCGAACCGCTCTCGCTGCTGTTTGCCAGCTGCCGCTCGGCTGCCGCCGCCGCCGCCGCCGCCAGAGCCGCCGCACCTCCTGCCCCTGCCGCCCACCCCTGGCATCACTCACAATGGCCGCCCCGAAGAAGTTAGCCGTGATTGGAGCGGGCGTGGCCGGCCTGCTGGCCGCCCAGCAGCTCAAGCACGAGGGTGAGGCCGCCCGCCGCCGCCAGTGCTGCCGCCCGCCGCTCGCGCCAGCGAGCTCGAGTACCGTCCAAAGGGCAGATTGCCCAGATTCAGTGAGTCACCCCATTCACCCCCTTGCAGGCTATGATGTCAAGATTTTCGAAAAGACAGGCAACGTGGGAGGCGTGTGGCAGTCCAACTATGCGGGCTACACCCTGCAGGTGGGTGCTGATCTCTGGAGCTGGCTAGGGTTTGCGCATGCCGGGCGGCGGGTGGTGCCGCCACCGCCGCCAAGCGAGGGGCAAGTTGTATGGAACTGGACTGCCCATCCTTCCCGCTAATTTTATGCATTCAGACCAGCTTGTGCAGGTCTGACCTCCAACGTCTTGCTGCTCAGTGCATGCAAACCTGTAGCGCTGCTCCTCAGCACTCCCTCTCCTTGTCCGCTGCTCAACGCTCCCCTGCATTTCCTCTCCATCCATTCACCTGTGCAGGTCCGCAAGTGGTGAGTGTGAGACGGCATGTCCAGCACGCTGGGCAGCCAGGCGCTGAGCAGAGCGGCAGGGTTGCAATCCAGCTGGGCTTGCAGGGCGCCCCGCCGCCTGTGCCGGCGATGGAAGCGCTCGGGCGGCCCTGCGGCCTGAGGCGCGCATGCCATGCATGCTGGCTTCAGCTGAGCCGCCCATCCCCTTGCCCTCTGAGCAGGCACTTCGTGATCCCGGGCTATCCCTGGCCGGATGACGAGTCCCACCCTCGGTGAGCAGCCTGAGCCAGAGACCTGAGCTGGTCGCCGCATCAGCTGCCGATTGTCGGCACTCGGAGCGCCGCCCCCCTCGCCTGATCTCCGGTTGCATCTGCAGCCCTGCACGGACCGCCTCTTCAGCCTTCTGCCTTTGAACTCCCAGTCTCTTCACCCCTCCGCGCTTGCACCCCGGCACACCCGACTTGCAGCTACCCCACGGGCCAGGAGTGCCAGCGCTACATCGAGCGCTACGCCGCCGACGCCGGCCTGCTGCCGCTCATCACGTTCGGCGCCACGGTGACTGCTGTAAGCCCCAAGCTCACCAACGGGCACACGCTGGAGACGGCTGACGGCTCGGAGGGCTGGGAGCTCAAGTGGCAGGATGAGAAGGGGTGAGCAAACCGTATGGCCTGCCCGGGCTGACGGGGATGGGCAGCTGCAGGAAGAAAGAAACAAAGAAAGAGCACGCCATGGGCGTGGGTTGAGGGGGCAGCTGCAGGCAGCCTTAGTGTGGGCCAGCTGTTTGGTGAGGGCATGCATGCATGCACCGCATGGCATGGTGACAGGACCGCCCTGCCATCTGAGTACCCCTCCCTTGCCTCCCTTGCCGCGCACCGCAGCAAGGAGCGCACCGAGACGTTTGATTTCGTGGTCATCGCCACCGGCCTGTTCTCCATCCCGAGCCGCCCTGAGTGGGCGCAGGGCCTGGTCAGTGCCAGCCCGCCTGCCAGTGGGCCCTGGATCGTGGATGTGAAGGACTTCACTGAGGACAAGCTGCCGCTGGCCAAGGTGAGAGAGGCGGCAGGCTTAGGCAGTTGCTGTGTGCAGTTGTGCAGCACTTCATTTGCAGCACCCATCCCTGCTTGTTCAGGCACCCGTGCAACCCCAGATGTGTTGTCCTGCACCTTTTCATGCACTGCAGGGCAAGCGCGTGGTCATCATCGGAGCCGGCAAGTCGGCGCACGATGTTGGCCTTGTCACATCAAAGGTGGGCACTGGATGCACTGCAGCTGAGTGGCTAGGCAGTGCTGCAGGCGTGGGTTTATGAGCAGCTGCCAGCAGCAGTGATGTCACCGTGAAGCCCCTGCTCCGCTGTGGCACATGCCCACATGCTCACCCTGCCGCGCTGTCCTGCCCCTCAGGTGGCTGCCTCCACCACCCTGGTTGCCCGCCGTGGCCACTGGATGGCGCCGCAGAAGGTGCTGGGTGAGTCATCGTATCGCCATGCATGGTCAGGTGCCGCTGAATTAGTGTATGTGCTGGTTGGCGTGCAGAGCCTTTCACTTGCTGCACGCGGCTGCTGCTCCCCGCATGCTGTGCATGCTGCGACCTGCCCGCTGCCTTGCTCAACCATAATTGTGTTGTGCAGGCTTCCTGCCGCTGGAGTTTGCAACCTACACCCGCTGGAGCTGGGCGCTGCAGGTAAAACTAGAGAGGGAAAAAGAATGGGCAGGAGTGGCGCCATCCCGCCTGCCGCGCAACATGCACCGAGTGCACCGCGCCTGGAGCAGTAACTTTTGCTCTTCCCAGGCCCCAACAGCCGCTCGCACTTCCCTTGCCCACCCGCAGCCCGCGTTCTACGATGCCGGTGCAGTCAAGCGCGCGGCTCACACGCTATTCCGCCCCGTCAAGGCTGCGGCTTGGGCCCTGTTTGGCGCGATCTTCAAGCTGCAGACCAGCGTGCCGTGTGAGTGTGACTAGCAGATTGCCATTTGGCAATACCGTATTGGCTACATGCCCGCTTGTTTTCCCGACTGCTACCCTTCCTGTGCATGCCAGTGCTGACCTGGCCTCTCAAGTGAACCTCCCAGCACAAATGCCCGCTGCCCATGCTGTACCTGCTGCAGCCGAGATTGCGCCCAAGCATGGCCTGCTGACCGGCATCTATGACACGATTGGCATGGTTGACTCTGGAGAGCTGTCCAAGTGAGCTAGCTGAAAGCTTTCCTTTGAAGCACCTTGCTGTGGCTAGATGACGTGGCCCAACACGGCGTGTTGCGATAGCGCTGGAGCTGTTCTTCTGAGCACAGCCACCGGTCATGCTGCAGCACCAGATGCACCAGACATTGCAGACTCCTTGCAGCTTCCCTGCGAATGCATCCTCTTCTCGACACACGCAGGGCCTTCACATCCGGCCGGCTGGTTGCCCACAAGGCTCGGGTGGAGGCAGTGGATGGCCAGACGCTGACGCTGTCCGATGGCAGCAAGATTGAGGTGAGAGGCGCTTATTGACAAGCACATGCGCTGCTTGGTGCAAGTCGCACCTGCTTCCTTTGGGTGCAGCGGGCCGCCGCCAACAGTGGCAAGTGAAGCGCTGAGCCTGCCCTTGAAGCCTCCTTCTAAGCTGCTGAGCGTGCCGGACCTGAGGCAATCGCAACTGCTGGACCTGCTGCCATTTCGCAGGCCGACATTGTGGTGCTGGCCACCGGCTACATGCCACACACGCCGACCAAGCCTGCTGTTCAATGCCCTGCAGCGTGTGCTGCAGGCTTGTGACAAATCGCTCCTCTCCTACCGCAGGCCGACATTGTGGTGCTGGCCACCGGCTACACACCCCTGGCCAAGACGCTGCTGCCCACAGACGACCTGCGGGTGAGCGGTACTTGCTGTTTGTTTCCTGCGAACAGCTGCTGGCTTGCCCGTGCCGCTTCAAGCTGCTGACCTGCAGCTGCTGGTGAGCGGCAGAGCCTTTAGCCGTGTTGTATGCATAGCGCAAGCTGTATCGAATGGGCCCTGCACAACGGCCCCCTCCAGATCAAACTGCTCAGCAGCCCCGCTTGCTAAGCCTGCACGTCGGCTGCCTGTGCAGGCACGCGCCGGCTTTGTGGAGAATCGCGGCCGTGGAGGAGACAACTACGACCTGCAGTGGCTGTACCGGTGAGCCTTAATTTATTAAGTGCTACCTGATTCGTGTGAGCTGAATGTAAGCCGTAAGTGGGGTGCCAGCGGCGGCAATTACGACCTGCAGTGGCTGTACCGGTGAGCCGTGCTGGGCGCTTGTTCGCAGGCATACGGAGGCTTCAAGGGGCGGGAGATGTGTGCTCCCTCTTGCAACTACCCTGTGCAGCAACATGCTGCCGCCGCGCCTGTCCAACTCTGCATCGACTTTACCCTACCTCCTATCCGTCACCCCCTGCGCAGCAACGTGCTGCCGCCACGCCTGCCCAACTCTGCACCAGTTTTCAATCCTGCTGCCCGCCAACCCTACACAGCAACGTGCTGCCTCCGCGCCTGTCCAACTCTGCACCCATTTTTCCAACCGCTGCCCACTGCCCCTGTGCAGCAACGTGCTGCCGCCGCGCCTGTCCAACATCGCCTTCATCGGCCAGCACGCCACGTTTGCCCACGTGCTCACCGCCTCTCTGGAGAGCCGCTGGCTGGCCGGAGTGCTGAGCGGGCAGGTCAAGCTGCCGCCAAAGGAGGCACAGCTGGAGGACATTGCCCGGCAGCAGGCAAGTTGCGGGGATTTGTTGACTGGTGGATGTGTTGCATTTAATCAAGGCAGCCAGCTGATGACCGCGCAGGCAGCGCCCGTCATCTGTTGCGACACCTTCAGAGAACCTCCAGAAGGACACATTTCATCCTTTGCTGCTGCCTACAAGTGCGGCGCCGCAAACCTGCTTTGTGCAGGCCTGGTGGGAGCGCATCTACTTCCCGCGCAGCAACAACTACGTGTGGGCGCTGCACGGCAAGTTCCACGACCAGTTGGTCAAGGATCTGAAGGGCAACGCCCGCGCCTACTCAGCCCTCAACCCGGTGGGTCCACGTTGCTCACCCTGTATTGCGTAATGCTGCTGTCGGGCGGCTGCCTTGTTGATGGTGCTGCCACCCCTGCTGCCGCCGCCGCTGCCTCGGCTGCCTGGCACCACAAGCGACGCCCCCAAGCGCTGCTGTGCCCGCTGCGCCTGCTGTTCCCGCTGCGCCCATACTGCTCATGCCCGCCTGCTCCCTAGCCTGCCCGCCGTATGCAGGTGGGCGAGTGGTTTGGCTACATCAAGAACGAGCTGTACAGCGATCTGTTCCCAGCGCACGCTGGGCTGAAGGGCCGGGCTGCCGGCGGCAAGGCAGCGGCCAGCGGCAAGGTGGCTGCCGGTGGCAAGACGGCGAGCAGCAAGGCTGCGGCGGTGGCGGCGCCACAGGCAGTGGTGCAGGCGGCGGCCGCCTGAGGCAGGCATGGTTGCGGCACGGCCACGCAGCGTTGCAGTCCGTATCGAAAATGCCGATTCTCACCCACTTTGCAACTGCGGCCACTTGCCACACCGCTGAGCAGCCGCCTCTGCACATGTGCTGCTGCCGCAAACTCAAGCTCATGTTTAGCTCAACTACCTGTCGCTCTCCTCTGTGTCACACGGCATGCATGCCCCTAGCGCGTTTGATTGCTTCACTCTACTTGGTAACACTTGCTGGTGCGAGCTCAGGGGGCGGACACACGATGCATCTGCTGCCACGGGTAGCCTGTGTTTCACTCAATCAAGACGCCAGTTGCACGTCACAGCCTTAGTTTATTTTTCGAACAGATCAGGCAGACAAACGTGTGAAAAAGCCACTCTCATGCTGCACTAGCCCTCCTCCCGCATCCCAGCACTGGCGGCCCAGCAGGGCGGCGGCGAGCTCTCCACTCCCGCACTGCTGTCGAATGCATGCACCGCTGGCGTGGCATTTTTACAAGGCTCGTTCCCCACATCGAGCTGAGTACACTGAAGCTGCACCAGAGATGCTGGCGGAGCCTGGCTGCCACTCACGGGCTGTAGTCCTGCTCCGCATCCCGCCAGGCCCGCCTTGCAAGCCGCCCTGGCTGCCGCTCCCGCCGGCCCCGCCCGTGCAGGTGCTGGGGGCCTTCCCGCCCCTTGCAGCGCGTCGTAGGGCCTCTCCGGTACAACCTGGTGGCGCGCCGAGTCCCATGGGCGCCGCTGAGCACGTGCCGGCGGCACCTTCCGCTCACGTTCTCCGCCGGGAAGCGTGCCCGGCTGCCGGCGTACAAAGGCAAGCCTTCGCAGGTAGTTTCACCATCAAGCTCTCAATCTGCCAACCCGCAACCCTTCCAGCCCTCCTCCCCTCTCCTTCCGCCCGCCCGCCCTTCCCGCCGGTGAGTGCCGCTCCTTGCATGCCACTGCCTGCATGCTTGCTGAAGCTGGACTTGTGAGCTGGGCATCGTGATGTCATCAAACCAGCCTGGTTTTGCAAAGAACCACCCCTAAACTCTCATTTCACATTGCACCTGGTTCTGAACAGCAACCCGCCATTTGTCCCGCTCCGTGCGCAGGCCCACCCATCCGCCATGGCGCGTGCCACCCTCGCCCTGCTGCTCGTGCTGGCAGCGCTGCTGGCCCCCTCGGCCCTTGCCGCCACCGGCATCAACCCCCCGCGCCGGATACTGCTGGGCTCCCGCCGTGCACTGGCGGAGGCCCAGCCGGCCGCCGACCCCCAGCCCGCAGCCGATGAGGACGCTCCCGCCCTCTTCAGCCTGACCATGGCGGAGCGCCTGGAGCTTGTGGATCTGTCAGAGCACACAGAGCTGCTGTCAGCCCCCCGCTCTGCCGGTACCGGCGCCAGTACCGGCGCAGCGCTGCGCCTGGACGTTGAAGCCGCCCTGGCTGCCGGCTACTCCCAGCGCTCGGTCATGTTTTTGGCCGAGTGGTACGAGCAGCAGGCGGCCACCCCGACGGCCGCCGCCACCCCCGCAACCGACCCCATGGTGCCCCGCTCCCTGCCCAGCGTGGCTGTGCGCGCTGTGCTCAAGGCGGTTGCGAAGAACTGGTCTAAGATTGTGGGTGTGGTGGAGTGCGTCATCGGCCGTGCCGCCGCCGCCAAGTACTTCAACCTCGCCAAGTTCCAGGGCGCACTGGAGGCGGCGCTGGCGGCCAGTGATGCCATCGACGCCGCGCTCACCACCGCAGTCTCCTTCCTCCTGCCCAGCTTCCTGCAGTGGGCGGTGACCCCCCTGGTCTGGGCCCTGCGCACCTTTGTCATCCCTGTGTGATTAATTAATCCCCGCGTTTACCCACTCGCGCTTGGTCGCACATTGCAAGCTCCCTCTCGGCACTTGTCTCCCCGCACTGCCTCTCTCCCCAACTTGCCACTTGGGCGGCGTCCGCACTGCCTCTCCTCTCCTCCAAGCCACCATGCCTTTCTTCAACTCTTGCTGTCTGATTGCATCAATATCTTGCAACATGTGAAAACCACTGAATGCGCAAGCCCCCTAGGGCCTGAAAAGCAGCAGCTAATGGTGCTGCAGGCGAATCGAGTGCAACACCAGCCCGGCAGTGACCTTGGGCACCCTGCGGTGGGCAGCAGTCCTTGGCAACTCAGCTGCCTGCGGCAACGGGCTCAAAGGCAGCACAGCAGGCGCAGCCTGGCCGAGCGGCAGCAGCGCTTTGCAGTCGGTTCAACGGCGGCGGTGAGAGCACAACAAACTGGTCCTTTCACAAGCTCCCAAAGCCCTTGCACATCACAGCTGGATTATTTTCCAGCTTTGCATGCACATGGTCGTCTCATGCTGCACTCAAGCTGTGGTACTGGGCGGCATGCGCCCTAGGCGGCGGCAGGAGCCCAGGCGACAGCAGGCGGCAGCAGGGCGGGCATGAGGGGAAGACCGTGCAGCCGCCTCGATCGGCGTGTGTTTGACATCGCAGTGGCACAATGAAGCGGTTAGCAGGGGCCCCGGTGCTGCTGGCAGTCTCTGCAGGCAAAGGGACCAAGTGCCAGCAGCGGAAGTGGCCCTTAGCGGCTGGCGGGCAAACCCAACTGCAGTCGGGGTCCCGATCGAGCTGTTGCGCTGCCTAGATCCCCGCCCGCAGCCATGTCCGGTAAGAGGGCTTTGTGTGAGCCGCGGCTGTGCTTGCAAACACTTGCAGGCTGCCAGAGTCGCACTGTGCACGAGATCCTCTTGCCAGAAATGCGAGTTGCGCTGAGCCACGGGCGGGCCGCCCTGCGCCGCCGCCCTGCCGCCGCCTTGCGCGGCGATTGTGCCGCACCTGGAGCGGCGCCTTTGAGCCTGCTCCAACAATGCTTGCCTGCTTGTGCTGCTACTGGATGTAGCTTGAAATCTGCAACCACCCCATGCTCCCTTCACCGCATGCAGCCACCCTCACCGTCCCGCACCGCGCCTCCTTACGTGCGGCAGCCGCCGCGCGCCGCCCCGCCGCACGCCAGAGCCTGGTTGTGTCTGCGGCGCTGAAGCGGTGAGCAACGTGCTGGATGCGAATAAGCCAACGGCTGCCTGTGAAGTCATGAGAGCATTCCGCTGCACCGCAGTGCCACCCATACAGTGCAGTCTGCTTGCCGCCTTCCACGACGGCTAGCTGTGCACTGGGCTGCTGCTGTGCATGAATCACCGCTCATGCATGGGCGTCTGCTGACGTTGCGCCACCTGTCTCTGCTCCCCCATCCTCCTAAGGGTAGCTACGTGATTGTGCGCGACATTCCGGGCATTGGCGAAAAGTCGCTGGGCGAGCTGGGCAGCATCAGGCAAGGGAGCAGGGGGTTTGCTCTGCATGCGCCTTGTTGTCGCCCTGTCTGCAAAGTTGCTTGTCGAGCTGGTCGAGCAGCAGGCAAAGGCGGGCAGCAATCGCTTATCAAACAAAGCACGTGCGCGGCGTTGCCGCATTCTGCATAGCCGCATAGCCAGGGGCAGGTGCTGCCTGTCTGCAGGTAGGGGCCGCCTCAACCCTTCTCCCTGCAACCGTGCTTGGCATGTATCGCTAAAGCTTGCAGCTGCTGGCCCCTGCTTGTGCAGCGTGGCGTCCAACGCAGCGCTGGACCAGGCAGGGCAGAGCCGCGTGCAGTGGCAGCACAGCTACGTGGCTGACGGCAAGACGTTTTGCGGTGAGGCTGACCGCTGGGGTTGCGTGCTTGCACGTGCCAGCTTTGCAATGCCGCCTGTCTAGAGCACCCGCTGCCCTGCGCATGATCAGCGCTGCCGTCGCAGCAACCGCCGCCGGGGGCCTGTGCAGGCGCAGCATTAGGTTGCTTCGCACACCTGTCTGTGTGAATGTGGACCAGCACACCTGGCCGGCTGAAGCGCATGCTGCTGCTGCTCTGCACTCTCCCAGCTGTGAAACCTTGCATCAAGCCAGTGCACGTGTGTGTGTGTGCTGCCCTGCTGTAGTGTACCTAGCTGAGGACGAGGCCGCCATTCATGACCATGCCAAGATTGGCGGGTGAGCACCGGCGGGCAGGGCAGACGACCAGCCAATGCATGCGGTGACATGTGTGCTTGTGTGGGCTACTTTGGTGCCGCCTGGGAGGCCAGCCTGCGCCATGCTGCTGTGCACGAGACCGCGATTCATCCCTGCCCTTGACCCTCCCTTCTGGCTGCTGCCGTTCGCTGCCATCCCATGTGCTCGCCTCTGGCCGCCCCTGCCAATCAGAAAGAAAAGAAAGAAAAGAAAGAAAGAAAAGAAAGAAAGAAAAGAAACCTACGCCCTTGGGCGTGGGTTGAGGGAGGTGGCCGGGTATTACGCCCCTGCCAATCACCCCTGCCTGCCTCACTCCCCTGCCCGCAGCTTCCCGGTCACGGCCATTCACGAAGTGAAGAGCGTGATCGACCCCACCACCGCTCAGCACTGCCCCTGCGCAAAGGCCAGCAACGGCGCCGCCGCTGCAACCGCAGCTGCATGAGTGGCTGAGCCGCTGGCCAACGGCAGCCCGAGTCCAAACTCCGCCGCCGCCTGCCACGGCCCCACAGCCTCTGGCCGCCAATAGCAGCTGCAGCTCCGACATATATGCATGTGTGTACCTGTCTGGCCAGTTGCTGCCGTTGTAAAACCCCTGCTGATCATGTTCTGTGTCTGCAAATCACCGGCAGGGGTGCGGTGGTCTCCCTGTGCCGCCGCCGGGGCAGCGGCCGTGTGCGGCCAGCACCCACAGGTGTTGTGCAACAGCTGGCCTTGTCCGACAGCAGGCAGTCTGCTGCAGGCGTGCTGGCGACCGTGGTGCTAGTGCCCAGAACCCAGACGGGCACCTAGGGTACCAGGGGGGCAGTGGGACGTGATGGTTGGGGAAGCAGGGCGGCAGCTGCGGCCCGCAGACCTCAGTACCTGGGCTGTGTTGACGGCGGGGGCAGCACCCATAGTAGAAGCAGGAACGGCAAGGTGCCTGGACGGACCTCATTTACCGCTCATTGTGAGAGTCAGGAGGTGCTTTGAACCGTGGCTGCGGGGACCTGCAACCGCCGGTGGCCGGCGGCATGGGCAAGGGGCAGCAAGGGCCGAAATGCGCAGGCGCCGCCGGCACCGCCAGGAGTGGGTTTGGGTGGGCGGCGCGGCGGCGCCCTCTGTCGCTTTGTTTCGCTCAGAATGATTGCGACAGCAAACTGTGCGCGCGGGGGCCGCTGCCGCTGCCGCCACAATGATGAAGGGCACGGCAGTGCCTGCTGCCCCTCAGGTACCGCCTGAGGGCGAGTACAAATGCCGGCAGAGCGCCGCTCAGTGCACCAATTCACCTTTCATTCCTCGCGAGCACCACCGGTGCCGCGGTCGGCCAACCATGCCCTCCTCCGCCGCCTGCCGGGGCCGGCCCCTGCTGGCCCTGCCCCTGCTCGCCCTGGCCCTGCTCGCCCTCATCCCCACCGCTGCAGCTGACGGACCAGAGTGAGTGAGAGCATGCCGCAAGGCCGCTGCTGCTGGGTGCCGCTAGGGAGGGCCGGCCAGGCTGCGCCGTGCGGCGACGACTTACCGGCTGCCGCCCTCGCCGCCTGCTGCCCTTGCGCTGCTGACTGGGCCTTGGTCAGCAGTTGCCTGTGCGATCAGCTTGGCTTGTCAGCAACGCCAGTGGCACCCTGCGGTGCTTGTGGGGCCGCCAGCCCTACCGGCCCCTTGGGTGGGCGGTGGTAGGGATGGTGCCTGCGCCCCTTGCCGCACGTTGCCGCACCTCACCTTCCTCCCCAATGCCTGCCGCTCTACCCCTGCAGCTGCCCCACCGGCACCATCACCCTGCACCTGATTGCGGGCAACATTCAGGACCCGTACGCCGTGTGCTTCCCCACCTTCACCGTCACTGTGACTGAGTCCAACAACCGGTGCCTCCTGCGCGTCAGTCCCGACGCCATCGCCAACACCCTCAAGTGGGGCAACGAGACCGACAGCAACGGTGCCGAGGTGAGGTGGGGGAGGGCAGCTACAGCAAGTGGCTGGCTAACCCCCGGATACAGTACATGTCAGACCCCCCGAGCAGGTTGCACTTGCGGGCTAGTGTAATGTGCCACCAACAGTGGCCTGCTGCGGCAACCCTCTGCCAAACCTGCCGCATTCAGCTACCAGATAGTGTCTGCCTGGTCTGCATGCATCGTGACAGCCCCCTCCTCCAACCAAATCCAACTTCGAAAACCCCCATTCATCCCCCTCCCCTGCCCGCAGGACTGCCCCAAGTCCACTGCCACGCTGCAGGCATTCGTGGCCGACAACACCCTGGATGCGGTCAACGCAGCGCTGCTGCGCGCCATGCGCAACGCCTCCTTCTCCACCTCCTTCCTGGACGGCATCGAGGTGCAGTCCAACGCTCGCATCCGTGCCATCATGACCACTCCGGGCGCCGGGGCGGATCTCACCTACGCAGTCACTTCAGGTGTGCGCCTTCCTCCTGCCTTAAGTGCACGACTGCAGCCTGCTGTAGCTGTGCTGTGGCTTGCATCCCTGGGGGCTGCCTGCACGCCGTTGTCCTATGGGCGGGCCAGGCGCATCCTTCCTCCTATGTGTGCATGCATGATCAGCCCGTGCCCTCCCTCCTCTGCCGTGTGCAGGCACTCTGAGCATCAGCGGCGTTGACATCCAGCCTGGCTCCAACTCCGACAACGCCTGCGGCACCGTGAACGAGTGCAAGAGCAACAGTGCCGTCAACAGCCCCGCCCGTTACAGCGTGTCCATCGGCAACAACCAGAACATCAGGGCGCTGTGCCCTGCCGGCTCCTCCTGCAACGGCAGCAGCAGGACTGCCTGCCCCGCCGGCCAGGCCGCCACCTTTGTGGGCAGCAGCGCCTGCACGTCCTGCGCGGCGGGCGGCTACACTGACGTGGCAGGCAGCAGCCACTGCACCCCCTGCCCCGGCTACTCCCAAGCCCACTTCACCGGCTCTACCGGCTGCCTGGCCTGCTTCTTTGGAGAGCCCCGCCTGGTGGCCGGCACCCTGAACGGCAATAACAACCCCCTCTTCCCCAACAACATGCCCTCTGAGCAGCCCAGTGCTGGTGAGCCTCTGCTCGCCCCTGCATGCACAGCAGCTTGCAAGCCCACCGCTGCCCCTGCTGCCAACCACTAGCGTTGCACAGAAGCAAGTGCATCTGCCACGCCCATCTGCTTGAGCCTGGTGCCACTGCCGCATGCTGGCGCCACACCTGTTCAAACAGTGTGAATTCATGTGTGGCATGCGCCAGGCTTGGTCCCCTGATTCCTGCATCGCCCACCATTCCCCACACACTACCATCCCCCCCGCCCATACAGGCTACCGCATCTACAGCGTGACCAGCGACATTAAGACCTGCAGCCTGGGCAACAGCAACCCCTTCCGGACCTGCGCTGCCTCCACCGCCAACCGGATGCTTGCCGTTGAGACTGATGCCACCTGCGTGGTCCGCGTTTACCTCCTGGGCGACTCTGCGTAAGTGTAGTGAGCTGCCTGGTTCATGGTGGTGGTATACAGCCGCCTTGTGAAGGTAGAATGGCTTCTGGAATGGCATGCCTGTGCCACTTCGCCGAACAGCTCAGCTAAGCCACTGCAGCTGGCACACGCAGGCGGTGCTACTCAAGCACTGTGTTGCTCACTGTGCCTGAGCCTTCCCTTTCCCCTGCAGCTGCTCCAAGATGGACTCAGTGGCCGTCGTTCAGGGGTGAGCGAAGGGGGTGTGCGTGTGAGGAGTTAAGGTTGTGTGCAGCCCACCTCAAGCTGCCGCATGTGTTGCTGCTGAAACGGCCGAACTTACTGTTGTATGCTCTCTCCAAGCAGCAGCAGCAGCGGCAGCAGCAGGCAGGAGGCTTGAAGCTCTTGCTCAAGCCCCCTCCCGCATCCCATCCCTCACCCATCTCACAGAGCGTACCGCAACCTGACCCACATTGAGTCCCGCGGCGAGGACGACAGCGAGAACGACAGCGTGGCGCTGGCCCTGCAGGCGGCCGTTGTGGGCGCAACCAACCCCTCCCTGCGGCTCACCAAGGGCAACGACAACTGCAACACGGCTCTGGCCCGCCGCGGCGAGGGAGCCACCGGCCGGAACCAGTGTCCCGAGGGGACTGACATCGAGGACAACAAGCAGGGCGGCAACATTAACCCTAAGGTGTGCGCTTGCGGGGAAAGTATGGCTGGCTGGACACACTCGTGGCATGGCATGCATGGGGCCGGCAGCCAATGTGGCGGCTTCGTGCCTGCATGCCTGGGCACCTCCCAGCATTTGCTGAGCTGCCATCTGCTGTGAAATTTCCTGCTGATGCCAAGCAAGCTTGCCTGCTGCCCTGTCCCACTGCTCCCCCTGCAGGCCTGCACCCCCTGCGACCCCGGCATGCAGTGCGGCACCGTCAGCAACAACCGCGTCGCCGACCTGTGCATCCCAGGCACTTTCAGCGACGTGTGGGGCGCCACCCAGTGCCAGGCCTGCACGGGCCTGACCGCCGCCATCACTTCTGGCGCTGTGCGGTGCCAGGAGTGCGCTGCCGGCACTACGCCCACCAACGACAAGAGGAGCTGCCAGCTGTGCCCTGCCGGCCAGTTCAGCAACGTGACTGGCGAGGCGTGCCGCAACTGCCCCCGCGGCACGTTCCGTGAGGCTAACAGCGGCGACGGCACCGAGTGCATCCCGTGCTCCCCCGGCAGCTTCGCCGCGAACGAAGGCAGTGGCAGCTGCACCGACTGCGCCCTTGGCCGGTTCGCAACTGATGAGGGCTCCACCTCGTGCAGCAACTGGTGAGTCGTACAGGAGCGCACTTTGTTCGCTTTGATGTTGGGCCGAGAGCTGGGCTGTGGTCGACTGCTCCCTGCCTTGCAGTGCCAGTGCACTGGGCAGCGGTTGGCATGGCTGCCTGCTTGCTGGTTTGCCTGGTTTGCGCAGTTGGCCTGCGCACCCCAGCAGCTGACCGGTCACCCCCTCTACACTGCTGCCTCACAAACTGCATGCTGCCCCTTGCCCGTCCCTGCCTGCAGCCCTCGTGGCTCCTTTGCGAACACCACTGGCTCCCACGAGTGCGATACCTGCGAGCCTGGCTGGTTTGCCGCCAACTCCGGCTCCGCTACCTGCACGGCCTGCCCGGCGGGCCAGATCACCGTTGCCAGCGCCGACGCCGGTGCCACGGAGTGCCGAAACTGCCCCCGCGGAACCTTCCGGCCTGCCAACGCGACCGACAACAAGTGCCAGACGTGAGGCGGTTGAGGGGTGCAGAGGGCTGATTGTGTTTTGGGCGAACACAGCGCTGCTTGCGAGGGATGCCTCTCTGGGTATGGGCAGCCTCCACGCCGCGCAGGGTGCTACCTGAGCTCAGCTGCCACAGACACCCGCTCAATGCATGCCGGATGGACATTGCTCTCCTGCCCATGCGCTGAATCCCCTGCCTGCCCCCTCTCCCTCCCCTCCCTGCTCCGACATTCCGCAGCTGCCCGGCCGGCTGGTTCACCAACAACACCGCCATCGGCGCCACGGCCTGCCTGCCCTGCCCGGCCGGCACCTTCTCGCAGTTCCCCAACTCGGTGTCCTGCACGCCCTGCACTGGAGCCAACTACACTGACACGCAAGCTGCTCGCGCCTGCAAGATCTGCCCGGCTGGCCAGGTTGCTGTCGGCCCCAGCGGCTTCGCCCAGGGCTTCCCCAATGGCAACTCAGCCGCCAGCGGTTCCACTCGGTGCCTGCCCTGGTGAGCCAAAGGGAACCGCTGGGAATTGACTGGTTGCCAACTCACAGGCTGGCTGCAACTGCACAGAGGATGCGAGGCAGCATTCTCTGCCAAGGTTTGAGCTTCGATGTCCGCATATTTCCGTGGGATTCAACCCCTGCTCCTGCGGCCATGATCCCTACACCTTTACTGACCCTCGCTGCCTCGTCTTCTCCCCTTTCCAAGTGCAGCCCGCGCCGCACCTTCCGCCCCTCCATCCTGTCCATCAACACCTGCACGGTTTGCCCCGCCGGCCGCGAGACCCGCCGCAACGAGGGCGCCAGCATCTGCCAGGCTTGCATCCCCGGATTCACGCTGCTCAACGCCAACGACGTGAACTGCACTGTGTGCGACGTGGGGCGCTTTTCCGACGCACCGGGCAGGTCTGGCGCGTGCCCCCTGTGCGCAACCGGCACCTTTGTGGCCGACACCGGCAACCAGGTGAGGCGGTGGCTTGCAGGCGCATCCACATCTGTGCAAACATAAACTGGTGGCTCCTGCGCTGGTGCCGGCATCTGGACGCAGGCTGCGCGCATGCCTGCTGTCTTGCCAACAGTATACAACTAGTATACAACTCACCACAGCTGCTCCTCCTGGCCCGCCACCACTTCCCATGCAGCGCTGCGATGTGTGCGCGCCTGGCTCCTACCAGGACACCACCGGCCAGACGGCTTGCATCGAGTGCCCGGTGGGCACCTACAGCGAGATGAGTGGAGCCAACTCCACCAGCACCTGCAAGCCGGCGCCTCCGGGCAACTTTGCCGAGGGCACCGGCAACGACGGCTTCACCCCCTGCCTGGCCGGCACTTTCCAGGACAAGAGTGGCCAGGGCGCCTGCAAGGTGGGCAGAGGGGAAGACTGGCTGGGGCTGAACAAGCATCATACTTCTTATTACTGGCAGCGCATGTTGTGCTGCAAGGGCCGATTACCAACCCACCGCTCTCCACCTGCACCTGCCCCTCTTCCCTCGGCAGGACTGCCCGCCCGGCAACGCTTGCCCCACGGGCGCAACCAACCCGCGGGCATGCGCCGCCGGCTTCTTTGCTGAGCCCAAGTCGCCCTTCTGCCGCGAGTGCCCCAAGGGCCAGTTCCAGAACCTGGGCGGCCAGCGCGCCTGCAAGGTGAGCAGTTGTTGGCAGCGGCAGCTGGGTAGTGGTCACACGCATGTGGCCCCGTGCAGCTGGCCTCAGAGCATTGTGTCGGGCCGCGACATTACACTGAGGCGCCTGCTGTGCTGGATAGAGACTTTGCTCAGACGCTGCCTTCCCTTGTCGTTTCCTTCTGTTTGCAGCCCTGCCCCGCGGGCCGGTACTGCCCCAACTCCAAGATGACCGCAGGCACCCTCTGCCCTGCCGGCACCTTCAACCGCAACGTGGGCCAGACGCTGGCGACCGCCTGCGTGAAGTGCCCCGTCAATGTGAGTGTGCAAGGCGTGCCGGTGTGCAGCAGCATGGCATGGCATGGGCTGCATGCATGCGGCTGCAGCATGCTGCGTAGCCCCACACGGCGTGCACATCACATATAGGCGGTCGGCTGCCCAAGTCCGGCAACAGCTGCACTGGACTGCCCACGTTGCAGCAGGGTTTGTCCACACTGTTTTGCCTGCCCAGCCGTTCCTCCTGCCTGCCTCCCCCCCCTCCTGCCGCAGTCCTTCTCGGCCACTCCGGGCGCCCAGAAGTGCCAGCCTTGCTCGGACCTGGGCTCCGGCCGCTGGACCGGCCGCTTGACAGGCCAGACCACGTGCTGGCCTACCAGCCAGGCCCTGCCTACCAACCCCCAGCCCGCAGGCGGCAAAAACCTGGGCCGCCGCCGCAGCTGAGCTGGTTGGTTCGACCAAGCTGGCGTTAGTGCTTGCAGCTGGGCCGCAGGCAGCCGCCTGCCTGCTGCCTCGCCGGTGGGTTATACCCATGCAACCGCTGCACACCTCGATTCATTTTCTCGGCTTCGGCCTTTTCCGTTTCATCCCCTCTTTCATCAGCCCGTCCCTCCGCTCCCCAGCTCCCCCCAAAGTGGAAGGGCCTCCTGCTTTTGGCTGCAACACTTTAAATGTCTCTCACGACCAGCAGTAACCACGTGATCTGCTGTGCCTGCTGTGGTCTGCGACGCTGCCGCTGAGCAGCGGGGAGCGGCTGCCTGCGCCCCGCCTCCCACACACCCCACCTCATTCCCCGCCCCCTCAATCTTGGATCCACGGATGCTCACCTCCCTGCCGCCACCACCCTCTTGCTCATCGGCTCAACCCCAGCTCCGCCTCCCACCCCGGTGTTTGTCCCCTGGTAGCCATTAGCGCTGCCATGCAACCTTCAACTCCCTCACTCCCCAAACTCTGCATCGGCCATGCCTCCCCTCCCACCGCTTTGGTCATGTCTCACTCCCACCGCCGCCGCCACGCATTCATGCCATCCACTCCCTTCCCATGCCCTGCCGCACCAATCCCGCCGCCCCCTCCTGCTCTCTCCCCACCTCCGATTTCCTGCCCCTCCTTCTAGTCCCAGCCTCTGCACCACCCTGTCTGCAAGCCGCCTCCACCAGTCTCAATCCAGCCCCCAACCCCATGCCGCTGCCACCCGCATGCCGCCCCCACCCCCGCCCCACCCCACATCCTCCCGTGCCCACCCGCCCTCTGCCGCTCACCAGCACCGTCGCTCGACCCAGCACCCCCTGCCTATTCCTGTTTTGCCAGCCAAGCTGGCCGCAAGCACTTGCTCTCTTTAGTTGTCTCTGCCAAGCCTCTTCGAGTCCGGCCCTCTGATCCAATCCCTGCCAATCAAGTAGTTACCCTGCGATTGTCCTGCCGGGAACTGTAACCGTTGCTTACATCACTGCACCAGAGTGGGCGATAGGGAACAGTGCGATATGAAGGGTTGGAAGGAGCGGCAGCCTTGCCTCCCGCCTGCAAAGCTGCCCTGTTGTGGCAGCGCTGCGCCTGGCTGGCTTGCCCTGTCAAAGGCCAAGGCAGTGTGCCAGCTCACCATTGCAGTCTTGCTGTACTCCCACACATACCAGCAGCACATGCGTACAGCAGCAGCCTGCAGTTCTTGGCCACGATAGCACGTGCACGGCGGCATGCGCGGCAGGGGCGGCAGCGGGTGGCGGTGCATGTGGTGCAACGGACTGCCAAGCAGGGCTGACCACCGCGATCCTGCAGACCTGTACATCGCGTGGGAGCGGCGCCGGCTGAGATGGGGCAAGCAAAGAGCGACTACAGCGTGTTACCGCCCGAGTGTTGGGTGTGCATCGCCAGTTACCTGCCGTCCCAGCGGGAGAAGTGAGCGGGCGCCGCGTGGGAACACGCCGCCCGCCGCCCGCCAGCTTCCGCCGCCGCCGCGGCTCTGCCGCCGCTGCTGCTCACCCTGCCGGCTCACCTGCCCTGCAGGCTCCAGCTGGGGCTGGTCTGCAAGCAGCTGTACCAGGCCACTCGGGTGCATGGCTCCCGCTTGTGGAGCACGATCCTGATCCCATTCAGCACGGCCGGCACGCTGCACAGCTTTGCGGCCTTCTGCCGCAGCTGCGCGTGCTCGCCCCAGATGCTGATGCTCCAGGTGAGACCAATATGTTTGCCTGGACCTGTGCACTTCACTATTTCCTGGCCTTCAGAACAGTGGCTCGGTAGTCGATTGAAAGGCAGTATCTAGGACTCACCCTGCCGCCCGCGCCCGTTGAGCCCACACCCCTTGCTGCATTGCAGCACGGCGAGTGGCAGGGGGAGCAGGAGCAGCCGCAGTGGCAGGAGGTGGTGGGTGCTGCCCAGCTGGTGCTACCCTCCCTCAAGCGCCTGATGATAAAATTCGACGGCGACGCAGACGCAGGTGGGTGCTCGATGCACCGACCAGACGCTGTTGCAGGTGGCTGCTTGGCTGGGTGCTTGCTACGTGGGTGCTGGCGCGCTGATTGGCCTGGTGCCACGCAACGGTGGGTGCTTGGTGGTGCCTACCCCAACCGCCTTCTCACCTGGAACACCTGCTGCCCCTTCTGCCTGCGTGTCTGCCTGCCTGCCTGTGCAGGCGAGTGGCTGCGCGGCGCTGCTGGCCTGGAAGAGCTGAGCTTGTACTGCAGCAGCCTCACGCTGACGGGCGTGCTGGGGAGCCTCACTCGGGTGCGCTTCTGCGGCCGAGGGGCGTGTGGCACAAAATTGGAAGGCACCCACGCTGGGCTGCACCAGCCTCTTGCTGTCTGGCCAGCCATCAGCTCACCCAAGGGCAGCTGGAGGGATGGTCTCTTGTTTGGTTCTGCCTCTCCAGCAAACCTCCTCCTGCCATGACTCACCTTGAATTTCAACTTGCAGCCGAGGGACATGCGCCTGGAGAGCACAGACCGGCTGCTGGAGCTGTTGGCCCTTTGCATTTCTTCTCCAACCTGACCGAAAACAATCAGTTTTGCCCCGTCTCGCTCCGATTTGCAGCTCAGAGACTTGAGCCTGGAGAGCACAGACCGGCCGCTGGAGCTGGCCCCCGGCGCCGCCTTTCCGCCCGCGCTCACCAAGCTGTTCGCCGTTGAGTCGCGGCTGACGCAGGTGCCAGGTGCGCCCTTTGCACTCGAAGCTGCTCCAGGCTTCGGTTGTTCTGTTGATGTGGCCAGACTGTTTGCTGTGCAGTCGCGGCTGACGCAGGTGCCAGGTGTGCTCTGCTCTACAGCTGACCCTGCTTTGGCTTCGGTTTTCTGGTTGATACGTGGGGTGCTAGGCTCGCCAGGCAGTTCACCGTCGAGTCGCGGCTGACGCAGGTGCCAGGTGCGGCCTTTGCACCGCTGCTGCCTACAACTCTGCTTTGGGTGGTACTGCGCAAGCTGCTTGCGCTGGAGTCGCGGCTGACGCAGGTCCCAGGTGCGGCCTTAATGTGCTCTATGCCTGCTCTGTTGCCCCAGCTGGAGTTTGCAAGATGCCATGCCTTGAACCGCCCTACTTGTCCCGCTTGTTGCAGAGGCACTGGCCAGTTTAGCCCAGCTGGAGTCCGCTTACCTGTCCAGAAACCCGCTGGCGCCGGCCACCCTGTCGTGCCTCGCACCGCTCAGCAACCTGTGAGTCGCTGCCTGGCTGCCACAGGCATTTGCTTCCATTGCCTCCCGCAAATGGGCACTGCCGTGCGTCTGCTGCGCTGCTGTCTTCCAGATGCTCCCATGCTGCATGCAGGGTGTTCCCATGCTGCATGCAGGCGGATGAGCAGCATTGTACAGTTCCGCTGCGGTCTGCTGCTGGGCAGCTTCTTCAGAGGCTGCACATGTAATGCAGGCAAGAGCTCCTCTCATCCCGCCACCTTTCCTGTGCAGCCGGCTGCTGTCCCTCATCGGCTGCTGGTTTGAGCGGCCGCCTGAGCAGCTGAGTGCGCTCACCTCGCTGCGAGGCCTGTACTTGGTGAGGCTGGGCCATGGCCAGCAGGCTGGCTGGATGGGCAGCTGTCTAGTGCTTGCCACCAGCGCTGAGGGTTCAACAGCAATGCACACTGGGCTCCAGGCCTGTGTGCAAGGGTGATCCTAAGAGCAGCACGACGATCGGGGCGCCAGCTGCATGCACAGCAGGCGGTAATCCAGACCATGCACACCCTCTCACAACCACACAGGATTACAACCATTTCGGCATGGAGAGCGAGGCAGCACTACAGGACGCGTTCAGGTGACTGGCAGCTGCTGCTTTGGGGTGTGTGCACAGCGCCCTCGCTGGTGCCACCTGTTGGGGCACCTCGTGCTGTAGCCTTGCCATTCACCCTGCCTTCTGCCTGCTGCTCCCTGCCTGTAGCGGCGCGCTGACGCGGCTGACGCAGCTGCAGGCGCTGGGCCTCTCTCACAACATGCTGGACTCCTGGCCCACAGCCATCGACCAGCTGGCGCCCAGCCTGCGAGTGGTGAGGGTCTGCCCATGTTTTGGTGGGGCATTCAGTGCGCTGCTGTGGACCGCCATTGAGGTAACTCTCCTGCTGTTTACTGAGCAATGCTGCCCACCACTGTCCATTTGCGCAGCTGTACCTGGAGTCCAACCCAGGCATGGCGCGGCTGCCGCCTTCCGCGGCCGCCGTGCTGTCACGCCTGCGCGTGCTAAGTATCGACTGCAGGTGCCCCCAGGGGATCTACTTGCTGTGATTGTTGGCCGGCTGCTGGCTGCAGGGCTGCTGGCCCGCTGCAAGCAGGCGCCAGCTGCAGTCTTGCTGGCTTAGTTTGGCCTGTGGTAGCATGCGGCTTCCCTCCTCCCAACCCCAACCCCAACCCCCAACCTGCGCCCCTTGTGCAGCGTGCTGTTTTGCAACGCCGCCAAGTTTGCCGCCAGCGCGGCGCGGCTGGAGCACTTGTTTGTGAGCGGCAGCGGGCTGATGTGGCACGCGCTGGCGGGCGTGGTACCGGCGGAGGAAGTCATGCAGGCGTTGGCGGCAATGCCTTCCCTCAAAAAGCTGGTGAGCTGCAGTGGAGTGGGCTGGGGATGAGTAGGGCAGTAACAGCAGGCTGGTGTGGCACGTGCTGGACGTTGTGCAAGTCATTGAGAGGAGGTGCAAGGTGGCGCAGCCCTTCCTGATGGTTGCCCTTCTGCCTCTCCTTCGGTGCAGACGTTTGTGGTGCAAACTCAGCGAGAAGAGGTGCCATCAGTTGAGGTGGCCCAGCTCATGCTGGCCGTGCTGTAACAGCTCTTCTGACGGCTTATTCCCGCCCTTCCTTTATGCAGACATTTGTGGTGCAAACCCAGCGAGAAGAGGTCCCCTCTGTTGAGGTGGCCCAGCTCATGCTGGGCCTGCCGCGCCGCTGCCCTCACATCGAAGTGGAAGCACTGGACAGCGAGGCCTTCTTTGGAGTCACCTTGACGTGCGTGCCTCTGCATGCTTGTGTTTGCGGCTGCTCGTGCTGCCGCTGCGCTGACCCCCGCAGCTGTGCCGCTGCGCCGTGCAGCTTGTGTTGCGCGGCTGCGGACAGCATTGGGCCAGTTGGTGCATCCATTGGCTGGACACATGCACGATGCATACTGCCTGCCTGCTAGTATAGAGCCAAAAGCCCATACAGCAACTGCTGAGAGCCGTTGCAACTTGCCTGTCCAATGCAGGGAGCTGGATTTGATGGCGGCAGACGAGGCAGAAGCAGCAGCGGCTGCCCAGGCAGCAGCAGCAATGGACGCAGACTAGTTGCGGTTGTGCCAGCGGCAGCGACATCTGGCTGGGCAGTTGACGGTTGCACCAATGCAGCAATCACTTGTGTTTTGTGCAGCAGGCATGGGTTCCTTGTAACGCAGCATGCTGCAGCCTCCGAGCAGCAGAACAGCACATTAGAGGCAGGTCACAGCACAGAGGCAAGTGTCCCTCTCTGCCTGCGGCTTGCTGTGCTCCAGTGCTGCCCTCCTCGTCCTGCCCTTTGGCGTGCAACCTGGCCTGGGTGCTCTCAGATGATGCAGTGTGCTAGCTTACAGCATGCCCCGCCCAGCAAAAGAGGGGGCGAGGGCATCGAGGTGCCAGTGGCAGGGTCGTGAGGTGAGGGCAGGGGTGACAGTTTGTTGGGGTGCGGTTCTCTATGCGGCTGCAAAACACGCCGGCGGCGCTGGGCTGGGCGGCGGGGCGGGCCATCAAGGCCCGGCAAAGCCAGCCTCCCCAGACCAGCGCGCGCCGGCATGGCATGTGGCGGCGCAGGGCGCCAACAGTACACACAAGGCAATACACACGTGGGGCGGCACCGGCGCCATGCATAAGTGTCCTCGCCGCAGCTCTGCTAGCCAGCGCCGCACAGCGCTGTGTGCTCCGGCACCGCTGCTGCCGAGCTGCCAGCTGGCGCCAAGCGAGGGCATCCATTGCGGCCCCCAGCAGCGCTCATTCCGTTGTCATCAAACGAGCGCCGCCGCGCTCCGCGGCTGGGCTGCCGGCTCCTCACTTGCAGCCGATCAGCGGGTCAGGGCCCCAGGGGAAGTCGCGGACCTGAATGGGAAAGAGGGCAGTGCGTATCAAGTAAGGGGTGCGTGGGAGAGGGGAATGGCGGCCGTGTGTAGCAACTACGCAGGCAGGTGCCGCAGCTAAAGCATGCAAAGCAAGAATCGGACAGCAGCAGCGCACAAAAGCCGGCAGCAGCAGCCCAGACAGCAGCAGCAGCAGCAGCAGTGTCCCTTGCCCAGTAGTAATGCGAGAAGCAGACAGTCGCTGCGGCTGTCATGCGGCAGTCACAACCAGCACCATGCGCACAGCAGCAGGAGCGGCAACATCAGCAAGCAAGCCAGTTCTCTTCTTGCCTTGTAGTTCATGTAAGGGTAGGCGGGCGCGTTGCGGTGGTGGGTGTGCGCGTTGCTAAAGGTGAGCACGGTCAGGCCTGCAAGCACGGCCAGCGATTCGATCGATCTTGTGAAGCCAGGTCGGCAGCATGGCAGCGGCCGGCTTTGGCATCTGTCTGCAGCATCCCAGTCCCGCCACATTGTGCCTCAAAACAGAGCAGCTGTCTGCATCGCCCCGCGCCATGCCAGCCTGCGCTGCAAGGACTAAACCCTAAGCCACTGCTGCGCGTCGTGGCGGCATGGCAGGCGGCGATCAGGCGCTCGCCGCGCTGCTGCTGCTGCAGCACACCCTGCTGATCCACAGCGGTGCTATCAATCCACAAATCAGACGCTCACCGGCGCAGACGGGCAGCGCGGCATAGGTGACCATCTTCCACCTGCAGGCAAGGCGAGCGGCAGGCAGCGTCGCGGCCGCGCCTTAGTCAGGGCTGCGCTGCGGACAGCCATCGCGCGTCTGCAAGGTGCTGGCGCGATGGGCAGCCGCTGGCAGGGGCCTGCGAGAGCTGCCGAGCACTTCATAGCGGAGGCCACGATGCCGCACTCACTTGCCGGTCTCCTTGGCAGCGTGCGCGGTCTCCTTCTCGAACTCAGCGACGGCGTCGGTGGCGAACCGCCGGACGCCGGCCTGGCGGGCCGCACGGGCGAGCTGGGTGCGAAGGGCCTGCATGCTGCCGCTGTTGAACGTGTCGACTCCAAGTCCCGCCTGCAAGTCTGCAGGGCTTGGGGTTTGCCCAGCCGCGCCTGCATGGCAGCGTGCATGGGGGCAGCGCTTGACTTGAAGCTCGCCTGTGGAGCTCTGGGCAGCCTTGATCACAGCGTGAGATCACGCAGAGTCGCCTCAGACTCCCCACCGCTCTCCAGCCCACCAGGCACCCGTGCAGCAGCTGCCCCAGTCGCCCAGCGCGTCCATCGCCCCGGGAGGCGATCGCAACTAGGCGCAGCAGGTGCAGGGGTACTGCAGTCGGCCGCCGCCCAAGGCGTGATGCTGCACCGCCGCCGCCGCCGCCGCCGCTGTGTTGCTGCTGCCGCCCGACTGGGACCGAGGGCCGAGTAGCTGCCGTGTCACCTGCACACTCCTGAGCGCCCCGCCTTGCCGAATTGCTCGCCAAATGCAACCCCCAAGTGCCCCGGCCCCCATCCACAGCTCGATCTGAACACCACCCAGCCAGGTCAGCGGCAGGCCGCCGTTCCGCGCTACCACCTTGAACTGCGTTAGCACAACCAGCAGCGGCAGCAGCCATGCTGGGCTTCACGCTGCCCCTGTTCATCATCATGGGGCTGGAGGGTCTGGTGGGCGTGCTGCTGCTCTGCCCCAAGCCCGTCAACCAGCCCGCCATCCAGCTGGCGCGCGCATCGTACACACAGGCAAGAGCGGAATAACTCGGAAGCGGTTGCGCCCGCCTGTGGGTGTGGCTTCAGTGCTGGGGACAACCGCATGCGCTGGCGACCATCTCCCCTGCGCATGGCTGTCTTGCAATCATGGCGCCCGTTTCTTGAGCTGGCCAACACTGGACTCGCCATGGCATGCAACAAATGCTGCCAAGCCAACTGCGCCTTGCAGATCGGCTCCACCATTTTCCACACGCTGGCGGGCGTGCTGCTGCTGCTGCTGGTGTCGCCCATCTACGATGGCGCCCGCATCTACTACTCAACCAAAGATAAATCAGAGCAGGTGGCGCTGGACCTCAGGCAAGCCAAGACTGCCGGCGTTTGGATACTAGCAGGTTTTTGGGTATCAGGCCAAACGCATCCCCTCGCCAGGTGCATCGTGGCTGCGGTGTGCTAGTTGCCAACAGGATGACCGTTCAAAACCCTCCCCCTCCAACAACCCTGCCTCCATGCAGCGAGCACGAGGCTCGGACGCTGCTGTCTGGCACGCTGACCGCCAGCTGCCTCGCCATGATGTGAGTATTGGAATGGATTGTTTTGAAGTAGAATGCATTTAATACGATCGGCTTTGCCACAGCTGCCTGGCATTGATGAAAGGATGCGTGCATGAGCTGAGACGAGGCTGCATGTACCATGCTGTGCCATTTGCCGTTCGTTGTTCCAGTTCAGTTCGCCTTGCTGGTCCGGCATGCCCCACCAAGCCGTGCACCCCATCGCCTGCCGTGCCTGCTGGGCAACCTTTTTATCCCGCCAGCTGTGCCTGCTGTGCTGTTTGTGCAGGTTTTTCATTCGCAAGCTGGGCCGCGTGCTGGGCGACCTCGAGCGCCAGTCCATCTCCGAAGCAGCGCTGCTGAAGCAGGCAAGTGTGCTTCAAGGTTAGCCTTGATTGTAGGCATGCCTATTGACTTTCAATGCCAGTCCATCTCTGAAGCGGCGCTGCTGAAGCAGGCACGTTGTGTGCTTGCGCGGGGCTCATGCCAGTGTGGCGTGCATACTGCTGCACATTGCAGCCCACGAATCCCATTTTGCTGCTGTCTTGCACTGCAGGTGCAAGGCCTGCAGTTGGAGTGCACTCAAAACGCTGCATGCATTCTGAGAGGCCGCCTGCTTGTGCCTTAGTGAGTGTCAGCTGCCCCCACCTGGAATTTGCAGGTGCAAGGCCTGCAGTCGGAGTACACTCGCATGGTGGACAGCGGAGGCGCCGCTGCTGGCAAGACAGCCGCCGCCGCCGCGCCCTCTGGCCCCTCGGCCGCCGGCGCAGCTGGCACAGCAGGCTCAGCGGGCGCAGCGGGCTCAGCGGGGCTCAGCCCGGAGGAAGTGGGCACGCTGCGCAAGCTGGTGGCGGATCTGGAGGCGCAGAACAGCAAGCTGCAGGTGCGGCAGCTTTTGTCGCTGAAATGCCAGGGATTTTTTAGTATATTGGGGGGCGGGTGTATGGCAGTGCGGGCTGCGTGAGCATGGCAGTGTGTGCGGCGGTGTGCCCCAGGCCTGCACAGTGCGGAGGCAGATTGCCAGCTCCAGGCCTGGCGCAACCTTCATCGCTTGCTTCACTGTGCGAGCGGCAACACCTGCCACCTTGCAGGCCGCTAAGGAAAAGACGGAGCAGGAGCACGCGGCTGCAGAGGCCAACCTTTCGGCGCTCAAGACCCAGGTGGGCAGCCTTGCAGGCCTGTGGGTGACACAAATAAAGCCGGCTGGAACGACCATCCCGGACTGCCAATGTGGCTGGGCATGTCTTGCGCAGCGGCGATCCGCCTGCCGGCCGTGCCTGCCGCACCAGTTATATGAGCCATGCCCCAGCAAAGCTTCATATGATGCTAACATCTCTGTCTCCCCCGCCCCGCAGGCCCGCGGCCTCGAGAATGAATACGACAGGTGGGGGCCTCGCGTTATCTCTGCAGGGTGCCTTGTCTGCAGGGGGCATGTGCAGCGCGTCCTGCCTTAACAGCAGGGTGCTGCTTCACAGAATGTGCTGGGGCTTTGAGCATTGCACGCTGCGAGGTAGCGGGTGGGGCATGTGGAGCCTGCAGGGTGCATTGCTCATATGCACCCCCCCCCTGCTTCCGGACATGGCACCATATTTTCCTACTTCCTTCCCACCCAACCGCTGCCAGGCTGCTGGCCGAGAACGATCAGCTGAAGACGCGGCTGGCGCGCGCAGGGCTGGGCGAGCCAGTGGCGGCAGGCAGTTTTGCAAAGAAGGACGAATGAGCTGCCGCCGCTGCTGCTGCTGCGGAGTCTGAGCCTGCATGGCAACGGCCCAGCGGGCCCGTCAAGTCACAAGGCGGCTGACCGCCTGCATGCAGTGCTGGATGCTCGGCATTGTCGCATGGAGCACGCCAGCGCTGCGGTGCACGATGCACAGCCACATTAAACAACACTGATGCATTGCAACACACGACAGGCCCACGTCTGCAATCAAGCTCTCGTCCTCTGCACATGGTTTGTTGTTTCTGCCCGTTCTGCAAATTCTACAAGTCGATGCCAGGCCCCTTGCCTCTGCCTGCCCTGCCTTTCATTTCACAGCATGCGCTTGTTATTTTGTACAGTGTGCGGCTGGCTGCCCGGCACATGTGAGTTGCACAAATGGATGCAGCAGCCAAGTGGAGTACAGGTGCAAGTACAAATGAAATCAGAATCAACTGGAGAGGTACCAATACTGCGCCTGGTAGTCTGACGGCAGCCCTGCTTTCGAAAGCCAAGCGGTTGGTTCATGGAAAATCCACCAGGTTGGGGATGCGCACCAGGTCTGCATTGTGATGACAGGAGTGACAGGGAGGATGATTCCCTCAGTTCACAGTTCACTCAAAAGCCACACAGAACACACCTGTCGCAGCAACTGCGCCCCAGCCTTGCACAGCTGCATGCGCGCACTGGCCAGCGCCACAGCATAGAGGGCCAGGCGGCGCAGCAATGCCCCAGTGCAACCATGACCATCAAAAGTTCTCGCACAGCATACAGCATGAGAGCAGCCCAAAACATCAAGTTAAGCGCACCGCTGTCCCAGGTATCCACGGTCTGCACGGTGAGCCGCGGCGCCGCTTGCGAGAGCGCCAGCACAAAGCGCAGCGTGTGGATCGAGAGGTGCAGGCCCCGGCCTTGCACCGCCACGATGTTGACTTGCTGCGGCGTGGAGAGGAGGGCGGAGGGGGATGCATGGATGTCTTGAAGTCAGGCAGCGGGCGCCAAACGCAGAATGCCACAGCCAGACTCATGTATCCCGTGTGATCAACCAGTGTTGCAAGCAGCAGCAGTCGACACGCACCCGTAGTGTTGGGTGCTGCAGCAGCACACGTGAAAGCTCATCCGCCCCCTCTTCCGTCTGTCCGTCTGGCTGCTCCGTGCGGTGCGGCCGCGCAAGCGTCAGCATCTGTTGGAGTGCAGGAGAAGATGGTTGATGCACAGAGCGACAGGTGCAGCTTGAGCCCCTTTGCTGATGGCCACAAGAATGTGCATGCCACCTGGTCGAGCACCGGCAGACCCACTGAAAGGCATGCAGATACCCGACAGCAGCACTTGGCCCCCCACCCGCCTCCATGCCCGTGCACTGCGCCAGCATTTCGCGGCTCTCGAACGCCACGTCCCAGTCCACACAAACGGGACCAGCACTCCAAACAATGGTGAAACCACAGCATCCCCACCCATCTCAGCCGCCCACCTCCATGCCCGTGCACTGCGCCAGCATTTCGCGGCTCTCAAATGCAACATCCCAGTCAACGCACAGGTGCCGCATCGACTTGCAGTAGGCCCCCGGCAGCAGGCAAGTGACCGGAGTGCTCGTCACAAACTGCGGGCCAGGAGGAGAGAAACCAGGCACAGCGCGTGTGAGCCCCAGCAGCGGCGTGAAGGCCTGCGCATGGCTGGGGCAGCCGGGCTCCGATGCAGGGCGCGCAGCACCGTAGAGCAGCGGGACAACCCACCAAGCACGCATCACCCACACAACAATGGCAGCTGGCAACGCACCAGCCGCTCCAGCTTGGGCATTTTGCGCACGGCGTCCGGCAGCATCACGTTGCACTGGCTGATCACCAGCACCTGCGCAGCACACAACCGAGCAGCAGAAAAAACGGATGGGACAACATGGGGAACAAAGCCGGCAGCATCACGCTGCACTGGCTGATCACCAGCACCTGCGCGACATACACGGCAGAGCAGCAGGTAAGAACTATTAACTGGGCAGATGGGACAACATGTGGAAGACAGCCGACAGTATCACATTGCTCTGGCTGGTCAGCAGCACCTGTGCAGCACACAACAGAGCAGGAGCCGCCCTGCACCCACCTGTAGCGCCCTGAGCGGCCGCAGCGCTGCCTCCAGCGCCTCTGCATCCTCCGCCTGCGCAGAGATGCAATGCCTGGCATGATTGTAGGAAGGAACAGGGCCATAGGTGGGGCAGCACAGCGGCGATGGCTACAAGACGTTGAGGCATGAAGTGCTCGTGATTCTGGCCCACTGCTGCCCTCGTAAACTGACTTTCAACAACTCCGACACAGCGAATGCATCAAGGCCTCGCCTCCGCGAACTCCCCGTCCAGATTGCCGCCCATAACCGACCGCCTCTTTCCAACCTCAACCTGGGGCTACAGTAGAGTTAAGTAGAGAAGCGAACAACCCTTGCCTCTGCAAACTCCTCCTCCAGGTTGCCGCCCATGTGCAGGATGCGCAGCTTGCGCAGCGTGCCCAGCTCGCGAGGCACCTGCAGCGGAAGCGATGGACGGACAGTTGCCCCAAGGTGTGCAAGTGCATGAATGGCAGGTGGCCTGAGGCTTGCAGTGCAAGTGCACACCCACGCATGACGTCCAGGAACCCCGCCTCTCCCGTTGCAGCACAGCCTTCGATAGCAGGTCGCTCCTGCGTCATGCGGCGGTTGGCCAGCCTCAAGTACAACCCAATACAAACCTATCCAGCTGTGCTCTGAGGTCGCACCTGCGTCATGCGGCAGTTGGCCAGCTTCAGGCACTCCAGTCCGGTCAGCTCGGCGAGCACCGCCATCTCGTCTCCATCTTCTTCTGAAAATGTGTTTTGGCTGAGGTCCAGGCTGCGGATCTGCAGCAATGGTTGCAGGAGAAATGGCGAGGCAATAAACCGCTGTGCATGACCAGCGCCAGTGCACAAGGTTGTGAGGCTGCACAGCATTTCACGGCCCACAAAGCTCCGGCACATGCCAGCCCTCCCACCCCCACCTGCGTGAGGCGTGTGAGGCTGTTTTAAGTTACCCCGACATCCCTAACATGCTGGCCCGTTCTCCACCCACACCCGCACCTGCGTCAGGCGCGTGAGGCTGCGCGGCAGCCGCGTCAGGCTGCAGTGCTCCAGGCTGAGGTGTGTGACGGAGGGCGGCCAGCAGGCGGGGGACTCTACCTCCAGCTCTGCACAAGAAGTTGAGCAAACAAAAGATATCGAGCTTCAGCACGTGCACACCAAGGCAGGCAGTTTATTGCATCAGGCACAGTGGGAGCAGCATCACCAGCAGCGGCAGCAACAGGCATGATGCATCGCGAGCAGCCATGCGTGTGCAGCGCGATTGCGCACCTGCCACATTGCTGCCGAATTCCAGGTCTGTAAGCCGCGGCAGCTTGCCCAAGCCCTGCATGAAGGCAAAGAAGAAAGAGCTGCGGATCAGCACCCTGCGGCACACACCGGCTGCGCCGCTGCATGCTGCACCAGTGCATGGACTGGCCGCAGCATTTGCAGTTCCTGCCACAAACTGCCATGCTACCCGCATGCGGCACGCCAGTAGCAGCAGCAGAATCCATCCACAAGCCCAACCAAACCGCCGCTGGGTCTGAGGCTGCAGCTCGCCTGCTTGAGGTGCACGTCGCCGCCAATGAAGCACGCCGACTCTAGCTTCGTGAGCGCCGCCGCCCACTGGCTGACCACCAGGCAGCCTTGCGTCTCAAAGGTCAGGTGCCGCAGGCTGCCCGCCACACACATGAGCGCGGCCGTGACATTGGACATGACCCCCACCACATATTCTCCGCCCTGGTTGGGCGGCTGCAGCGCACGGGGGGAGGGGTGGGGTGAGACACGTTGGCCAGTGGAGGCCAGCCAGCTGGCCAATGTGGAACATGCTATGACCAGCACCCATCAGCAGCAGATCACGGACGTCAAAAACAGGGTCCTCGCCCTCCGCTCTTACAGAAACACTCTCCTTCCAAAATCCCAACTTTCCCAACACCCACCTGCGCCACGTCCTGGATGTCGATGTGCAGTGTTTCCACTTGGCCCACCCGCGGCAGCAGCCACGACACAAACGCTTCCGCCGTCTCCTCGTCGTCGTCCCGCGGCAGGCGGAAGTACAGGTGGCTCCACAGCGCGGGCGAGAGCGTGGCCTCGCGCCACGCGCGGCACACCTGCCCCGCGTGCACCCTGCAAGGTGTGCGGGTTGGGAGGGCTGGGTGCGGCGAGTATGGCGGCGGCAGCGGCGGCGGGCGTGGCCCCAGCCGCGTGGGGGGAAGCAAGCGCGTAGATCTCGTCCTGACGGGATGCCTGGGCAGCAGCAGAGCACGGAGCGAGCAGGGCCGGCAGCCTCGCACCTCTGAGTCTGCGGCAACCAGGTGAGCACTTGATGAAGGATATCGGGCTGCAGCGCCGATAGCGTGGGCGGGCTGCTGGGCTCGGCGCTGCAGGCAGCGCGCTTGCCCGCCCCACCCTTGCGAGCCTTGGGCCTGGAGGCCATGGCAGGTGAGCTGGAACGAAGGACAAAGCAAACTCCAGTTCAACAAACGCGCGCAGATTCCGGCGCAGGAGCCCGAGTGCCGCCGGCGCCACGCCGCGAGCGCTGCCCACCGCCTCCAAGTCGGGCGGTTCGTCGGCAGATGAAGCACCGAGCTTCTGCTAAGCTGAGCCCTGTAAAAATGCAAGTATGCTTACAGTGGGCGGCAACCGGGCCCATTCACTAGTGATATCTGCCTTCCGTGCCGCTTCTGGGTAGCAAATGACCGCCGACCTCCGCAAACTCCGGCTGTGGGTGATTATTCCTTCCTTGATTGCAGAAAAGAATTAGTGCGGGATATAGGGTGCCAAGACGGGAGGCAGGGAGTGGTACAGGGAAACACGGGTACCGGCATGGTGGTCGGTGGGGGACACATGGGTCGGGCACAAGCGACAGCAGAAGAAAGACAAAGTAGAAGTTGAGCACAGGCAGCTCCCCAGGAGCTCGTCAAGGTACAGCAAAAGCTCACAGCTCATCTCGGGGTGCGACCTCTCCCTCGGCTGCTGCTCCCTCCTGCTGTGCCTGCTGCGCATCCTGCTCCGCAGGCGCAGGCGGCTGCGGCTCATCTCCCGGAGCGGCCGCCAGCTGTTCCACTTTCTGCCGCAGCGCCCGCTTGCGCTGCACTCGCCACTGCAGTATCGCCTGCTGCCGCCAGTCTGTGGCAGGGGAAATGGAGGTGGTGCAGCGGTAAGGGCGGGCGGGGTGGGTGCAACTCCACAACTGTAAGTTGGCATGGCCGCATTGGATTCCCGAGCTTACAGATTGTCGCTTGCACTTTGATGCACTGAAGAACACCGCTGCCTTACCTGTGACTGTGCCGCCGTCCAGCAGAGCTTGGTCCTCCGCTTCGCTGGTGGGGAGCGCCGCCAGCCGGGCAGCCAGCCGCTCCCGCTCGGACGCTGTTGCCAGTTCGCCGCCTTCTGCCAGGGCAGAGCGGGACGAGTGACAACAACAGATGAAGCACGCAGCAACGGTAGGGGAGGCACGCAGCAGCGGCAGGTGAGGCACACAGCAATAGCAGAATTGGCTGGTCAGGCGTGGCATGGTTGCGGCATGGCATGGCCAAACAGCAAGGCCGAGTCCCCAAAGCGATGCTGCAGAGCGGCCTTACTGCCAACCCTATCCTCCAAGGTTGGCTGCCCCCCATCTGCTGCTCCCACCATCATAGGCAGAGTCGTCGGTGGCTGTGAACTTGAATGGATCCGAAATGTTGAAGTCGGGCAGGTCCACTGCTGAGAGCAGCGGACGCTCCTGGGGTACCACAAAGCCTGCACAATATTTGGAGGGTGGTGGCTGCCTCTGTGAGAGGGTACTGCAGCTTGAAAGGCGGGTGGGGCCGTGCAGCCTCGCTGTATGGTACGGCCCAGCTACCTGGCAAATCCTATGCGGGCGGCAGACAGGCCAGAGGCTGCTTACCATAGATGTAGAGGCTCATGTCGGGCCGGTGGATCACGCCGGGCTGGTACGAGTTGAAGATCTCCTGCAGGAAGTGCACAGAAGAATAATGAAGGTGTGGACCCAGCTTGCCTAAGACATTCAGAGAAGCTGGGCAGGCGCAGGCCGCACATGCAAGCCATGCCTGCATGGGCAACAGCTGCAACTGCAGGCTGCATGCCAACTAACATAACAGCTGAACGGCAGCACACACGGCATGTGGCCGCATCCACATCATGCCAGCCGTACCTCGCCCTTCTTGGCGGGCCGCGACATGCGCACATACACGTGTGTGCCATTGTCTGCAAAAGAGGGAGAGTAGACTCCTGCTGTGGGGCAGCCAGTGCAGTCAGCAACTGCCTAACAACTCCTGCCTTATCAGCCGCTGCGAGACCCGCAGGTTGGCGGTGCAATAGCAACGGCCTGCATGGCACAGTTGGCTGTGAACACGCGATGGCACCACCCATCTCCCGCTCCGCATTGGGGTCGTCTGCATGGTTGAGGAGGTCCACGAGCGGCACCAGGGCCTTTCCCCTCCAAAATAACATGTGTCATGGCATGGCTGGTTGTGGACGAGCAAGCGCACCTCCCCGCTCCGCATTGGGGTCGTCTGCATGGTTGATGAGGTCCATGAGCGGCACCAGGTGGCTGGACAACACCTCTGACTGGCCGTCCCGATAAAAGCCAAAGTAGCGGCTGCCCAGCTGCAAATACAGGGAGGGAGGTGGAAAGCACATGGGAAGGGGTTGCGAAAAAGCTCGATGATTTGGGGTCACCAGGATGAAGATGTGCAGAAAAGTGCCCAGGTCGGCTCCAGGCACCAGCTCCGCAATGGGCTGATGTGAGCTAGACACATCCTCCCAGCACCTTCAGTTGTATTGTAAAGCTCACCAGGCTGGAGATGTACAGAAAAGTGCCCAGGTCTGCTCCAGGCACCAGCTCCTCCATGGGCTGGTACGAGTGGAACTCGTACGTCCCCGAGTACACCTGCTCAGCCACGCCGCGCTGCGCCCGTGCCAGTTGCTCCTGTTCATGCACGCACAGAAGGAGGGGCTGCAGTGAGCGACAACCTTAAGCCTGCTCCGCCACACTGCGTCGCCCCACAAACACAGCACAGCAGGTGCAACGCAGCGCAGCGCAGCACAGCGCAGCACAGCACAGCACAGCGTCGCACCAGCTCAGTGCACTGCATCATCTCCAACAGTTCCTCTGTGAGCGTCTGCAGATCGCAGCGGGATGCAAGCCAGAGCGTGCTGTCCAAAACCTAGTATCAGCTGAGCAGCCATGCAAGTCCTCGACCTTGCATGGGAGAGAGTGCCCCTAGCAACAGCCCCACAGGCTGTGCATTCGGTGGCAGAATGCGCACTCGCATGCACGCCTTACCGGCACACGTCAAGCCTGACACTGGTGCTGCAGCTGCCCAGCTGCACTTTAAAGCAGCGAGTGCGCACCTCAGCGGTCAGAACGCCATCGGGGCCCGGCTGGGTGGCCCAGAAAACGCCCCACCTGCACAGGCATTGGCTCAGGTTAGCCAAGGCAACCTCGGAGCCAGCACATACACGTGCCTGGCCCTTCTGCAAGCCTGAGCAGCCAAGGGAGTGGCGGCGCAGGCCTGCAAGCAACTACGCGGCATCACCGACACGCACACCAATGGCGGCGGCGCCCGCAGGCAGCAGCCCCCACGTTTCGTTGAAGTCGGTGCTGTTGTGCATATCCTGGAGCAGGAAGTGAGCATACTCGGACGCAAATGCAGGGTAGCCAGGATCCCTGTGTTGCGGGCAGGAGGGCGGCACAGCAGCGGGGCTGGAACGCAGGTAGCACGCACAACAATTGGCGGCCAGGCGGAGGCAGTACTGTACCACACTCAGAAGCAGTACTGTACCACACTCAGGCTCCCTTCAGTCCCCAGCCCCGCCCAGCCGCCCGCTGCAACCAGCACCACCCCGCCCCTCAGCTGCCCACCTGAGGCGCATCACGGACTCGAAAGGAATTTCCAGGATTACATCGCCCTCCTGCAGGTCCCGGCTGGCAACCACGCCACGCAGGCAGGTGGGGCAGGCTTGGCCCAGCCCAAACCCGCGCTGCACGAGGAGGCGGCGGAGGTGGCAGGCAATCGTGAGTCAGGTGCAGCGCGGGCGTGATGTCTGGGCGCCCTAGCTGGGTGCGTGTGCTGCAACACTGCCTTCACGAGGAGCAGAAACCGCTCACAGAAAGCACACAATGCAAAGGCCAAAGGCAGGGTTGCAAATGTGAGCAGCCCGGCTGATGTCGCACCAGCCTGCCGCCGCGCTGCTTGATCCAGCGCGACAGCTCAGCCTCTGGAGACTTGTCCGACTTGCGGGGCCATGCTTTGGCTGGCACTGCGAGCAGCGTCAGCAACAGGAGGCCTGCAGCCCCCGCACGCATGGCTGCCCTGCAAGGCGGCAGCAGGGGCGGCGGTGAGGCGGCGGCGGTGGCGGGAAGAGCGGCAAGCGCTGATCACGCGTCCAGCGGCTGATCGGCACTCCCGGTGCAAAGTCACAACACCAAGAAGCTCCCCCGCACCTCGCGCTGACCCCGCGCAGCTGTCCGCGCCCCCTGCAGCACGGCGAGACGCCCACGCTCAATCCTCAAGATGGGATGTGGATGTGGAAGGCAGCACGATCGGCGCGAGCCAGCCAAACCGCCTCAATGGCCCATGCAGCCGTACTACACCAGCCGTGCGCCCGCCCACACATGAGTTCACACCAGCCACACTTTTGCAAGTGGTGGGCAGCTACAGCTCTTCATGCACAGTGTCTGGCTGCTCAGCTGCATCATCTGCTGCTGACAGATTTGCGTCCTGCTGCCCCGCTTCTGTCGCCGCCGTCGCATCTGCTGCGTCCGCATCGTCTTCTGCTGCATCGTCCGCCGCCGCCCCTGCTGCTGCCTCAGTGCCGCCTCTGCCAAGCGCAGCAGCCAGCCGCTCGAGCGTCTGCCGCAGGGCTCGCTTGCGTTGCACGCGCCACTGCAGTATCGTGCGCTCCCGCCAGTCTGCTGCCGCAAGCACATTGGGGCGGGGGGGGCAGGATGAGCAGGCTGCACATGCCGCACCCCACTGCAAAGCCAGAGGTTTGGGTGCCGCCCACGCAACAGCCCACACCCAGCAGCAAAGTAATACTCAGATGCTGTCCATAAATAACCTGGCTCCCTTACCTGTGACTGTGCCGCCGTACAGCAGGGCTTGGTCCTCCGCTTCGCTGGTGGGCAGGGCTGCCAGCCGAGCGGCCAGCCGCTCATATTCTGCTGCTGTGGCCAGCTCACCGCTGGCTGCAGGAGCAGGCAGAAAGGCATGTGACAGAAGGGGATGGAGCAGACCCACAAGCAATCAGGGCTGCCCATGTGCACTGTGGCAGGGTCTCGGGAGCGACTGAGAACTGCAGATCAGCCTCGACCACCCTGCGGCACGCCTTGCAAGCCAGCAGGCGGCGATGATGCAGCAGCAGCAACGTGTAGTCAGACCCCATCTACAAAGCCAAGTGTTCCACCCCTCACCATCATGGGCAGAATCATCCAGGGGCGTTGGCTTGAAGGCGTCCCATGGATTGAACCCCGGCAAGTCAACCGCAGCTAGCAGCGGTCGATCTCGAGGGATCACAAAGCCTGTGCAAGCAGTCAGCGCGCGGTAATGTGAGCCGAGTGGCCCATTAAACGGAGGGGTCCCGCGCAGACAGGCGAGCCTTGCAAGCACAACTGTGGTTCCTGCCATGCTCAAGCAAGGCAGAACGCCACAGCCGGCACTCCAGCACCAGCAGCCTACCCAGCCAGCTCAGCCAGCCTACAGCCAGCACCTCAGTGCATGCGTTTATGTGCGCACCGTAAATGTACAGGGACAGATCTGGTCGGTGGATGACGCCCGGCTGGTAGTTGATGGTGATTTCCTGCAGCCCAGGGACCGAAAGGTATTGCTGCGTGACCTTGCAGCGGCAGCCTTGCAGTGGCACAGAAGGCTGCACCCAACTTGGATTGCAGTGCGATTAACCCGCCAGTGGCAAGCCACCACTGGTCAGCCAGACGGGTTCTGCGCCCTAGTTGAACACGCAGTGTAATATGGCTGGAATATTTCCACTGCATGACATGTGGGGTGCCAGATAAATCCACACCTCGCCCTCTGCGATCGCTCGGAGCGCATGCACCACCACGTGTGTGCCGTTGTCTGCTTGGCAGGATGGAAGGTGAGCAGCAGCAGGTGCATCAACCGCTGCC